>VOFI01002284.1_pt1 | contig 44898 bp, 49 predicted proteins | sample 5384131 | NCBI WGS metagenome assembly VOFI01 (sample SAMN12384728, study PRJNA508395) | human gut metagenome | isolation source: healthy gut H | host: Homo sapiens
CGGAGTTGGGTATGGTGACCGTTTTCAAGCCGCTGCAAAAGCTAAATGCGTTGGTTCCGATAGAAGTCACGGAATTGGGTATGGTGACCGTTTTCAAGCCGCTGCAAAAGCTAAATGCGTTGGTTCCGATAGAAGTCACGGAATTGGGTATAACAATGGTATTCAGCGATGTAAGTTGATAACACAAATAGTCCGGAATATGTTCTACTTCTTCCCCGAATACGAAATCGGTCAATCGATCACAACCTGAGAATGGTCGACTACTATTATCTTGAAAATCTTGAACATTACGAGCTTTACATATCACCTAATTCAAGCCGCTACAACCGTCAAATGCACTGATTCCGATAGACGTTACGGAATTACCTATGACAAGGTTTTTCAGTGATGCAAGTTCACAACACAAAAGGGCCGGAATATGTTCTACTTCTTCCCCGAATACGAAATCGGTCAGTTGTTTGCAAGATAAGAATGGGTACGTAGAATAATTGTGAAGAAAATTCTGAACATTACGAGCGTTCCATATCACCTTTTTCAAACCGGTGCAATAGGCAAATACCCCGTCCCCGATATGTGTTACGGCATTGGGTATGGTTACCTCAGTCAAACCGGTGCAACCTGAAAATGCCCTGAATCCGATTTCTGTCACGGCATTGGGTATGGTTACCTCAGTCAAGCCGGTGCAACCTGAAAATGCACCGCTTCCGATATATGTTACGGCATTGGGTATGGTTACCTCAGTCAATCCGGTGCAATAGGCAAATGCCCAGCCTCCAATATCTGTCATGGCATTGGGTAGGGTCACCGCAGTCAATCCGGTGCAACCTTTAAATGCATGGCTTCTAATATTCGTCACGGAATTACCTATGACAAGGTTTTTTAGTGATGTAAGGTTATAGCATAAATAGTCCGGGATATGTTCCACCTCGTCCCCGAATACGAACTCGGTCAGATTCTCACAATCTGAGAATGGGGTATCATCTTGAAAACCATTAGCATTACGAGCATTCCATATCACCTTTTTCAATCCGGTGCAACTGGAAAAAGCATAGCTCCCGATAGTCGTCACGGAATTACCTATGACAAGGTTTTTAGTGATGTAAGGTTATAGCATAAATAGGCCGGAATATGTTCCACCTCGTCCCCGAATACGAAATCGGTCAGATTCTTACAATATAAGAATGGAGGCATTGGGGTTCCGGATTTATTTAGAGGAATATCTTGAACATTATGAGCGTTCCATATCACCGTTTGCAAACCGGTGCAATAGGTAAATGCCCAGCCTCCAATATCTGTCATGGCATTGGGTATGGTTACCTCAGTCAAGCCGGTGCAACCGTAAAAAGCATAGCTCCCGATAGAAGTCACGGAATTGGATATGGTTACTGTTGTCAAACCGGTGCAATCGCGAAATGCATTCCTCCCGATAGATGTCATGGCATTGGGTAGGGTCACCGCAGTCAAACCGGTGCAATCGCGAAATGCACCAGTTCCGATCTTTGTCACGGTGTATTGTTTCCCATTGTATGTGACCGTCGAAGGAATGACTATGTTACCGGAATACTTTCCAGAGCTACTGTATGTTACACTTACTTCGTCATCGTCCTCGTTTGTATAATAATATCGTATGCCATCGACAGTGAACTCACCTGATTTCGCTTCCATCGCATAGCCGAAGGCGAGGAGCAGGAACAGGAATTTAATTATCTGTTTTCTCATACCGTATGTGCTTTAATGGTTAACGTTTTATGAATTGTTCGAGGCAGGTGTGCCAATATTCCCAAGAGTAGCCAGAGGAGGGGTGGTTGTGGGAGAGCACCTCGCAGCAGTGGCCGTCGCCGAGCGGATAGACCCACACTGCCCGGGTGGAATCGTCGCAACTCACCGGCTCGCCTTCGCGCCCGTCGAGCGGTGGGAGCTTGTTGTAGAGCCTGTCGCCCCACGGGATAATCCGGTCGGGCCGGTATTCGCTCAGGAGCCGGGAAAAGACGGGGACAGCCTGCTCCCACTGTGCGGCCGTGGGGGCCGTGCGGGAGGCGGGAACGGGCGTTTGCACGTAGTTGTCGAATATCACGGCGTTCCAGAACGCCAAACATTCCTCGACGGTCGTCTCGTGCCCATACATCGCCCGCTCGAATACGATAAAGGTTTTCATCCACGACCGGTACTCCCCCTCGCCTTTCCTGTAAGAGAGATAGTCGTCCACGGTTTTCCGGGGCATTTGCCTACATTCGCTGTCCGGCGCAAGGATACACGGGTCGCAATCGTCGCAATAGAAGCTTTCGCCGAGCACGAGGATATGTTTACCTCGAAAGCCGGCGGAATAGTCTTTCCCGATCCACGGGAGTAAAGACGTGTCTGCTGTCGTTGACATAGTAAGATTTTTTCTGGTCGCCCGTTCCCCTTCGGCCGACGTTTTAAAAACAGAAAAGCGCAGGGAACATTCTGTTTATCTTTTACGAGGCATCTCCAAACGCCTATACGGAAATAAACAGCCCACCCCACGCCATGCCGATATATCCGCCACCCCCTTGCCGGGGTGGATATAGGCAAGCATGAGCGTTCTTTTGACTGCTTATCCTTCCGTAAGAAAAAAATTTGGCGAATTTCGTAAAAAGGATAAAGCAAAAACGCTTTTATCAAAATGTCTGCCTTCTTGCCGGTAACCCGGCAAGAAGACCTTGTGAAAATGGGACAAGCTGAAATGAATTTATCGGGCTTTACCTGTTTTCACGTTTGCAAAGGTAGTGCGGGCAGGGGATAAAAACAAGATTTTCAGTCCTTTTTATTTTTACCGGTTGTCTTTTCAACCCCCTCCGTCCTTCGGACACTTTCTCTATCGGCAGGGGAGGATTGAAATGTTATTTTGAATATTCTTTTTAACCCCTCCGTCACTTCGTGCCACCTCCTCCCTATATTTTTGCGTTGCAAAAACACCCCGCCATGCTGCGGGACACAGGGGAGGATTAGTGCTAAAGGACTTTCTTTCCTGCCAAAGAAAGTCCTTGTTACACTAATTCGCTTTATTTGTTCATTCTTCTCAACAGCGAGAAGAACGAACCAAGAAGCGCCGCCGCTGTTATCGGGTTTTTGGGTTCGTCGCTACGGTCGCCGTCGGGGTCTGCGGAACTCGCTTCGCTCGGACAGTCCTCGCCCTTTTTCCTCCGTCTTCCTTGCGACTTCACCGCCCGATAAAGGCGGAATCGGGGATCTTGCTTGTATTCTAACCCCTCGCCCTTTGGGTACTCCCCTATATTCCCTTACGGAAACACAGGGGGAGAGGGTGAGAGTACCCTTCTGCTCATTGCAGTGCGATACCCCGCATACGGGGTACGGCAGGGGAAGAGTTGAGTCATGCTGAATTTTCGTTTGGCTTTATTCCCGATATAAAAAGGAGGTATCCCAGATAAATGGGATACCTCCTCGAATGATATGAAATGTTGCGTTTATTTGCGATAAGCGGCCATCATTTCGGGATTGAAACGTTCGATAAATGCGGTGTGTTTGGCAACTTCTGCCTCACCGAAGTTAATGTATACTTCGGCCGACTGCCGGAACGATTCGTTACGAGTGGCATCGTTGAGCAGGAGGTGTCCCATGATGACATGGCCGGCCATTTCGACCATGCGGCGTGCTTGGAAGTCGATGTATTCGTTGTCTTTCGTTGCAGTGACGGTTTCGACAGCTTTTACGTAGGCGGCTTTCATCGCTTTGAGGCGGTCGCGCAGAGGTTCCAGTTCGGGCGCGATTTCAGCAGCTTCGTATGCTTCGATCTGATGCAGATATGTGCCGGTGGTGACGTGGCGAATAGCTGCCACGACTTGCAACTGGGTGGTTCCTTCGTAGATAGAAGTGATGCGGGCATCGCGGTAGATGCGTTCGCAAGCGTAGTCTTTCATGAAACCGGACCCTCCGTGTACTTGCACGCAGTCATAGGCGTTTTGATTACAGAATTCGCTGGACATGCCTTTCGCCATAGGGGTGAATGCGTCGGCCAATTTTTGGTAGGCTTTCATTTCGGCACGTTCTTCGGGTTCGAGCGAGCGTTCTTTGGCAATGTCTTCGTATGCTTTGTACATGTCTACGAATCGTGTCGTTTCGTAAAGCAGCGAGCGTGATGCGTCGAGTTTGGCTTTCATCAAAGAGATCATTTCGAAAACGGCGGGGAACTCGATGATGGCTTGCCCGAATTGTTTGCGGTCGCGTGCATAGGCAATGGCTTCGCGGTATGCCGCTTTCGGAAACGCCGACAGATTGTGCGGCGATACCGAGACGGGCTCCGTTCATCAATGCCATGACGTATTTGATAAGACCCAATTTGCGGCTTCCGCAGAGTTCGGCTTTGGCATTTTTGAACACCAATTCGCAGGTGGGAGACCCTTTGATACCCATTTTGTTTTCGATACGGCGAACGGTTACACCGCCGTCGTTGCGGTCGTAGATGAACATGGAGAGTCCGCGACCATCTTTGGTTCCTTCTTCGGAACGGGCCAGCACGAGTGCAATGTGTCCGTCACCGTTGGTGATAAACCGTTTCACTCCGTTGAGATACCAGCAACCGTCGGCCTCGCTGTATGTGGCTTTGAGCATGACGGCTTGCAAGTCGGAACCGGCATCGGGTTCGGTGAGGTCCATCGCCATAGTTTCGCCGGCGCAAACGCGCGGCAGGTATTTTTGCTTTTTGTTCTTCATTGGCAAATTCGTAAATGGTTTCGGCGCAGTCTTGCAATCCCCAGATGTTTACGAATCCGGCATCGGCACGGCTTACCATGTCGGCAGCCATGATGTAGGGAACCAACGAGAAGTTAAGCCCGTTGTAGCGACGGGGATAGAGATACCCATCAATCCGGCTTTTACCAGAGCGTCGAGGTTTTTTTGCGTGCCTTTGGCATATACGACGTGTCCGTCGACAACGTGCGGACCTTCGTGGTCTACGTCTTCGGCATTGGCTGCAACGATTTCGCCGCTTATCTCGCCTGCTATTTCGAGCACTTTTTCATAACTATCCATGGCGTCTTCGAAATTGAAGGGCGCATAGTCGTATTTTTCGGCATCGGAGTAATTCCGTTCCCGTAAAGCCACCAGCTTCTTCATGAGCGGGTGGTTCAAGTGATGTTTGAGATCACTGTTATCTAAATAAAAAATTAGCCATTGTTCTGTATTGTTTATTGTATTATAATTTAACTCTCTATCTTTGATTTGTCACAAGACTTTGTCTTATCGACAGAATCGAAAATATGTTTTATTTGGAGTTTTTCTTATAATATTTGATCAGCTTCGGAATTACTTCTTCGACCGTACCCGTGATCACATAGTCGGCTATCGTATTGATAGGTGCGTTAGGATCGCTGTTGATAGAGATGATGATGGAGCTGTCTTGCATACCGGCGATGTGTTGTATCTGTCCAGAGATACCGCAGGCGATATAGAGCTTGGGGCGAACCGTGACACCGGTTTGTCCGATTTGACGTTCGTGCTCGATGTATCCGGCGTCGACCGCAGCGCGGGAAGCTCCTACCTCGGCTCCCAATGTAGCCGCCAAGTCGAACAGCATGTCGAAGTTTTCTTTCGATCCCATACCGTAACCGCCGGCTACGATGATGGATGCGCCTCTGACGTTGGCTTTGGATTTTTCCATCTGGCGATCGATGACTTCTACCACAAAGTCGGTGTCGGAAACGTATTTTTTCGGATCCAGTTTAACAACTTCTCCTTTGTAAGCGGGATCGTAAATTTCTTTTTTCATCACGCCTTCGCGAACCGTTGCCATTTGAGGACGGCATTCGGGGTTAACGATCGTCGCTACGATGTTGCCTCCGAAAGCGGGACGAATCTGATACAACAGATTTTCGTAGGTCTTATTGTTCTTTTTTGTCCTCGTGGGGACCTATTTCCAATGCGGTGCAGTCGGCCGTGAGTCCGCTGTGCAGCGAAGAAGAAACCCGCGGACCGAGGTCGCGACCGATACTGGTGGCTCCCATCAGGCAAACCTGAGGTTTCTGTTCTTTGAATAAATTTACCAATACCGACGTATGTGGCAATGAGGTGTAGGGGTAGAGGCGAGGATCGTCTACTGTATAGACGGTATCGACTCCATAGGGGAATACTTGTTTTTCCACACCGTCGAGGTTGCTACCGATCACCAGTGCTTCGAGTTTACAATTCAGTTGATTGGCCAGCGAGCGACCTTTTGTGAGCAGTTCGAGGCTCACATCGGCGATGATGCCGTCTTCTATTTCGCAATATACAATCAGATTGTTCATAATCGTTAGTTTTTTAGTTCATAGTACACGGGCATTAACCAATCGTGTGGTTGGCGATCAATTCTTTGACAAGGTCTTCGATTTCGTTATCGGCAGCCGTGAGTCGTTTGCTTTCCTTTGCTTGGAATACAACGTTTTGTACGGCTTTTACTTTGGTGGGAGAACCGGCAAGACCTACTTGATCGAGGTCGGCATCGACATCGTTTACACTCCATTCGTAAAGGTTGAGGGCCGGACGCTGTTCATAGAGTTTCAAGCATTCTTCGCTCAGTCCTTGTTTTTCGCTCGGTGTCTTGGCGTATTTGTAACGTTGTATGAGCTTCGCGTTGCGAGGACGGCATTCATCGGCCGAACCGTTGACCGTGATGACTGCGGGCAGGGGAACTACGACGGTTTCTACCCCGCGTTCGAGACGACGTTTCACGGTGGCTTTTCCGTTTTCTATGTTCAGAATTTGCTCGGCATAGGTGACTTGGGGGATTCCCAATTTTTCGGCGATTTGAGGGCCTACCTGAGCCGTGTCGCCATCGATGGCTTGACGACCTCCCAAGATAATATCATAATCTTTGATTTTGCGTACGGCACACGATAGTGCGTAAGACGTAGCCAATGTGTCGGCTCCGGCAAAGGCACGGTCGGTCAATACGATACCTCCGTCCGCTCCACGGAATAAACCTTCCCGAATAATTTCGGCGGCACGAGGAGGACCCATTGTAAGCAGGGTAATCGTCGATCCCGGGTTTTGTTCTTTCAGTTGCAGAGCCTGTTCCAAGGCATTCAAATCTTCGGGGTTGAAGATAGCAGGCAAGGCGGCACGGTTGATCGTTCCGTCCTCTTTCATGGCATCCATCCTTCCCCACATTTCTGGTATCGGGCACTTGTTTTGCCAATACTACGATTTTAAGACTCATAATTTAATGTGAGATTTATGATTTATAAATATTCGTATATTCTGTGTCGATTCATTGACTCGCAAAATTACAAAAATGATTGTTATTTTCAATCTTTTAGGCGAAAAACCGTTATGCCGTCCGGCGAGAACAGATGATCGGACGGCATAACGGGCCGAGGTTTTATTCGGTTCTGACGGGCTTATTCGTAGCTGCTGCCGTCGAAACAGTGCGTGCAGATACATTCCTTAGGAAGCCCGATCGATTCGACCAGTGTTTCTAACGGGTTGAATTTTAATGAGGTAATGTTCAGCTTTTTACAAATGCAGTTTACCATACAATTGTATTGGGGCGACCCGGTGCGTGCATAAGCTGCGACATTTTCATCGGGGTTACCCTCTATCTCGGCGATGGTGCGACGGGTAATAAGCTCCATTTCGCTTTTTGGAGGCCGTGAAGTTAAGAAACTTACACGGGTACAGGAGAGGGGGGCAACTGATGCGCATGTGAACTTCTTTTGGCTCCATAGCGGTAGAGATCGGATACATTGTCTCTCAGTTGCGTACCGCGGACGATGGAGTCGTCGCAGAATACGACCCGTTTTCCGTCGAGCATGCTTTTTGTTGGGTATGAGTTTCATTTTGGCTACCAGCTCGCGCATGGCTTGATTGGAAGGGGTGAAGCTGCGAGGCCAAGTGGGGGTATATTTGACGATACCTCTCCGGTAGGGAATTTGTTTACCTACGGCATATCCGAGAGCCATGCCTACACCGGAATCGGGGATGCCGGAGACGAAATCGGCTTCGATGTCGTCTTTTTTACCCATTTCGAAGCCAGTGTGAAAGCGCATCTCTTCGACATTCTTCCCTTCGTATTCGCAGGCGGGATATCCGTAATATACCCATAGGAAGGAGCATATCTGCATTTTTTTTACCGGGCTGGTTGAGCGATTCATAACCATCGGCTGTCAACCGGACGATTTCTCCGGGACGTATGTCGTAACAGAGTTCGTATCCGAGGTTCGGGAAGCTGCATGTTTCGGACGATACGGCGTAGCCGTTATCTCCCCGTCCGACGAGGATAGGCGAACGACCGTATTTGTCGCGAGCGGCGATAATGCCTTGCTCGGTGAGTAAAAGCATGGAACAAGACCCTTTGATTTTTTCCTGTACCAAGCGGATGCCGTCGACATAGTCTTTTTCCTTGACTGATAATCATCGAAACCAATTCCGGATTGGTTGATGATATTGTTACTGTGTTCGCTGAAATGGTTTCCGCTCGCCAGTAGTTCTTTTCGAGTTCTTCTACGTTGTTTATTTTGGCGACGGTAACGATGGCGAATTTTCCCAAATGGCAACTGATGATGATGGGTTGTGCATCGGTATCGCTGATGACACCGATTCCCGAATTACCAGAGAATTCGGGCAGTTCGGCTTCGAATTTCGAGCGGAAGTAGGAGTTTTCTATATTGTGGATCGCCCGTTTGAAAAAACGCCATTTTCATACGTCACGATACCGGCACGTTTCGTACCTAAGTGCGAGTTGTAATCTACGCCATAAAAAGGTCGGTAACGCAAGATTCTTTTTTTATGGTACCAAAAAATCCTCCCATAATGTAATGTTGTCGTGTTGATTATTATTTGATTAAACGAACAGAGCGAGAGGGACATTGTTTCCCTCCCGCCCTGCGGAATATACTTTTTTATTTGGTGTGGTGTTCAACCCATTTGCGGGCATTGACAAAAGCCTCGATCCACGGGGTAATCTCGTCGGTATTTCTGTCGGCAGGATAATGTCCGCACTGCCAGGGGAATATGGCTCGTTCGAGGTGGGGCATCATGGCCAAATGGCGGCCGTCGGCCGACGTGATACCGGCTATACCGTAAGGCGATCCGTTGGGATTTGCCGGATAAGCATCGTAGGTGTATTGGGCTACGATATTGTATCTTTCTTTGTCGTAAGGCAACTCGAATTTACCTTCTCCGTGGGCAACCCATATACCGAGTTTCGAACCCGATAACGAGCCGAACATGACAGAGTTGTTTTCGGGAATTGTCAATCCGATGAACTGAGATTCGAATTTGTGCGAATCGTTGTGTCGCATTTTGGGCTTTTGTTCGTGGTCGGGGTGAGCAGTCCCAATTCTACCATGAGCTGGCAGCCGTTGCAAATACCGAGACTCAGGGTGTCGGGGCGGTTGTAGAAACGGTCGAGTGCAGCTTTGGCTTTTTTTCGTTCCAAAGGAATCCTCCTGCCCAGCCTTTTGCCGAACCGAGTACATCGGAATTTGAGAATCCACCGCAGTATACAATCATGTTGATATCGTCGAGCGTTTCGCGGCCACTGATGAGGTCGGTCATGTGCACGTCTTTCACATCGAATCCCGCCAAATAGAGCGAATAGGCCATTTCTCTATCTCCATTAACACCCTTCTCACGAATGATGGCTGCTTTCACACCGGATCGTGTGCGACGATCGACCGAGATACCGTATTGGGCGAGCGTTCCCGTGAACGAATCGGGGAAATGGAATTGCAGCGGTTGTTCCTTGTAGTTGAGGAAGCGGTCTTTGGCTGCTTTTTTCTCCGCTTTGTTTGCAGTCGAGCAGATAGGACGACTCGAACCATACGTCGCGCAAATGATCGATGAAGAATTGATAATCGGCTCCGTCTTTGTGTATGAGCAGATGGCGTTCGTCGCAGGGGCGAGCCAGACGAATAAACGCTACGCCGGCTTTTTTCAATATCTTTTCGACTTCGTCGGTTTTTCTACTTGAATCAAGATACCCGGGTTTTCGCTGAACAATATCTTAACAAGGTCTTTTTTGGGGATTTCGTCCAACGAAACTTCCAAACCGCCTTCGGTATTGGCAAAATTCATTTCGAGCATCGTGGTTATCATACCACCGGCGGAGATATCGTGTCCTGCCAGAATCAACTCTTTGTTAATTAATTCTTGGACGGCATTGAACGCGTTGGCAAAGTATTCGCTGTCTTGTACGGTGGGAACTTCTTTTCCTATTTTGTCGAGCGATTGGGCGAACGCCGATCCTCCTAATTTGAGCTTGTCGAACGAGAAATCGATGTAGTAGACCGTACTGTCGATTCCCGTGCGGAGGACGGGAGATACGACTTTGCGTATATCCGAGACTTCAGCTCCTGCCGAGATGATGACCGTACCGGGCGAATAGACTTTGTCCTTTCCGTATTTCTGAGTCATGGACAGACTGTCTTTTCCGGTGGGGATATTGATTCCGAGCGAGCAGGCAAAATCGCTGCATGCTTCGACTGCCCGATATAGGCGGGCGTCTTCGCCTTCGTTTTTACAGGGCCACATCCAGTTGGCACTAAGCGAAACGCTGTCTAAACCTTCGGAGAGCGGAGCCCAAACGATATTGGTGAGGGCTTCGGCGATGGAAGAATAGATCCTGCGGCGGGATCGACCAATGCCGCTTGCGGCGCATGGCCGATAGAGGTGGCGATACCGGCGCGTCCCCGATAGTCGAGGGCAACTACTCCGCAGTCGCTCAATGGGAGTTGTATCTCTCCCTGACATTGTTGGCGGGCAATTTTTCCGGTAACGGAACGGTCCACTTTGTTGGTGAGCCAGTCTTTACAAGCGACTGCTTCGAGTTGGAGCACTCGTTCTACGTATTCGTCGAGTTGCGTTTGATCGTATGTTACGTCTTCGTAAGTTTCTTCGACTGTTCTGTCTGTCATGACGGTACGGGGAGCTTTCCCGAACATGTCTTCCATCGCCAAGTCGATGGGCTTAACACCATCGGTCTGTTCGAATACGAAGCGATGGTCGCCTGTGGTTTCGCCAACTACATAGAACGGAGCCCGTTCACGGTCGGCGATTTGACGAATGTGCTCGATGTCTTCTTCCCGAATGACGATACCCATACGTTCCTGACTTTCGTTACCTACGATTTCTTTGGCCGATAGGGTGGGGTCGCCGACGGGCAGTTGATCCATGTGAATCAATCCGCCAGTTTCTTCTACCAACTCGGAAAGTGCGTTCAAATGGCCTCCGGCTCCGTGGTCGTGAATCGAGACGATGGGATTTTCCTCGGCTTCGGACATCGCCCGAATGACGTTGGATACTCGTTTTTGCATTTCAGGATTGGCTCGTTGTACGGCGTTCAGCTCAATGGCATTGTCGTATTGTCCGGTTTCTACCGATGAGACTGCTCCTCCACCCATACCGATACGATAGTTGTCACCACCCATTACCACTACTTTTTCCCCGGCTACGGGCGTGCCTTTAAGTGCGTCGCGCATGTTGGCGAATCCTACACCGCCGGCGAGCATAATGACTTTGTCGAAAGCAAATTTTTACCGTTCTCGGCGTGCTCGAATGTGAGCAGGGGAGCCGCAGATGAGGGGTTGTCGAATTTGTTTCCGAAATCAGAAGCTCCGTTAGAGGCCTTAATCAATATTTGTTCGGGCGTTTGATAAAGCCACGGACGAGGTTGCATGGAACCTTCTTCCCATTCCCGTCCTTCTTCCGTACGGGGATAGGCCGTCATATAAACTGCCGTTCCTGCAATAGGTAGGCTGGCACGTCCGCCACCGAGTCGGTCGCGTATTTCACCTCCCGTACCGGTGGCAGCTCCGTTGAAGGGCTCTACGGTCGTGGGGAAATTGTGTGTCTCGGCTTTTAACGAGATGACTGTTTTGATATCTTTTATTTCGAAAAAGTCGGGTTGTTGGGGATTTATCGGAGCGAACTGCTCGACGGTAGGTCCGGCATTGAAAGCCACGTTATCTTTGTATGCCGAAACCAACCGATTGGGATTATATTCCGAGGTCTTTTTTATCAATTTAAAAAGAGAACTTTCTTTTTCTTGACCGTCGATGATGAAGACACCGTTGAAAATTTTATGACGGCAGTGCTCGGAATTGACTTGCGAGAATCCGAAAACTTCGCTGTCGGTTAGTTTCCGTCCGATTTTTTTACTTAGGTCGTTCAGATAGTTTATTTCGTCGGGGCTGAGGGCCAGACCTTCCTGTTCGTTATATGCGGCAAGATCGTCGATGTACACAATGGGATCGGGTTGTTTGTCGATGTCGAAAATTTTACCGTCGATACCGTTGTACAACCGTTGTAGCATTTTGTCGAATTCGGCAGAACCGTCTGTTACAGGGAAAAATTCCTCGATGCGAGAGATACCGGTGAGTCCCATGTTTTGAGTAATCTCTACGGCATTGGTGCTCCACGGGGTAATCATCTCTTTACGGGGCCCGATAAACCAGCCCTTCAACGTTGAAGCAGGGAGAAGCTCGGCATTGTCGAAAAGCCACGATAATTTTTTAGTCTCATCTGCCGAAAAGCTGTGATCGGCCTGAACTGCAATAATGTTTTGAACGGAGGTTTTGAAAAAAAATGACCATTGTGTCTTGTTTTTTAGTGGCATGTCTGTTTTTTTCCTTTTTCCCGACTGAAAAATCGAGACAAAGAAAACGTATTTATTTTCGTTGCAAAATTAAGGAAAAACCCTCGTCCACTCAAAAAAAATAGGACAAAACAGTTCCTAATTTTTGGATATTATTCCTTGATGTTCGATTTTTCGAGTATAGGGGAGGGGGTGACTCAACGAGACTCTCAAATGAGGGAAGAGGAGGACGAGTCTTTTCTCTGTATTTGGTACGGTCGAATATAGGGGCATTTTTGCGTTGTGGTTGATGTATGCCTTTTTGCTGTGTCCAACCTTGCCTATGTTCGATAAAATAAGATAGGCGGCTGTTCAACAGAACTAAAATAAATTTTGTTCTGTGTTCACCTTTCATTATCTTTTGCACAGTATGCGAAAATAGGATGCGGTTCGGCATAGCCAAGTCGGAAATGCGATTTCCGTTTGTCTCTGCGCTCACCTTTCACTATCTTTGCTTCACGAATCGAGAATAGGTTGTGCATAGGCATCTTCAAGAAAATAGGGGTTTGCCTTTTCTTATGCCGTTTTTGACGGACAATAGAGGTGAGCTTTTGTTTTACAGGAGCAAAAATGAAATTTATTTTGTGTCAATGTCATACTATTTTGTGATTTAGACCGTATTTCAATAGAATAAGGTAGTTTTTAGACTTTATGGACTTAACGCTATATACTATAATTCGAGGCTTAGCCATAGGCATATTGGTGTCGGCGCCGATGGGACCGATAGGGATATTGTGTATACAGCGTACGTTGAATAAAGGGCGATGGTCGGGCTTCGTGACAGGATTGGGTGCTGCATTATCCGATTTGATATATGCATTGCTTACGGGCTTAGGCATGTCTATCGTCATCGATTTTATAGAGGCTAATCAAAATATTTTGCAGATTTTGGGCAGTTTGGTTTTGGTGGGGTTCGGGTTGTATCTGTATCGCCAGAATCCGGCCAAGAATATTCGTAAAGCCAATTCTTCCATCAATACGTTTACGCAGGATTTCATTACGGCGTTTTTATTGACTTTTTCCAATCCTCTGATATTATTTCTTTATATAGGCCTATTTGCCCGGTTTAATTTTTTCTTGCCCGAATCACAATTGGGGCATCATGTGGTGGGTTATCTGTCTATTTTGTTAGGAGCTGTCAGTTGGTGGTTCCTGATAACTTACGTCATCAATAAGGTTCGTGCCCGTTTTAATGTGCGTAGTATTTGGTTAATAAATAGGGGAATCGGGATTATCATCATTATTATGTCTATTGTGGGATTTGTTTGGGGAATAAAAGATTATTTTTTGTATAATTTATAAACATCATGAAAAAAAAGTTATTGAAGTTCCATTTGTTGCCGGATTGTGCGACAAACCTTTGTCGCAGGTTTCCGAGATTTTGGAGGCACAGGGTGTGCGGCAGGCGATAGATTGCGTCGATTGGCCGAACGAGTTTCCGTATAAGCCTATTACCTCTTTTTATATAGCTCGTGATAAGGAGTGTCTCTACATCAATTATTTTGTAAAGGGCAATTATTTGCGGGCTGTGAACAGTACCGATAATTCTCCTGTCTGGGAGGATAGCTGCGTAGAGTTTTTCGTGCAGATACCGGGTGAGAAGTATTATTATAATTTCGAGTTCAACTGTATAGGAACGGCTTTGGCTGCCCGTCGCACCGGGCGGGGAAGATGCCGAGCACTTCTCAGCCGATAAAATGGCTAAAATCAAACGTTATTCGTCGGTCGGTAATAAACCGTTTTGTGAGATGGAGGGGCTTTTCTCGTGGAATTTATTGGTCGCCATACCTTTTTGAACTTATAGGGCTTGACGGCGGGCAGTTGCCGGAGAGTCTCTCGGCTAATTTCTATAAATGTGCCGACGGATCGTCTTTGCCTCATTATTTGAGCTGGTCGCCGATACCTATCGAAAAGCCCGATTTTCACCGTCCCGATTATTTCGGTGAATTGAGATTCAGATAGAAAATCGATCGTAAAAAAAAAAGCCTCTGTATTCAGAGGCTTTTTTTATTTCGGAAGCCAATCGGGTAGCTATAAGGTTTAGCCATAAATTTCTTTTTAACAAACTCTTTCCGAAGAAACGATAGATTTTTCGGTTTTTCTTCCATATTCCTTTGCTTGTCGAAGATTCAACAATTTCGATTTAACCCCTCCGTCCTTCGGACACCTCCCCTATATTTTGTTGTGCAAAACACAGGGGAGGAGGTTTAAAAGTATCTTCCCAATAGTGGAATATAAATCCTTATTCTAAGAGTTGACTTTCTTATTTTTCAAGATATGGGGAGGAGGGAGACTCTTTTTCTTTTATAGTCTAGCATTTTTTATGTGGTGAGCGGGAACTATCCAACCTTCTTCCTTGTGCTGCATTGGTAGTATAGGGGAGACACCGAAGGAACGGTAGTTCCAGAGGAGAGGGGTTGAAAGGTCGTTTATTTGTTCATTCTTCTCAGCAGCGAGAAGAACGAACCAAGAAGCACCGCCGCAGTTATCCATGTACTTTTTTATTACTCCCTCCGTCCTATGGACACCTATAAAAGGCGGAATTGGGGTTTGTGCTTTTTGCTTGTATTCTAATCCCTCGCCCTTTTTCCCCCTATTGTTACCGCAACTTCCCGCAATGCTACGAGACACGGCAGGGGGGAGGTAGAAGTATTTCACTTTTTGCCTTGCTTTGATTTTTAAGTGCGATACCCCGCAATGCTATTCTTGCGGAAACATAAAGGGGAGTGGTTAGATTAAAATTCGAGTGTAAAGGTAAGAAGAGGGTATCACAAACCAATTTTATCAAAGAAAGAGCCGTATCATTACTCCAAACAGAGTTTGATACGGCTCTTCCTTTTTTTAGGTTTAGCAGTTACAAGCTGCAATTTTTCGGAACGGTCATTTTAGTTTTGACATTCTCGTTTTATTTCGTTTCGTCTTCGACAACTCCGGTCATCGTTACTTCGATGATGTTTTTTACCGTTGAAGAGTTTCTTTGTGAATTTCTTCATATCGTCGAGCGTAATGCCGTTAACAATGTTTTCGTAATCGGTATTGTTGTCGCCGTAACCGAGAACATCGGATTTGATAATGTTCATCCAATAGGAGTTTTCGCGAAGGTTTTGAGCATGTTGTTTAAGCATATACTCTTTTACTTTGTTGAAGTCTTTTTCGCGAGGGCCTTCGGTAACAACTTTGTTTAGTTCGGCGTGAGCCCGTTCTGTCAAACGTTTTTCGTCTTGCGGGTTGGTATCGAATCCAAATAAGGAATAACCATGAGTTGTTGACGGGCGATAAATTAGACGATGTCCCTACGCCGTAGGTTCCGCCTTGTTCTTCGCGGATAGTTTCGGTATATACGATGTCCATGATTTGGTCGAGCATACTGAACATAATGTTACTGCGCAAGTCGTATTTTTGTTTTCCCGAATAGACGGCGTACACAGTGGATTTAGCCGTTTGCATGGGCAACGTGAAGTTGTTGTCGATAAGACCCGGTTGTATGGTGGATATTTTACCGATTTTGTCTCTATTCTTGTTTGCAGGCAGCGAAGCGATGTACTTTTCAACAACCGGTTTCAGAGAGTCGATATCGAAATTACCCACGAAGATGAAGGTATAATCGGCTGCATTGGCTGTGCGCTCTTTTGCAATTTCGAGAATGCGGTCGTAGTTAATCAGGTCGATATCTTCGGCTTTCAAGGGTTCCCGCATTATGTTATGATTGTAGAGCGTTGCTGAAAGCGAATCGCTGAAAATGAACTGAGGATCGTTCGCATAGTTTGTCAGTACCGCTTTCATTTGCTCTTTCCATGCGGCGAAGGCATCTTCGTCACGATGTATGTCGGTAAAGGTGAGGTATACCAATTGCATCATGGTTTTGAGGTCTTTGGTCGCGCAGGAGGCATTGATCATTTCCATAGGTTCTCCCAAAGAAAAATAGGTAGATACGGTTTTACCGGCTAATGCTTTCATCAAGTCTGTTCTTCCGTATTTCCCGAGTCCGCTCAATTCAACGATTTCATTGACGGCTTTCAGATTTTTAACCAAAGCACGATCTGTGTAATCATAAAGGGAAAGTCCTCCTTTGCTTACGGCTTGCATAGAGATTTCATCGCTCTTGAAGTCTGTCGGTTTGAGGATAACTTTCACTCCGTTTGGAAAGGGTCCATTCGGTTGTTCCAAATTTCTTTCCGGCAGCACTTTTTACAATTTTACCCGCAACCGGTTCGTCGGAAATGAGCGGTTCGTTGGATACATTGTCGACATAGGGAGTAATTTCTTCTGCTTCGACTTCTTTGATAGCGGCAAGAACTTGGTCTTTGTCGGGATAGGATACTCCTTCTTTATCGGGACCGGTCAGTGAAATTACCATATTGTCTTCGCTAATAAGCGTTTTGATGTATTGGTTTACCATATCTACCGTAATGGCCGGAGATATTTGTTTGAGCAGGTTGTATTCCATTTCGATACCCGGAATATATCCGCCGTCGATGAAGTGTCTGATGTACTCTTCGGCGTAGTCGATGTTTTTGTGATTGTTGCGTTCTTTGTACATGTTTTCATACCGAGAAAGTAATGTAGCCCGGGCACGGTCGTATTCGGAAGCTGTGAATCCGGAAACGGTCGATACGTTCTGCTTCGCGCATAATACCTTTTTATGGCATCGATCGCTCCATTGTCTTTACCCAAAGCGATAAGAGTAAATGCATCTTTGGTTTTGGAAACGAAGAAATCTCCGTCGAAAATCGCTCCGGCAATGAAGGGAGCATCCGGTTTTTGAGTGATTTCGGAGATGCGGTCGTTAAACATGATACCGACAACTTGTCCCATATAGTCATTGATGGCCCCGTTGATAGTTCCTCTCATTTCGCGGGGCATGGGGTCGTGTTTCATATAGATATCCACCCGGGTGTATGTGGCTTCTTTGTCTTTGTGGAATGCAAAGATAGGTTCTTTGTTGTCGGGTACGGTGTAGTAGATACGCTCTGCCGCGTTTTCGGGCATTTTGATTTTACCGAACAGTTCTTTGATCTGAGCTTCCATTTTGTCGGCATCGAAGTCACCGATAACGATAATACCTTGTTGGTCGGGGCGATACCATTTGTGATAGTAGTCGCGTAGTGCCTGATAGGGGAAATTCATGACAACTTCCATTGTTCCGATGGGCATACGGTTGGCATATTGGCTACCGGCAAACATGACAGGAACCGTGACTTCCCATGTACGCCAGTTGGCATCGGCACGAGTTCTCCACTCTTCATGGATAACTCCGCGTTCTTCGTCGATGTCTTTGTCATTCAGAGAGATGGCACAAGCCCAATCGTACAGAACGAGTAGACAGGAGTCTACCAAATTTTGATTTTGAGTGGGGACATTGGATATACGATACACGGTTTCATCGAATCCGGTATAGGCATTGATGTCTACGCCGAATTTGATACCCTTGTTTTCGAGGTAGTTTAACATGTTTTTACCGGGAAAATGTTCTGTCCCGTTGAATGCCATGTGTTCGAGGAAGTGGGCCAATCCGCGTTGGTCTTCGTTTTCGAGAATTGAACCTACCTTTTGTGCAATGTGGAATTCTGCACGATTCTTCGGCGTTTCGTTGTGACGTACATAATAGGTGAGACCATTATCGAGGACTCCGTAGCGTACGTTGGGATCGATGGGCAATGCTTCCATCTGAGGAGCTTGTTGTGCCGATACCCATTGGGCAAGGGCTACACAGGCAAGCACTAATCCCGATTTTACCATTTTTAGATTCATTTTTGTTTGATTTAAAGTGAGTTATATTGTATTTTCTTCGTCTTGGTATTCTAGTATATCTCCCGGTTGGCAATTCAGTTCTTTGCAAATAGCTTCGAGAGTGGAGAAACGTATAGCTTTGGCTTTCCCTGTCTTTAAGATAGAGAGATTGGCCGGAGTGATATCTATTTTGCCCGAAAGTTCATTAAGCGAAATTTTTCGTTTCGCCATCATTACATCGAGATTGACAATAATAGGCATGGTCGTTATTTATATAGTGAGGTCTAATTCTTCGCGTTGTTTATAGGCTATATTCAAAATTTCGGCTAGTAACAGCAAAATAAATGCAATAGTGACCGAAGCGCTCAATTCGGGATAGCAAATTTGATTGTCTCCCAACGAGAGGTGCGAACGATAATAGCTCGTGGTGATAAAGGAATCTATATAGCTAACGAGGTAGAATGTAATCATGAAATAGGAGAGTAATCTCAATCGTTTGATGTTTCTACGGTTCATGAGTCCATCTGAGGCAACCGATTTTATCAATTGCACTAATTTAATAATCATACAAATAAGGGCGATGAAAGAAAGCCCAGTCAGTATTACGGAACTTATACTCAGTGCTACGGGTGTCGTCGATGCCGGAAGGTAGAGAATATTGTCGGACGAGAGATTGAGACTTGGGATCGTTCCTATGTGGTTTAATTGCAATGAGTCCGGTTTGACTGTGCAAATCTGAAAAGTCGATTCTTCCAGCCCATTTTGGAATCCGATGACAGAGGAATTGAGCCCCATCATAAATCCTTTGGAGAAATCGAGAAGTATGGGAATGAGAATGAGTAATGCGATTAGCAAATTCAATAATTGTATTTTTTCTCTGTGTTCGTTTGTCGTAAAACATATACGTCATATTCTATATTGTCAGGACAAAGAAATAGAATATTTTCCGAACGAACAAGAAAAACAGTATATTTTTATCGAAAAACGATAAAAATAATTATATTCAAAAAATTGTACGGTGTTATTTATCGTCTATATCCGATATATAACCGTTCATCATTGCATAGAAGCTAAGCCCCGATACGGTCTTGATACCTAATTTGGCCGTTAGATTTTTCGATGGCTGAGTACTGTGTTTATACTTATATTCAGGCGATCGGCTATTTCTTTATTCATGAGCCCTTTGGCTACCAGCCTCAATACTTCGGTTTCCCGAGGCGATAATTCGTGAGGCAGGATTTCGGATTGTTTGTCTAAATGCTCGATGAACTGTTGTATTTTTTCGAGCAGAGATTCTTCGCTTTCGTGTATGTCTAACGAAGTCATTGAAGTTTCGGGCAGGTGAGACCCTTCGGAGGCGAGGAGTATGATTTTGCTTTTGCGAGGGAGGAAAAAATCGCTGTATCCGATGATTGTATCGGCGAAAAGAATATAGGCATCGAATTGTTCGGGCGCGTTATCGAAAAACTCGGAAATCTCGTTGTATAATATAGGAGTGGTGTCGAAGTATTTTTGTAGTAAATGCTTCAATCCTAAGTTAAGTAACGTGTATGGTGTAACGATGGCGATACGCATGGACTTCGATTACTTGAAACTTTTGTTTCGGCAGGCTTCCAACATACCGTCGGCAATGGGACGGAGTATTCTGTTTCTTATCCGGTTGTGTTGTTTGATATCTTTTCGAGGCTGTATATTGCGAATATGACACCGTGGCAAAAGATTGAGATCGTATTCGCCTTTTAGATGAATAACAAACAGGCTTTTAAGGTCGTCTAATTTTTTCTTCCAAAGAATCGTTTTCTTCTGTATCGGGTTGAAATTTTTCTCCGTAATATTCCCCGTGCAGGGTTTCGGCAGCGACTTTGATAGAGGGAAACCAGCAATTTTGTCATTTTCTATGCGCGACAACAATTTTTTTCAGTTCGTCGAAGAATTGCTTCATAAGTTCGAGATTGTTGTTCTCGCTGTCGCTTTGGTTTATCAAGAAATTGAAATGTCGTTCTATATTGGGTATCTGGAATTGTTCATAGTAGGCATTCGTTTGGGTGAGGTAGTCTACTATTTGTGTAGCGCAAAATGATTTGAGTCGGTTTTCCGGAAAATAGTCTTCGTTGATAAAGGTGTTGAGTATGGTCACGAAAAACTCGCAGTCTAGATTTTTTTCTTCGCATACGGTACGTATGCTTTTTGTCGCCGACTCCCAAAATAATACCGAATCGATTGATAACCGGTATAACGGAGGGTTCGTGCAAGATAACGTCGCAAAGTTTTGTCTCGGCGTTTATTAGTGCCATAATTCGTCCTTTCTATGAATGATATTGTTTTCGGTAATTATAAAGTCCATTTTTATGTCGTGGGGCTCTGCCGGTATTTCGTCGAACAGTTGCAGTTCATAGCAGATTCCAATTTTTGTGGCGGAGCTCTGTGCGAGCAGTTTGTCGTAATATCCTTTTCCTCGTCCCAATCGATTCAGCTTTTTGTCGAACGCTACTCCGGGTACGATTATCCAGTCTATCGAACCGGGATCGGTTTCCCGGGTGTTACCCGGTTCCCAAATACCGAAAGCCCCTTGTTTAAGAAACCGAGGATCGTAGGGGCTGACGATGAGATTGTCGCCGTTCACTATGGGTAGGTACAGTTGCTTTTTTTGCTCCATCTGGATAACATTAAACCGGTATCGACCTCGTCAGGCAAGGCGTGATAAAGCAGTATGCGCAAGACTGTTTCAAAACCGGGTAGCTTTTTCTATTGCCGAGCATATATTCTGTGATAAAGCTACTCGCTGTTCCGAGGAGATAGTCTGTTTCAACTGTTTGACCTGTTGCCGCAGTTGTTGTTTTTCGCTCATCGAGGAACTTGATTTTCTGCCGGCAATTCGGGATATCCTTCGCCTTTATTCACTATATCCCGAGCCTTTCGCAAGGTTTCGTCATCTCGTAGTAGCAGTTTGTAAAATGCTTCTTCTCCCAATATGTTCCGGGCTATGTATGCCTGCAACGTGTTTACGATTAATTTTCTTGAAATATTGATGTAAACGGGACGGGGGGGGCGTATTCCTTTTTGAGCGGCGTATTGAACGAAACTGTTTAAGAGAGTGTTGGGTTCAAGTATATTCAATAGGGATTCGACATCTTTTTGCTGTTGACAATTTGTCGCGGTATTTATCCGTGTAGTCGAATGCGTATTGATAGAGCAGACCTTCGTTGGCTACGTTGTTGAAGTAGGAGGTGACTCCCGTCGTGTCTCGTGGAACGAATATGTCGGGCATAATTCCGCCTCCGCCGTATACTTCACGCCCGTTGACCGTGTGGAACACCAACTCTTTTGTTCTGTTTGATACTGTCGGCATTGAAAAATTCGCCGTGCATGTATCTGTTTACAATATCCATGCTATAATCTTCGGATTTCCTAATTGATATTCTTTTTGGATACAACGGCCGGAAGGTGTATAGTAACGAGCTACCGTCAATCGAATGGCCGATCCGTCACGGAAGGGGATTTGTTGTTGTACCAGTCCCTTGCCGAATGTTCGGCGTCCGATTATCAAACCTCTGTCGTTGTCTTGTATGGCTCCTGCGAATATTTCACTGGCCGACGCGGACCATTCGTCCGTGAGAACTACGACTTGTTCTTTTTGGAATGTTCCCGTGCCGTTCGAAACGGCGTCTTCCCGTTCGAATGCTTTTCCTTCGGCATAGACTATTAACCGGTTGGCAGGAAGGAATTCATTCGCCATATTGATTGCGGCGTCCATCAATCCTCCGCTATTGCCACGCAAGTCGATAATGAAGTTTTCGGCTCCTTGATTGTGTAGTTTGGAGAGGGCTGTAATAAATTCGTCGTAAGTGGTTTTGCCGAATTTGCTGATTTTTATATATCCCGATTTGTCGTCGAGCATATAAGCCGCATCAACGCTGTTGACGGGAATATCTCCGCGCGTTACTTCATAAAAGAGCGGATTTTTCGCTGTTTTGCGTAAGATTTCGAGTTTCACGGTCGTTCCCTTAGGTCCCCGCAAATTTTTTCATGACTTTTTCGTTGCTGATGTTTTTACCAACGAAAGCAGAATCGTTGACCGAGATGATACGGTCTCCGGCCAGTATTCCTACTTTTTCGGAGGGGCCGCCGGAAATGACGCTGACAACGTTGATGGTGTCGTTCAGTATATTGAATTGTATCCCGATTCCACTAAACGAGCCTTCTAACTCTTCATTGACGCTTTCCAAATCTTTTGCCGGAATGTAGGCAGAGTGGGGATCTAACTCTCCTATGACTTTGGGCACGACATTTTCTATGAGATCGTTCCTGTTTACCGTGTCGACGTATTGTTGCTCGATGCATTGCAACAAACTTTCGATTTTGTCATACCTTGCCGTTTTGCCGAAAGAGGTATCGGCAGAGAAAAATCGTCCGATTAAAATTCCCCCGGCGATAGCCACGGCTATTAGTAACGGGACCCAGACGAAACGAGCTTTTCGTTATTCATATTTAATAGGATAGTTTAGCTTTTTACTTTATAGATTCATCGGCTTGCGGATCAATGAAATCCACTTGTATGCCGGCTTTTTGCAGAAGTTCGATACCGTCTTGGAGCCGGTAGTATTCCGAAAATACGACACGACTGATACCTGCTTGTATAATCAACTTGGAACATTCGATACAAGGCGAGGACGTCACGTATAGAGTCGCTCCGTCGCTGCTGTTGTTGCTGCGAGCGACTTTGGTGATGGCATTTGCCTCGGCATGCAAAACGAAAGGATATGTGTGGCCGTTTTCGTCTTCGCAGCAGTTTTCGAATCCGGCAGGTGTTCCGTTATATCCGTCGGAGATGATCATCTTGTCTTTTACAATTAAAGCTCCGACTTTACGACGTTGGCAGTAAGAGTTTTCAGCCCAGATTTGCGCCATTCGTATATAACGCTTGTCCAATGCCAGTTGTTTGTCCGTGATATTTTTTTCGTGTCCATGTCTTGACGCTAATAATTTACAAAAATAGCTGTTTTGCGGAGATTTATGTCCTTTTTTATTATTTTATAACGAAGGTTCGGTACATCGGGGAGTCGGGTGAAGAGGTTCCGTGCTTTTGTTTTTCGAGATACGGTTAGTCGATGAATCTTCGCAATATATCGTTGTACGAGTCGATACGGCGGTCTCGCAAGAACGGCCACCAGCGCCGAACGTTTTCGGAGCGGGTTAAATCTATTTCCACGACTTCACACCATTCGCTGTCGTCGGGAGCGGCGGCCAGTATTTCGCCTTGCGGACCACAGACGAAGCTGTGTCCCCAGAATTGTATGCCGTTGGTTTGTCCAGAGGGATCGGGTTCATGTCCCACACGGTTGACAGCTACAACAGGTAGTCCGTTGGCGACGGCGTGTCCTCGTTGGGAAATAATCCACGCGTCTTGTTGTCGCTTTTGTTCTTGGGGGTGTCGGAGCTTTCCCAGCCGATGGCCGTAGGGTAGATGAGCATGTCGGCTCCTTGCAGTGCCATGAGGCGGGCTGCTTCGGGATACCATTGATCCCAACATACCAATACCCCCAGTGTACCGATGGAGGTTTTTATGGGGGTGAATCCCAAATCGCCGGGGGTGAAATAGAATTTCTCGTAATAGGCAGGGTCGTCCGGTATGTGCATTTTACGATACTTTCCGGCGATAGAACCATCGGTGTCGAACACGACTGCTGTGTTGTGGTATAATCCGGCTGCGCGTCGTTCGAAAAGAGAGGTTACCAAGACGATGTGCAGCTCACCGGCGATACGACTGTAAAATTCGGTCGATTCTCCCGGTATGGATTCTGCCAAATCGAAGTTATCGGTCGATTCTGTTTGACAGAAATAGAGGCTGTTATGTAGTTCTTGCAGAACTACGAGCTGTGCACCTTTGCAGCGCATTGTTCGATGTGTTGTTTCAGTCTTTTTTGTTGTCGGCGATGTCGCCGGTATTTTGTTGTTGGATAATTCCGACAGTGATTATCTTTTCGGTCATGACAGGATATATTTATCGTAATACATTTCGAGGATATTGCATGGTTACGCAATGTAACGAACCATGTTGTCGAATGAGCGGTGAACAGTCTATTCCTACGACTTCCCGATTTGGGAACGCTTGTCGAAGTATTTCAAATGCCTTCTTATCGTTCAAAGGTTGTCGATAAGTGGGGGTACAGGATTGCGTCGTTCAAGATGAGAAAGTTGGCATAAGTTGCCGGTAAACGCTCTCCGTTTTCATCGTAAACGGCTTCGGGCATGGGTAGGGGAAGCAGATTATACGGTTTCCGCCGATCGTTGTGACGGTTTGAAGCTGTGCTTCCATTTTATGCAATGCATCGTAGTGCTCGTCTTCCGAATCGGAGCATTGTACGTAAACGATCGTATCTTCGTCTGCAAATCGGGCCAGTGTGTCGATGTGGCTATCGGTGTCGTCTCCGGCGAGATAGCCGTGGTCGAGCCATAGTATGCGTTGCAGCCCGAATGTTCGTTTGAGGTATTCTTCGATAACGGGTCGTGTCCATTCTCCATTTCGGTTGGGAGATAGCAGGCATTCGCTTGTGGTGAGCAAGGTTCCGGCTCCGTCACTTTCGAGGGCTCCCCCTTCCAGTACGAAATTGAGCTTATTTTCGTATAGGGCGTTAAAAACGTTTTCGTTATATAAAGTCGAAGTGATGAGGTTGTCGTAATTGGCTGCGAATTTAAGTCCCCAGCCGTTGAATTTGAAGTCGTATATAACGGGAACTCCGTCTCTGAATACCGTGATACCACCGTGATCTCGTGCCCATGTATCGTTGGTGGGACATTCTATGAATCGGACGGATTCGATGTCGATCGTATCCTGTAATTGTTTTTTAACTTCGTCGGGGCAGGGGGTGACGATGATGAGCTTTTCCCTTTGGGAAATTTCGCTTGCCAACTTTTTATAACAGTCGGTAACTTCGTCGAGCATGTAGGCCCAATCGGTGTTTGGGTGAGGCCAAGTGAGCTGTATGCCCGATTGGGGATACCATTCTGCCGGAAAGGAAACGTTAGGGGTCATTGTTTCGGAGCTTGAAATTTACGGTCGAAAAAAGGGTTCTTGGACGATACACTCAATGCCAAAGCGATGATTTGGTTACAGCCGGGCAGGAGATTCATAGATTGTGCGGTTGTGCCTGCCGAGAACATCACCCGGGTGTCGATACGGAGGTCGGCTGCTTTCGAACAAGCCGATCCGATAGCGATTCCCACATCGATAGAGTTAATCGCACAAGGATTGCTTTCAGGATTTTCACCACACGTTTTCGCTCCACAGTATGCGCAATTCAAACCTAAGGGGTGTCGGCGGGTTCCGATGAGGATAACTGCGTCGGCTTGTTCTATATTATCGGCATCGCGCAGAAAAAACATCATGCCGCGTTTTTCCCTTCGCTGCGCATATTTTCCGATAGAGTCGGAAGGCTATCGTGCGAGAGTGTAATTATTTCGATAATATCCACTCCTTTACCTTTGGGTGCTGTGCGGGCCGCCATCATGATTTGTTTAGCGGTTTCCAGCACAATCTCTTTCGAATGTTCCGTTCGTTGTAACTAATGTTTGTATTTTCGCATTTTATGCAAAGATAGCGCAAAAGAAGGCAGAAACAAATTTATTTGATTGTGCGGTGCGCTGCTCTTGTGCTTCTGAAACAAAGATAATCATTCTTTTATGAAGTAACGATTCCTATATTCGAGAAATTTTGAACTTTTTAATCGAAAGTTCTACTTTTTTCTTGGTAAAGGGAATAATTTTTCTTATCGGTTTGCGTTTACATAGTAATGGCTGCATTCCGGGGAGTGATTAATTTTACATTTTTGTTTTTTGTAGAACTTTTTTATGAAAGAATAGTTATATTTGTAAATACGAAGATATATTAATTGATAAATAGAAAAAAGCCATGAGTAATGATATTACCATAACATTTGATGATATTATTAAACAGTATCGGACCCTCGATCTATCGGAAGATATATTCCGGTCGATGATGGCGGAGGATAAGCAATTGGAGGCCGATTATAAAGAATGGTGCGATACGTTGGGTATTCCAGAAAGAAAGGGGTTCGCTTATTACTATGAAGAATATATAGAACAACAGGACTCTATTTGGGATAGTTTAGATGATCATGATGAATAAATGGCTTTTGAATACCGTTCGAAAAATTTTAAATAAATCTTGAATGCTTTTTTATATAAAACATTTTATCGGGGCGGTCGTCTATTATAGTTTTTGTTGATAAACAGGTGCTTAGATCAATTGCAGATTTCTTGATTCGCTTCTCCTTTATTGAAAAATCACATTTGAGGTAAAAAGTATCATTATCGGATAATAAAGTACTTTTTGCGCTATTTTTTTACTATTATTTTGTAACGTAAATTTAATATCATGGTTATGCTTAAAAAACAGCTATTCATTATTTCGTTATTATTCGGTGTTATATCATCTGCTATGGCGGCTGATCCGGTAAAATTATACGGTCAGCTTCAAGTAAATGGAAATCAACTTTGTAGTGAGCAGGGAGAACCTGTCGTATTGCGTGGCGTTAGTTATGGTTGGCACAATTTGTGGCCTCGATTTTATAATAAGAAGTCGGTAAAATGGCTGAAAGAAGATTGGAAATGCACTGTATTGCGTGCTGCGATGGGAACTTGCATAGAAGATAATTATATAGAGAACCCCGAACACGCTCTTAATTGTATAAATGCGGTTGTAAAGGCTGCAATTAAAAATAATGTGTATGTAATCATAGATTGGCATACTTATTATCCTCAGAAGGAAGAGGCAAAGGCTTTCTTTTCGATGATGGCTCAGAAGTACGGAAAAAGTATCCTCATGTGATTTATGAGATTTTATAACGAACCTATGGAAGATACTTGGGAGAGTGTGAAAGAGTATGCTACCGACATTATCACCCAAATAAGGAAATATGACCCCGATAATATAATATTGGTAGGAAGTCCGCATTGGGATCAAGATTTACATTTGGTTGCAGCCGACCCTTTGCAGGGTTTCAATAATATAATGTATACGCTCCATTTTTATGCGGCTACCCATAAACAGGAATTGAGAGATAGAGCTACTGCTGCTTGGGAGCAGGGGATCCCTATTTTCGTATCGGAATGTGCCGGTATGGAATGTACAGGTGACGGTCCATTGGACATTGAAGAGTGGACTCGCTGGGTAGAGTGGATGGAAGCTCATAAAATCAGTTGGGTGAATTGGTCAATTTCGGACAAAAACGAGACTTGTTCGATGTTGTTACCGAGAGCCGACAAAAACGGTGGTTGGGACGAATCTCTCATTAAGCCGGCCGGTCGCCAAAGCCGCAAGTTTATACGGCAATATAACGAGGCTGTATATCGCACAAAGAAAGAGAAGAAATAATATCAAAATAAGATTGTTAATTTTAAATTTATTACAAATGAAAAGAAACCTGTTTTCTTTCCCACGTTCTCAAATGGTGGGTAAAATGCTCAGAGCTATGTCGTTTGTAGTGGCTGTGTTTTGGGCAACGACCGCTATGGCGGACATAGTGGTGAAGGGAGTAGTAGCCGATGATTCGGGCTTACCTATTCCCGGCGCTAATGTTACCGAGTTGAATTCGAAAGGTAACGGAACAATTACCAATGTAGACGGACAATATTCGATTGTGGTGAAAGGTCCTAAATCGGTGTTACGTTTTTCATTTATCGGATATACAAAGGAAGACGTAACCGTGGGCAATAAAACACAGATCGAGGTGCAGTTGAGCGAGGATTCAAAATCGCTCGATGAGGTTGTTGTCATTGGTTATGGTACGATGCGTAAGAAGGATTTGTTCGGGAGCCGTCGCTTCTATCAAAAGCGAGGATTTAATGATCGGTAATCCGACAAGTTTCAGCCAAGCCCTACAAGGAAAATTGGCTGGTGTGCAAGTTAATTCTAACGATGGTGCTCCCGGTTCGGGTATGAGCATTACCATTCGTGGTGCAAACTCGTTTTCGACCAGTTCACAACCATTGTATATCGTAGATGGTATTCCTTTCGATGCGGGTAGCGCACCGACGAGCGGCGCAAACGAAAACAACAACACCACTTCCAATCCGTTGTCGTTGATTAACCCCAACGATATCGAGTCGATCGATGTTCTTAAAGATGCTTCGGCAACGGCTATCTACGGTTCTCGTGGAGCCAACGGTGTTGTCTTGATTACAACGAAAAAAGGTAAATCGGGAGCTGCCAAAGTTGAATTCTCGGCTAACTTCGGTCTTTCGAAGATCTCGAAAATCGTGGAGAGCCTCAATGCTTACGAGTATGCCAACTTCGTGAACGAAGCTACGATCAACAACGCTTTGTACGACAATACGCCGTATGCTTACCTGCCTTACCGAGGCGACTGGAACTATCGTCGTGACCCGCAGAACAACATTATACCTGAGTCGGGTACGTATGAGCCTGCACCCGAAGATTTCTTGAATCCGGGTTGGCACGAGGACGAGTATGGAAACCGTGAGTGGGTCGAAGGTACTAACTGGTTGGACGAAATCTTGCAAGACGCCTTTACCCAAGAGTACAACATCAGCGTATCGGGTGGTAACGACAAATCGCACTATGCTTTCTCTGGTAACTATACCGACCAAACCGGTATTATACGCAACTCGGGTTACGACCGTTTAGCTGTGCGCGCCAACGTGGGTAGTCAAGTAAAAAATCGTGGTTAAATACCGGCTTGAATATCAACTTTACCAAGTCGAATACCCGTTTTGCCAAATCTAATTCTTATGATTACAGTATCATTCGTTCGGCCATGTTGTATCCTCCCACGATTTATGTGGGCGACCATACACAAGACGATGAATACTTCTGGCTGTCGGCCAACCCCGTACCTATGTAAATACGGCTAAGGACGAATTGAAATCGATCAATGTCTTTACCTCGGCTTTCTTGGAGATTAAATTTACCGATTGGTTGCGCTTTCCGCCAGAACTTCGGTATGAGCTATACCGACAACGAGCGTTCTACCTACTATCCCCCGTGAAACAGGTGAAGGTAAAAACTACAACGGTCGTGCCGGTAAGAGTGATAACTTCTACCAAAACATAACGGCCGAGTCTGTGTTGACCTTCGACAAAACTTTTGCCGATATTCATCACTTGAATGTAGTAGCCGGTTTCACTTATGAAAAAATACCAACTGGGGTGGCAAGGCTATCAACGCCTCGAATTTCCCCTACCGACATTACCGAAGACTACAATCTTTCGCAAGCGTTGACCATTGACGCTCCCACCAGTAATCGTGGCGAGGCTACATTGGTTTCATTGCTGGGTCGTGCCAACTATGTGTTGAAAGATCGTTACATCTTTACTGCTTCGTATCGTCGGGACGGTTCGAGCCGCTTCGCTCCCGGAAACAAATTTGCCAACTTTGCTTCGGGTGCTGTCGCTTGGGTGCTTTCGGAAGAAGATTTTATTAAAAACTTGAACATATTCAGCAACTTGAAATTACGTGCCAGTTACGGACAGACCGGTAACCAGGGTATCAATAGCTATCAGACGATGGTTTCGTTGGGTTCGGCAAACTATCCTTTCGGAGGTATTACCGACAGCGGTTTCGCCGGAGATACTAGTAAAGGCCCGTTGAATAAAGATTTGAAATGGGAGACTACCGACCAATATAACGTAGGTTTGGACTTCGGTTTCTTGAAAAACCGTATCGCCCTCTCGGTGAACTACTACTATAAGAAGACCAGAGATTTGTTGCAATACGTGTCGATTCCCTCCTCGACTGGTTTTTCCAATATGTGGACCAACTTCGGCCATGTGACGAACGAAGGTATCGAACTTACCGGTCAATTCTATGCCATCGATACCAAAGACTGGGGATTGGATTTCGACGCCAACATAGCGTTCAACCGTAACCGCATTGGTGGTCTCACCGCCGACCAATATGCCAATAACCTGTGGTATAGTGCCAAAGAGGTGTTTATTCAACGTAACGGATTGCCCATCGGTGCAATATTGGGTTATGTAGAAGATGGCTTTTATGATAATCTTGCCGAGGTGCGCGCCGATCCTCTCTATGCTAACGTCTCTGACGTAGAGGCTCAACGTATGGTGGGTGAAATCAAATATCTCGATGTAAACGGTGACGGTAAACTTACGACCGAGGATCGTGCTATTATCGGTGATACTAACCCCGATTTTACGTATGGTCTTACGGGTAATTTCCGTTGGAAAAACTTGACTCTGAGCTTGTTCTTCCAAGGAACTTATGGCAACGACATTTTCAATGCCAACCTTACCAACATTTCCATGCAGAGTGTGAGCAACATTCCCAAGTTTGCGTATGAAAGTCGTTGGACGCCTGATAACACCGAGAATGCCAAATGGCCTCGTGCCACGATGGCTCAGACTCGTGAATGGAGAATTTCGGATCGTCACGTCGAAGATGGCTCTTATTTGAAACTTAAAACCATCAACTTGGCTTATAACTTCGGTTCTCCTTGCAAAGGAATAGAGAATTTGACAGTATTCGGTACGGTGAACAATGTGTTTACGATTACCGGTTACAGTTGGTATGATCCAGATGTGAATACGTTTGGCCAGGATGCTTCCCGCCGTGGTGTGGATATCTATTCTTATCCTGCAAGCCGGACATTCAGTTTAGGTGTAAAAGTAACGTTATAATTTGCAAGACAATGAAAAAGAAAAAGATTATCGATATATGTGACCATGTTGGGGTTGGCGATGGCGACAGCGCCGGTCTTCACTTCGTGCGAGGATATGCTCGAAGAAAACCCTACGACTTTATCTCTCCCGACGATGTGCCCGATTCCGATGACGGAGCCGATATGTGGACGACCGGTGTGTACGAAACGTTGCACTCCTCCATGTTCCGTTACGGGAATATGCCCCGTCCTTTCGACTACGATTGCGACAATGTGTCGGGTGCTACTTGGCAGTTCGACCAGTTCGGTAACGGTAACTTTCAGGGTTCGAACAACCATTGTGACGTAGTATGGACGGGTATGTACTCTGTGATCAATCGGGCCAACGAAGCCATCGAGCAAATCAATGAGATGAAGAACCTCACTGCCAGACACCGAGATAATGTGCTGGGCGAGTGCTATTTTTGAAAGCTTGGGCCTATTTCATGCTGGTGCGCGCCTATGGCGATATACCCGTTTATTCGGTGAGTGTGAACCAGTCGCAACAATACACGAATAGCCCTCGTATACCTATTAAAGATGTCTATACGCAAACTATCATTCCGCTGTTGGACGATGCCAAAGACATGCTTTATAAAAACACTGACACCAATTTCCAAGCCGGTCGCGTGTGTGCTGCTTCGGCTGCCGGTCTGTTGGCAAAGGTATATGCTACGATTGCTTCGGCTGCCATGCCCGAGGGTGAAATCGTAACGGTGAAAACCGGTCCGCAATTTGTGATGCAGAACATCAACGGGACCAACACGAAAGTGTATACCGAGCCGGTTCCTATGGATTTCGCCAAAGACCAAGTGGCCGGTTACGAGTCGTTCAATTCGCAAGAGTATTATCAACTGGCCTACGATGTGGCTAAGGATGTGAAAGGCGGCGTTTACGGTACGCACAACTTGGAATCCTATGACCTGATTTGGTCACCCAGCGGTAAAACGTGCAGCGAGCATCTATTCAGCCTGCAATCCAAGTCGGGCGACGAGTTGTACCGGAACCCTCTTTACCTACCACTATTGCGGTATGACAAACGAAAAAGGGCACATTGAAAACAGCCTCACAGTTGGTAACAGCAAACATTGGTACCTCCTCTTCGGAGAAGACGACTACCTGGTAGACAAAGGTGTGCTGCACTGCTGGATTCGCGAAGGCTCCGATACCAGCTGGGGCGGCGGTTCCTACTTCCCCAACTTCGGTAAATGGCAAGAGATGGTAACAAATCTCGAATCTCCATTCGACAATCCTGAGGTGACTGCCGGGTGGCGTTGCGACGAGGGCGGTTCGGAGCAGTTCTTCGCTTTCACGACAAAAATACAGTCAGCAAGTGACCGATCAAACCCTGCAACGTACCGATGCCAACTATCCGTTCTTGCGTTATGCCGATGTTATTCTGATTATGGCAGAGGCTTCGAACGAGTTGAAAGGCCCGAATGACGAGGCTATCGGTTTGCTCAACGACGTGCGTAAGAGAAGTAATGCTACGCCGCGCGAACTCAAAAAATTATTCGACCAAATCGGCTTTGCGCTCGGCTATCTTGGAAGAGCGTTCCATGGAGTTTGCCATGGAAGGCGATCGCCGTTGGGACTTGATTCGCTGGGGTATTTATTTGCAAGCGATGAATGCACTGGGTGGAACTGACGTGTGCGGAAACGTGAAGAGCCGTTCCGAGAAACATCTGCTTTTCCCCATTCCTACGCTCGAAGTTCTCACGAACCAAGCTATTTCGAGCAATAATCCCGGTTGGAGTTAATTAGTGTATAACCGAAAAATTCATAAAAATGAAAAATATAAAATATATGGCTGCGTGGGCGGCAGTGCTGTTTGCCTTTTCCGCCTGTCAGGACGTTGTGGAAGTGGAAGATCTCAAAGCAAAAAGACGATATTCCTTCCAACGGAGCTCCTGAGATTACGAAAATCGTGCTGGCCAACGATAAAGAGTTTGAAATCGATGGCGCCGACTTTGAGGACATGGTGCCATCGAAGGTAAAAAATCTCGGGTAATGTAGTGTCGGTCAAATTCAATGATGTGGAGGTCGACCCCAAAGAGATTTATGCTCGTTACGACATGTTGTTGGCTCCGGTTCCCCGTCAGTTGCCGGGCGAGGTGACCGATATGCTTTACATCACGACCAAGAACGGTTCGGTATCGAGACCTTTCACGGTATCGATTCCTGAGTTGAAAATCGATGGTTTGCAAAATGAGTTTACCAATCCCGGCGATACGACGGTGATTTCGGGCGATAACTTCGACCTTTACGGTATTACCGTCGAACAGGCTGATGTGCGCATAGGCAATGCGATTTGTACCGTAATCGACGCTACCCGCTCGGATATTACGCTGCAAATCCCCCGCCAACGCCCAGCCCAATACCGACCTGACTATTCAGGGCGGTGAGATGGCTGAGCCGGTGGCTATCCCGTATATGAATACTGGGCATCAAATCTTCGATTTCAATGATTGGCCGGGTTCTGGTGGATTTACTCATTCCAGCCAATTCCCCGATAATACTCTCAACTTTTTGTGTGATGGTACAGAGGGAGATGGTTACCCCGAACCGTTGAATGAGGGTATGAAATACTTGCGTTTCCACGGGAATGTGGGCGCTTGGGGTTGGATGGTGTTGTGGGCAGGCTACATTCAAGTGCCGGCCGAGGTGGCTGCCGATCCTGCTGCGTATAACCTATGCTTCGAGGTTTGCACGAATGCTTCCTATCCGCTGAACTCGACCACGCGGATAGCTTTGGGTAATTTCATGTGGATGCCTGGTGCGAGTGGAATTCCTGTCAATACCTATGGCGGGTGGCGTACTATGCGCATAGGCTTGGACGAGGTAAGTGAAAATACGATTCTTCCCGATGGCTGTAGCCCGGCACCGGATAACACGGGTGGAAAATTGTATTCACGCCGACCGATGCCATGGACTTCGACCTGAGCATGTGCAACTTCCGCTTTTCTAAAAAAAATAGGCTGAGAATAACTGTGATAAGTCGGGTAGGACAACGTCCTGCCCCGGCTTATCGCTTTAATTAAACTATACACTATTTATTTCTATGAAGATTAAAAAAATTTTGACATTTGTTTTTGCCGCTGCATTGATGACTTCTTGCGGCAATGAAGATGGCCCGGGGGAGACGGCGGTAATGGTGGTGGAACCGAACATACCGAATACTTCGGTGTGAATATGTCGGGAGCCGAGTTTGGTAATGTATATCCCGGTGTTGACGGCACGCACTATGGCTATCCCACCAAAAAAAAGACTTGGAGTATTTCAAGGGGAAGGGACTGCGTATGATTCGTTTCCCGTTTCGTTGGGAGCGTATCCAAAGCGAAATGAATGGCCCGCTTATCACTACGGAGTTGGATAAGATGAAAGAATTCGTGCAGGCAGCCGAGGACTTGAACATGAAAGTCTTGCTCGATATGCACAACTTCGGTCGTTATTGCGTCTATTCCAATGGTGTGAACTCTGACGATAACCAGTTCGTTGTTATCGGCAATGCTCAATGTACGGTTGAGAACTTCTGCGATGTGTGGAAAAAATTGGCTGCGGAGTTCAAAGATTACAAATGTATCTGGGGTACGACATCATGAATGAACCTTATGGCATGTTGCGCACAACGCCGTGGGAGACCATTGCACAGGCTTGTATCAATGCCATTCGTGAGGTCGATACCGAGACTATGTTGGTCATCAGCGGTAATGAGTATAGCTCGGCCAGCCGTTGGAAAGAGGTGAGTGACGGATTGAAAAACTTGGTTGATCCCTGTGACAACATGATTTTCCAAGCTCACGTTTATTTCGATTGGGATGCTTCGGGAAATTATTCCAGATCGTACGATGAAGACGGTGCGACTATTCAAACCGGTGTGGCTCGTCTGCGGCCTTTTGTCGAATGGTTGAAAGAAAACGGCAAACGTGGTTTTGTAGGGGAGTATGGTGTGCCCGATGACGACGGTCGTTGGCTGGATATTCTCGATGCCGCTTTGAAATATTTGCAGGAAAACGGTGTAAATGGCACTTATTGGTCGGCCGGTCCTCGTTGGGGCGATTATAAATTGGCTGTACAACCTACCGATAATTATACGGTAGATCGTCCTCAGTTGGCAACGTTGTTGAAATATAAAACTACGGTACAAGTATATTAATCAGAAATATGAAAAGATTCATCACAGGTAGTTCTCTTATTTTAGTGTCTATTTTGTCAGGATTTCCCGTTCAAGCCGGGAAATCCTTTAGACGAAATAGATAGGGAAAAGTTTTGCTGCGAAATACATTCTCTCGGAGGTTGCCGGGAATTTCGATGATTCCGGTTTCGTCGGTCGATACAGTTCGAAATCGAGAGTATTTTTCTCTTGACGGAACATGGCTCATGGCCGAAGGCGGCGATGAAAAATTCCGTCTTAAAGACGTTTGGACCGATGCCGTGGAGGCTGTTGTACCGGGAAGTGTGCATACTGCATTGTTGATGAATCGTATTATCCCCGATCCTTATATCGGGCAAAATGACTCGATTGCCGAGCAACAGAGTTACAAGACATGGTGGTTTAGTAAAAAATTTACATTGAATGAACTGCTTGAAAATCCTATTCTTTCATTCGGCGGTGTAGCGAATCGTTGTACCGTTTGGCTGAATGGGAAAAACTGGGTTCTCACGAGGGAATGTTCGGAGGTCCCGATTTCGTTGTGAAGAAATATTTGAAAAAAGGAGAACACGCTTGTGGTGAAACTCGATCCGATTCCTCAGATGTTTTTAGGGAATTGGCCTCCTAACGCTAATGAAAGTTGGAAGTATACCGTGGTGTTTAATTGTGTTTATGGTTGGCACTATGCTCAAATTCCGTCATTGGGAATTTGGCGTTCGGTAAAACTGGAATCACAGGCTCCGGTGGAAATAGAGGAGCCTTTTGTATCGACTCGTTCTTTGCAGGGCGATATGCGGTTGGCAGTGACTCTCAAAAAAATAAATGCACCGCTAAAAGGTAAATTACAAATTAGGGTCGTGCCTAAAAATTTTGAAGGTGCTCCTCAATTCTTTGAACATGAAATTAATTCGTCGAAGAAAACCGAACAGTTTTCATTCGATTTCAAAATAGATGCTCCCCGCCTTTGGTGGCCTAATGATATGGGAGAACAGTCTCTTTACGATATGACAGTCGCATTTATTCCTCGTAACGGAGCTCGCCCCGATGTGGAAAAAGACATCGTTCGGTATTCGTACGATCGACATGGCTCCGTTTCCGGGAGGCGAGCGAGAAGACCGTTATAATTGGACTTTCGTCATTAATGGTAAACCTATGTTTGTGAAGGGAACCGGTTGGTGTACGATGGATGCTTTGATGGATTTTTCGCGAGAAAAATATGACCGCTTGTTAAGTATCGCTAAAAGTCAGCATATTCAGATGATGAGAGCGTGGGGTGGAGGATTGCCCGAAACCGATGATTTTTATGAATTGTGCGATAAGTATGGCATTATGGTGATACAAAGAGTGGCCTACGGCGTGGAACAGCCATAATACGCAACCGTTCGATATGTTACAGGAGACGGTAGTGAGGAATATGAAACGTATCCGAAACCACCCTTCTTTGGTTATGTGGGGCGCCGGTAACGAATCAGATAAACCTTTCGGGCCGGCTATCGATATGATGGGGCGTTTGAGCTTGGAGCTCGACGGTTCCCGCCCGTTTCACCGAGGAGAGGCATGGGGCGGCAGCGATCATAATTACAATTGCTGGTGGGACGATGCTCATTTGAATCATAATTTAAATATGACTTCTCCGTTTTGGGGAGAGTTCGGAATTGCTTCTCTACCGCATATAGAGAGTGTGAGACGTTATTTGGCCGATGAGAAAGATAGATGGCCGTCTCGTCCGGGCGATCATTTCCGTCATCATACTCCTATTTTCGGGACAATGGGAGAGTTTGGCAAGCTCTCGCAATATTCGGGATACTTCATGCCCGATACCACATTGGCCGAATTTATTACGGGGTCTCAGCTCGCACAAGTTGTCGGAGTAAGGCATACGTTGGAACGGGCTCGTACTTTGTGGCCCGAAACAACCGGAGCTCTTTATTACAAGATGAACGATAATTATCCGGGTGTCTCTTGGTCGAGTGTCGATTACTACGGAGCGATTAAACCGGTACATTATTTCGTGCAGAAATCTTTTTGCACCATTGACGGGAGTTTTGCTTTTCGACCGGACGAATTTGTCGAGCCAAGAAGTATCGTTGCCGTTGTATTTACTCGACGACTGCAGTCAGTTGAACGGTAAAAGATTACACGGTATCGGTGACAGTTTATAATGATCGATTGGATACTGTCGTATGTCGGGAGTTCGATGGGCATGGCGAATTGGAAACCGTAAAAAAATTGGGTAATCTCAATTTGAATCGAGCACAGACGAAATCGACCATGCTGTTTTTTTGTTGTCGATGTTTGTTCGGAGGGTAAACGATTATCTCGTAATTATTATTTTACCAATTATGAAGTTCGTCGGGGGTAATTATGTCGATGATCCTCGTACAGAGATTACCATGAAGAGAGATGGGCGACAGATAACGGTGACGAATGTCGGGAAACTGCCGGCCATAGGTGTCTATGTGGAATCCCCTGGATATGCTCATGAATTTATTGCGTCGAAAAACTATTTGTGGCTCGATCCGGGAGAGTCGCAAATTATCGAGGTGAATGTCGATTATCCGGTTTGCGTGAAAGGTTGGAATATAAATTAGGAAAACAGATATTGTATGAAAAGAGTAGTTTTTGTAGTTGCGTTAGGTTTGTTATTGTGCAGTTGTAGCAATAAGGTAGTTAAAACGGAAGGTAAACCTTATGGTGTAAATATGGCTTGTGCCGACTTCGGTTCCAATTTCCCGGGTGTATATAATACCGATTATACCTATCCTCAGGCTTCCGATTTGGATTATTGGAATGAGAAGGGATTGAAATTAGTGCGTTTTCCATTTAAATGGGAACGTTTACAATATGAATTGAACGGAGAACTGAATCGTCATGATCTCGACAAAATGAAAGATTTTGTTGCTGCGGCAGCAGAGCGAGACATGGTTGTCATGTTGGATTTGCATAACTATTGTCGTCGTTATATGAATGGCGAGCATACGATTATCGGGACAAACGGGTTGACACCGGAACATTTGGCTTCGTTCTGGAAATCGCTGGCTACGGAATTTAAATCATTTGACAATATTTATGCTTATGGGTTAATGAACGAACCTCATGATTTGGATTCTTGCACGACTTGGTTCGAGATGGCGCAATTGTGTATAGACTCCATTCGTACGGTCGATATGGATACTCGTATTATGGTGGGGGGCAATCATTGGAGTTCGGCTGAACGTTGGGTTGAACTTAGCGATACGTTGAAATATTTGAAAGATCCTGCCGATAAGTTGGCATTCGAGGCGCATGTCTATTTCGATGCAGATGCTTCTGGTACTTACAAACGTGGATATGATGAAGATTCTTGCTATCTTGAAAAGGGTATAGACCGTGTGCGTCCCTTTGTGGAATGGCTGAAAGCCAATAAATTCGAAGGCATGGTCGGTGAGTATGGTATTCCCGATAGTGATTCGCGTTGGAACCTTGTATTGGATAAATTTCTGTCTTACTTGCAGGAAAACGATATAAACGGTTGTTATTGGGCTGCCGGACCGTGGTGGCCGAAAGACGAATTTATGGCAATTACTCCGGTAGACGGGAAAGACCGTCCGCAGATGGAAGTAGTGGGTAAATATTTGACAACGCAAAAATAAGATCAATATGCCCCGGCATGTATTCATATTGTTTCTTGCATGGATTGTCCCGGCTCTTGTCGAAGTACGAGCGGATAGTTGGTCGGGTAAATCGGTCGATTTTTCTCACGGAGACTTGTGTGTGTCTCCCAACGGGCGTTTTTTGCAACATACCGATGGAACTCCGTTTCTCTATTTGGGAGATACGGCTTGGGAGTTGATTTATCGATTGAACGAACCGGAGGTGGAACTGTATATGGAAAATCGTCGAGCCAAAGGGTTTACGGTGATTCAAACGGTTATATTGTCCGAGCTCGATGGTTCGGACGGGATTAACAGGCCATTGATAAACGGTTCTCCGTCTACTCCCGATCCTGATTATTTCAAGTGGGTAGATCGTGTTTTAGAAATAGCCGGGGAGAAAGGGCTTTATGTGGGATTACTTCCTACGTGGGGTGATAAAGTGGATAAACAATGGGGTGCGGGACCAGAGATATTCGACGAGGCGAATGCTCGTGAGTATGGCCGATGGCTCGGACGTCGATATGCCGACACTCCCAATATTATATGGATTATCGGCGGAGATCGTAGCGGAGAGGGTAAGAACTTTACCGTTTGGAAAGCGATGGCCGAGGGCATTAAGGAGTGTGATAAACGGCATTTAATGGCTTACCACCCGCAAGGAGAACATTCTTCTTCTTTTTGGTTCCATGATGAGACTTGGCTCGATTTCAATATGTTCCAAAGCGGACATGCTCAACGCGATTATGCCATATATAGGCGATTGCTACTGAACGATTTACAGAAACAACCGATCAAACCGGTGTTAGATGGGGGAGCCTCGGTATGAGAATATACCTATCGATTTTAAATCGGAGAATGGTAGATTCGATGATTTCGATGTCCGTATGACATTGTATCAAAGTATGTTTAGCGGAGCTTGCGGATATACTTACGGTTGTAATGAAGTGTGGCAGATGTATTCCGATAAGTATTCTCCGATGATAGATGCGCAAACAACTTGGAAAGAAAGTCTGGATTTAGCCGGGGCTTGCGATATGATACATTTCAGAAAATTGTGTGAGGCTATCGATTTTTTCCGAGGAAGACCATTGCAACATTTGATAGAACGACCGGAACAGACCGATGACGATTATGCTGTGGCATACGGTGGAAAAGATTATGTTTTATTTTATATGCCTTATGGTCACAGCATAACGGTAAATCTGTCCGGTTGGACTCAACGAAAAAACGTTCGGTTGGAATGGTTTAATCCGCGTAACGGGGAACTAATATTTTATAAAAATATCGAGACAAGTGAGGCTTTTGAAGTCGTATCGCCAACACAAGGACGAGGAAATGACTGGGTTTTGATAGCCCGTTGATTATAAGATTATTTATTAAGATATTATATGGTTATGGTACAAGAGTTAGAGAGATTGAGAAAAGAGTATGAGGCTCTTATTTCAAGAAAAAACGAGAAATGCAATAAAAATAACGGGGTTTACGTTCGATATAAGTATCCTGTATTGACTGCCGAACATGCTCCTTTGATTTGGAGATATGACTTCGACGAGAAGACCAATCCCTATATGGAGGAGCGTATCGGTATCAATGCGACGATGAATTCGGGTGCTATTAAATTGAACGGAAAGTATTACTTGGTGGTGCGAGTGGAAGGCGATGATCGTAAGTCTTTCTTTGCAGTGGCCGAGAGTGATAGCCCGGTGGACGGATTTCGTTTTTGGGACTATCCTATTTTGATGCCCGAAACAGATATTCCCGATACCAATATGTATGACATGCGTCTTACTGCACATGAAGATGGCTGGATTTACGGTATCTTTTGTGCCGAACGCAAAGATCCCAATGCACGTCCGGGAGATTTGTCGGCAGCAGTTGCTTCGGCCGGAATCGCTCGTACGAAAGATTTGAAAACGTGGGAGCGTCTTCCCGATTTTAAAGACTCGCAGCCAGCAGCGTAATGTCGTTTTGCATCCCGAGTTCGTGAATGGGAAATATGCTCTTTTATACCCGTCCGCAAGACGGTTTCATCGATACGGGAAACGGTGGAGGCATAGGCTGGGCTTTGGTCGATGATATTTGCCATGCAGAGGTACACGACGAAGTAATTATCAATAAACGGGAATATCATACGATTAAAGAAGTGAAAAATGGAGAGGGTCCTCACCCGATTAAGACTGAAAAAAAGGGTGGTTGCATCTGGCTCATGGTGTCCGCGGTTGTGCCGCCGGATTGCGCTATGTGCTCTATCTTTACATGACTTCTTTGGAGGATCCGACCAAAATGATTGCAGAGCCTGCCGGATATTTCATGGCCCCGGTCGATGAAGAACGCATAGGAGATGTTTCGAATGTTTTGTTTTCCAATGGTTGGATTGCCGATGAAGACGGGAAAGTGTACATATACTATGCTTCGTCCGATACGCGTATGCACGTTGCCGAATCGACAGTAGACCGTTTGGTGGATTATTGCTTGCATACGCCTGCCGACGGATTGCGTTCGATAGAATCGGTACGGACTATTATCGCTATGGTCGATCATAATAATAAAAAATATTGAAATAAGATATCATGGAACACGTAAAATTAAGGGAAAAAATAGGGTATGGTCTGGGTGATGCCGCCTCTTCCATGTTTTGGAAGCTCTTCACCATGTATTTGTTATTTTTCTATACCGACGTGGTGGGAATCTCGGCAGCGGTAGTGGGAACCATGTTCTTGATTACCCGTATCTGGGATACATTCCTCGATCCTTTTATCGGGATTTTAGGCGATCGTACGCACTCTCGTTTCGGAAAATTCCGCCCTTATTTGTTATGGGGAGCCATACCTTTCGGGTTATGCGGTATATTGACTTTTCGTCATGGGGTGGAGATTCCGAAATATCGAAAATCGTATATGCTTATGTCACTTATACGCTCATGATGATGGTGTACTCGTTTGTCAATGTGCCATACGCTTCGTTGTTAGGGGTAATGTCGCCCAACCCGCAGACTCGTACATCATTGTCTTCATACCGAATGACTTTTTGCATTCGGGGGAGTATTTTGGTGTTGTTCCTGATAGAGCCGTTGGTCGATATATTCAGTAAAATGAAAATAGTCGACGGCGTTCCGTCACAGGCATTCGGTTGGCAAATGGCTGCCGTCGTTTTTGCCATATTGGCGGCTATTATGTTTTTCCTTACTTTTTCGTGGACAAAAGAACGGGTAAAGCCTATCAAAGAAGAGAAAACATCTTTGAAAGACGATGTGAAAGATTTGGCTACGAACAAACCGTGGTGGATTCTTTTGGTGGCCGGTATCATGGTTATCGGGTTTAATTTTTACGAGACGGTTCGGCAGTCTATTATTTCAAATATTATGTAGAGGCCTCCGACACGTTCTCTTTTACCTTTATGAGTGCTTCGGTTACGCTCATCACCATTTATCTTGTTTTGGGACAAGCTGCTAATATATTGGGTATTATGTTGGTTCCTACGTTTACACGGTTGATGGGTAAAAAAAATATACTTTTTTGACGGCAACGGTAGGGGGCTACCATATTCAGTATCCTATTCTATTTCTTCCCCAAAGACGGCATTTATGGAATATTGGTGTTGCAAATCATCATTAGTATTTGTGCCGGTATTGTTTCTCCGTTGTTGTGGTCGATGTATGCCGATATATCGGATTACTCGGAATGGAAAACTGGACGTCGGGCTACGGGCCTTATCTTTTCATCGTCATCGATGTCTCAGAAATTGGGGTGGACATTGGGTGGCTCTTTGACCGGTTGGCTGTTGTTCTATTTCGGGTTCGAGGCCAATGCGATACAATCAGAATCGGCATTGACCGGGATTTGTTTGATGATGAGTATATTCCCGGCCATAGCGACCGGAATATCGGCACTTTTTATTTCGAGGTATCCTTTGAGCGAAAAACGATTGTCCGAGATTTCTTCCGATTTGGAGAATCGCCGTGAGATTGCCGAACAAAAAATAAAATCTAATTATATAGATATAAGCGATGATGAACAGGGTATTTAGTTACGGATTGAGCATATTATCAGGTTGTATATTGGCGGCTTGCAGTACAAGTCCCGAGGCTCCGTATTCCTTAATGTGTGAATATTTGTCGGAACCGTTGGGAATCGATATGTCTTCGCCGAGATTGTCGTGGAAAATCCCGGTCGTGAAGACAGATTCGGTAAAGTCTTGTCGGGTATGGGTCTCTGCCGATAGTATGGCAGTGATAAACGGCTCTGGCCAATGTTGGGATAGCGGCGAGCTTCCGAGTGATATTCGCAGGATCGTTTACGCCGGCGATTCGCTGCAATCTTGGACTAAATATTATTGGAAAGTCGGATATAAAACGAAAAGAGAGGATCGCTTTGTTTGCTCACTGCTGTCGTCGTTCACCACAGGTATGATGTCTCCCCAAGAATGGGGCGATGCACGATGGATTAGCGATGGCCATGATAAGGATTATCGCCCGTCTCCTTATTTCCGAAAGGATTTCGAAGTGAGGAGAAACGTAAAAACATGCTTATGCGGTTATCGCTGCTGCCGGTTTATATGAACTTTCTGTAAATGGTTCACGCATAGGGGACCATTTTTGATCCTATGTACACTCATTTCGACAAAAGGGTATTATCGGTTATGTATAATATAACGCCCAATTTGTCGGAGGGAGAGAACGTCATCGGGGTACAATTGGGAAACGGGTGGTATAATCATCAATCCACGGCAGTTTGGTTTTTCGATAAAGCCTCGTGGCGTAACCGCCCTGCATTTATTATGCAAGTACGAGTCGAGTATGCCGACGGAAGTATCGAAACTATATCGACCGATAGTAGCTGGGTAACGACCGACAGTCCTGTGATATTCAACAGCATTTATACGGCGGAACACTATGATGCACGGCAGGAAATCGAGGGTTGGAATACATCGGGAATCGATGTTTCACAATGGAAAAATGCTAAGGAAGTATCTGCTCCTACCCAGCGAATAGAGGCTCAATTAACTGTGCCGGTGAAGGAAATCGTCCGTCACAACGCTTCACGGTTTGTAAAAATAAACGATACTTGTTTTGTCTATCATTTCCCTGAGAATATGGCGGGAACGGTGGAACTTTCGGTAGAGGGGAAAGCGGGCATTGTTTTACGATTGAAACATGGGGAGATGCTGAATGAAGACGGTACGGTGAATTTAGCGAATATCGATTACCATTATCGTCCGATCGACGACAGTGACCCGTTTCAAACGGATATCGTCATATTGAGGGACAGGGAGACTCGATTTACTCCTAAGTTCAATTATAAGGGTTTCCAATATGTAGAGGTGACTTCGTCCGAACCGATAGCACTCGATGAAAATAGTATCGTAGCATTGAAGATGCACAGCGATGTGCCGGAGATAGGACGGTTTCGTTCTTTCGTCCGATTTGTTGAACAAAATATGGACGGCCACCAATAATTCCTATTTGGATAATTTGTTCGGTTATCCTACGGATTGTCCGCAACGGGAGAAAAATGGTTGGACGGGCGATGCACATTGCCATAGAGACGGCGTTGTATAATTTCGATGCGATTACGGTTTATGAGAAGTGGTTGCTCGATTTTATAGACGAGCAACGTGAAAATGGTGTTTATCCTTGTATCGTACCGACTTCGGTATGGGGATTCGATTGGGCGAACGGCGTGGATTGGACAAGCGCGTCTATCGATTATCCCGTGGGAAATTTACCGTTTTTATGGTGATGAGACTCTCATGCGGCGTATGTATCCTTCGGCGAAGAAATATGTAGCTTATATCGAGTCTATCTCCAAAGATAACTTGACCGATTGGGGACTTGGCGATTGGATCGGTGAGAAGTAAAAGCGATGTGACTTTGACTACTTCTATTTATTATTATACCGATGTATCTATTATGGCGAAAGCTGCTAAACTCTTCGGTTATGTCGATGATGCGGTTTATTACGAAGCGCTTGCCGATAGGATAAAGAATCGATCAACGACCGTTATTTGGACAAAAGACCGGTCTTTATGCATCGGGTACTCAAACAGAGTTGGCTATGCCTCTTTATTGGAATATTGTTCCCGATGGATATAGGGAGA
>VOFI01001089.1_pt1 | contig 44875 bp, 43 predicted proteins | sample 5384131 | NCBI WGS metagenome assembly VOFI01 (sample SAMN12384728, study PRJNA508395) | human gut metagenome | isolation source: healthy gut H | host: Homo sapiens
TTTTCTCCCACGTATTTCTGTATCAGAGATAGGCAAAACCGTGACTACTGTCGCTTGAATTCCTCCATATAACAAGGATATATTCTGAAAATCGTATTCCGTACGACCGTTCTCTATCCGGTAATAGTAGGCATTATCAGTCTTATATCGGAAGGAGTAGTAATAAACAGAAAATGCATGCAGGGAATGTCCGGGCAATTGATATGCGCCATTTGAATCTGTCTGTACCACATTTAACCCATCGAGCAAGGGCCCGATGCAATCGTTTTCACCTTCATCGAGGGAGACCATTTCTGTTCTACTCATCAACGAGAAACCTTTCCTGTATATTGAGCCATAGCTTGTAAAGTCATACTACCCAACAACCAATAGCCATACAGTATTTCATGTATCTACTCACCTTTAGCCATTTGAATACTGACATCAGTCTTCGCCCTCTACTTCTATTGTTTTATCGGCAAATCCTTTTTTCGAAACAACGCACTTTCACCGATTCTTCGACTGACTTTCACTCTGGCAAGCGGAGTTGCCTGTATATCACGGACAGTTCCTTTTTACTTGAATCACTTTTTCCATCTCGTCCGTGATTTGAAAGAAGTACCGGACACCGTCTGTCCTCCCTTTCCGGAAGAACCGATATACACCGGAAGGTTGAAATAAATCGGTCGGAAGAAGTACCTACCTGTAATTCAAATTTGCCCGATTCGAGATAACGATTGCCCAAATCATCTGTCAGATAAAATTCATGAACAGGAATCATTATAGTCGTTTCCATTGTCTGTCCGGGAAGTAAATCTACTTTTCTGAAACCTTTCAACTGCTTCACCGGTGTCACCACCGAGCTGACCATCTATATATACCTGTATCACCTCTTTCCTGAAGTTCTTTTTCCCCGTATTTTCAATTGAAAAACCTCACGTATTAATTGTTCTTGTGCACCGGTCAAAAGAGATATCACTCAAATCGATTCCTTCTCCGCTAGTAGACGGCTCTTTGAGTATGACGTACGAACGCTGTACTCGAACTCCCCACAAATATCAAAGCAACATCACTATGACGGGCAGCATCCACAGCCTCCGCTATCCCCGAAGTATCCAAAGAAGCCAAAGAACATCCTTTAGCATAGTTGATTTTCACCCTATCACCCAACAAGTTTTTGATTCCTTGAAGCGGTGTCCTCCATCTTCTTTCTTTTTACTCAGGTATAATCTCCAAATTGTACATTATCCGCATTAGGACCAATCACCGCTACTGACTTCAAATTTCGAACATTCAGCGGCAACAACTGTCCATCGTTCTTCAGCAATACGGTCGATTCGTCTGCAATCCTACGTGAAAGTTTCACACTTTCTTTCGAACGGAGAGGAAGCCGATAGACTGCTTGTTCCTGATAGGGATCTTCAAATAACCCCAATTCAAATTTAGCACGAAGCACTCGTCTCACGGCCTGATCGATATAGCTGATATCAAACTCTCCATTCCGTATTTTATCAGCCAGCACTGCATAGCAAAGAGCTGGAAGCCTCCGCGTCCATTCCGGCGGTCAAAACCTGCCGGGCCGCTTCGAAATCATCCACCGCCGTCTTATGGAAAGTCTTCAGCATACTGACAACTCCCAATCCGAATAAACATATCCCCGAAAAACCAAATCTATTGCGCAAAATATCCGTCAGCATAAAACGAGAAGCAGAATTAGAATTCTATTCCAAGAATTATAACTGGACATGACAGCCATAATTTCAGTTTCAGCAAGCACAGCCTCAAATGGTTTCAAATAAATATCAAATAAATCACGTACACCACACTCCACCGAAGCCAGATTCAATCACCCAAAAGGATTACCATGCGGACCGTAATGCTTCAACATCGGAGAAATTCCATGTTCCATATATCCTTTTACCTCAGCAACCGCCATCTTTGAACAAAGAAAAGGATCTTCACCAAAAGACTCTTCTACACGTCCCCAACGTAAATCACGTACAACATCAATACAAAGGTGCCAACACTTGCTTCCTCCCCATCGTATTCAGTTCGCCTGCAATATGTTTAGTCTTTTCGTAAGCCAGTTCTGGATTGAAAGTACTCCCCCCCATCGCGATATTCTGAGGGTAGATAGTTGTTCCCTCATGCACCACTCCATGCAAAGATTCGGCAACCGGAAATCCGGGAATACCCAGACGTGTTTTTCTACCATATAGGTTTGTATCTCACGGAAAGTCTTACGACAGCTTGCAGCCGTCAATGGAAAACCTTCAAAGAACCCATATCCTATTCCACCGCACATCTTATCCAACTTCTCTTGATTCAGGATCTGTCCATCGAACCCACGAATGCAAATGACGAATCTGAGCTATCTTTTTCTTCCAGTGTCATCCGGCCCAGCAAGTCATTCACTCTTAGTTCTGTAGGAAGAAGTGGATTCTTATAAGAAAATGATTGCTGTGCGTTAACTGTAAGTATACAGCCCGACATCGCCACTAGTACGAGGCCTATATATTTCTTCATATTCTCTTATTTTGGTTAATCTATTTATCTAAGTTTAAACTTTACACTACTACGAATATCGGCTGAGGAGGCTCCTATTAAAGCTCGAAATTCTCCCGGTTCCACCACCCATTCGTGTTTCTCATCGTCATAATATTCAGTGCATAATGTTTCACACATACAGCTACTCCGTTTTTCTGTACACCTTTTATGTAAGGTACTACCATACGGGATGCCCCAAATGGGTCTTCTCCCATATATTCGAAATTCCGGCCGTTCAGCGGGCTACGATAGATATTAACTCCCGGCCCCAATAGGACATTCTTATTGCGGTAGCGTGCTTCTTCTCCAATATTGCTTCCATATATATAAGATAATTCGGGATTCCACGTAGCCGCCAAACAGGTTAATGCCGGAAAGGCAATACAAGAATCATTCGTCCACTTAGCTATATTCCATTGATCCCAAAGCAGTTCTTCACGTACATCGTGTGGACCATCAGACATCCAGTTTTCAGGAATCCCTAAACGAAGAACACCGGGAGAACTGAACTTAGATTGAGCATGGGTCATTACCGCTTTTTCTTCCAAAATCATGCGTGCCAAAGCATTCTTCCACACGCTTCTCTATAGGTTGATTATTATCCAAATAAATGGGAACCTCTTGCTGCTGTGCAAAACTACATATCGTCCAAAGACCCACTGCTCCTAATATCCATACTTTCATTATATATTACTCAAACTTGGGTTGATGCTCCTTGGGGTAGCTGAAGGTATTATTCATTACCCAGCGACCCTTATAGATTTTAGCGCCGTAGATGTTAAATAGTTTCTTACCTTTCTCGTTTATCAGACCATCAGACCACCACTCGGTAGTAGGATACAACATCAGTACCCCGTCGGCACTGTTACACACACTCTTCACAGCGTAAAGCGGGTAAATCAATTCAGCTTTGTTATTCTTTATATCATATTGCCACACATTCTCAATACTCTCTCAAATACAAGAATATTCAACAAAAGACTATTCTAAAGGAGTAATATTTGACATAGTTTTATTACATCACCCAAAGTTGTCTTAAAAACTTGCTTCATACTAAACAAAGAAAATTCTTTCAAGCAAGGATATCTATAAATATCATATTCCATTTAAATTCCCTTTGTTAAATTTCCAGTTTTTTTCAATCAATCTCTTGCAACGTTGGTGCCACAGCTTCATTCGCTTTAACAGCTTTATGGTTATAATCAGTATGTTTACTTACCCTTCTACACCTATGATTTGAATATAAACAGCATAGAAACTTTCCTTTATCAGTTCGAATAACATTGGCGTAATTTTGATATTCATTCGTTACCTCTTCTGGAACATTATACTGTATATATCTTCAATTCTTGTCAGGTACCCAAAAATGTCCTTTCAATACCATATCAATAACTACATATTCACCAAACATAGCAGCACACACAATGATTACCACCAACTATCGATTTACCAAACGACTAGAGTCGTATTTCTTAATCCACGCAGCTATCTCCACAGTCTTGAGATAAAACAAATAGTACATTAAGATAATCGGAATGAAAAACCGGTATGCCAAGAAATGTGTATTCCAGCTATCCTTCCGTATTCTTTTTTCCATTTTAAATCGCTATATATCGTGACCAAAAAGGTAATAGCAACCTAACCTTTATACAAAATTCATCTTGAAATACTCCCCTACAACTATTTTATTTCATTAGTACATGCTTGGCATAATTTACACTTTCCCGTTTATAAAATCCAACAAGACTGCTCAAACGCTTCAAGAATTCCTGATAGTCTTTCTCCTCCGGCATCATCCATTGCACCTCTGCTAAAGCTGCTATTCGCGGAACCATCATGTATTCTACATGTTCAGGAGTGGCAATATACTCTGTCCACACATTCGCCTGCACACCAAGAATATACTTTTTTTCCTCCTTTTCCAACTCTGTTGCCACCGGCTCAAAACCATATACCTTTTCAACAGTCACTCCGCTGCCCATCGCCAGTGGTTCTCTGCGCCTTGTCGTCAGACTGATAATAATCAAAGTACATATAATCATTCGGCGTCATAATCACATCATGTTTCAACTTTGCAGCTTTGATACCTCCCCCGTATCCCACGCCATGACATCACCGTAGCATTCGGCGCCACATCACCTTCCAAGATCTCATCCCAGCCAATAATCTGTCGTCCCCTTTCATTGAGATATCGTTCGATACGCTTCATACAATAACTCTGTAACCGGTCTTCGGTAGAATGTTTTCTATCAGTTCTCAAGCCCTCTTTCTTCGCCAATCCCTGACATTTCGGACACATCTCCCAACGAGTTCGGGGAGCTTCATCCCCACCGATATGTATGTACTTGGACGGAAAAAGTTCTATCACCTCTGACAATACACCTTCTAGAAATTCATACGTCTTTTCATTTCCTAAGCAAAGAACATCCGGAAAGACTCCCCAATGACATGCCACTTCATAAGGACCTCCCGTACAACCCAGTTTCCCGGATAGGCTGCCAGTGCAGCCAACATGTGTCCCGGCAAATCAATCTCGGGGATAACTGTAACATATCGCTCTTTGCGCATACTTCACGATCTCCCCTTATCTCATCCTGCGTATAAAAACCGCCATAAGGTTTTCCGTCAAACTCTGTCCGGCTAGCGCCAATTCCCGTCTCTTTACGTATAGAACCTATCTCCGTCAACCGGGGATATTTCTTTATTTCAATTCTCCATCCCTGATCTTCCGTCAGATGCCAATGAAAATAATTCATATTGTGCATAGCAAGTAAATCAATATACCGCTTCACAAAGTCGACCGAGAAAAAATGACGTCCCACATCCAGCATCATTCCCCGATAAGCAAATCGGGGAGCGTCTTTAATGACAGCTGCAGGCAAAATGATATCTGAACCATAAGCTATAGCAGGAACAGACTTGCGCAACGTCTGCAAACCATAGAAAACCCCATTGGCAGCCTGCCCTTTTTATCGTCACCCTGTCCGGTAGCACAGTCAGTTCATATCCTTCCGGGTTGTCAATCGAAGCATCCAGCCCTAACATAATCACATTCTCGTCATTCCCACCTTGCCCGGGTTCCACTTTCAACCGCCTTCCTGTTGTTTCTTCAATGTATCCGGCAAGGAATTGTGCATTCTTTTTCTAAAAGAACATTATCTTCGGGATAAAGAATCCGGGTATCTTTCTCAACAACAAAAAAGAATTCCCCATCTACCATTACTATTTCATGTGGTAAAGGTATTACATTCCTATAGTCCGCCTCCACTCTTTCCGAAATATCGCGAATATCACGCTTATTGTAATCAGTTTCTTCATATCGTTTCTGCTTAGTCGATATTGGGAGTATCCCAGATTTTGTCTTTCTCGCAGTCTATATACAGTATTTCACTGCCACACTTCATGCGGAAACGTCCTTGCTCCAACCGCCATTTCCTATCCTGACCGACAAAAGCCAGATCGCTTCCTTTTCAACTTCATAACAACTTTCTTAGTTTCACCCGGTTGTAATTCAACTTTCTCAAAATAACGAAGACGGATCACATCTGGTGAAACACTAGCTGCCAAATCACTGGAATACAACAGGACCGTTTCCTTACCTGCCCTTTCTCCCACGTTCTTTACATCCACTTCAAATATCAGTTCATCATCCGCATTGAAAGTCGTACGATTCACTTTAAAATTACTATACTCATAGGACGTATAACTTAATCCATGTCCAAAGGGCCATTGAATATCCATAACCGCATCATAATTATACTCCCCTTCCATAGTTCCCATCTGTTCACACGGCTTATAATCATACGTAGCAAGCGAATTGATGAATTTCGGATAGGTAAAAGGCAATTTACCGCTAAAGTTCGCATCTCCGGCAATCAAGTCAGCCAACGCATCTCCACCGTAATTTCCCGGCAACATAATATGAACCACCGCTTTTGCCAAAGGTTCTATCTCATGGATTATACGCGGCCGTCCTTCGTTCAGAACCAATATTACCGGCTTTCCTGTTGCCGCAAGTGCTCTCACCAACTCTTTCTGATTGGAAGAAAGATTCAAGTCATTCAGATTTCCCGGAGTCTCACAATACGTATTCTCTCCTATACAAGCTATTATCACATCCGCCCTACCGGCAGCAGTAACTGCCTTTCCTATTTCCGGACGATTTTCTTTCCACCAGTTATCATTAGGATCAGCAACATACGTCACTCCCGGTTCATAGATAATATTTTCCGTACCAAACTTGTTGCATAATGCTTCATAGATAGTATTATAAGCCTGCGCAAATTCATCCGCCAACTCTCCCTGCCAACTGTAAGACCATCCTCCGTTGAGACAACGCATAGCATTGGCGTTCGGACCTGCCAACAATATCTTCGTTCCCTTACGTAAAGGCAAAAAGTTCTCCTTCATTTTTCAACAAGACCTCCGATTCCCTAGCAGCTTGCAATGCCACTTCTGCAAACTCCCGACTTCCAAACTTGTCATATTTCCGAATATCCCAGTATGGATTCTCAAACAATCCCAAGCGGAATTTCAAACGTAATACACGTCGTACGGCATCGTCAATACGTTCCATTGAAACAGCCCCTTCCTCAACCAGTTCTTTCAAGTCGATACAAAACTGTCCCTCCGAAGGAATCATTGCCATATCAATACCCGCATTGACAGCCAGCCTGACGGCATCTTTCTTGCTGCTTGCAATATGGTCGCGAAAATACAGATTATTAATATCATTCCAATCGGTCACAATCATTCCATCAGTTCAAGTCCTCCTTCAAACCATCCGGTCAATAACTCTTTATTGGCATGAAACGCCACCCCGCTATTATTGGCGGAATTGACCATCAGCGACAAGGCACCCGCACGAATCGCCGCCTTGAAAGGAGCAAAGTATTTCTCACGCATGTCAATATCGGTAATAGAAGAAGGGGTACGGTCTTTACCGGAGACTGGAACCCCATATCCCATAAAATGCTTGATACAGGATGAAATATGATATTCATCCACCTTATTCGGATTATCCCCCTGCAAACCACGTACAGCCTGTACAGCCATTTGTGCATTCACATAGGTATCTTCCCCGAAACTTTCCCACATACGCGGCCAACGAGGATCGCGCCCGAGATCCATTACAGGAGCAAATGTCCACGGTACACAACAAGCGCGAGTCTCGTAAGCCGTAATCTCCGCACAACGCCTGGCCAGTTCCCTGTTGAAAGTAGCCGCCATATTGATACCTTGAGGAAAATAAGTAGCGTCTTGCGTATATGAAGCCCCGTGAATTTGATCCAAACCATAAATGCATGGAATCCCGATTTCTTCCAAAGATTTCTTTTGAATCTGTGTGATCACTTCTGCAAACACTTCCTTTTTCTGGCTGACTCCGAAAGGAATATTCAGTAACGAACCTACCTTATATTTGCCAATCACCGTATCCAGTAACGCCTCGCTCAATTTATTATTGTTTTTATCCGTCACTACCCCAATGGTCAGTTCGCACATCTGGCCAATCTTCTCTTCAAGAGTCATGCCTTTCAGCAGTTTCTCTATTTTTCCTTCTATTTCCGGATCTGACGGAATGGCAGGAACCGGTTGTCTTTCGGCACAAGCCGAAAAAATGCTTCCAAACAATAAAGTTGTTAATAGTTTTTTCATGGTAATTCGTATTTATTTAAATTGTAAATTCTCTATATATGGATTGACAAACAGATATTTTCTACAATCAGCCTTCTTTATCTGTCTTCCGTTAAACACAACATTATCAAATGTCACATTCTGTAAAGGAAACTCACGACTTACTCCCCGTACCTGGGCAGGCAGGTATTTGTCGCCTGTGAAAGTTATATTCCGAAAGACAACTCCGGACAAACTTCCTGTATCTGTACCGTCACTTACTATCTCCACAGCAATTGGTCGTCCACCATACAAGTTCTCAATCTGTATATTCTCGAATAGAATGTCAGACATCCGTCCACCACCGCCAAGCCCCTCGTATATGCCAACACGTGCATTAATAGCCGCACATCCTCCTCTCCAGCCATCATCCCCCTCCTTGCTATCATACAATGCAGGTGTCTCCAATACGATACAATTTCTAAAAGTCACATTCCGGATATAATTCGTGCGAGGTTCACGAGACGTTCCGCACTCCGGGCCGACCAGAAACACATTGGCGCAATCCGTCCAACCGACACAGTTCTCTACCAAAACATCCTCACACCCCATTTTCGCCAGTTCCTGATTCTTGATAGTGATACAATCATCATAATTCCGGAAAAAGCAATTACGTACCCCTAACCTCGCGGCTATTACAAACATCCAGTCCGTCCGAGTTCAATATCCAGCTAATCTGTTTTACATTATCAACCAACAAGTCCTGCGAGTTCTTCAACCGGATCGTCCATGCCGGAGAATCAATTAAAGTAACTCCCGATATCTCCACGTTCCGACAATACTCGAAATTTATTAATTGCGTACGCCTCTCATCGCAATGAGTTTCCTTCGCACCACACAAGATTCCTCTCCCTGCAATCCGGACATTTTCTATCCCCTTTCCGACAACATATCCATACACAAAAGCACCCTCGTCCAAATAAAGCGTCTGGTTACTTTTCATCACGATACGTCCAGCATCATGCTGCCCGGCCCCGTAATAAAGCACGTCCGGAACATCCTGAGCAGGCTTATCCACATCCGGCAAATCGGGAAACAAAAAAAGATTTTCCGCACGGTCACCGTCAAATTCTACGGAGACTTTCTGCGAAGCATCCGTCAGTTCAAACTCAATTCCGCCCTTTACCCTTTTATAATCTATTCCATAAGATACCGGACGTATCTCGACGTTCCGAAACCGGAAACAGGGTTCGACACGCACCTTCACATTCTTTGCAAAATCCCGGACAAAAAGCGCATAGCTCATCGTATCACGCAACAGTTTCTGATTTTCCCAATCATTCCATATCTGCGGATGTTTCGAGAAAGAAGAAACCAACGCATTACGAACCTCTATCGGTTGCCATATTCCTTTCTCATCTTGAATGAAAACCTTATACGAGCGTTTACGGAATTCGGGTAAATGAATCAATGCATTTTGGGGAGTAACGGACAAAGTTCTTCCCGGCACCGTCCTGTCGTCAGCTTTTAAAGCCACTGCAAACAGTGCAAATAATAAAATCAATATATTTTTCATCGGTCCTCTATTGTTTCACGTTCTTCCAGTGTTCCGGTTCTACATACTCAAAATAATTCCTGATTTCCTTCTCTGTTCCCACATTACGTTCCAATATCGGTCCAAGTATTTTCCCTTCCCGGAATATCGCAGCTTTCACCACGACCGAATCATTGATAATAAAAGGCTTGTCATACCTCAAGGAAGTAGCTCCAGGAATCTTTCCATCTAACGTATAGCGTATCTCAACCGGATATTTCTCCGTATCCAACATCACTTCCATTCCCCCGTGTTCCACCTTGCGGGTAGTCAGTTCTATTTCATCAGTCAACGTAAAAGAATTAATTCCCCTTGCAAGCAATTGCGGAATATGTGCATTCATACGCGGCTTGAAATGCTGCCATTCACGTTTCTCTTCCTGTGTCCATGCCATCTCGGCAATAGCAAGCAAACGAGGAAAAATCATATACTCCAGATGTTTCTCGTCATTAATAAACTCCGCCCATGCACAACCTTGCACCCCAATCACCCGTCCGGCATTCTCCGGACGAATCCAGGCTACGCTATTCGGTTCAAGAAACTTTCCCTGAATCATCTGCTCATTGCGGACAGCGCTTTCCGGAGTAGTGGCAACAGGACAAATGCTATACATTTTCTTTATGGGAGAATATCCGGTCATTGCCCGTGGTTGCGTATCCGGAGTAGCCTGATACCAATCGAAATAAAGTGCGGCACCCGGTGTAAAAACAACCTTATATCCCTTGTTCGCCGCATAAGACGCAAACTCCTGCCCCCGATAAGAGACAACCGTAGAAGCAGGCTGCAACTGATTCTTTGATATTTCATCCCAACCTATCATCATTTTTCCTTTCGACGTAAGAAAGGTTTCCATTCTCCCAATCATGTAACACTGCAATTCATCCCAATCTTTTATCCCTTCCTTCGTCATCAGAGCCCGGCATTTCGGACAATTTTTCCATTCTACTTTGCGGGCTTCATCACCGCCAATATGAACATAAGCCGAAGGAAAAAGGTCGATAACTTCCGTCAGGACATCTTCCATAAAAGTATAGGTCTGCTCATTACCGGCACAAAACTCTCCACCGGCATAAGGTTTGCCCATGCAGCAAAGTTCGGATAACCGACAAACACTTCATCCGAATGAGCAGGAAACTCAATTTCCGGAATTACCTCAATACATCGTTTTTCCGCATAAGCCACTATCTCCCGTATATCTTCTTTTGTATAATAACCTCCATAAGCGTTGGGGGTTCCTTCAGGTAAATAGGTGCGGTCTTTTTTATCCCACCATTCCACCCACTCACATTGAGTACGGAAAGCGCCCATAGAGGTTAATCGGGGGTATTTGTCTATTTGTATCCGCCACCCGCCGTTATCGGTCAGGTGAAAATGAAATTTATTCAGTTTGTAAAAGGCCATTTCATCCATCAATTTCGTAATTTCCTCTTTAGGGAAGAAATGCCTTGACACATCCACGTGCAACCCGCGATAGCCGAAACGGGGAGTATCTTTAATTTCCACGCAAGGTATTCCACGAGAAGATACCAGTTGCCTTAACGTCTGCTTACCATAAAAAGCCCCTTTCCCGGTAGCCGCATTCAAATGAACAGCCCCGGAAGATACAGACAATTCATATCCTTCATCTCCCAACTCATTATAAGAAGCCGAATCAATATGGCAAGTAATAAACTTATCTGCACCTTCATTTACAAACCTGGTACTATCTATCTCGAAAAAGCCCTCTTTTATCTCCATGTCATTCGGAAGGGGAATCACATTGACTTGCCCCCTGTCCGGAGTACAAGCAACGAGTCCTGCTACCAAACAGTAGCAGTAACCTCCTGCCATTATCCACTTGCCAAATCCTGACAACAATCTGATTTTCATACCTTTCATGTTTTTATTGATGAATAATATCTACATTCTCCGGTTTATCCACCGTCCATTTCCCGGACTGATGAATAGGAGTGCCATTATAAGTCACCTTATCAAATACAAGTCCGCTAATGGTATTGCCATTGGTATAAATCCCCGAAGCCTGACACCTGTCAGCCTCATCAAGAATCTGAATATTCCGGTACGTCACATTCTTTATCAATGCATGGTCCTGATTTGCTTTCTGCCAAATAACCATAGGACGTCCCTTTTGCGAGATATTATCAATCACTATATTCTGAAATGTAATATTCTCGATCGTTCCGGAAGTGGCGCCACCCGAAGGATACTGGGAAATCGAAAGCCCCGCACCGTCACAATTCAACTTGCTACTGCTGGTTTCAAGCAAATTGGTAGGATATTCCATAATCACACAATCCTCTATCGTGCAATCACTTATTCCTGCACGAGTATTTGTCCCGCTCTCGGGACCAATAACAATTCCCCGTGCATAATCCGCCCAAATCAAATTATTCTTTATACGAATATCCCTGGTTGCCGTCACCGAAAGGGAATTCACCTTCAAAGTAATGCAGTCGTCGTATGTACGTATGAAACAATCCTGAATCGTAGCATCCGTCACACTACACAAGTCAATACCGTCTCCATTCAATATCCAACACAGGATATTAATGTTGTCAATCATCACATGGTCGGTGTTATAAACAGACAATGTCCAATTGGGGGAATCAACAACAGTAATGCCGGAAATCGTAAAATAGCCTCTGTTGGACAGCCTGTTGGCATTCGTCTCTATCAACAAGGCACCGTGTGCATAGGTCTCTCCTGTATGAGCCAGTTTGGCACCGGACAAGATTCCGCGTCCCGTAATGGTCACATGGCTGCCGGAGACTGCAACCTTACCATATACAACCGCTCCTTCATCTATATACAGCGTTTCTCCTTCTTTCAATGTAATCCGCTCCGGATTATGTTCACCCGGACCATAATACTTCATACCTGCGGGCAAATTATCCGGGTCGGGACGGTCAGGATCAGGACGATTCGGCAATATCATCAGATTGTAGAACCGGTCACCGTCAAACTCCACAGACACTTTCCGCTTTTCCCACTGCGGCAAAGTAAACTCAATCGTGTTGTCCCCCACATTGACAGGAGTGATTCCATACATACTCGGACGAATTTTCACACTGCCGAAGCTTTTCTTCTTTTGCACTCTGATTTTGACAGGTGCGTCAAAGTCATGCGTAAAGTTCACAAAACTCATCGTATCCCTTAGCCTCTTCGAATTGTTCCAGTCATTCCAAATAGAGCCATGATGTCCCGGAGCATCCGAACAAAGCGCATAATGCACATCAACTTCTTTCCAAGTACCGTCTTTCTGCAGGACAGACACCTTATAATAACGATTTTCTTCCTTTACCGGCGCCTCTTCTTTCAGTGGAATATCCACTGTATGACTTGTCCATTTTGACATCCCGTAGACTGTATAACGATATATCAGTCTGCATGTTCCGTCCACTTCATAGTTGGCAAAATCCACACTCATTTCCAAAGCTTGCCCGGTCTTGATCCCGGCAGGGATAAGCAACGTCTTTTCCACCGTTTCACCATTCTTCAATGCCAGCTTGCAGGCCAAATTCCAACGGCCGGAATCCGACATCGGAAAAACAACAGTCTCTTTTCCCGACTCCTGCTTTGTCACCCGTATCTCCTTGTCAGCAGACAAGTTTCCGACCGATTCCAACTCACCGGAATAAACTCTTACCCGATTTGCCATCCCCGGCAACACAAAAGAAAGCGATTCGAACGCTTCGGGAGCATGTACAAAATCCACTTTCATAACAGAAGTGACCGGTTTCAACGACAATGTATTCCCTTCTTCGGCTACAACCGTCATCTGTCCCATCCATACCTGTGGAATATCTTCATTGACATCCTTCACAGACAGATGATAAGAAGACAAAGGTACACCCGAAGCCATGGAACCCCAAGAAAGGTTCTCCTTACTTTCATACGCCAGTGCCACCATTCGGTCGCCCACAGAAGAAACAAACAAAGAAGCGTTATCCGATGACTCCTGCACCTCCACACACTCTTTGTTTTCAAATACAAACAGCGCATGCGGCCAGTTCTTCAAGTCCTCGGGCGTATACCCCACCTCGTTGCCGAAATCCACCCGGATCCCCTCTTTCTGTTCTTCGTCTATCCTTTGTTCATCGTTCTCGTCAGAGCACGAAAGTAAAAGAACAGGCAACCACAAAACTCCGATGAGGAAAAGCAGCCGATTCACTTCAACAGCTTTTATTTTAATTACTTTCCCAACCTTCATTCTGAACAAGATTATGATTTTTGAATAATTCAACATCCTGAATCGGATAATAATTCATCCGCTCTTCCCATATCCTTTCCTGCACCGTTTTCTTCTCATAAGAGTAAATATACCCTTCCCCGCTCTCGTCCTTTACGGCTGTAATAGAGAGCCCTTCTATCCGGGTCGTTGAAGTTCCTGTCATCCAACGTCTTATATCCCAAAAGCGATGTCCCTCGAAAGCCAGCTCCACACGGCGTTCATTACGCAAACGCTTTTTAAAAGCATCATATCCAGTCGTTTCAACAGCGTTCATATCTACCCTTGTACGAATCATATTTACAGCCTCACGAGGTGATACCGTATACTGAACGTTATCCAAAGTCCCCTTGAAATCCGGTTCTTTTGTTGCTTCCAGCAAAGCCTCCGCATAGTTCAGCAAGACTTCCGCATACCTGAACAAAGGCCATATATGTTGATATGAGGTAGCACTTCCCGTAGTCAGGTCGGTAGCTTCTTTCAAGTGTTTACGTAAATAATAGGAAGTAGGAGAAGCTCCCTCTTTAGGAAGTCCGTTCATCCCTCCGATAAAACTTTCCACTACCTTGTCTTTGAATGTCTGTCCGTTCATCAATACAGTCTGTGCCAATCTCGGGTCTCTCTCCGAAGGTTCCAAAGCTTTGTTGCGATGTTCCGGGTTATTCCAGTCGAACGGAGTGCCATCCCGCATATCAAAAGCCTCAACCAAATTGTGTGAAGGGCACACTCCCGAGTTACCGCCTTCATATCCTATCGGAAAATTGGCACTCTCAAAACTATTGCTCACCCCATTCCATCTGCCAAAAATAAAATCAAGAGAATTGGGATTGTTAATCACCTCTTCACCCGGTTTTTCCTGATAGACATTCAAGTCTATAACCGCTTTGGCAGCCTTGGCGGCCTTCAACCACTTCGCCTGGTTGTCCGTCGAGTTCAACGGACTGGCAGCATACAGCAGCACTCTTGCCTTCAACGCCAACGCCATTCCCTTGGTGGCTCTGCCTACCTCGTCCGTAGAAGTCATTCCCTTAAACGTGACCGGCAGAAACTTCGCAGCCTCGTCACACTCCCCGACAATCCAGTTGACAGCTTCAGCAAATGTAGCAGGCTGCAATTCATTGACTTCCTCCAGCGTAAACTGCCGGTCGGCAATAATAATATTCTTATAACGTTTCAATAACTCAAAATGGAAATAGGCCCTCAATGCCTGTATTTCATAAGGATAAAGCTTCAGTTCCTTTAATTTTTCCTCATATTTCTCCCTGATACTTTGCAGCGGGAAAATCTGCCGGACAATGTTCGATGAAATAATTGGCTGCGGCAATCGCCCGGTAATAATATTCCCATACATCGCCTATCGGTGCACTTGTATTCCAGCTACCGTCATAGAATCCTTTGATTCCGTTTGTACTCCAGGCATTCACCGCGTCGTCCGTCGCCGCATCTATCATGGTCGAACACACTTCGCTGTACCCGTCTTTCAGATATCCGTAGACATTGGTAGCAACCGCCTTCGTCCTGTCGAAAGTAGAGAACTGATATTCCACCGAATTATATCCGGATTCATTAAGCTCCAGAAAATCACTACAAGCAGTTGTCATCCACAAGCAAGCTGCCAAAGCCAATAGATTATATTTTTTCATACCTTGCTTCTTGTTTAAAATAAGACATTGATTCCAATCAAATAAGAACGCGATGAAGGATACTCCATATCCATCTGTTCCGGATCCATAATACCGACATGGTCTATCGAAAACAGGTTCATGCCTTTCAGGAACAACCTGCAATCACTCATCCTCATCTTTTCTGCAAACCGGGCAGGAAGTTTGTAAGAAAGTTCCAGCACACGTAATTTCAGATAATCCCCCTTTTCCATCCACAAGCTGCTCGTCTGAAAGTTGTGATTGTTGGAAAGAGTAGTCAGACGCGGATATCGGCATCCGGGGTGGCATCCGTCCAGCGGTTCTCCAGATAATGTTCAGACATCGTTTTATCATTGCCGTACAACGGATGATAAATACTGGCTAGCATAGTCGATACGGAACGGTGCGCCACTCCCTGAAAATGGGCTTTTATCCCCCAATTTCTATAATCCGCCCCCAATGAAAACCCGTAATAGATTTCGGGCAGAGTGGAATACTGCTGATGGCAATGATCGTAATCGTCAATCTTTCCGTCGCCATTCAAATCCTTGTATTTCACATCTCCCGGTCGAAGTTCGGACTCATACGTAGAAACCGGCAGTCCGGGAAGCAGATTTCCTGTGCGTCGAAATCTTCCTTCTGATACAGTCCCTCTGCCATCAGCCCGTAAAGTTGCCCGATTGAATTGCCTGTCGCATACATATATTTATAAGGATGATATTCCTCATTGATATTGACTATTTCATTCTTGGCATAAGAAAAATTCCCCTTTATGAAATAACTGAACTTATCAAGCTGCTGTTGCCATCCGGCGTTATCTCTCCACCATAATTCTTCACTTCACCGGTAAACAACGAACCTACATCCCTACCTACCACAGAAGAATATACTCCACCGGCATACTGTCTGATATTTTTCCTCCGGTTATAGAAAGCGTCTACCTGCATGGAAAGTCCCTTCCAAATCCCGACTTCCACTCCGAAGTTTGCTTTATATTCCTTTTCCGGCTCGATCCCCTTCGAAGGAAAACCACCCTGTGCCAATCCTCCTGTAGAAGTAGTACCTACGAAAATATATTCCTGTCCGGGACCATTGAACTGTTTGTCCATATCATAGAACAGACGGGAATCATTGCCGGTGACACCGAATGAAGCACGCAGTTTCAAATAATCCAACACGGAGAAACGATGCATAAACTCTTCATTGGAAGCAATCCATGCTACGGATACAGCCGGATAAACACGATACTTGTCACCCACCGGCATTTTCAAACTTCCCGAATAAGAGCATACCACATCTGCCAGATAACGGTTGTCATAATTATAAGAGAGATGAGCCATATAATCACGGAATGCATTCGTACCGTTGGCACCGAGATACTTCCGCCGTCCTTGCGAATAAATACCCGCTACATCCAAATGGTGTTTTCCGAAATCTCTCTCATAATTCACTTTTCCCCAGATATAAGTACGCATCACCTGTGCCTGCAAACCACTGGCAAAACTCATTTCCGTATCATTACCATATCGGGAATACGACAAATCCGAAATATTCCCGGCAGCATCACGCACAGGAGTGGCAATAGAATAGGCATAACTCTTGGTTCTGAAGTCCGCTATATCCGCCGAGTTATCATAGGTCACCCTCACTTGTGCGGAAAGTCCCGGAGTAATCATCGACAAATCCTGCTCTATCGTCAAATCCGCAAACAATGTACGCTGCAAAACCTGCCCGTATCCGTTAGCTGCCTGTACTGCAAGCGGATTCGTGAACATCTGGTTCTTTGCCCATACTCCGTTACGGTCATATATAGGCGCGGCTATCACTGGAGTATTATAGACATTCGCAAGGGAAGTACCGCCCGTCGGTTGCTGATACTGCATCAAGCGTCCCATAAGATTCATGCGCGCCATCGTAGTCGGAGAAATGTTCGCTTCAAGATTCGTACGCAGCTTCAAGGCATACATCTCCACCTGTGTAGAATATCCGTCATTCAAATCTGTGTTATTAAAGAATCCGCGGTTGCTCGTATAATTGGCAAATACATAATAGCGCATCCGCTCGTTAGCACCATCAAACGAGAGATTCAAGTCATGATTAAAAGCCGTCTTACGTAAAATCTGATTCTTCCAGTCCACTATAGCCAGAGGAGAAGTCCCGTTCTGTAGTGCCTGTATGTCAGCCTGCGTATAACGGGGAGCAAGCCCGTCATATCCCAACGCTTCATTCACGGCGTTCGCATAAGATACGGCATCCGCCATTCCAGGAATACGGAAAGGAGTCTGTACCGTAAAATTATAACCGACATGCGTGCGCATCTTGTTATTTCCTCCCCTCTTGGTAGTGACGCAGATCACCCCGTCCGTACCACGGTTGCCATACAAAGCCAGTGAAGCAGCATCCTTCAATACGGTTACGCTTTCTATCTCATCCACATTCAGGCTGCCAATCTCTTTCCACGCCATCCACCAGCACTAATACCTTGTTTCCTTTGATTGGAAGCCATTCCACGTACGTAAATATCAGGGGTAGAATTATACGGAAGCGAACCATTGTGATATACTCCCAACCCGGAATCAGCCCGTACAATGTATTCAGCGGATTGATTTCTCCGGAAAGTTTCATTTCATCGGCCGACACCCCGTCAATTGCCGCTGTCGTATTCTCTTTCGTCACACGCTGGTCATATCCCAGTTCGAAGAGACGGTTGTCCTTGTCCAGCTTCACCGTCATCACCTCCCCTGTCACTTTCAGTTTACGTTGCAACTGGTTATACTTTTCAAAAAATTCAGTTCCGCACCTTTGTCAGCCCGGCATTCAATCATACCGTCTTTGTCCGAAAGGAACGACTCGTCATCATTCCCTCCGATGCGCATCATCACTCCCTGCAACGGACGGTTCCACTCATCCACCACACGAATGCGAACATCTATTTTCTGTGCCTTCACCCACGAACATAGTCCGAGAATCAGCATCGCCCCTATTATAAATCTTTTTCATCATTGTTTTCATTTTGATTTAACCACTCGTTTTTTTACCATCGGATTCTTGCAAAAGACCATATCCCTTATTAATCTCATCAGAAGGGAATGCGCTCATATACCATTTCGGACTAAAATTCTTTTGCCAGAATCTTGATACAGATTCCACTTTCGGTTGCTCAAAGTTCAGTTGCAGGTTACCTTCGGCAACCGAACCGCTCTTAATCGTCACATTCACTCCATGCAAGGTCTTTTTAAACACATCGGCACGTTTCCAACGGGCAATATCAAACCATCTCACCTCCTCAAAAAGCCAGTTCACGGGCACGCTCATCCAGGATTTCCTCACGCAACTCCGCATCACCTTCCAAAGCACATTCGTTATAGACGGGCAACGACTTTCCACTCTGCAAACGATGCAGCAGCGCGTCACTCATGTCGGGAAGCCCTACACGGTTGCGGACTTTGTCAAGCTCTTTATACGCTTTGTCTTTCTGTCCCGTCTCGTTCAGCGCTTCCGCATAGGCCAGATGAATCTCCGCCATTCTCAAATAAGCATAATTGGCAGGGCGGTCATGGAAAGTGGATTGATTGTAATCCCACAAGAACTTACGTATACAAAATCCCGAAGGCGCACGTCCCCGTCTGTTTCCGAACCTCTTTCCAGACCGGCAATCCACATTTCCGCCGGACGACTTTGAAAATGATCCCCCACAATCATGACCGTTTCATACAGACGGGGATCACGGTCTGTAAACGGATTATTATCTATCGTACCTATTGAACCGTTTTTTTCTATCCACTCTTCATAAGAAGTTTTTTCTCCAGTGGCAGAAGTAAACATATCTACATAATCCAGCGTAACCGCACCTCCGCCATATCCTCGTCCCGCATTTCCGTTCGTATCACTGGAAGGACCGAAATACATCCGGTGATAAGAATCCCCGAAAGTTCTAAGATTACGGAAAGTAGCTATCAGAATCTCACTGTTATAACGATCGGCATAACATCCGGAGAAAGCCTTCCGATATCCCTCCGCATCCCGCGTCTCCGGTTGTACCAACTGGTATACATTCCCGTTCCTGGCATTCTCTGCAAAGAACTCTTCACAAGCCGTTACCACTCTCTCCCACCGTTTCCGCTCATAATTGCCATACCACACCATCTTGTCGATATCCTCCGCCGGTATCTTGCCGACATTGCCTGCTACGGGGCTACAAGCCTCCAAATAAGGTTGATTCGCATTAAAAAGCGGACTGGCTGCCAGCAAAAAGCACCCTGACCTTCAATCCCAATGCAGCAGCTTTGGTAAAACGCCCGTCATCTACGGCAGCTACCCGCCATGGCAATTTATTAGCTGCATCGTCACATAAGTTTATAATAAATTCGACTGTTTTCTCGAATGTCTTTCTTGAAAAGTCCACTTCCAAGCTATTAGATGCGTCTATAGAAGAATAAAGCAGAGGAACTCCTCCAAAATGACGTAGCAATTCATGATACTGACAAGCAATAATCATCTGCGCCTCCCCTTTACGTACATTCTTTTCTGCTTCGGTCATATCAGGAACCCGGTCTACATTCTCAATATACAGATATGCTTTACGAATCCCCCCTCCATGTCACATCCTGGTTGGGATAGAATCCCATTTTCGTACTTGAGGCCGTATTCTCTGTCTCGAACTATACGACCCGTTATAATAAGTCGGATAAACACCTCCCCAATTACAATGTGAATTCATGATATCCGTCAATGCGTCCAAATTGTCCCAACCCAGCTTGTTTCCTGCCTGCTGATGTTCAAAATTTCCGTCATTTGCATGTACGGTCAACCCCGTGCGGAGTGTTGCATAGGCTGAGTTCAACGCCCGGTCTGCATAAAGTTTTGAAGAAAATATAGTGTCAATCGTCACATCCACTCCCGGCGCTTTCTCCAGAAAAGCATCACCGAAAGCCAAATCACTGCAAGAGCCCAACATACAACTGGCAGCCATCACCGAAAAATATATAATAACCTTTTTCATACTCTATCGTTTTAAAATGAAATATTGACTCCAAAATTGTAAATCCGTATATTCGGATAGTTATTATTTCCTCCGTCAGTGACTCCTTCCGGGTCAATATCTATATCATTCAAATCGGAGAACAAAGTCAACAAGTTGTAACCGTTACAATAGAACCGGACTGATTCAATCCCCACTTTCTTCAGGAAATCCTTCTGGGGAAGTGTATAGGAAATCTCCGCGGTTTTTAGACGAAGATAAGAACCGTTCATCAGCCACAAGTCAGAAGTTTGCAGATAATGCGACTTATTCATGAACGTCAACCGTGGAAAGCGTGAATTCGGATTCTCTTCCGTCCATCGCCCGTCTGCAAGAAATTTGAGCAACATACGGCTGTTCGTACTGCCGAACGCATTCCGGTATTCACCGTCCAGTATTCTGGATGCATTCATTGCTGCTGTCCACTGCATCGAGAATTCAAAGTTCTTCCATTTAAGACCGCCTAGAAAACCGAATACATAATCCGGACGTTCGGCATATCCGAAGCGGGTTTTATCATCACCGTTTATCACACCGTCTCCATTCAAGTCTTTGAACAAAGCATCTCCCGGGCGGGGAGTGCCCAATGCCATTTGCGGCAGAATCTGCCGGCCGTTCTCATCCTTTTTCAGGTTGCCATCCGCATCGAAGTCATCTTTTTGTAAAAAACGGTCGAAGATATATCCGTAAGTCAAACCGGTGCTCCGTCCCGTTTCAGCCATATAAGGCTCGTTGGGCACTACCTCGTCCATATAAATAATCTTGTTTTTCGCATAAGAGACATTCGCTTTCAGCCAATAGTCCACCTTGCCCGCCCGGTCGTTCCACCCGAGCGACAATTCATAGCCGTGGTTGTTTACCTTACCCAAGTTGATTTTAGGCAGATTGATATCGGTAATGGCCGGCAACGTGTTGCGGGTAGACAATATATCCTTTCTTTTTCAAAGAAAACATCGGCAGTCAGACTCAAACGGGAATCAAACATTTTGAGGTCAATACCATAATTCTGTTTTGCCACCTTTTCCCAAGTCACATCCGGATTACCCATCGTATTTTCTTTCGCGTCCGGAAGCAATCCCGTACCGCCGTCTTTTCCGAACTGCCAACTGCCCTGTCCTTTTGCTACTGTATTATAACCGCTCCATGCACCTGCCATATAAAGGAAACGGGCATTTTCCATTTTATCATTACCTACGATACCATAAGAAGCACGCAGTTTCAGGAAATCAATAACTTTCTGTTTCTTCATGAATTTCTCCTCCGAGAGAATCCAACCGGCAGAAACCGCTGGGAAAAAACCGAAGCGCTTATCCGGTGCAAAATTTTCCGAACCGTTATATCCTGCATTCAAGTCCACCATATATCGCTTCTTGTATGCATACGTCATACGTCCCACATACCCTACATAGGCTGTCGGTATATCCATATAAAACACTTTTCCGTCTATTTTCGTTTCCGGATAATATTTTTTAGACTGGTTGTACAAGAACAATGCCGATACATCATGGTCACCGAATGAACGGCTGTAGTTCAGGCTGAACTCTCCGTACCAGTTACGTCCCCTGCCAACCTCTTCACCGTAACTCATCTGTTCGTGCAGTCCGCTGACTCCATCCGTCTGATATACAATGGTACGGTCGAAACGCGGATCCCAAAAGTCCATTCCCGGTGTTTCTATCGAACCCAGATAAATCGGTGTACACATGCTGTCCGCTCCCGAAGGCGTCCGAGAAGCTTTCACATTATAGTTTGTGTTATAAGCACCTTTTATATTCATGCTCAATCCGGGTTATAAAATCCAGTTTCTGCTCAAGAGCCAAGTCTAGATTCAATACATTGTCCGTATCCACATTATATCCATAATTGTAATAATAGTCCAACGGACACGAACGTTCACCGATAGAAATATATCTATTGGAATAGATATTGAAATTAGTTTTCCATCCACTATCCGGGGCTGGAGAAAGGAGTTGACCACAGTACTTTTCTCCACAATTCATCCGTCCGAGGTTCTCTTTTTGCACCGACATGTCCGCCGATATTCACTTTCAACAAAGTAGATTTTGTAATATCAATATCCACATTCGAACGATAATTGAAACGCTTGTATTGATAGTTAGGGTCATAAGACTCTCCCAACTGCTTCAACATACCGTCTTGCAACAGATATCCCAAAGAGACAAAATAACGGAAACGCTCACCGCCACCCGACAACGTCAGGTTATGCTGTGTCTGCCAAGCAAGGTTCTTGAAAAGATAATCGTTCCAGTCAACATTGGGAAACATAATAGGATCTTCATTCGTTCTGAACATATCTATCACAAATGACGAGAAGCCCAATTGAGATTCCGTCAACGAGGATTGTCACTTAGTTGCGCTTCATTATATAAGGTAGCATACGTATAACTGTCCACCCCTTTCAGGTTACGCAGAGCCTGGGTCAATCCGAATGAAGAATTCAATGAAATCACCGGTTTTCCGGATACACCGCGACGCGTAGTGACCAACACAACACCATTCGCTCCACGCACACCGAATACAGCCGTGGAAGCCGCGTCCTTCAAAACCGTAATACTTTCTATTTCGTGCGAGTCCATCTGAAAGAAAGAACGCTCCACCCCGTCCACCAGAATCAACGGTTTGGAAAGTTCGTCCGACAAAGGACCCCGTGCCACGTATATATGGAAGGATTCTCCGCTCCCCGGCTGACCGGACGGCTGTATGGATGAAAGTCCGGTGACAGCTCCCGAAAGCGCATTTGCTACACTGCCACTGGGAGATTTCAACAGCTCTTTCGTGTCAATGGAAGAAATAGCCGCAGTAACGGACATCTTACTTTGTTTACCGTAAGCAATGATCTGTACTTCCTCCAAGGTTTGAGAATCTTCCGCCAATCGGATAGTGAATCCGGTTGTTTTAGCAGGGGCCGCTTCTTTTTTCGAAGCGTACCCCATATATGAAACTTCGAACACTATGGGAGATATTATCCGGAATATCAATGCAAAATTACCATCTATGTCCGTAATCGTCCCGATAGTAGAACCTTTCACTTTAACAGTAGCTCCTACCAAAGGCTCGGACGTCCTGTCGTCCACCACTTTCCCTTTGTAGAGCCTGTTCTTTGTTGATATTTGTTGCTGATGGGACTTCCATGATCTCATGCAGAGTATCGTTTCCAGCCACTGCCATTACAGGAAACAATGACAGGCATGCAACAAACAGATACTTGTGTTTTTTCATAATGTTCTCTATTTAGTATTAATTATTTTGCGTCAAATGCCATAACAAATACAGAGCCGTCTGTATCCTGTCCTGCAACCAGCTTACCGTCCACCATAAGCCCTGGTTTCCATGAACCACTCTGCCAGTCGGTTACGCCTACACACATAATGTCTTTCCAGCCCATCTTATTAAGTACGTATGCAGCCTGCAAGGCGTCAGTTCCGAATCACCCTCATTTTCTTTTACTCACAATTGCAATAGCTACCTTACCATCGAAAGTTTTTCCTATCATGATAAAACTGACCATACACATTATCACCCATACTATCACTGAATCCATTGTTGCCCAATACCTGCTTGTAAGTGAGCGCCTGTCCGTCTTTGGCAAAGCAAGGATAACCGTAAGCTGCAGATACTACATTCCAGTCACCGCTCAAATAGTTATGACAATCGTAAGTCAACACATTTGGAAAGTTATAAGGTTCTGCATAAACTTCTCCCAAATCTTCGCTGGTATTAGCCTCATAGAATTTAACCTTATGCAATTTTGTTTTGCTTCCACCCGTATTCATAGTGGCTATATCACACAAGAGCTTACCTTCTGCCGTAAATCCGAAATGCCAACCAAACTGAATATTCTCCGGCTGTTTCTCTATCCAAGGCAATTGCCAAGAATATACCTTATTATTGCCATACAGAATACCTCTTCCGCCCTGACTACCTTTAGAGCCGATAGCACGACCGGTCACAGTCACCAATCCTTTCACCTCAGACAATGTGAGACTATTCTGATCGTCTATTTCCATTCTACCTTTTACTTTAGCAGCATCCATCGTAAGTACTGTAAGATTCACATTCTCATAGTTTTCAAGTCCCGGATAAGTTGCAGGATCTTTCAGATCTCCCAATACCGCCATCGCTTCCGTCTGCGTCATTCCCGGATAATCCTCATTAGGGTTCCACCAGTCGGGATTCGGTTTCTTGGTAGGTTTCTGTTTAATCACATTATTCAGCAGCGTCGCTCTCATGATTGTGATATAAGGATATTTTCTCCTTCACGGTTGCATCTGTGATGTCGACAAATCCCAAATCTTTTGCCGGAGTCATAATAGCCGAATAATCAATCCTCAATGTATAGGGACGGTTGCTGCCTGCCACTTTAATATTTACTGTAGCCGGTTCATCAGAAAGGTCGAATACGACAGTCTCAACCGTAGCGCCCGCCATTAATGCGCCCTCTGCAAAGTTCAGTTTGACGTTGCTTCTATCCATATTCCGGTCATAAGTGATCACAAGCTCTTTTGTCGCATTGTTTACTGTCAGTTTATATCCGCCATCTACCGTAATTTTGGAAGAGTCAACAATCGGTAACGCATTGGAAGTTACTATTACCTTATATTTCACCGTTTTCCCGTCCGGTCCCTTAAAATATAAGTCAGGATCATCCGTCATATCATAACTATTCACATCTGTAGGATAGGTGAGCTGATAACCGGTATTTACTTCAACTGTCAGTTTACAACCAGAAAAATTCTCGGCCTGGTCAAAAGCAAACGTAATCGTAGTACCGTCTACAGCACCCTGTACTTTTTCTCCGTCAGCTTCCACCTGCACTGATTTGAAAGGAGTCGTTGCGGTTGTTCCGCCATCACCTTCATCACCCATCTCATCATCACTGTCCGAGCAGGAAACGCCCAACATTATTCCCAAAATAGAGAATAACATCCAAAAACATCTTTTTAGAAATAAAGATTCTGTTTTCATAATCTTAGAAATTAATTAATAATAATGTTATGTTTTCATAGCCGGATTATCGGGCTATCGACGCAGCAAAAGTAGGTTTCATCTAACGAAAAAAGGTCGAAAATTTACCGGAAAAACTCTCTAAAGTATAGAAATACGCACTTTTGCCGAAATTTTGTTTTTGTAGCCTCTTTACTCTTTCGATATCGTCGACTGATTCACATCTTTTATGGAAGAGTTATCAAACTGATGCTTCTTCTTTCCGAAAGTGAATCGATAATTCAATGACAGACCAATGATATAGTCATCTATACGAGGCGTACGGGAAATACTTCTCTGTATATATTCCGCTTGCGTAATGTAATGCTTATGTTTTGCTTTGTATGGATTACTGACATTGAGAGAAATATGTAAGTTATTAATGCTATATTGCACGTTAAAATCCAACCTGTGAGGGTTATGATAGATGTCGCCGTTGAAACTCATACTTTTTGAAGGGGACATATAGCCTAAATAAACATACCATCCTTATTTCTCCAATAAATGCTACAAGGCCAGAAAAAGCTATTATAAGACTTTTTTTTTCTCCTACATCTATGTTTGTATGATCGTAAATACCCAAGGCTCTGAAGAATAATTTTTGCGGAATAATGGCATAGTCTAAAACGACCTCACTGTGCGACCACAGGCAACTTCCTCCATTAAAAGATTGGAAAACGAATGTATTTCTGTCGGAGTCATAGCGATGGAGAGAATAGTCTTGGTTAGAAAGAGCTTCAAATGACGAATAGATAATAAAAGTCCAACGTTTGCTGACGTTCCAATTATACCTCAATGTGCCATTATATCTCAAGTAATTTTTCAGTTCCGGATTTCCTACGAATAGTTCATATTCATTCATTCGATATTCATATCCGGTACGGTCAGAAAGGCTGGGTTCTCCACTCCTTACCGTTCCGGTCAGCTGCAGAGAGTGCTTCTTGTAATCGTAAGATAACTTCAGGAAGGGAACGAACGCAGTAGTAGTCACACTATTTCCATTCGTTTTGGTATAAGACACTTCTTCTGCCACTTTAAGTTGAAGATTGAACCGCTTTTTTATTTTATAATTATACAAGACAGATAGTCTTGTGTTACTTTGCTTTAAAAAGTGGTCGGACACTTCCCCCTGCATCGTGTTCAAATCATCCGTATGAGTATAATTCTGATAAACTGCCAGCGTTAATGCGGAATTGTTCTTGAATGTTTTTGAATAGTTTACGTCTACATTTCCATACCAACTTTTTTCATCCGTTCCGTTGCGATAGGCGGAAACAGCTGTTTCTCCCTCTCGTTGCTCATACCAACGGTCATACCGGTTATCTCCGTGACTTCCATAAAGACATAACTTTATTTTCTGTCTGCGAGGCAAGTCACGTATATAATTAAGTTGGAGCGCCGGATTTAAGCTTGTAGAATTTCTCCTTTCCTGTTTAGTCAGGAGTAGGGGATTATTACTATATTGCTGGCTGACCCAATTATCGATGTCGCTACTCTTTCTATTCATTCGGAGCGAACTGTAAAATATTTGTTTTTTATCTTTGAAGATGTAGTTCATGTACGCCTGTAGGTCGTTGTTGTTGTTCGACGAAGGCAGTTGCTTGTCTGTTCTGACAATAGCTTCGTTCGGGAATAGATAGGTGGTCTCCAATACACTTTCCGGATGGGATTTGAAGTGATTATAGTTGTCCGCCACCGAAACTGTCCACTCTGATTTGCCTTCAAAGAACTGAATCGTTCCTCGCCCGTTGCCTGTGAGGCGGTTTAATTGGTGATTGGCGTTCAATGCCACCGAACCTGCATAATCCCTCTCTTTCAATATATAATCAAATATCACATCCGCTTCCGGATAATCGGGACGGCTTTGCGAATAAAAATCAATCCGCTTGATATCATTAGGATTCAAATTCTGCACTTCGCCCGACGTAGCTTCACGGCCGTCAATGCACAATAACACATTCTTGCCAAAATATGAGATAGAGGAGCTATTCGCAGTAACTCCGGGAATCATTAACATTTCTACCGTATTGTAACCATTATAGGCATGGCGCAACTGGGCGCGGGTAAGATAATACATCGTCTTGTCTTCCATCTTTATTTCATTGGACCCCAGTACCGTCACTTCCTGAAGCTGCTCCACCTGTTTATCCAACCGGATATCTCCCAAACGTACGAAAGATTCTTTTGTCGGATATAAGGTCAATATCGTCTCCTTGTAGCCGAGATAGTTGAACCGCAGTTGGTATCTTTGCTCTTTCAGGGGGAGCCGCAACGTAAAAAGCCCTTTCATATTGGTTGTGACGCCTGCAACAAATATTGTATCCGAGGTATAACAACGTACGGTAGCCGACTCCAAGTCTTGTTTTTCATCACCTAACAAGTGCCCTTGCACTTGCATCGTTTGGGCTGTTATTGAAAAAGAAAAGAAGAAGAAGAGTAACAACATGATAAAATAAAGTTTCTTCATAATATTATTAATCGTTTGAATAATAAACTCTTATAACCTTTGGCAATTAGCAACTAATAATCGCATACAAAGAAGCGAATTACTAACCGAAAAAAGGTCGAAAATTTACCGGAAAAACTCTCTAAAGTATGGGAATATGCACTTTTGGGAACATATTTTCTATTCTTAGTGCTTTCATCCTATTCAAGCAAATTTTATGAAAAATCAGACTCATTCTTGCTCGTTTCCGGCATAGTTTAGTACCTTTGCCGATAATAAATAACCATCAACATCCATAAAATAATGACTCCTCATTTCGACTTCTCCGAAGTCCCCTACTCCTTCGGCCTGTGCGCCGCCGAAAACTGCCCGAAAGCCTCAACCTGCCTGCGCCGGATTGCCATGCAGTATGCTCCTGTCAACAGAATTTTCCTGCCGACGATGAACCCTAACCGGATAATAGCCGGAAAAGGTAAATGTGATTACTATTGTTCGAACGAGAAAACCCGCTTTGCACTTGGCTTTACACGCACGGCAAATGCACTCACCGTGCGAATGGCAAGTACATTCCGCTACCGGATGATTAGCTACTTCGGACGCAAGAATTACTACTTGAAACGCCGGGGAGCACTGAAAATCACTCCTGCCGAACAGATATATGTCATAAACGTTGCTAAAGAACTGGGGGTAGTACTGAATGACTACTTCGACGGTTATATAGAAGAATATAACTGGAACGCTTAGTCGTTCCTACCATGTCTTCGGAAGAAATTTACGTTTCTACAGAGAACACTGTTATATCCCTTTAGAACCATGGTGGTTTCCCTAAAGGAAACGCCCGTTTCCTCGTAGAGATACGGGCGTATCCATATAGGGAAACTATCGTGCCCCATAGGGAAACGAGCGTATCCAATAAGGGAAACAACAAGGAAACTGTAATACTCTAACAAACAGCTATATATCTTTATCACGCTTTGCCTTGCTCCATGTATTCTTTGGGAGTCATGCCGTACTTTTTCTTGAAACAAGTACTGAAATATTTCGGGTCGTTGAAGCCCACTGCAACGGCAAGGTCGGTAATCCTTATTTTACTTCGTCCGTCCATCAGTTTGCAGGCAGCAGTCAGCCGGACATTCAAGATAAACGCTGAAGGTGTCAATCCTGTCAACGATTTCAGTTTCTCTGTCAGCACTGTACGCGAAGCCCCCATCTCACTGACAAACTCCGCCTGGCCGAACTCCACATCATTCAGATGAGCATTCACGCAGTCTATCGCACGCTGAAGGAATGTCTCGTCAAGTGAAGTATACTCCAGTTTGTCTACTTCAAATACAACCTGCTTACGAAAATCAGCCCCTTTCCGTTCCTGCCGTTTCAGGCAATTCATAATCTGCGCATAAAGCAATGAAAAGTTGCATGGTTTACTGATATACCCGTCAGCCCCGGAGTTATATCCCTCTATCTGACTTTCTTCAGCCCGTTTGGCTGTCAACAGGATGACAGGAATGTGGCAATATTCGAATTTATTCTTTATATACCTGCACAATTCTATGCCGTCCATCTCGGGCATCATAATATCGGAGACAACCAAGTCTATGCCCCCTTCTTGCAGCACTTCAAGCGCCTGTCTGCCATTTATGGCGGTTTTCACACGGAAATAGTTGGAAAGCAGATTAGAGAAAAGCATGCACAATTCTTCATTGTCATCGACAATCAACAGCGTATAGTCCTCCGGATGAAGTTCCGTTTTCTCGTCCGGCTCATCGCCTTCTTCCGTTTCATTGATATAAATCGGAACAGGAAAAGCTGTCTGTCTCTGCGCCGCCACTGTCTCATCGAGCTCTTCCTGTCGGTAGGTTTCTTTATCGACAGGCAGCATGATACGGAAACAATTGCCCGTCTGCTCATTGCTAAATGCTTCGATTGTCCCATGATGGAGAGCTACCAGGTCTTTTACCAATGCCAGACCTATCCCCGTACCTATTGTATTATGTCTTCTGTAATCACCTTCATAGAAACGCTTGAACAATCCGTCTATTGTTTTCTGTGTCATCAGTTCCCCGGTGTTGGTCACGTCAATCTGCAAGGTATATTCGTCCGCCAATGCCGCCCGGACGCATATCTGCCCGCCCTCCGGTGTATACTTCGCCGCATTCGACAAAAGATTGTACACTATCTTGTCGAGCTTGTCGGCATCGAAAAAACCAAAGATGATATCGGGAGTACTTTCAAAAGAAAGAAGCTGGCGTCTCTTGCCAAGCAAAGGTATAAAGGCTTCCGCACAACTGCGCAAAAAAGAAGAGATGTCTCCATAAGATACACAAATCTTCAGATTGCCGCTTTCCACCTTTCTAAATTCCAATACTTGCTGTATCAGACGCATCAGGCGGGTAGCATTGGCAGTCATCACCGTGTACAGTGTGCGTTTGTCTCCCCCGCTCTTCAGGTTTTCGAGCGAGGCAAGAATGATGCTCAGCGGAGTCATCAACTCATGGGTGATGTTTGTAAAGAACTGTAATTTCAAATGGTTAATCTCCTGAATCTTCTGTTTCTCCATCTTGCCAATCTGAATCTCATGCTGCATGCGCATCTTATATCGCAGGAAACGAAAGACAAAATAGAGAATCACCACAATAGCAACGGCATATAGGCAATAAGCCCACCACGTCAGCCAGGGAGCGGGAAGAATACGGACCTTCAGGGTTCTCTCCGTATTTCCCCACACACCATCCTCGTTCGTTCCCTTCAAGCGGAACAGGTAAGTGCCCGTCGGCAGGTTATTATAAGTGGCAAAATGGCGTTGGGCATCCACCACGATTTCTTTATCGTCATAGCCTTCCAGACGATAGGTATACATGTTCTCCTGCGGATTCACGTAATTCAAGAGAGAAAACTCGATAGTAAAGTTATTATCCTGATACTCAAGTGTGATTCCGTCTGTATAGTTCACGTCTTTCTCTGAGAATCGTCGCCTCTCTTCCGGCGTCATGCTTCTCAAAGAGCGATTGTGTACTTTGAAGTCTGTAAACACGAGGGGAAAAGAGGAAGGCTTATAGCCTGTCCTATCTACCATGAAACTTCGTATCCCGTGCGAACTTCCGAACATGAGCCTCCCTTCGGCCAGCCGACAACAGGACGCGCGATTGAACGAAAAAGTTTCCATATCATTGGCTACCGCATAATAGTTTATGTTTTCCAGTACGTGGGCTTCATTCATGGTAAAGGAAAGCACCGTATTATTGGTCGTTATCCATATCTTCCCCCGACTGTCTTCCACAATGTTGGTGATTCCCTTATTCTCTATGGTGGAGAAAGAAGTGATAGTTACAAACATATCCTGCCGGCGGTCGTAGTAAGAAAGACCATTCCACATAGAGCCTGCCCAAATCTGCTGACGGGAATCGACCAACAGGCAAAAGATATTCTGCACATCACGCTTCTGCCCTACGGCGTAGCGCTTGTAAGTCTTGTCCTGCAAGTTGATGCGGACAATTCCTTCATAGTTGGTAGCAATCCATATATTCCGTTCCGCATCTTCCTTAATATCGAAGATACGTGAATGAAGGAATTCCAGTTCCGCACCGGGCATCCATTCCGACAGTTTATGAAACTGATCGTCCGCATCCAGAATATAAACTCCCTGCCGAGTACCTATCCATAAATTCCCTCCCGAATCTTCCATCAGCGTATGAATGCAATCGCTTTCGAATTTCTTCTCGGTCAGGCTGTTCAATGACCTTACTTTATGATTTTTCTCATCATAGAGCCAGATTCCACGGCTATAAGTGCCGAAGCAAATCTCCCCCGTTTTCTTTCTCCTGATAATCGCGTCCACAGCAGACGTATACGGCAATTCCTTGAAATCGGGATGCTCCTGATAATTGACACAAGTATGTGTCCGGTCATTATAAAGAATCATTCCGAAACCGATAATTCCCATCCAATATTCGTCGTTTCCGGCATAAAAGATACTCCGTATGGAACTCGTATTGTACAGTCCTCTCACCGTCTCCAACCGGTCAATGCCGAATTTCTTGTTTTCCGTCTGAATCTTACAAACACCGCCGCCGAACATGCTTATCCACATCTGATTGTCATGCGTACGCTGTATCGAGCTTACTTCATTGTAAGGCAGTTCTCCAATTTCACTACCCGGCAGGTAATTTTCGAAAGAATAGAAATCATTCTCATCGTGCATGATACTCAAACCGCTACGGGTGCCCACCCATATACGATGCGACTCGTCCTGCTCGATAGCATATACGATATTATCAAACAATGAATTCTCCTCACCTTCTACCCGATGAAAACGGTCGTACTGCATACGTCCTGTCGTGTAGGGCGTTTTCAACTTCACAAGCCCCCTGTCCCAGGTTCCGACCCAAATCTGTTGCTTGTCGTCCTGATATACTACATTGGAAAAATACAAGACCGGATCAAGATAGGTGTAAAATTTATTCCGCCCCGCATCGTAACGGTAAAGACCGCTTTCACAAGCTGCTATCCAAATGTCCCCTGCGTATCTTCCATAATTGACGAGACTCCTCCCAACCGTCGGCTCGACAAATCAATCCGCTCAAATACATCCTCCGCTTTTCTCTTCCTGAAAAGCCCCGGTCGCCTCCTACCCAAAAATATCCCCGTTCCTTGCACAAAAGATATCCGCTGCATTCAAAGATTCCAGTTTTTCACTTCCGATGCGCTCTATTACTCCGGTAAGCTTATGCAACTTGAACACTCCTTTTTCCGCAGCAATCCATAAATCTCCATCCTGATCCTCAGTCACAACATTCAGATAACAGTTGAAAGGTAAATTCGTTCCGTCATTCAAACCATAATTCACCACACTGTAGCCGTCATAACGTACAAGTCCGTTGTAAGTAGGAAGCCAAATATATCCGTCGGAGTCCTGATACAGTATCCGCACCTCATTGGTAGGCAATATGCTTGATGAAATGGGAATGAATTTTAAGTTGGAAGTGTACTTCCTCATATTTGTAGCATGGCTGTCCACTGATAGTATGCAGAGGAATAGCAAGAGCAGGGACAAATAAAAATATTTCTTTTTCATAGCAGACTATTTCAGTCAATTAAATCTTAAGTTATGCAAAACTAATATTTTATCAAAAGAATTACAATATATAAACTGAAAATAACTAAAAAACATTGATAAACAAAAATTCGACCAATGCTTAAGCTTAGTAATTCTATAAACATTTTATCTATTCTTTTCTAATCCAACAATAATTTATCATACTAAACATAAAAATAGCCAGTAAAAAACGTATTTTAAAATTCAAAGAAGAGTAAATATCCCTTTCAGTATCTCAAATATATCGAAATATCTGTCAACCTATCGTATTAAGACTTTACCCCGTGTATGTCTCGATTGACATCTGCTGACATCTAACGACACGTGATGTCACCGTTTTGAGAATCAGCATTTTATTCAATTTCAGCCATTATTTTTGAGCTGTCAAACGAAAACATTAATCTCAAAATGATGGATCATGGCACAAGAAAAAGAAGTGAAAGAAAAACCGAAGCGGACGCGCAAAACGCAGAAATCCGCCAAAGAAAAGCCCTATGTGGAACAAATCAACGAACTACTGTTTGTCCACAACAAGGAGGACCCCAAAGCCGGTGTGCAAGCCGTCAGCGAAATTGACGGGGAAGGAAAGGCCAAAACAGTTCCTGCAGAAGAAAAGAACGAAAACTCCTTTCTGAAATTCGAGAAAAACTCCAGTATCCTCGAAAACTTCATCAGGAACTTCTGGAGCCAGCTCAAGGAACCTACACATTTCAGGCTCATACGAATGACCATCCATGATTACAAGCAGAACAGGCAGGCAATCAGGGATTTGTCACAAGGCAAGGAAACGGACGCAGTAAAAGAGTTCCTCAAACGCTACGAAATCCGGCCGAGAGAAAACAAGGAACAGAGTAAGAACGAAAAAGAAACAGAAACAATGGCAAAGAAACAAAAATCAAACCCGCAGGAACAGGTACCACAACCGACAGTTTCAACAGGACAACCGCAGGAACAGCAGGCACCACGCTACCGTTATGACGAGAACATGGTAAACTGGGACGCACTGGAAAAGATGGGCGTCTCCAAAACTTCCCTCGAACAACAGGGACTGCTGGATTCCATGCTGAAAGGATACAAAACCAACAAACTGGTTCCCCTGACACTGACGCTGACAGGTGCCAGGGTCAAACTGGACGCACGCCTCTCATTCATCACCATGCCGGACGGGCAGATCGGTCTGGGTATCCACGGTATCCGCAAGGAACCGGAACTGGAAAGGCCCTATTTCGGGCACATCTTCACGGAAGAGGACAAGAAGAACCTCCGTGAGACGGGAAACATGGGACGGGTGGCGGAACTGAACCTGAACGGAGGATCCTATACACCCTGTCTCATCTCCATTGACAAGAATACCAACGAACTGGTTGCTGTACGACAGGAAAACGTATACATACCAAGTGAAGTGAAAGGTATCAGACTGACAGCGGATGAAATAAACGCGCTGAAGGAAGGACAACCGGTATATGTGGACGGAATGACCTCAAAAAACGGGAAGCCGTTCGACGCCACACTCCAATACAGCGCGGAACGCAGGGGGCTGGAATTCATCTATCCGGAAAGCAAAGGGTTCAACCAGCAGAGCCTGGGAGGCGTACAGCTTTCACCCAACCAGATCAAGATGCTCAGCGAAGGACATACCATCCTTGTAGAGGACATGAAACGCACCGACGGAGCGCTGTTCTCCTCTTTCGTCACGCTGGACAAGGTGACCGGCCGGCCGCAATATACACGCCATAATCCGGAGAACGGGGAAATATACATCCCGAAGGAAATCTGCAACGTGCTACTGACTCCCGAGGACAAGGAGGCACTACGCAAGGGGCAACCCGTCTTCCTTGAAAACATGCTCAACCGCAAGGGGGAAGAGTTCTCCTCCTTCGTCAAACTGGACATGAATACGGGGCAGGCCGCAATACTCGCGTACACCGGACGGTTTCAGCGAGCGCCAGGTGCCGGTCGTTCCGGCGGAAGTATACGGGCATGTATTCACGGCACAGGAACGGGCCAACCTGCAGGACGGAAAAACCATACTCGTATCGGACCTGAAAAGCGCCAACAACAAGACATTCAGTTCCTACCTGAAAGTGAACGCAAATTCTGGACAGCTGCAATACTTCCAGGAAAATCCCGACATACGCCGCAATACGGCCCGGCGTGCCGCACAGGCGGACGACACGCAAAACCGGCAGCAGGAACAGAAGAAAGGAAGCAGACAGGCCGTATAAAAGAATACAAAAAAGAATCATTAACCATTCATCAGAGAAAAAAGACATGAAGCAGAATGACAACCGGATATTCAGAAAGGAAGACCTTGACTGGAAAACACTGGAGACCATCGGTATCCACAAAGAAGAACTGGAAAAAAGCGGGGACATGGAACTGCTCCTGCAAGGGGAGGAAACGGAAACCGTCCCATTGAAAATCCGTACTTCCGCACTCCGCTTAACAATGGACGCCACCCTCAGGATCACGGTGGGGACGGACGGAAAGCCGGTAATGGAAATCAACGGGATCAGTCCCGAAGCGGAAAGCGAAGCCGGCGGATAATCCCTGCCCCATACAGACAGAATCAAAAGTATACACAATTTCCCCGTACCGGTTTTATTGCGAAGGTACGGGGAACATCAAATGAAAGAAGATCATGATTGCGATATTGACAGACAAGCCCAATGTGGGAAAAGAGATAGCAAGAATTCTGGGAGCACATACCAGAGAGGACGGATACATGAGCGGGAACGGGTACATGGTGACATGGACCTTCGGCAACATGCTTTCACTGGCCATGCCGAAGGATTACGGGATGGACCGCCCGGAACGCGGGGACTTCCCGATAAATCCCGCCCCCTTCAGACTGATGGTAAAACACATCAGGACCGATACGGGATGGATACCGGACATCAACGCGGTCCTCCAGCTGAAAGTGATCGAAAAAGTATTCGACGCCTGCGAAAGTATCATTGCGGCCACCGACGCCTCCCGGGAGGGAGAAATGGTCTTCAGGTACCTTTACCGGTATCTGGAATGCAGGAAACCCTACCGCCGTCTATGGATCTCGTCACTTACGGACGAAGCCGTGCTGGAAGGAATGGGCAGCCTCAGGCCCGGCAGCCTGTATGACCGCATGTTTCTGGCAGCGGACAGCCGCAACAAGGCGGACTGGGTACTGGGACTCAACGCCAGCTATGCCCTCTGCCAGGCGACCGGAACGGGAAACAACTCACTGGGACGGGTGCAGACACCCGTACTGGCAGCCATAAGCAGCCGTTACCGTGAACGTGAGAACCACATTGCCACGGACACCTTTCCGGTTTTTATCAGCCTGTGCAAAAATAACACCCTGCTCAAAATGCGCTGCACGGAAGAATTCACGGACCGGGAGGCGGCTGCACGGCTTTACAGTGACTGCAAACTGGCCGGACATGCACGCGTCACCGCTGTCAGCAGGCAGGTCAGGGAGATAGAGCCTCCAGCCCTCTACAACCTGACCGAACTCCAGAAAGACGCCAACAACTATTACGGAATGACTGCCGGAAAATCACTTGAAATCGCACAGAGACTTTATGAGAAGAAACTGATTTCCTATCCGCGAACTGCCGGACGTTTCCTTCCACGGGACGTTTACGACAAACTGCCCCGTATCATGGAGAAAATCCTGAACAGGAAGGAATTCCGACCGTATGTCAGAAGCATGGGGATCAACATATTCGACCTGCCGGACAAGGTTGTCGACGAAGGACAGGCGGCGGAACACCACGCCATCATCATTACCGATACATATCCGGAAGGATTAAACCGGGAGGAGATGCAGCTGTACATGATGATTATCGGACGGATGCTGGAAGCCTTCATGCCCGTATGCAGGGCGGAATACACCACTGTGGATGCCGTATGTGCCGCACGAAATTTCCGGTGTCATGCATGCCGCATCATTGAAAAGGGATGGTTCGGCATATTCGAAAGGGAAAGCGTCATTGCAGGAAGGGAATACGGCTTATCCCCCATCCCGCAACTGGAAAACGGGGAGACGGCCGCTGTTACCGGATGCAGCCTGATACACAGGAAGGACCTGCCCGTATCCGCATATACCGACGCGGAACTGATCACCTACATGGACACTGCCGGACTGGGAACGCCGGCCACGCGTACAAACATCATGCAGTACCCTGATTGACCGTAAATATATCCGTTATTCAGGCAAATACATCATCCCGACACCGAAAGGGGCTGTTCATATATGAAACCATCCGTGGAAATGAAAATAGCGGAACCGCACTGACTTCGGGGCTGGGAGGCGCAACTGGCACGAATGGAAAGGGGAATTACACAGGAAGAATTCATGAAAGGGGTACTCAAACTCTCGGGATGGAGGTAACGGAAGATATCTTCGGAAATGTGAGAAGATAGAATCCTATATATACCAACGGGAAAATGCAGGCTGAAGGTCTGCATTTTTTATTTGTAAAGAAACATCTGTTTTGCCGCTTTTAGGCGGCAAAGGTACCAGATTACCCCGTATTCGTGTCAAGGCAGCCCTGCGGGCTTGGTCGGCTGAAAAAAATCATCCTCGCTGCGCTCCGGTATTTTCTTTCGCCAAGCCTTGACACAAAAGGGCAATCCGGGGGAAGGAGGCCTGTAAAATCGGGAAAACAGATCCCGAAGGGATAATCATACACTCATAAAAACAACAAGGACATGAAACAGAAATCCATCGCAAGCATCTGCAAGCCGGCGGTCACACTGCTGGCAGCCGCAGCAATAATCCTGCTATGCCGCAAAGGCATAATTCCGGTATATACCATCCTGTTACTGACAATGGCGGAAGGCATAATCCGTATTTTACTAAGGCTCCTCCCGTTCCTGGCGACAATTCTCAGCATTCTGATCCTTATCGGAATGATATTATAAACCCTTAAACAACAAATGAAATGGAAACAAGAAAATTCACCCCGTCAGCTCCGGTCGCACCCGCACTGTGGCCGACAACGCGCACATCAGGCCTGCAAAGAGAAGATTTCCCAATACGGTCGATGAGCCCAGAAACATCGGATATTATCTCAAGCCACTGCTTGACATCACGAAGCGACCGGACAGAGACGAAATTCTGAAGACATATCTCAAGGAAACCTATGTATAACAATAAAAAAACAACCATTATGTTTTTCCAATCAATTTATCAGATGATGTCGGCAGGCACAGACCTGAACATCAACATCAGGAGAACGGACGGAAAACTGTCCGTAGCGGTAATGCCCAGGCGTACAACACTCAAGGATGAAGCCGGACAGGCCATCGTGCCGCTCATACTCAACGGCACCCCCATGGAACTGGACGGACAATTCCTGCAAATCATCACCACACCGCTGCAGAAAGCGCAGGGAATCCTCACCAACCTTGAAACCTTCGAGCAACAGGCACGGCTCGCCGCAACACAAGGCAAGGCGACCGGAACCGCCAACGACAAGAAGACAAAAGAGGCACGTGAAAAACAGGAAAAGATGGAAAAACTCCTCAAACGTGCGGAGGAGGCGTTCACGGCAGGAAAATACTCGGAAGCGACAACCTGCCTCAGGCAGGCCAAGGTACTCGCAGATACGGACAGGCAGAAACAGATAGAGGCAAGGATACAGGAAGTGCAGAAGGAGTCGTCACAGGGCTGCCTGTTTCCTGAAACGGATACACAGCCGCTCCCACAACAGCCGCCCGCAAACGGTACGGCGAACGGAAACCGGCCTGACGGACAAATGCGGATGTTCACGTCACAACCTCCACAACAGCCTGTACAGCAAGCAATCCCGCAACCGGTACAACAACCGGTGCCCTCGGCCGCAGATAGTACAGCCGCAGCCCGTACCACAATATTATCCGGGAACACCGCAACCCGTTCCCCTGCAGCCGCAAGCAACCGTCATACAGACAACCCGGGAAAATACGGGCAGGGAATACCAGTCACCGCCACAACCGGCCACAGAAGCGCTCACTTTTGACAAGGACGATGAAAATGACAGGGAACTGTTGCGTGAAGACCCGTATGCGGAATACATAGACTTCCCGCAGGAATGCCGTATGAAGGACGAGACACAGGCGGAGCTTATATGTTGTTAAACCATTAAAACTTTAAATAATATGGCACTTGATATCAAAGGACTCAAAAGAGTATTCATCCTGAAAAAAGGAAATGGCACCCTGACACTGGAAGACCCGGACAGCAGAATGTCCCTTTCCGAAGTAACGGACTTCTATTCCATAAACTATCCGGAACTGACCACGGCAACCCTGCACGGGCCGGAACTCGAAGAGGACCGCGCGGTATACCGGTTCAAAACCACCATAGGAACGAAAGGATAAGCCATGGCAAAGAAAACAAACCCTAAGAAAAAGGAGGAGACAGCATGCAGACAGCTATCGGAACTACAAACGGAAGACCTGGCACGACTTATTATCAGCGAGGCCGGATGCACAGACATCAGCCGGGGAACCGGCAGCAGAAAGAAAAGAAGGCTGCCGCCGGCAGGAACCGTAATGATTTTCTAACGGGGAGAATTCTCCCCGTTACCCCCGATTACTGTATGGAGAGCCGCGCGGGAGAGAAAATCAACCTTACAACAAGGGAGAATTTTGATTTCCTGTACCGATCGGCACTCAGATACAGCGGGCTTGTCGGCCTCAGGCTTCCTTTCCGACCGACCGGGAAATCACCGAGGATGAACATCATCAAACTGTACCGGGCAATGGACACCATACTCCCGGAGCATGTCAACCTGGAAGAGGAGAACGGAAGGCTGTACTTCTGCCTCTACCGGTTCCATGAGTGGCCGGAGTATAAACTGTTCTGGATACCGCTGGAATTCACGGAGAGACTGCCGGAAAAACTCGGAAGGATAGCACTGGAATTTATCCGCAGCTCGCCCGGCACCATGGCATACCCAAAAGCACGGATACCAGCTACTACGAAATGGCACACGATTACCTGGAAGACTACAGGCTCTACGACGAAGAGGCGACGGCAGGAGAGATCAGACGCAAGGCCGCACTTGCCAGACTGTATGAAAAAGGGAAGGCGCACCGTATACTGAAGAGAATGGACAATCCAAAGGGATTTCTTGCGGACCTGGAGGGGGAAATACGGAAATACCATACAAAGAAGAACTATGAGCGGGCATTGCTGGAACTGCTCACGGAAGGTACGGCATACATTTCACACGGCAGCCCGAGCATCATGCAATACTCCTACGACTGGGCATACGAGGAGGCACCTGATTTCAGGCCGGTAGGACTGGAGACACAGATCATGGTCACCTGGTCGGTAAAGGACGCCATGAACGACGAAATGGAAAGCTATTTCAACTCGGACTATCAGGAATCATACGCGATCACACCCGTCACGACATTCCACCTGACACCGGACACGGAAAAGCCTTTCTCCATGGATAACTTTCCGGAGCGGTTTTCCCAATGGCTCACATGCTTCATCAAACTCATTACAAATAACTTCTAATAAAACAGGAAAATGAATGAACTGACAAAACAGATGCAGCAAATCATGCATCCCAGAGCGGTACTTGTCGCCTATGAATGCGAAACGGCAGGTTACTCGATCCCGCGAAGTTATCTCGAACTTAGGCCTGTCAATGAGAAAGGACGGATGGGAGCCGGCATTCCGGTAACCTATGAGTTCATGAACTCACTGGTGGAATCATACACGGAAAGCATGAGCGGAATCCCGCACGGACGCATCCCCGGGAACATGCTCCTGTGCGACTCCAGAAAAGGCCGCGAAAGGTACATATGGTACAATCCGCCGCAGAAGAGAAAAATGTACTTCCAGGACGGGCTGCACATTACAAACGGGACATTCAACGTACCGGGCGTCATCTACGTGGTGGAACGGGAATGCATGGACATACACGCCTTCAAGGGAACAATCCCCGAAGAGCGGACAGAACTGTATCTGGCGCCGTTCTTCAATGTAACCGGGGCGGACGTCTGCCTGGGCAACTCATCGCTAAAGAAACCGCAGGACATGGATTTTCATGAATTTCAGGAATACTGGGAAAAGCGTTTCTGGATGAGCGAGTTCTCACATTTGGGAGGCGGCAGGAACCCGACCCGCAGCAATCTGGTTTCAGTAACAGAACATGTACGGAACAATCCGTTTGATTACAGCGAGTTACAACAATCCGGGAAGAAACTTAAAGACATACTGGCATGAAAAAGATTCATTATACGGACAGCTACCTGCTGAAACCTTACCATCCCGTCACCATCCATGTTGCGGGTGCAGGGGGCACGGGATCACAGGTCATAACCAACCTGGCACGCATGAACGTCGCGTTGCAGGCACTGGGACATCCGGGACTGCACGTCACCGTATTCGATCCCGACATTATCACGGAAGCCAACATAGGACGCCAGCTTTTCAGTGAGACGGAGCTGGGGCAATGCAAGGCGACAGCGGCCGTCACACGCGTCAACCGTTTTTTCGGAACAACATGGACGGCGGAAAACTGCCGCTATCCCGTACGGAAAACACAGGAAAACGGGGATGACAGGACAAAGCCGGCGAATATCATCATCACCTGCACGGACAATACCCGCTCACGACTGGAACTGTGGAGATTCCTGAAAAAATACAGGGAGGCCTCCGTAAACAATGAAAGGGCGGTTTATTACTGGATGGATTTCGGGAATGCGCAAACCACCGGGCAAGTCTTCATAGGTACTGTCCGCAACAAGATACGGCAACCGGCATCAAAAGAATTCATGCCGGTACCCGGAATGAATGTCATCACCGAGGAGGTGAACTATTCCACAATAGAAGAGAAGGACTCCGGACCGAGTGCTCACTGGCGGAAGCACTGGAAAGACAGGACCTGTACATCAACTCCATGCTGGCACAAGTCGGCTGTGACATTCTATGGAAGATGTTCAAGGAAGGAAGAACCCTGTACCGGGGAGCATATATCCATCTGGACACACCCGGGTTAATCCGATACCGGTATAAGCCATGTGAAACAGACAGCCTCCCTTGCCGCCAACAGTTGCTGCGACAAGGGAAGCATCGGTATTTTTTTCAATCCGTATAAAACCGGAACCGGATTCAGGACTTAATCCGCACTAATCCGGCAACACCCTTTCCTGTTTTAACCAGTTCGTATTTCTCAAGCCTTTTTCATACAATTTTGCCAAGCGTCCTGCAGCCATACCTTTTCACTTTGAATTTGGGCATCAGCTTCTTCAGCGCACCTCCAATCAAAGACAGGCTAACCTCCGCCTTACCATCAGCAGCCTGTTCAAAAGCCTTATCAAAGTATTCCATATCTCTTTGAATAAAAAAATTCAGGTGTATTTTCCTGAAAAGGCTTCTCCTCCTTCCGGTCAGCTAACAGAAACCCGGTACAGGAACGTACCAGTGCCACCGGCGTCTTTCCCTCCCCGTAACCAAGAACCATCAGGCCACTCTCCCTGATACGTTGTGCCAGCAAGGTATAATCCCCGTCACTGGCAACCAGACAAAAACAACCGACCCGCCCCTCATGCAGGATGTCCATCGCATCCATAACCAACGCAATATCCGTCGTTTTTCCCTGCACAAAAGAGGAAGCCTGCAACCATCCTGAACGAATAATCCCTTGCCGCATCCTTCCAACCGGAAAGTTTTTTTTAGTCCAGTCACCATATATACGTCTCACAACGGCAGTACCATAGCGAGATACAAACCGCATCACATCTTCCATCTTCTCGGAAGAAGCGTTATCGCCGTCAATCAAAACCGCGACAAACAAATCTTTTTCTTTTTTTTCATACCGAATCCTTGCTGCAAAAATATAACAGGTTCCCGCAAATATAAATAATTGAACCTATTTTTTCTTTCCCCTCTGTCGCAAAATTCCTGTATTTCCGAACTACGATAAAAGTTCTTCCCATTCTCATCCGTCTGATAGTAACGGATGAGCCCCTTTTCACGATAACGGGCGATAGTCCGTTGCGTCACGCCCAGAAGTTGCGCAAGGTCACAGTTATCCAACAAGGTATCACCATCCAGGCAGTCTTTCAGGCGGTTCATACGGTCAAGTTTCTTTTCAAGGCGGTCAAAACCTTCCACCATAGTCATTATCATTTTTTCAAGTACTTCATTATCTATATACATCATGGCATATCCTCCATTGTTTTAAAAAGTGATTATCCGGATACTCTTCCTGTGCGCACTACAAGAGTATATTACACTATAATGAAAATTACATGCCGGATTCAAAAAAACGAATCCATCTTTTATACATAACATTCTAATTCACAAAGAAATATAAAATAAAAAATTACAAATAGCACAGTTAAATGTAATCCCAGATATTGTAAAGTTCGGGTACAAATTGTAAATACGATTTACAATTTGACCAGCTATCCGTGAAATCTGACGACATCTGCTGACACCTGTAGTCAGAGACTTGGAGACAAACTTACCGGCAGCATATCTTTGCATCGGACAAAAAATCAAAAGCTTATGGAAGTGATCAGTATCGAAGCCACAACATTTGAAGAAATAAAGCAGGCGTTAAGCTCAATTATCCGAGATATCCGGACAGGAAGAGGAATACGGCAGGAGGAAAGACTGACGGAATGGATGGACAATCAGGAAGCATGTATCATGATGGATATCTCTCCAAGAAAAGTTGCTTTACTTTACGCAGCACGGGAAAAATCCCGTACAGCAGGATAGACAGGAAAATCTATTACCGGAAAAAAAGACATCGTCACATACATGGAAGGACTGTTACAAAAAGGAAACAAATAAGCAAAGAAATATGGCACATGACTTACTGACAAGGGAAAGTCCGGAGATTATCCGCTTCTTCCAGGATATTGGACACATCACTGAACTCTTAAAAAGCAAACCGGACAGATACAGGCCTGTCCTGAACGGTGACAGGTATATCACCGAAGCTGAACTGTCCGAATCACTGAAGATAACACGCCGGACACTGGTTGAACACAGGACAACCGGACTTATCCCCTATTACCGGCTGGGAGGCAGGATACTTTATAAAGAAAAAGGATATTATAAAACTGCTGGATGAAAACAGGATGGAAGCTTTTTAAAAGCCGACAATATAGAAGAGAACGTCTTCGGGAAATTTTCCTAAAGACATTCTCTTCATATATATGCCGTTCATTCCAGTATAAATGAATACATTATAAAAGTTTTCTGTAATTTTATCCCAATACTATTTGGAGGAATGGAACCTTTTCCATATCTTTACACCGTCAAAAAAAAATGACAGCGATAAAGATTGAAATAATTGAGATTAGGTATATGGCTAATTCAATGGTTTCGATTTTAACGATATAATATTTAGTGCTGTCTATCAGGACTTTAAAAAACAAAGAACTTTGAATGTTCGATTCTTGGTGGCACCACTTTTAAGAAAAGAAAGACGATGTAAATCTCTGAATTTCAAAGAAGTTCGGGGATTTTTCTTTTCCAAGAATAGGCAAAATAGTGGGATAAAGGGGGGATCAACGTAAGAATCTGAGGGCTTTCGTTTTTATGCATATAATTTAGCGAGTCTGTACAAGAAAAATGCTTTATCTCTTACTCCTCTGAACTGTGCCCTGAACGCTTTGATTTTAGCATTAAATGACTCTGCTGCTGCATTGGTAGCCCTTCTTTCAAAGAAGTTTATTATATTCATATAGTACGTTTGTATCGAGCGC
>VOFI01002042.1_pt1 | contig 44867 bp, 42 predicted proteins | sample 5384131 | NCBI WGS metagenome assembly VOFI01 (sample SAMN12384728, study PRJNA508395) | human gut metagenome | isolation source: healthy gut H | host: Homo sapiens
ACAAGCCGTAAAACGCATCAAACACATCCATCCGGCCGGGGCGCGTTCTGCGCCCAGCCGTTCCCTGGCGAAATACGCTGAATAGAACAGCGCCAGGGCCAGCGTGCCGCTACCACGCCAAGCTCCGCTGCCGTGGTCCCGCTCTACCCGGCGCTCGTCGGCTTCCGCCTCCGTTTTGCTTCGCAAAGCAGCGCGGCCAGTCGCTGGCCCCACCGGGGCCAGCGGTGCTCTACGCCAAGCTCCGCTGCCGTGGCCCCGCGCTCGCACCCCGGCGCTCGTCGGCTTCCGCCTCCGTTTGCTTCGCAAAACGCGCGGCCGGTCTCAATGCCGCCAGGCGCGATGTTTAACCTACCACACTTTCGCTTCGCTCAAGCGTGGCCCCTCAGCCAAAACCCGGCGCTCGTCGGCTTCCCGCCTCCGTTTTGCTTCGCAAACGCGCGGCCGGTCGCTGGCCCCACCGGGGCCAGCGTGCTCACCACGCCAAGCTCCGCTTGCCGTGGCCCCGCTCACACCCCGGCGCTCGTCCGTTTTGCTCCGCAAAAACGCGCGGCCGGTCATCGGCCCCGCCAGGCCCGATGTTTTAACCTGCGCTTTCGCTTCGCTCAAGCGTGGCCCGCAGCAAACCCGGCGCTCGTCGCTTCCGCCTCCGTTTTGCTCCGCAAAACGCGCGGCAGTCGCTGGCCCACCGGAGACCAGCGTGCTCACTAACGCCAAGCTCCGCTTGCCGTGTACGCTCGCACCCCGGCGCTCGTCGGCTTCCGCCTCCGTTTGCTCCGCAAAAACGCGCGGCCGGTCATCGGCCGCCGGGCCGATGTTTTGGCCTCACGCTTTCGCTTCGCTCAAGCGTGGCCCCTCGGCCAAAACCCCCGGCGCTGACATTCTACCGCGGGGCATGCTATAATTTTTAATTAGTTCAAATAGAACCAATTTTATGAAAGAGCATTCCCTACTGATGCGGGAGAACACACCCTTCGGCGTATCTGAGCTTCTGGTGGGCAGGCGCAGCGGATGGAAAGAAATGGTATGAAGAGGCGCTGCACGCCGTCGCCGTGCAGTACGGCCTTACTATGAACGAATTATCCGTGCTGCTGTTTCTGGCCAACAACCCGGCCCTGAACACGGCGCGGGATATCGTACAGCTGCGCGCGCTTGCCAAATCCCGTCTGTATGTCCGTGGATGCGCTGGCGCGCGCGGCAGCTCTTGCGCAACAGACCGATGAAAAAAGATAAACGCCGCGTGCGTCTGTTTGTTACAAAGGCCGGCCAGCCGGCCTGCACCCGGGCAGGCCGCACAGCAGGCGTTTTCGCCCGGCTGCGCGGGCGTAACCGCCAGAAGAATTCGGGGGTGCTGCGCACGGTGCTGGGTAAAAATGCTGCAAAATGCCCAGGGGAAGATCAATATGGCGTTTAACATCTTCATTTATATCCTTGCCGGCCTGGGCGCCGGCGTCGGCAGGCTGGCCGGGCTTTCGGCCGCGGCTGTCATCTCCCATGCTCATCACACGTTCCTGGGCTTCCCGCCTGAGGCCGTCGGCATCTCGCTTGCGTCCGACGTGCTGGCCTCGGCGTCCGCCCACCTACGGCAAAAACAAAATCTGGACATCAAAAACGGGCTCATCATGCTGTGCTCGGTGCTCGTGTTCACAATGGTGGGAAGCTGGGCGGCCTCGCTGGTGCCCAACAGCACCATGGGCGGTTTTCTCTGTTGTGATGACGCTGCTGCTGGGCGTTGCAAATTCATCGCGCGTCCCGTGATGACGCCAAGGGGCCAACACGGACAAAAGCCCCCGCACAAAAGCCGTGCAGTCCGTGCTGTGCGGCGCTCATCGGCTTTATCTGCGGCTTCATCGGCGCTGGCGGCGGTATGATGCTGCTGCTCATCCTCACCGGCGTGCTGGGCTATGAGCTGAAAACGGCAGTCGGCACCAACGTGTTCATCATGGCCTTCACCGCATCACCGGCGCCGTGTCCCACATGGCCATCGGCGGCCTGCGGACGTTCGCGCTCGCCGTATGCCGCGGCCACATTGCTGGGCGCGCGTGTGGCCCGCGCTGTTCGCCAAGCCGTGCCGACGCAAAAACGCTCAATCGCATCACGGGCGTGGTGTTGACCGTGCTGGGCGGCGCAATGGTTCTCGTAAATACTTTAACAATGGGAAGCTCGGCTCACTGGCGACTGCGGCTGAATCTCTGCACGCCGCTGCCCTGGCAGCGTTTGGGGCGGAGCCCTGCCCAGGCGCGGCAAGCCGTAAACGCATCCGAAACACACCCACATCCCGGCCAGGGCGCGTTCTGCGCCCCGGTCGCTTCGCCGCAGGCGAAATGCGGCTGAATGGGAACAAGGGGGAGGGGGCGTTCCGTTCGGCTAAAAAAAGCCGACCGAATACGAATCCATATTTTCTCTATTGAAAATAAAATTTTTTGCTCACTCTCTGCCGGCGGAAGAGGAAGAACGGGAACGGAGTATCTTTCTGTGACTCTCTCGCATCCCGGGGGATGCAGGAAAGCATAACATACAGCCGGAAATATGGTATAATAACCTCAAGTCCGCCGCTTGCGCGGCCGCGCGCTCTTCGTGCGCTGATGCGCTTTCGCGCATGGACTTGAGAACATTGAAACACGCAAAACCGCAGCAAGTGCGGTTTTGTCGAGGCCGCTGCGCGGCGTCGTGGTATAATAGCCTCAAGTCCGCCGCTTGCGCGGCCGCGCGCTCTTCGTGCGCTGATGCGCTTTCGCGCATGGACTTGAGAACATTGAACCATGCAAAACCGCAGTGAATGCGGTTTTGTCGAGAACATTAAGCCGCTTCGCGGCGTCATGGTATAATAACCTCAAGTCCGCCGCTTGCGCGGCCGCGCGCTCTTCGTGCGCTGATGCGCTTTCGCGCACAGGGCTTGAGAACATTGAACCATGCAAAACCGCAGTGAATGCGGTTTTGTCGAGGCCGCTTCGCGGCGCCATGGTATACTGGAGACAAGCCCCGCGCAACACCGCCCGGGGCATTTCATACAATAACAAGGAGGCCGCCTATGCCGCGCCGTGTATGCACCTTTGCCGTCGCGCACACCGATATTTCCGCGCAGCCCTTTAACAACGCCGCGCGCACCGTGCGCATCTTCGCCCCCAACAATCTTTCCGGCAGCGCCGTCTATGTAAAATTCAGCAATTATTATTCCGACGGTCCCGTGTGGGTGGGCAACGCCACCATCGGCCTGGCGGACGCAAAGGGCCGCCTTGTGCCCGATACCGTGCGCCCGCTCACCGTGCACGGCGACACCAGCTTTGCGCTGGTGCCCCAGCGGGACGTTTTTTCCGACAGGGTCGCGCTGCCCGTGCAGCCGGGCTGCACCATCGCCGTCAGCCTTTATTATCCCGGCGGCGAAAAGGTCACCTCCGGCAATTTTGTGGGCATCTTTGCCAACCGCTCCGTCAAGGGCGACCACTGCGACGCCCCCGCGCTGCCCAAGGCCCGCCTCTGGACAGACCTTTCCAAAAGCGTGCTGCCCTGGGACATCTCCAGCGCCACCACCACGCTCTCCGAGGTGATCGTCGAGCAGGACGACGCCCTGCCCGCTCCCCGCGTCGTGGCCATGTTCGGGGATTCCATCATGCAGCAGGGCGCGTGGGTAACGCCCTTCACGGCGCGCCTGTACGAGCATTTCCGCGGCGAGGTGAGCGTGTGCAACCTCGGCATCGGCGGCAACCGCCTGCTCTACGGCGCAACCCCCGCCTCCCGGGGCATGTACGGCCACGCGGGCATCGAGCGCTACCGCTACGACCTGCTTCCCATCGAGGGCCTCACCCACGCGGTGTTCGCTCTCGGCACCAACGATCTGGGGCACCCCGGCACCGGCGGCGCGCCGGAGGAGGAGCTTATTACCGTGGACCAGTACGCCGCCGCCGCCCGCACCATCGCGGACGCGCTGCACAAGCAGGGCGTAAAGGTATACGCGGGGCTCATCCTGCCCCGGGAGGTGAACCACCTGTTCCCGCCCGAGCGGGAGGCGCTGCGCCGCGCCATCAACCGCTGGATCGCTGAAGAAGGCCCCTTCGACGCGGTGCTGGACCTCGGCGCTCCCATCGCGGACACCGACGACGGCGTGGGCATGAAAAAGGAATTTGCCCTGCCCGACGGCCTGCACCCCAATCTCGCGGGCGGGCGGGCCATCGCCGAGGCCATCGACCTTTCACTTTTCGCCTGATTTTCCCCGCGTCCCCTCCCATGCGGCCCGGGCCGCCCCCTTCCCCGCTTTCTGCGGCCCGCAGGCCGCCCTGCCCCAAAGCGGCCCGCCCGTTCCCATCCTCTCTGTTAAAGGAGCCGATCTTTTCCATGAAAAAACGCGCTGCACCCACGCGGTGGCACAAGCTGGACAACACCGCGAATATCTTTCCCGTGGTGGCGAGCCGGCGCTATTCCAACGTATTCCGCCTGACAGCCGTGATGCGCGAGGCTGTGGACCCTGCGCTGCTCCAGCAGGCGCTGGAGCAAACGCTCCCCTATTTTGCCGCGTTCAACGTCCGCCTGCGGCACGGCCTGTTCTGGAACTATCTGGAAACCAACCGCGCCACACCCCAGGTCCTGCCCGAGCAGGACGCCCCCTGCCGCTATATCGACCCCGTGGAGACAGGCCGCTTTCTGTTCCGTGTGCTGTATTACGGCAGCCGCGTGCATCTGGAGACCTTCCACGTGCTCACGGACGGCACGGGCGCGATGCAGTTTTTGAAGGCCGTCTGCTACCGCTACTGCCAGCTTGCCCACCCGGACGCGTTCACGCCCGAGCAGCTTGCCACCCCCTACGGCACCGAGACCGCGGGCGAGGTGCAGGACGGATACCTCAAGCATTACGTTCCGGCCAAAAGCAAAACGTTCCGCGAACCGGGCGCGTATCATCTGCGGGGCGAGCACCGCATCGCGGGCGGGCTGGGCGTGGCCACGGCGCTGATGCCCGTGGACGCGCTGAAGGCCGAGTGCCGCCGCTTCGGCGCCACCGTGGGCGAATACCTCACAGCCGCCATCGCCTACGGCGTGTACGAAGAATACACGGCCTGCAACGGCGCAAAAAGGCCCGTCAGCATCTTTGTCCCGGTGAATCTGCGGCCTATCTTCGGCACCGAGACGTCCCTGAATTTCTTTTCCAACCTGACGATCATCCTGCCGCTGGCGCGCCGCGCCGTCCCCTTTGAAGACGTGATGGAGGCCGTGAAGCGCCAGTTTGCCGAAAAGCTGACGCGGGAGGAATTTGAACAGAAGCTGGCCTTTACGGCGGGCAGCGAAAAGAACCTCATCACGCGCATCATTCCCCTGCCGCTGAAAAACGGCATCCTCCGCATCGTGTACGAGCATTCCAACAATGGCAGCACGCTGGTGTTCTCGAATCTGGGGCCGGTGCGTGTGGAAGAGCCGTTCCGCCGGTATTTCGAGGGCTTCCGCTTTCTGCTCTCCACCACGCCCAGGGAGCCGGTGAAGGCCACGGCCTGCGCCTGCGGCAACACGCTGGCGCTCACCTTCACCACCGAGGTGGAGGACAACCGCCTTGCGCGCAGCGTGGTGCGCAGGCTTGCAAAGGCGGGCGTGCCCGTCACGCTGGAGACAGGAGGCGATACGGATGAAACATTGCAGGGCGTGTGATGTGGACGTTGCCACGCCGGCGGTGCTGTGCCCGCTTTGCGGCACGCCCCTGGCCGGGCTGGCGGACGCGGACTGCGCGGCGGTATATCCGCCGGCGGGCAGCCGGAAGGAATACAATTTTGTCAAGCGCCTGCTGCTGCTGCTCTCCGTCGTCGGCGCGGCGGTGTGCATCGTGGTAAATCTGCTTGTGATGCCGTCGTTCTGGTGGTGGACCATCGTGGTGACGGCTTTGGTATACGCCTGGGCCGTGGTGCCCCACGCCATGCGCCGCGGCGGCAACGCGGCGGGCAAGGTGCTCATGCAGGTGGTGGCGGGCAGCGCGCTGGCCGTGCTTGTGGACTTTGAAACAGGCTACCGGGGCTGGGGCGTTTCGTTCGTGGTGCCCGCGTTCATCTGCGCGGGCATCGTGGCGGTGGTGGTGCTGGTGATGTGCAACCGCACCAACTGGGCGGGGTATGTGCTGTATCAGGCGGTGCTGGCGGTGTTTGGGCTGGCAATGCCCGTGCTGTACTTCACCGGGCTGGCGCACAGCCTGGTGGGCGCCGTGGTGCCCAGCATCCTGGCGGTGGCCACATTGGCAGGCATGGCCGTGTTCGGCGACCGGACGATCAAAAACGAATTCCGCCGGCGGCTGCATTTTTAACAATGGGAAGCTTGCTGCGGCAGCCCCCGCCGTGAATCTCTTTGCGCAGCCGGAACCGGCAGCCCCCGCCGTGAATCTCTTTGCACAGCCGAAACCGGCAGCGCCCGCCGTGAATCTCTTTGCACAGCCGAAACCGGCAGCCCCCGCCGTGAATCTTTTTGCGCAGCCGAAACCGGCAGCCCCCGCCGTGAATCTTTTTGCGCAGCCGAAACCGGCAGCCCCCGCCGTGAATCTTTTTGCGCAGCCGAAACCGGCAGCGCACCGCGGCGGCAAAGGCCGGCCCGGCGCCGGGCCGAAAAAAGGCCGGAGATCGTTTTTTTAGCGTTTTGCGGGCAAAAAACGCTTGATTTTACAAAAGCGGCATAGTATAATATAAAAGCTATCCGTACGCCGGTGTGTCGGAATGGCAGACGATGCGGACTCAAAATCCGTTGGTGGCAACACCGTGTGGGTTCAAGTCCCACCACCGGCACCACGTCGGAATGGACTATGCTCCATTCAAAAAGCCCAGCCAGTTGGCTGGGCTTTTCTCATACCGCTCCGTCATTCCTCCTTTTCCCCACAAAACTTTGCTGCGCAAACTTTCGCGGGAGCCCCGCCCTACGGGCCGAGGAGAAAAGCGGGTATCCATTTTATCACGCCAACTCAGCCTCTGAAACCGCTTGGGAAAGCCATTCCCGGGCGGTTTTGTTTTTGCAACAACACACTTTATAACCACTTTTGCCCGGATGCGGGACAAGGGTGAATGATCGGCACACAGGGCAGCACACAAGTACCATCGTAAATCGGCATAATGCCCAATTGTAAGCCCCGCTCTGATGGGGTATAATAGCAGCACAGGAAGGTGGAGCGGATGAACAACGAAGAATTGATTTTGCAGATGTTGGGCAAAATTTCGGACAAGTTAGAGGAACACGATAAGCACTTTGAATCTATTGACAATCACTTTGAATCTATTGACAATCGGTTTGAGTCTATTGACAATCGGTTTGAATCCTTGGAAACAGACGTGCGCCATACCCGCATGTTGATTGAAAAGCAAGAGCACAACGTGCAGCTTATCGCGGAACAGTACGGCGATATTTCCGCAAAGCTGGAGCGCGTGCGTGAGATCGACGAGCTGCGCGACCGAGTACGGACACTGGAAACGGTCGTGCGTAATCATACGGTATCCATCAAGGAACTGCGCAAGGCCGAATAAAAGCACAAAGCGGGCAGCGTAAAAGCTGCCCGCTCTTTTATGCCGTTTTCCCTCCTGTGGCTTTGCGCTTTTTCGCGCTGTGTGTCCAGACGGGAAAAATATCGGGGCACAGCGTTAGCTGCTTCAAACCATATTTCCTGATACGCCTGAATGGGCAAGTCGGGTATTCGGTAATAACGTTTCAAAACGTGTCCCGGATTCGCGGCATGCAAGCATTTACCGAATGCGCCCCGGCGTTCGCCGCGCGGCATGGCTCGCCCTGTGTGCGGGCGGGGATAAGGCCAGCAGCGCATGCTTGCGCGTTTCCACTTTTATGTTTGAGGTTTCTTGCGATTTGTTCTTTTTTTATTTATAATGGAAACAAATACATACATTTTGAGGAAGGCAGAAAGACGCCTCGCGAATTTTACAGCCTTTTTTGTGAAAAAACTTTGAAAGGGTGTCTGAATGGAAAACAAAAAAATAGAGTTGGGTGTGTTCGCAGCAGAAAACAGAAAACGTGCTGCAGATTTTCTGAATAAAACGACGAATAAAGTGAAAACAGCTCTTGACCAAAATGATGATGGCGAGCTTAATTTAAAAGATGCATCCATAATTGCAGAGACCCTCAATGCCTCTGTAAAAGGAACCGTTGCAGTTATAAAAGATATTGCACAAACGAAAAATCGGGAATTGGAATTAAAAACGCTTCAGCCTATTTTCGCAGAAAATTTGGACGGCGCGGATTTCTTGCTGCCAAAGCTTGTCCGCATTACCGAGATGGACAAAAGACGTGCAGAAAGCGAAGTTTGCAAAGGTTCTGTGGGCTATTTCTCGAAAGAAAAAGATTTGAAGGTCGTCAATATTTTCCGAGATAAAATCGGTACTTTTGGGCTGACCTTTTATCCAGACACAGATAACGATATTTACTATGTTGACCCCAGTGACCGCGACCGTTATATCGCCATGGATGATTATTTCAGTTATTTAAAAACTGCCCGAGTCAACGAACTGCAAAAAATTGCACAGGATTTGGGCGCAAAACATTTTAGAGTAACTTTCAAAGAGCAAAAAACAACCTTTTCCAAGAAAAAGCAAAAAGGCAGCGCGAAGGCAAGGGCAGCAGGAGACCACGCCGATATAGATGCAGAACATGAACTTGCTTCCACTGCAGTGGCTACTGTGGAAATTGCTGCTGAACTGGATTTTCCCGGTCACGCCCCCATGCCACCGGAACTCCATTATCTGCAAAGAGAACCTGCCATTCAAACGTTGATTTCCCTGCGAATGGATAAAGCTTCGCCATTGACACACCAGAAATACACTCTGAAGCTTAGCAACTCATCTGGAATAAAAGAAAGCGATGCCATTAAAATCGACGCAGCATTAAAATCCATGAAGATTTGCGGCAACACTACAATTGCCAGCGAGGTCCAGAGCGAAGCGCGAAAATTCTTTGAATATGAAATTGATTTCTAAACCGTCTTCAAATTTACAGCACGCCAAAAGCAGACTGCTCTTTACAAGAGCAGTCTGCTTTTCATTTTGGGCTTTCCTTTTCCATAAGCCTTTTTGTTCCCGTCCCGAAAGCTCTCCGCTGCGGCTGTCCGCGCGGCGCCGCAGCGGGTGACAAAATCCGGAACACGTAGTATAATAGAAGAAAATTTTGGTAATTTTTGTCCTTAAATGTATAAGACTGTCGAATGTAGTCCCCCCGGAGCGGCGCCTGCGTTCCGCATGCCCGCGGCGCGCTCTCACTCTTGGAGCATGGTGGTTATGATCAAGCAACATTTAAAGCAAAACGTATACGAAGCCTTTCTGGAACGGCTGAAATTCATTTTTGAGGAGTTCGACAATATCTATATCTCCTTCTCCGGCGGGAAGGACAGCGGCCTGCTGCTGAATCTGGTGCTGGATTACCGGGACCGCTGCTTCCCCCAAAAGGCGCTGGGCGTTTTTCATCAGGATTTCGAAGCGCAGTACACTGTGACGACGGAATATGTGGAACGCACCTTCGAGCGCATCAAGGGCCGTGTGGAGCCTTATTGGGTCTGCCTGCCCATGGCCACGCGCACCGCGCTCAGCAGCTACGAAATGTACTGGTACCCCTGGGACGACACCCGCCGGGACGCCTGGGTGCGGGAAATGCCGCAAAAGGAATACGTCGTCAACCTGGAAAACAACCCCATATCGACCTACCGCTATCGCATGCATCAGGAGGACCTTGCCAAGCAGTTCGGCAGATGGTACCGCATTTCACACGGCGGCCGGAAAACCGTCTGTCTGCTGGGCATCCGGGCGGACGAATCCCTGCAGCGGTACAGCGGCTTTTTAAACAAGAAATTCGGCTACAAGGGCGAATGCTGGATCAGCAAGCAGTTCAAGGACGTCTGGTGCGCGTCGCCCCTGTACGACTGGTCCACCAGCGATATATGGCACGCCAATTACCGGTTCGGCTACGATTACAACCGCTTGTACGACCTGTACTACATGGCCGGCCTCAAGCCCTCGCAGATGCGCGTGGCCTCGCCGTTCAATGACTATTCCAAGGATTCGCTCAACCTGTACCGCGTCATCGACCCCGAGGTCTGGACAAAGCTGGTGGGGCGCGTACAGGGCGCGAATTTTGCCGCGATCTACGGCCACACCAAGGCGATGGGCTACCGGAACATCACGCTTCCCGAGGGGCACACATGGAAATCCTACACCCAGTTCCTGCTGGACACACTGCCCGCCCGCCTGCGCAACAATTACGTCAAAAAATTCAGAACGTCCATCCAGTTCTGGCACGAAACGGGCGGCGGGCTGGACGAAGCCGTCATCCGTGAGCTGGAGGCCCACGGCTACCCCATCCTGCGGAACGGCGTCTCCAATTATACCCGCGACAAAAAGTCCCGCATCATTTTCACAGGCCCCATCCCCGACGATACGGACGACATCAAATCGTCAAAGGACATTCCCAGCTGGAAGCGGATGTGCTACTGCATTTTGAAAAACGACCACAACTGCCGCTTCATGGGCTTTGGCCTGACGCGCCAGCAGCAGCGGCGCATTGATATCATCCGCAAGAAATACAAAAGCGTGGAGGCGATGGAAAATGGCGTATAAAAGCCCGGTCTACCATGTCATTCCCGTACCCATCGAAAAGGTGCGGCCGAACACATACAACCCCAACGCCGTGGCCCCGCCCGAAATGCGCCTGCTGTACGAAAGCATCAGGGCGGACGGCTACACCATGCCCATCGTGTGCTATTACGCCAAAAGCCAGGACATTTATGTGATCGTGGACGGGTTCCACCGTTACCGGGTGATGCTGGAGCATCCCGACATCTACGAGCGCGAAGGCGGCGTGCTGCCGGTTTCGGTCATCGACAAGCCGCTGGACCAGCGGATGGCCAGCACCATCCGCCACAACCGGGCAAGGGGCAGCCACGACGTGGACCTGATGAGCAACATCGTCAAGGAGCTTCACGAGCTGGGCCGTTCCGACGCATGGATCGCAAAGCATCTCGGCATGGACAAAGACGAGCTCCTTCGCCTCAAGCAGATCACCGGGCTGACGGCGCTTTTCAAGGATGTAAAGTTCGGGCAGGCATGGCAGCCCATGGACGAGGAAGACGGGGATGAAAGCGAAAACGGTGACGACGCGCTGCTGGGCTGAGGCCTCCCCCCTCTGCCCCGGCGCCCGCCGTTTCGCCTCCGGCGAAACCGTGCGATCACTTCCCGCAAACGGGAGATTGCAGGCGTCCAAATGACGTTTTTGTGTTAGGGCAACACCGCACAATTCTAAGAGTCGAAGCGCGCCGGCAGATTTTTTGGCAGGTTAAACAAAAAGCGCAGCGAATACTTTGTGTATTCGCGAGCATTTTTGTGACAGTTGCCGAAAAATCTGCAAGCGAGGCGACGCTTAAGGCTTCAGCCGTGAATTGTGCGGTGTTGCCTTAGAGCGGCGTTGCAAAATCCGTTTTATGGGACACCTACTGTTGTAAAATGGTATCCGAAAGAACCGAAAACCATTCTCAAGGAGGAAGCGGCTATGGCATTCAAAATTGGTTTTGCAGCAGAGTTTCTCGAAAATAAGCGCATGGAGTCCAAATCCGCTGTGCCGGAGCCGGCAGCAGCCCCGCGCAGATCAATGGTACAGGTGTACTTTGCAGAACGCAATATGAATCTGGCCTATTACAACGACCAGTTTGACCTGCATTGCGGCGATACGGTCTATGTGGACGGCAAGCTGGAAGGCATGCGCGGCCGCGTCACCCAGGTCAGCTATAATTTTAAAATCAAAGTATCCGACTACAAGCGCGTGATCGCAGTAGCGGACACTGCGGTCAACGGTCGTTTTTTTATGGCAGGCAGCCACTTCGTCACGTTCGACAGAGCGGCGCTGCCGGGCAGTAAGGTTGTCACCTGGTACAAGGCGCCGGCAAAGGAGGACGATGCGTTCGTCAGCGGCAGCGATGATACCGCATTCTGTCTGGATGACCTCTGGGGAATGAATGTAAGCGCCGGCATCGCAGAGCGCGGGCACAACTACTACACGGAGAGCCGGGTCCGATACATCAGCCTTGACGGCAGCAAAGGCTACGCCATCGTTGAAGGCAGCACGGCATACGAGGTTGAGTTCGAATACAGGGACGGTACGATCAGCGGCCTTATCTGCTCCTGCTTTTGCAGCTGCAGCTGCAAGCACGAATTTGCGGCTATGCTGCAGCTGAAGGAAGCGCTGGGCCGAATCGAAAAAAACTACGCAGACCAATATGCGCGCACCGGCTACTTTGCTGCGGTGGACAAGGGCGCGCTGTTCGCCTTCGCCATCGCCGGCAAGGAAGCCGGAAGCCTCACGCTATAAGCGCGCAATACGTTTTGCTTTCACTCCACTTAATACACCGCCTGGCTGCTTTGGGCCGGCAAAGCTTTCGCTGCGGCTTCCCTCTGGCCCCGGCGCAAGGCGCAAAAGGCTTTGAGATTGAGCCATTTTCAAATTTGCAGCACACCAAATGCAGTCTGCTCCTTACGGGACGGGAGCAGACTTCTTTTTATTTTGGGCCTTTCCTTTCCATGTGATAAACCTTTTATTCCCGGCCAAAAGCCCCCGCTTTCGCGGGGGCCTTCCTTTTTTCCCACAAGCGGCGTTTTACAGCAGTGCGCCGCGCCTTTTTGCGCCGTCCGGCACAGCCTCCTCGCACTCGAGGCTGGCGTTTTCGCTGCACAGGTCGAACACAAGGCCGCCGCCCTCCCAAAAGCGGAACCGTGCCCGGGCGCGGTTGCACTCACGGATGGTCCGCGTCATGCCGTCTGTTCGGGGCGCGCGCAGCGGATGTGCCTCCCGCGCCGCGAAGGACGCTTCCAGCAGATACCTGCCCTGCCGCAGCACAAGCCTGCGGGACGACGCCTCCACGATGCGCACGCCCCGGTAGGTGGCCAGCCGGTATTCACGGCCGCGGTACACAACGGCACAGATGCACCCTGTAAAGGAGCGTCCGCAGAACGGGATATGCGCGACAGAGGCCATCACGCTGCACGGCTGCGCAAAATCGTTGCACTGTACCCACAGGTAGTCCCGTGGAAAGGCGCTGCCCCGGTCGCCCTCAATGTATCCGGTCCCGTCCGTCAGGTCGATGAATCGGCCGTCCACCGTGAACCCGCCCGCCAGCGTGTGCGCCATGCTGTATACGCTGTGGCTGCACTGCATCGGCAGAAAGCGGAACGGCCCCATGATGTCCGTCCTGAGCGGCGACAGCGGGCCGTAGCGCACCGCGCCCTGCACGCCGGGCAGCTCGGCCGCCACGCCCTCCTCCCCAAAGCAGAAGCCCTGCGCCCCGTCGTACTGCCGGACGGTCCCGTTGGTGATCACCTGGACGAACCGGGTTTCCCCCGCGCGCCCGGCAATGAAACAGATGCTCTCGCCGTTTTTCTGGTGCTTGAGATACACGCCTTCAAAAAGATCCTTCATAGAAACCTCCTTCGGAATATCCGGCGCTTGTCGCCGTTCGGTCGCATTTCGCCTGCGGTGAAACCGCGCTGGCCGGTTACCGGCCCCACCTTTTGGGTTTGCCGCGCAAAATCGCGCGCGGCATTTCGCTGCGCGAAACCACCCTGTGCGGTTGTCCGCTTCGCGGCCATGGCTTCGCCACCCCGCACCGCTATTTTGCCGTTCCCGTCACGGCCGCGCCGCGCCGGGGCCCCAACGGCAAAACCCCGGCGCTTGTCGCCGTTCGGCTCCATTTCGCTACGCGAAACCGCTCGGTCGGTCGTTGCCTCCGCCGGGGCGGGAACAGGAAGCCGCGTGTGGGAAAAGAGGAAAGTCCCCCGCTTTCGCGGGGCTGATTACGAAATCTGCCGATGGCGTTACTTTCTTAATGTTAAGAAAGTAACCAAGAACACCGGGGGCGTTCCGTTCGGCTAAAAAATCATGATTTCAAATTCCGTATCAAATCATGATTTTTCTTCACGCCTCTCTCCGAGGCCCCCGGCCCCCCCAACGGCAAATAAGGAACGATTTTCCGCCGCGCCCTTAACAGTAAGAATGACATGACGGGCGCTTCCCGGAAAATCGGGATTTTGATTTACCCGCATCCTTCGGATGCGAGAGAGTCACAAAAAAATACTCCGTTCCCATTCTTCCTCTTCCGCCGGCAGAGAGTGAGCAAAGGAAATTTTATTTCCAATAGAGAGAATATAGTTCGTATTCAGTTGGAATATAAAACTGAAGGGCGGAACAAATGATGCACACTGTTGCAAAAGTCTCTCGCGCCTGTAAGGCGCGGGTAAATTCACAATCAGATTTTTCGATAAGAATCTTTCGCATGTCATTCTTACTGTTAAGAAAGATTCCGAAAAATCAGTCCTCTTTTGCCGTTGGGGGTCTTAGGGGGCCTCGGAGCGAAGCGTGAAGAAAAAATTGAATTTGTTATGGAATTTGAAATTCAATTTTTTTAGCGTAGCGGAACGCCCCCTAACGTTCTTTGCCTACTTTCTTAATGCTAAGAAAGTAGGCCGTCGGAGACTCGTAATCGTCCCCGCGAAAGCGGGGGACTTTCCTCTTTTCCCACACGCGGCTTCCGTTCCCGCCCCGGCCCTTTCTCCCATTCGGTCGCATTTCGCCTGCGGCGAAACCGGGCTGGCCGGTCATCGGCCCCGCCGGGGCGGGAGCGGAAGCCGCGCTCCCCAAAGCCCCGCCGCTCACCCTTCCAGCTCAAGGTCCCGCATCGCGGGATTTTCGATGAGGCCGCCCTCCTGCGTGAAGCGTGAGCCGTGGCAGGGGCAGTCCCACGAATGCTCCTGCGCGTTCCATTTCAGCGCGCAGCCCATGTGCGGGCAGCGCGGCGCCGTGGGCGTGAGCAGGCTTGCCGCGGCCTCCAGCGCGTTCAGCGCAAGCTGCGGGCGCAGCATGCTGCGGGAGGGGGAAAACACCGGAGCGTCGTCCGGCCTTTTGCCCTGCACCATATCCGTGAGCAGCATGGCCGCCGCCATCGCGGAGGTCATTCCCCATTTGTTGAAGCCCGTGGCCACGTACAGGTTTTCCGTGCGGGCCGAATACGGGCCGATATAAGGCACGCCGTCCAGCGTCATGCAGTCCTGCGCGGCCCAGCGGTACCGTATGTGGGCGCGGGGATAATGCCGCTTTGCAAAGGCTTCCAGCTCCCGCCATCCGCCGCCCTGCTTTCCCGTGCGGTGGCTGCCGCCGCCCAGCAGCAGCATTCCCTGCGCGTTCCGGAAGGACAGGCCCTCCGCGGCCTCGTCCACATACATACCGCCCACGTTCGCCGCGTTTTCCAACGCAAGCACATAGGAGCGGTGCTGGTACATCTTCAGAAAATAGCTTCCGTGCCGGTTGAGGAACGGAAAATGCGTCGTCACGATGACCTTCTGCGCGCGGATCGTCCCGCGGTCGGTAACGGCGCTCGTCCCCTCCAGCCTGCGCACGGGCGTGTGCTCGTAGGCCCGCAGCCCTCTGGCCGCGGCCGCGGCAAAGCGCAGCGGGTCGAACTGGGCCTGGCGCTCGAACCGCACGGCTCCCGCCACCGGAAAAGGCAGCGGCAGCTTGTCCGTAAAGCCCGCGTGGAACCCCAGCTTCTCCAGCGCCGCAAGCTCCTTTTCCAGCTTTCCCCGGTCGTCCAGGGAATAGACAAACGCGTCCTTTTCCTCGAACCCGCAGTCGATCTCCCGGCACATGCCGCGGTAGCGCGCCAGCGCCGCCTCGTTGGCGTGCAGGTACATCCCCGCCTTTTCCGCGCCGAAGCGGCGCAGCAGCCCGTCGTATACCAGCCCGTGCTGGGACGTTATCTTCGCGGTGGTGTTCCCGGTGGTGCCGGCGCATAACCGGTCCGCCTCCGCCAGCACACAATCCACGCCCGCCTGCCGCAAAAAATGCGCGCACAAAATCCCCGCCATCCCGCCGCCGATGACCAAAACGTCCGTCCGGACGTCCCCCTCCAGCCGCCCGTATTCCGGCATCGCCGCCGTGTCCCGCCACATCGAAAGCATCCGTTTTCCCCATTCCGTCCCTGTTTTGTGCGGCGCCCGCGTATCATGCCGCCACGGATAGTGTTTACCGCGCGCCGCCCCCTATGCGGCGCCGTGCAAAAACGCCCTGTCTTCCGCCGTAAAAGCAGAAAACAGGGCGTTTTCGGAGTATGCACGCCGCGGCGCTCACAGCAGCACCACACAGTTGCGTCCGTTCTTTTTGGCAATGTACAGCGCGCGGTCCGCACGGCTCACAAGGTCCTGCAGCACGGGCGCGCTGCCGTCCCGCGCCGGGCTGTACACCGTTACGCCCACGCTCACCGTCAGCGGGCCCGCGCAGCAGCCGTCCGGCGCACAGGGGCCAAGCTCCTCCACGGCGCGGCGCAGGCGCGCTGCCTGGCGCATGGCTTCGGCCGTGTCCCGGCAGGGCGTGCACAGCAGAAATTCCTCGCCGCCGAACCGGCATACCATGTCCGAGGAGCGCGCCAGCACGCTCTGCAGCGCGCCGCCCACGCGGCAAAGCGCGCCGTCGCCCGCAAGGTGGCCGTACGCGTCGTTGTATTCCTTAAAATGGTCGATATCCGCCATCAGAACAGCCATCGGCTTTTCGCAGCGGCGGCACATGGCCAGCATGGTCTCCGCCTTTTCCTGCCCGCCCCGGCGGTTCAAAAGGCCCGTGAGCATGTCGGTGCCGCACTCCCGCCGCAGCTGTTCAATGCGCCGTTCGCCTTTGGTCTGCGGCTCAAAAAGCTGGACGAGGACACTATCCGCCGCAAGGTGCGCGATATGCTGGAGGTGGTCGGCTTGAAGGGCTTCGAGCGCCGCAGCATCGGCCAGATGTCCGGCGGCCAGCAGCAGCGTGTTGCCATTGCCCGCAGTCTGGTCAACGAGCCTGAGATCCTGCTGCTGGACGAGCCTCTGGGTGCTTTGGACCTGAAGCTGCGCAAGGAAATGCAGCTGGAACTCAAACGCCTGCAGCGTGAGATGAACATTACCTTTGTGTACGTCACCCACGATCAGGAAGAAGCGCTTACCATGTCCGATACCGTCGTGGTCATGAACGGCGGTAAGGTGCAGCAGATCGGTACCCCGGAGGATATCTACAACGAACCGAACAACGCCTTTGTGGCGGATTTCATCGGCGAATCCAACATCCTGGACGGCGTGATGCACCGGGATTTTCTGGTGTCCTTCTCCGGTGTGGACTTCCCCTGCGTGGACCGCGGCTTTGCCCGGGAGCAGAGCGTGCAGGTGGTGGTGCGCCCGGAGGATATCCAGGTGGTATCCCCCGTGGAGGGCCAGCTTGTGGGCGTAGTCAATGATGTCATCTTCAAGGGCGTTCACTTTGAGATGCACGTGGAGTGCGAGGGCCGCGAATGGCTGATCCATTCCACCCGCGCCTGCACCCCCGGCGAGACCATCGGTATGCGCATCGGCCCCAACGAGATCCATATCATGGCGCGGAGCGAGGGGTGATGTGCCATGAAGATCTATGATAAAAAGCTGGCCTATCCGTACTTTGTATGGATGGTGCTGTTTACCGTTGTGCCCTTGTTCATTGTGGTGTACTACGCCATGACCGACGCCGAGGGCAACTTTACCCTGAATAACCTCACCTCCATCAGCGGCTACGGCTCAGTGTTTGCCCGCAGCCTGCTGCTGGCCCTTGTGGCTACCGTGATCTGCCTTGTCATTGCATTTCCGGTGGGCTATTTTCTTTCCCGCCTGCGGGTGAACAAGCAGCATATCATGCTGATGCTGGTCATGCTGCCCATGTGGATGAACTTTTTGCTGCGTACCTACGCATGGATGGGCCTGCTCAGCGTCAATGGCCCGGTGAACACCCTGCTGGGCTTTTTTGGCCTGGGCCCCTATACCATGCTGAATACCTCCGGCGCGGTGGTGCTGGGCATGGTGTATAACTATGTGCCCTACATGATCCTGCCGCTGTACACCAGCATGACCAAGATCGACCAGAGCCTGGTGGAAGCTGCGCAGGATCTGGGCGCTTCCACCACCAAGACCCTTCTCCGGGTGCTCATTCCCATGAGTGTGCCCGGCATCAGCACCGGCATCACCATGGTGTTTGTTCCGGCGGTGTCCACCTTTATTATCAGCCGTATGCTGGGCGGCGGCGCCAACCTGCTGATTGGCGACTTGATCGAGCTGCAGTTCCTTGGCAACTCTTACAACCTGAATCTCGGTTCTGCCATGAGCCTTGTGCTGATGGTGATTGTGCTGCTCTGCATGAGCTTCACCTCCAGCTTTGATGAAGATGAAATGGAGGGCGTGTCCTGATGAAAACGAAACATCTGCGCCTGATGCAGCGGGTCTACATCATCCTGTTCTTCTGCTTCATGTACCTGCCCATTGCCTACATGATCGTGTTCAGCTTCAACCAGAGCAAGGGCTATTCGCTGTTTACAGGCTTTACCTTTAAATGGTACCGCAGCCTGTTCACGAATGCGTCCATCCTCCATGCGCTGTGGGTGTCCGTTGAGGTGGCAGTACTGTCTGCCATCATCGCCACGGTGCTGGGCACGGCAGCCAGCCTTGGCATTGCCTCCATGAGCCGCAAAAGCCGCCTGCTGGTGACCAACATCACCTATATCCCGGTGGTCAACCCGGAGATCATCACCGGCGTTTCGCTGATGCTGCTGTTCGTGGCCTACCAGCGCTTTGCCACACAGTCCGCATGGCTGCCGGACAACATCATGGGCCTGCCCACGCTGCTCATTGCGCATATCGCGTTCAACGTGCCCTACGTTATCTTTAACGTAAGCCCCAAGCTCAAGCAGCTGGACATCAAGCTGTACGAGGCAGCGCTGGATCTGGGCTGCGACCCCCGGCAGGCTTTCTTTAAGGTCATTCTGCCGGAGATCAGCCCCGCCATCCTTTCTGCCTTCCTCATCTGCCTGACCTATTCCATCGACGATTTTATGATCTCCTATTTCAACTGCGGCACGGTGGAGACCCTGCCCATTGCCATCTATTCCATGACCCGAAAAAAGGTCAGCCCGGAGATCAACGCGCTTTCCGCCATCATGTTCGTGGTCATCCTCAGCGTCATTCTGGTGTCCAATGCCATGGAGAGCCGCAGCTACCGCCGGGATCAGAAAACGCTGCGAAAGGAGGGTGCATGATGAAACGCATTGCTGCATTGCTGCTGACGCTGGCTGTGGCGCTGTGCGCCGCATTGCCGGTGCTTGCCGCCGGTACCATCGAGGTGACCGAGGATGTCTCGGTGTCGGATGCTTACGACTGGACCCGCTTTCAGGGCCAGAATCTCACCCTGAACGTTTACAACTGGGGCGAATACATCTCCAACGGCTCGGACGACAGTGTGGACGTGGTTGCCGCCTTTGAAAAGCTGACCGGCATCAAGGTGAACTACACCACCTTCGACTCCAACGAGTCCCTGTACGCCAAGCTCAAGTCCGGCGCAGCCAACTACGATGTGATCATCCCCTCCGACTACATGGTGGCAAAGATGATCAACGAGGGGATGCTTGCACCCCTTGACTACGACAATATCCCCAATTTCCAAAAGATCGATGCAGGCTATCGCAACCCGGATTACGACCCGCAGAACGCTTACACCGTGCCCTATATGCTGTGCACCACCGGCATCATCTACAACACTACCATGGTAGACGAAGCCCCCACTTGCTGGGCAGACCTGTGGGATGAACAGTATGCGGGCAACATCTTGATGTTCAACAACAGCCGTGATGCCTACGCTATCGCTGCATTTAAGAGCGGCCACAGCATCAACCCCGCCACCCCGGAAGAGGTGGACGAGGTGGTAGAGGAGCTCAAGGCACAGAAGCCGCTGGTGCAGGCCTACGTTATGGATGAGATTTTTGATAAGATGATCGGCGGCGAGGCAGCCATCGGCGTGTATTACTCCGGCGATGCCATCACCATGATCGATGATAACCCGGATCTGGCCTGGGTGTTCCCGGAGGAGTGAATTGTCAAACTAAGTGCAACAGGAATTGAGCTCGAAGTCCCATAATTCCTGAGCAGAATGGAAGTACAGAACTTTGCGAGGCCTGGCGTTCAACAACGCCAGGTTTCGTTTTAATGTGGCGGGAGCAACACGGGAAAGGTTCCTGCCCTTGGGATAAAACTCCCGGAGCAGGCCGTTCAGATTCTCGTTTGTACCTTTCTGCCAGGCACAATATGGGTCGGCAAAATAGACCTCGCAATGCAATCGTTCTTCAATGCGGCGCCAGTTGGCAAACTCCGTGCCCCGGTCGCAGGTAATGGTCTTGACCAGTTGCGGAGGGAAAGCGGACAATGCAGCGACAATGGCGTTCTCCATGGTCTCCGCCCGTCGGTCCGACATCTTCATGGCAATGTAAAACCGAGTCTTGCGCTCCGCCAGGGTGGCAAAGCAGGCTTTGCTTTTGCCCTGGCCACTCACCACTGTATCCGCTTCCCAATGCCCGGCTTCCTCACGGCTGTATACCGACTTGTCCCTCTTGCGGATCGACTTTCCCTTACTGTATTTCCCTCGCGTTTCTTTCACTCCGTGGCTCTTTCCCTTGTGGCGCAGTACTTTCAGATTGCCATTTACCAGGTATTTCTCGTAGATCCACCGGTAGATGGTACGCCAGCTTGGCAGCTTCAGCTCACAAGGGGTACAGGCGATCTGCTCCGGCGACCAGGTCGCCCGCAGCTTTTCCTCTATGTAGTCGAGCACTTCCTGTGAATGGAACATCCCGCGGTGGCAGTAGGAACGGCGCAGCAGATACTTCTTCTGCGCTGTGTGCGGGTAGTAGGTCGGAATGTCATACATGTGGCTGCAGTTCCGCCGTATCTCCCGCGACACAGTACTCACGTTTCTCCCGATCAGCCGAGCGATCTCTCGATAGCTCAACCCATCCACATAATATTTCCGTATACAACTGCGCTCTTCTATGGTAAGATGATGAGTTCATACAGTTCCCTCCGGTGGTTTGGTGGTGTGGTAACTTCATTCTACCAGGGTTCTGTATGGACTTCTTTTTGTTCCCCTAAAGTGTTGCACTTGATAGTATAATTCACCTGAACGCAAAGGCGCCGCCGTTCTTCGGAACGGCGGCGCTCCTGTCTGTCGAAAAAGACTAAGGCAACGCCGCACAATTCACGGCTGACGCCTGAAGCGTCGCCTCGCTTGCAGATTTTCCGGCAACTGTCACAAAAATGCTCGCGAATACACAAAGTATTCGCTGCGCTTTTTGTTTAACCTGCCAAAAAACCGGTCGGCGCGATTCGGCTCTTAGAATTATGCGGTATTGCCCGCGGGAACCGGTGGCGCAGGCCCGTCTGCAGCGTCAGGTGCACGCGCCCGCCCGCGCTGTGCAGCGCACCGTACAGCATCTGCGCCATTTCGATGCAGTCGCTGTCCTGCGTACCGCAAAAAAGATGCACCTCTACGTTTTTTTTCGCCAGCGCACGGCAAACCGCTGCGCATTCCTTCTCAAGCAGCGGTGTCCACGGGGATTGCAGCGCCAGCGTGTCGCAGGAAAGCCCGGTATACAGCAGCGTGCGCAGCAGCATATCACAGCCGGCGGAAAAGCCCGCCCAAACCTGCCGCTCATAGCCCGCGTCCTGCACAATACGCGCCGCGTCCGCTGTCTGCCTGTAATTTTCGCCGTCGTATTCCCAGCGAAACCGCCCCGTACAATCCACCACCGAGGACTGCACTGTTTCCACCTGCGCACCCGCACGCTCCAGCGGCGCCCAATCCCGGCGCGCAATCCCGGCGTTTTGTCCGTTGCCGTGCACCGCCAGCACCAACGTTCCGGCAGCGCGCCCGCGCCACGAAAACCGCATCCTGCCCGCACGCCGGGCCTCCTCGTAACGTCCCTCGGAAATTTTGCGCAGCGTCTCAAACCGCGCGTCCCCGAACAGCGGCTTTAAGTCCCCGTCGTCCAGCACCTCGGGACGGTACCAATACTCCTTTTGCTCCACCGCCTCGGCCAGCCACTCCAGCGCCGCAGGCGCGCGGCCCGCCCCGGCGGCAAGGCATGCGAGGAAATAATAAATCTGCGGATGCTCGCCGTCCTTCCATGCCCCACGCTGCGCGAGCAGGAAATCATAGGCCGGTTCATAACCGTCCTGCTCCGCCAACGCCAATACTTCTTCCAATAAAACATCTTCGTTCATGTGTTTATGCTCCTTTTTTGGATTTAAGGGCATAAAAATGCCCGGGAGAGTGATTTCTCCCGGGCAATCACAAAACGAATTTACACAAAGGACACGCCGGGAGCCGCGCCTATCGCAGAAAATTTTTTCATAGATGACCGCTCCCTTTCCATACAGGCTTTCCGGCGTTGCCTCCCACCGGGCCTGTGCCAAAGCACGGGAAACCCGCCGCGTGCAGATTATAAACCTTACGTGCACCGTTTGTCAAGATGCGCCGTTCTTCAAAAAACGGCCCGCGCGCCCGGCCGCCTTCAGGCGGCGGGTTCCTCGTCCAGCTCCTGCCGCACGAATACGACCTCCTCGTCGTCCTCGTCGAACAGGTAATTCACCGTGGGGCTGTGCAATACAAGCTCGGTGGGGCTGTATTTTGCGTCTCCACCCCATAATCTTGCTCCGTATTGAGAGCCTTCCATATAACGCGGCCAAATGTAAATAAGCCCCCCAGGATAAAAGGCATATTCAACTTCAACAGCTTTTCCATCCACCATCACCTCACCATAAATTGCTTCTTTCTCCTTTATTTCAAACCATGCACCGTATTCCTCACATGTCCACCTTGCCTCCCCGTAATCATACGGGCGGTACCCATTATAAGGGTCACACGCGCAAAGCAAAAGCATGCACAGCAGCGCCGCCGCCATGCACTGGGCAGCACGCCTTAAAGCCCTACCCCGCGTTCTGCACTCTGTACCCGACAATAAACTGTCCATTTGCAATTACCTCCCGCCGCCGGACATCCGCCCGCCGCCTTCAGGCGGCGGGCGCCTCGTCCAGCTCCTGCCGCACGAACACGACCTCCTCGTCGTCCTCGTCGAACAGGTAATTTACCATGGGGCTGTGCAATACAAGCTCGGTGGGGCTGAATTTCGCGTCTCCATGCCATAAATAATCCTCATATGCGAGCTTCACTTCTCCATCTACCATTTCATAGGGAACAATAGCGACAAAGTCTGCTTTTAAAAAGCGTACCGCTATATTCTTTTTCTCTCCACCGACTATGATTTCGCCGCAAAACTTCATTTTTAAATTCTCATCAATAAGAAACCATGCATCGTATTCCTCGCACACCCATTTGGCTTCTCCGTAATCATAGGGACGGTAACCATCATACGGGTCACACGCGCAAAGCAAAAGCACGCACAGCAGCGCTGCCGCGATGCACTGGGCAGCACGCCCCAAAGCCCTATTTCGCGTTCTGCACCCTGTACCCGACAATAAACTGTCCATTTTCAATTACCTCCCGCCGCCGGACATCCGCCCGCCGCCTTCAGGCGGCGGGTTCCTCGTCCAGTTCCTGCCGCACGAACACGACCTCCTCGTCGTCCTCGTCGAACAGGCAATTCACCGTGGGGCTGTGCAGTATAAACTCAGTGGGGCTGTATTTTGCTTCGCCGTTCCACAGCTCATTATCTGTCTCAATGGGTGACATATTTTCAACTGCGTCCCTGGGCAAAATCACCACAAAGGAACCTGGTGCAAAAAGAATAGCTATTTTCTGCACTTTGCCATCCACCACTACTTCGCCGTAGCATTGATAATTTTCTTCCTCTTTTACGGTAAACCATGCGCCGTATTCCTCGCATACCCATTTAGCATCTCCATAGTCGTAAGGGCGGCAGCCACTATATGGGTCGCACGCGCACAGCGAAAGCACGCACAGTAGCATAATCGCCGCGCACCGGACGGCATGCCCCAAAGCCCTATTTCGCGTTCTGCACTCTGTACCCGACAATAAATTGTCCATTTTCAATAACTTCCCCCATTGTCTTTTTTTCCGTTGACTCCGCCGAATTATTAAATCGATTGTAAACCATCAATTCTCCGTTCACCTTCTGCACCGCGAATGTATGATACCCCTCAAAAATCGTACCCTTTCGGTTCCAGATCGAAACGATCATCACGTCGCCTTCGCCCGCCTCGCGCTCCAGGGCGTCCGGGTCGGTGTATTCCTCGTACTGCACGCCGTATTGCTTCAGCACCTGCGGCGCGCCGTAGGGGTTCGTCCCCCATGCTCCGCCGCCCGCCATCGCGCCGCTTATCTCATAGCGCCGGCCCACCTCGGCCAGGCTGGGGTCCTTCCCCAGCAGATACAGCGCGTTATAGGTCCCGATCACGCCGCACCCGCTGTCCTTCATCTGAGAATTGCCGTAGGCAAATTCTCCCGCCGCGTCAACGCCCTGCCCGTGGACGGGCCGCCCGGAGATATCGTGCGTTTTGTTTCTTTCATAGTTTGCATTGCTTGTTTCAATCGCCTGCGCAAGCCCTGTTCCCGGCTCGCTGCCGGGAACGCTGGGGAAAGCGGGCAAAATCGTGCTTAAACCCAGCGCGGCCCGCTCCAGCAAAGGCCGGACATATTTTGTGTACGCCGCGCCAACACCTTCGGCCTGTGCGCGCTCCTGCGCCAGCGTCTGCGCCTGCAGCGCCGCCTGCTGCTCCAAAAAGGCATCCCGCCAGCTTTCCGTATCCTGCCTTTTTTTCAGTGTACCATATCCCCCGCCGGGCTGCAATGCTTTGCCGGTCTCCGGGCCCGCCTTCCGCCGCTCGGGCCGCAGCAGCTCCGCCAGCGCCTGCCCCGCATACACCGCGTCGCGGTACGCCGGGTCCACGCCCTCAAGCGCAAAGCCGGGCGCGCCCTGCTCCGGCCCGGCAGGCGGCTCCCCGCCCGGCGCGGCCTGCGCCATGCTCCGGCGCTGCCCCGCCAAAAGCATGGCCCCCGCGCCGTCCGGCAGGTTCTCCGGCAGCGCCGCCCAAGGGGTTCTCTCTGCCCGGCGCGCCTGCCCCGGCCACGCTTCCCCCAAGCCCGGCCACGGCTGCTTTTCCCCTGTGTAAAAGGCGTTTTGCGCCCCCGCGCCGGACGGCGCGAACGGCTTCCGCTCCTCCTCCGTAATGAACGGCTGCTTGGCCAGCCGTTCGCTGAACGCCTCGTCCCAGCTTTGCCACGGTTTTTCCTTTCGCTGCTGCGCCGCCTCAAACGCCGCCGTGTAAGCCCGCCTCCGCAGCTTTTCCTCCAATGCCTTTTTCTTCTGTTCCCCCTGGCCCATGCTCCATCCGTCTGCCTTTTTCATGCCGGACGCCTCCTGCTTTTATTTTGTTTTGAAAGAGGTTTGCCCCTTCCGCTTTCCAGCATAAACCTTTCCGCGTCCGTTTTTCCGGAAAACGCAAAGGCGCCGCCGTTCCGAAGAACGGCGGCGCGAAATTTTCCTTTTTTCTGTAAGAGGTGTTTGCCCGCCCGGCGCAGGTCTGGGCGGAGAAACGGGTTTTCAGGCTTTTTCGGCAGGCCGGTGACTCTCCCTGTTTAAAAACCATCGACGCCGAAAAAAGCCCTCCCCCCCCTTTCGGCGCATTGACGCAGGAAACCATGTTTTCTTACGGCAACGCGCCTTTTTCTTCCAGAGCAATACCGCACAATTCCAGGTGTCGAATCGCGCCGGCAGATTTTTTGCAGGTTAAACAAAAATGCTGGCGAATACTTTGTGTATTCGCCAGCATTTTTGTGACAGTTGCCGGAAAATCCGCAAGCGAGGCGGCGCTTAAGGCATCAGCCGTGAATTGTGCGGTGTTGCCCTAGCTCTTTTCCGCTGCCTCCCGCTCCAGCTCGCCGCAGGCGGCGGCCAGCGCGTTCAGGCCGTCCACAATGCGTCCGGCCACTTCCTCCCTCTGGGTGCGGAACGGCGCGCCGTCTGAAAAGCAGACCGGTTCGCCCGTGACGATGCGCTTTGTTTTCCCGCAGTACACCGGAACAAAGCGCAGATGCGCCCCCGTCCCGGCATGGTACAGCTTTTCCAGCTGCAAAAAGCCCTTGTAGATCTCGCCCGTGGCCGGCGCGGCGCTGTCGTAGGCAACGTCGGGGCACAGCATGATGCTCTCACCGCGCAGCAGCGCCTGCGCGCTTTGCTCCATCATGTCCCGCGTTTCCTTCAGGCTGCGGTAGACCGGGATGGCTCCGAAAGAGCGCACCACCGCGGGCACGGTCAGCGAAAGCACCCCCGCCGCCGCCCAGGCCGCCGGAGCGGGCCAGCCGAACCGTTTGCGGAACGTGTAGCCGTAATACTGGGCAAAGCATTCGTGCCTGTCCAGAAAAACATGCAGCACCCAGGGGCGCGGCTCGTCCGGCAGCAGGGCCAGCGTATGCACCGGGCCGGACATATTGCGGTGATGCACCACATACACGGCGGGCGGCTGCGCTTTCTGCGCGCCGGAGGTATCCCATCTGTGCAAAAACGGGCGGACGCCGGCGCGTAAAAAGCGCGCCAGCGGCCCGTATATCTTCTTTTTATTCACAGCGCCGCCCCCTGCCGCCGTCCTCCCGGCCCGCCGCGTGCTGCGGGCACTTGTCGGCTTCCGCCTCCATTTCGCCTGCGGCGAAACCGCGCTGGCCGGTTACCGCCCCCACCTTTTGGGTTTGCCGCGCAAAATCAGGCGCGGCATTTCGCTGCGCGAAACCACCCTGTGCGGTTGTCCGCTTCGCGGCCATGGCTTCGCCGCTTCCGTAAAGCACCGGCCGCGGCGTCTTTTCACTGAACACCCAGCGAAGCTGCACCTGGTAGCTGGCCACGGCCAGAAGCGCGTCCACCAGCAGCTTGGCCAGCATGTCGTCCATGTGCAGCCCGGTGCACGCCGCCCACACGCCCACAAAGGACAGCATCAGCTGCGCCAGCCACAGACAGTAGTATTTTGCCACCGTCGGGCCGATCTTCTTGTTCTGCACATAGGGCAGACGGCGGTTGCAGGTATAGTTCACCACGCTGGAGAGCGTGCGCGCGATGACCGCCGCAAAAAACAGGCGCGGCGCCAGCGGAAGGCCCAGCAGCAGCCATTTCACCAGCACGCAGTATACAAACACGTCCACCACCACACTCAGCCCGGCGGACATGGCGTACTGCACCAGCCCGCTGCCCAGCTGGTGGATGATGCGCGCGGAATCCGCCACGGTGCGGTAATGGCTGCCCTCGTTGTTGTTGAAATACACCGTCTCGATGGGCACGATGGTATACGGGATGCTGCGCTGCTTTGCGTAGATGAGCATGTTCAGCTCGTATTCGTAGCGTTCGCCGCGCACCTCCAGCAGGTCCCTGTGCATCCCGTTCGGAATGCCGCGCAGGCCCGTCTGCGTATCTTTCAAATCAATGTTGTACAGCACGCGCATGGCCGCCGAGGTAACGCGGTTGCCTGTTGCGCTGCGCGCGGGCGTGCCGGGGCCGAAATCACGGCAGCCCAGCACCAGCGTGCCCGGGCAGGCCTCCATGGCCTCGCACACGCGGCGCACATCCTTTACCGTATGCTGGCCGTCACAGTCCGCCGTCACGATGCCCGCGCAGCCGTCCTCATGCGCGCCGTACCAGCGCAGAGCCGTTTTCAGGGCCGCGCCCTTCCCCCGGTTCTGTTCGTGCGTCAGCACCGTGCAGCCCATCTCCGCCAGCGCCGCGAATACCGGCGCATACGCCGGCCCGCTGCCGTCGTCCACTACAAGCACCGGGCCAAGGCCCGCCGCCAGCACCTCCTGCGCATAGGGAACGAACTCCCCGCCCGGCTCGTACGCCGGGATCACGATACAAACACGCATGCCGCACAACTCCCCATTGAGCGCCCGCTCTTCCGCAGGGCTTTCATCTCTATCTATAAGACGATTTGACACACCAAATCAACTACACAATTTTAAGAAATTCTTAAAAATAAATCAAGGGGGGATAAACGGCGCTCCTGCTCCGCTTATCCCCCCCTGCGGCGTGGCCCGCCGCCCTTTTTCCGGCTTTTCACGGCAGGAAAAAAACTTTACAGCCGCGCCCCTCAAATGCGCCCCTGCCGCCGCAGCCACGCCACGGTGTCGGCCAGCGTCGTGCCGAAGGGGCGCGTGGTATAGCCCAGCTCCCGCGCGGCCTTCGCATGGGAAAAGCGCGCGCCCGACGAAAGCGTGTACAGCGAATACGCCGTGTACAGCGGCGGCTGGCGCAGCAGCCTGTAATACTGCTCGGAAAGAGGCGCCGCAGCCCTGGCCAGCCACAGCGGCAGCATCACCCGCACCCGCCTGCGGCCCGTGATGCGGTGCAGCATGGCCAGCACGTCCCGCACCGTGCAGTACCGGCCGGAAAGGATATAGCACTCCCCCGGCCGCCCCCGCTCGCAGCAGGCCAGTATCCCCGCCGCCACGTCGCGCACGTCCACAAAGTCATAACCGCCGTCCACGCCCGCGGCCAGACGGCCCGTGCAGAAATCCTGCACCAGCTGCGTCAGGTGTCCATGGCCGTAGTCATACGGGCCGCAGATGCCCGAGGGATGCACGACGCGGACGTCCAGCCCCCGCGCGCGGGCCGCCAGCGCATAGGCCGTGGCCGCGGCCTTTGTTTTGGCGTACAGCCCAACCACCGCGCCGGGGCTGAACACGTCCGTCTCCGACACCGGCGCGCCGCCGGGCTTTTCCGGCAGCGCGTGCACCGAGCTTACATGCACCAGCTTTTTCACGCCGCGGCGCACGCAGGCGTCCACCACGTTTTTTGTGCCCGTCACATTTACGTCATAAACGTTCTGGTCGAACCGGGAGGCGATGCTCACGATGCCCGCGCAGTGGATGACCGTCACGTCCCGCCCCTCCGCACCCGCGAACAGCGCCTCCAGCGAGGCCGGGCTGCGCACGTCGCCCGCCACGGCCTCCACGCCCCTGGGGAGCTGGGGCGCGTGCTCCTCCCCCGGCAGAACGAGCGCGCGCACCTGCCTGCCCGCGCGCGCCAGCCTGTGCGCAACGGTATTGCCCAGATGGCCCGTCGCGCCTGTTACGAGATACAGCTCCTTCATGGCCCGCCGCCTTTCCCAACGCCCCGCGCAGCGGGGCGTGCCTGCCGTGTGATGCTTCCTTCCTTTATTATTCTACCACGCATTTATCTCTAAACTTTGAACAGCGCCCCGGCGCGGGATATTTTTCCGCCCGGCCGCGCGGCCTTCCCGGCGCACCGCGGGCGGCCGCTTTGCGCGGCTGTTCCCCTCCGCGGCAAAATGTGGTATTCTAAGAAATAGCTTTTGGCTGTTTTTGCAGGCACAAGGCATACCGCGGCGCACAGCGCGCCGCCCGGAACAGAGGACGTGAAAAACATGAATGAAGCACAACGCATCACCGAATGGGTGGAACAAAAAAAGGAAAGCGCCATTGCGCTGGCCAGGGCCGTCTGGGGCTTTGCGGAGCCGAACTGGCGCGAAACGCAGAGCGCCGCCGCCATCAGCGCCGCGCTGGAGGCCGAGGGCTTTGCGCTGGAGCGCCGCCCCTGCGGCATGGAGACGGCTTTCGTCGCCACATGGGGCGGCGAAGGGCCGGTCATCGCCTTTTTGGGCGAATACGACGCGCTGCCCGCGCTTTCCCAGCAGGCGGGCCGCGCTGAAAAAGCGCCGCTTTGCGAGGGCGCGGCAGGCCATGGCTGCGGGCACAACCTGCTGGGCGCGGGCAGCTTTGCCGCAGCCGTGGCGCTGAAGGACTACTGCCTCGAAACCGGCCTGCGCGCCACCGTCAAATACTTCGGCTGCCCGGCTGAGGAGGACGGCGGCGGAAAGGTGTTTTTCGCCCGCGCCGGATATTTCGACAAGGTGGATGCGGTGTTCGCCTGGCATCCCGGCCCCGCGAACTACGTCAGCGGGCAGGGCTGTCTTGCCGTGACGGGCGTGCTGTACAGCTTTAAGGGTCGCACGGCCCACGCGGCGGGCGCGCCCTTTGCCGGGCGCAGCGCGCTGGACGCGGCCGAGCTGATGAACGTGGGCTGCAACTATCTGCGGGAACACATCATCCCCGAGGCGCGGCTGCATTACGCTTACCGCGACGTGGGCGGCACCGCCCCCAACGTGGTGCAGGAGAGCGCCTGCGTGCATTACTACATCCGCGCGCCCCGTGTGGCCCAGATGCTGGACATCAAGCGGCGTGTGGACGACGTGGCCCGGGGCGCCGCGCTGATGACGGGCACGGCGCTCACCATCCGCGAGGTGGACGGCTTCTCCGACTATGTGCCCAACAGGGCGCTGTCCGAGCTGCTGTGGCAATGCATGCGGGAGGTGGGCGCGCCCGCCTGGGACGAAGCCGACCGGGCGCTGGCCGCACAGTTCGCCGCCACGCTTTCCGCCGGGGAGCGCGCGGACAACCTGGCCTCCACGCTCTCGGCCACGGACCTGCCGCTGTCCCATTATGCGGGCAAGGACCTGGACGACGGCATCGCGCCGTTCTTTTACGACCCCAAAACCGCCGAGCCCGGCAGCACCGACGTGGGCGACGTGAGCTACTGCGCGCCCACGGCCCAGTGCTACTACGCCGCCGGGGCGCTGGGCACGGGCGGCCACACCTGGCAGATGGCCGCGCAGAGCTGCAGCCCGCTGGGCTTCAAGGGCATGCTGGCGGCGGCGGCAGCCATGGCGCTGGCGGGCGCGCGCGCGGCAGCGGACCCCGCGCTTCTGGCCCTGGCCAGGGAGCAGCACGCGCAAAGCTGCCCAGACGGCTACACCTGCCCCATGCCGGAAAACGCCGTCCCCGCATATGTGGAATAGGCCCCGGCCCGGCGGGCGCGGCGGCGCGTGAAGGCCCGCCCTTGGGCGCCCGCGCCCGGCGGCCGTATTTGCGGAAGCGCCCCTGCCCCGCCGGCGCGTGCGCCTTCCTGCCCGGCGGCAAAAAAACACGCGCGGAAGGGCCCGAAACGGCCGCGGCCGCTTGTGTTTTTGCCCCGTGCTGCTGTATAATAAACGCAAAGGCGCCCGGTGCGGCCGGGCACGCCCGCACAAAGAAATGGGGGCTTTTTCATGTGGGCCGTTTACGCGGGGCTTTCCGCATTGTTCGCCAGCCTGACGGCGATCCTCGGCAAGATCGGCGTCCAGGGCATCAATTCCAACCTGGCCACGGCCATCCGCACCATCTTCGTGCTTGTGATGGCCTGGGGCATGGTGTTCATCACCGGGGCGCAGGCCGGCATGAAGGACATCGGCGGCAGAAGCCTTGTGTTCCTCATGCTCTCCGGCCTTGCCACAGGGGCAAGCTGGCTGTGCTATTATAAGGCGCTGCAGGTGGGGCAGGTGGCAAAGGTCGTCACCATCGACAAATTCAGCCTCATCCTCACATTTCTTCTGGCCGCGCTTTTCCTGGGGGAAAAGCTCACGCTCAAAACGCTGCTGGGCGGCGTGCTCATCACCGTCGGCACGCTCGTTGTGGCGCTGTGACCACACCGGATAAGGAGTACAAATGGAAACGAATTTTGACTGCATTGTCATCGGCGCAGGCCCAGCGGGGCTTTCGGCGGCGCTGAACCTGCGCCAGCGCGGCAAGACCGTGCTGGTGGTGCACAGCGGCGAAACGCTGCTGGCCAAGGCCGAGCAGGTGGACAACTATCTGGGCATGCCGGGGCTGTCCGGCAAACAGATGATGGAGCGCTTTACGCAGCACGCCCGGGACGCGGGCGCTGTGCTGCGCAAGGGGCGCGCGGGCAACGTCATGCCGTTCGGCGGACGCTTCATGGTCAACCTGGACGGCGATATCCTGGAAACGGGCGCCGTGGTGCTGGCCTGCGGCGTTTCCAAGGCAAAGCCCGTGCCCGGCGAGGCCGAGCTGCTGGGCCGCGGCGTTTCCTACTGCGCCACCTGCGACGGCATGCTGTACCGCGGGCGCGCGGTAGCGGTGTGGGGGCTTTCCCCCGAAGCGCCGCAGGAGGCCAATTTCCTGCACGGCATCGGCTGCTCCGTCACCTACATCGCGGGCCGCAGGCCCGACACGCTGGAAGCGGGCGTGGCCTTCCGGGCCGGGCGCGTGGAGGCCGTGGAGGGCGGGGCCGCCGTGGAGGCCGTGCGCGTGGGCGGCGCCGCGCTGCCCGTACAGGGCGTTTTTATCCTGCGCGCGGCCACGCCGCCGGACGCGCTGGTGCCCGGCCTTGCGCTGGAAAACGGCTTTGTAAAAACAGACGCCGCCATGCGCACCAACATTCCCGGCCTGTTCGCCGCGGGCGACATGACGGGCAAGCCGCTGCAGGTGGCCAACGCCGTGGGCGACGGCCTTGTGGCCGCGCTGGCCGCCGTGGACTATCTGGACGGCGTCAGCCCCATGACGGATTGACGCGCGGTGTTCCCGCGCAAACATCATACACAGATCAAGGAGGCCCTGCTTTGAAACGGACGGATTATATTTCCTGGGACGAATATTTTATGGGCGTAGCGCTGCTCACCGCGCAGCGCAGCAAGGACAACACCTCACAGGTGGGCGCGTGCATCGTCAGCCGTGAAAACAAGATTTTGTCCATGGGCTACAACGGCATGCCCACAGGCTGCTTCGACGACGACATGCCCTGGGAGCGCGAGGGCGAACCGCTGAAAACCAAATACATGTATGTCTGCCACGCCGAGCTGAACGCCATACTGAACCATGCCTCCGGCACAGGCAGCCTGAAGGGCGCGCGCATCTACACCACGCTGTTCCCCTGCAACGAATGCGCCAAGGCGCTGATCCAGAGCGGCATCTCACAGGTCATCTATTACGAGGACAAATACGCGGATTCCGATTCCGTGATCGCCAGCAAACGGATGTTCGACATGGTGGGCATCCGCTACACGCCGTACAAGCGCACGGGCCGCGGCGTGGAGCTGGCGCTGTGAGCCGCGCGCTCCGGCTGATGCAGAAAACCAGAGCGGCGCTCCCTTTCAAAGAGGGAGCGCCGCTCTGGTTTGTTTTTATCCCGCCTGCATGTCAGAGCCCCTGCGCGGCAAGCACCCCGGCCATAACGGAAACACCCTTCACGATGTTCTCCGGCGTGGGGGTGGAAAAATTCATGCGGAAGCTGCCGCACGGCGCTTCTTCGTCCACCATGAACGCGTTGCCCGGCACAAGCGCCAGCTTGCGCGCAAGGCATTCCCGCACAAACGCGGGCATGTCCGCTCCTTCGGGCAGCGTGCCCCAGATGAACATGCCGCCCTCGGGCCGCGTATAACGGACCTGCGGGCACTTTTCATCCAGCTGTTCCATCATCAGCGCCGCCTTGGCCGCGTAAATTTTGCGTATCTCCCGGATGTGCGCGTCCATATCCGTGCGCGTCAGCATGGCCTCGCATACACGCTGCGCCCACACGTTGGTGTGCACGTCGCTGCACTGCTTCGCCACCACAAAGGCGGCCATCAGCTTTTTGTCGCAGACGCAGTACGCAAGGCGCATGCCCGGGCACAAAATTTTGGAAAAACTGCCCGCGTAGATAACGGCGCCCTCGGTGTCCATGCTTTTGATGGACGGCACCGGCCCGCCCGCGATGCGCAGCTCCCCGTAGGGGTCGTCCTCCAGCACGGGCACGCCGTACCGCACCGCAAGCGCATAGACGGCCCTGCGCTTGGCAAGGCTCATGGTCTTGCCCGTGGGGTTCTGGAAATTGGGGATGCAGTAGAAAAAGCGCGGCTTTTCCGGCGCGGCAAACACGGCCTCCAGCGCGGCCAGGTTTACGCCGTCGTCCTCCATCGGCACGCCGGCCAGGCGCGCGCCGCTGCTGCGGAACGCGTTGAACGCCCCCAGGAACGCCGGGTTTTCCACAGCCACCACGTCGCCCTCGTTGCAAAGGCATTTGGCCGCGAAATCCAGGATCTGCTGGCTGCCGGATGTAATGAGCACGCCGTCGTTTTCCTTCGCCACCCGTTCGCGCCGGTTGGCAAAGGCCCGCACGGCTTCGCGCACCGAGGGCACGCCCTCCGACACCGAATACTGCAGCGCGGCCACAGGGTCCTGCCGCAGCAGTTCGTCCGAAAAGCGCGCGATGTCCTCCGCCGGGAATGAATCCGCCGCCGGGTTCCCGCCCGCAAAGCTGATGAGCGTCGGGTCGCTCATCTGCTTGAGTATCTCGCGGATGATCGACGGCTTCATATTGCGCATCTTATCCGAGATTTTGAATTCCATGTTCTTTCCCTTCCCTTTCCGTATCCTTTGGCCGCCCCAAAAGGCGGGCGGCTCATTCCTTCCCGTCTGTTTTGCACGCGCCGGGGATGGCCGCGTAGCTGTGGTCGATGGTGACCACGGCGTAATATTTCGTTTCGCCCGCGTCGTGCGTCTCCACAAGGCTCTGGATGCGTTTGCGCAGCGCGGCGTCCGAAAGCGGAAAATTGTGCGGCACCACGGTGTCGAAAATCAAATTTGTGTGGGACGGCCCCTGCACCATGCGGAAATCGTGGATGGAAAGCTCCGGCGAAATGCTCCGCACCAGCTCCTTCACCCACTCCCGGGCCGTGCCCACCGCGTCGTCGCCCGTCAGGATGGGGTCGTAATGGATGATGAGGCTGATGTGGTCGTTCTCCTGGAAATCCCGTTCGATGTTGTCGATGATGTCGTGGCTCTGCATCACGTCGTTTTCCGCCGCCATCTCCACATGTACGCTGGCAAAACGGCGGCCGGGGCCGTAATCGTGCACCATCAGGTCGTGGGTGCCCAGCACGCCGTCGTAGCTCATCACCTTTTTGCCGATGTAATCCGTCAGTTCCTCGCTGGGCGCCTCCCCCAGCAGCGGATCCACCGTTTCCTTCAGGATGCCCACGCCGCTCCACAAAATGAACAGCGCCACGCCAAGGCCCATCCAGCCGTCCAGCTCCAGCCCCGTCAGGCCCGAGACCACGCTCGCCGCCAGCACCGCCGCCGTGGAGATCACGTCGTTGCGGCTGTCCATGGCCGTGGCTTCCAGCGCGGCCGAGCCGATGCGCCTGCCCACCTTTTTATTAAAGGCCGCCATCCACAGCTTCACGCCGATGGAGAGCAGCAGCACCGCCACGGTGACAAGGCTGAACTCCACGGCCGTGGGGGACAGGATCTTGCCGATGCTGGAACGCGCCAGCTCCACGCCGATGACGAGGATCATCACCGAGACGGCCAGCCCCGCCAGATATTCGATGCGCGCATGGCCGTAAGGGTGTTCGTCGTCCGCGGGCTTTGCCGAAAGCCGGAAGCCCACCAGCGTGATGACGCTGGACGAGGCGTCGGAAAGATTGTTCACCGCGTCGGCCGTAATGGAGATGCTGCCGAACAGCGTGCCCACCGCCAGCTTGGCCGCACACAGCAGCACGTTGCAGAAAATGCCCACCGCGCCCGCCAAATTGCCATAAGCGGTGCGCACGGCAGGGTCGTTCACGTCCGTGCTGTTTTTGATAAAGCGTTTTACCAGAAAGTCCGTCAAAGCCGCCGCCTCTTTTCCAGAATTATACAAATTTCAGATTCTTTTTATTATACGGCGAAGGAGGCAAAAGTGCAACCCGTTTGCAGCGGCTGACCGCCGGTGGCCGCCGCTTTGCCCAAGCTGCGTCCGCTTTTCTTGGGCAAGGCGACGGTTTTCCGGCGGCGTGCTGTGCAAGCCCTTTGCTTTTTGGTATGATACAGTTAAGAAGCAGCTTTACCGCTGTTCACATTTACATCAGGAGGTGCTCAGGATGACAACAGCAAGGGACCCGCAGAAGAAAAAGCGCGCGCCCTCGAAGGGCCGGGTGCTCCTGTGGGCCGGCGTTTTTCTCTTGAATTTCGTTTTGCTCACAGCGGCGGTTTCCCTGGCGGTATTCCCTCAGGCGGGCCCGCTGACGGCCGAGCGGCTGGCCCGGCTGCCCTATTTTGAAGGCTGCGAGCTTCTGGACGTGCACACGAGGGCGGGCGGTTCTGCGCGGCTGTTCGGCCAATCGGACGCGGACTGGGTGCTTTACCGGAACAGCGCCGGCGAAACGCGCCTTGTGGGCGTCAGCTGGAGCCTTTACACCTCCCGCTTTCGCATCGACGAAAAAACCGACGCCGCCGTTCCCGGCGACAGGCTTTATCACACCGCTCAGGTTCAGAGCGGTTCCGGCCTGTATGAGGTCTCCGTTCAGACGCAGGACCGGATCATGGACGCGCGCTGCATTGCCGGAATGCAGGGCCCCCAAAGCAGCGTATGGCTCTATATTTCCCTTGCGCTGGGCCTGACGCTGCTGGAAGCCGCCGTCCCGCTGTTTATTCAGCGCCGCCGCAAAGGCGCGTTGGCATAAAAAAACATCGGTTTTGGGCCGGACGGTTTGACGCGCAGCGTCAAAAGGCGCGTTGACGCAAGAAAACATCGGTTTTGTGCTGACGGTTTTGGCGCACAGCGTACTCAAAAAGTCTGGCAATCCACAAAGGATTGCCAGGCTTTTTTCGCGCACTGTACATCCAAAACCGCCGGGCCAAAACTGCGCAGCACCCTTGAAATGGGAATTTTCGATGCAGAGCAAGGAAAATTGCCGCAGGCACCCTTTGTGGTTGTCAAGGCGATTTGACGAAGCTATGCGCGGAAATTCCCGCTTCAAGGACGATGTTTTCTTACGCCAACACGCCTAAAGGCGGGCCATGATTTTGGCCTGCAAGTGTGCCGGACGAGGCCATGCGCAAAAATTTTTGTTTCCGGGCGATGGCTTCCTGCGTCAACACGCTTAAGCCGGGCGTAAAATACAACCAAAAGCGGAAGGCCTTTGGCCTTCCGCTTTTCCATTCCCGCATTTGCCGCATTTCACAAATTGCACGCCTGTACCGTGTCCGGGGCCGGGGCCGCCGCGTTTTGTTCGGGCGCGTCCGCTTCCCCTCCGCCCCGCACGCCGCCCTGCGCTGCGTTTGCAGCAGTGCCGCACCGCCGTGCCAGCGACAGAACGTCCTGCGGCGCGTCCAGCAGAAAATCCGCCGCCGCGCCGTTCTCCACGCCGCCCAGAAGCTGCTGGGCGAGGCACTGCTCCACCCGCCGCGTGATGGCCCTGCGCAGGCTGCGCGCGCCGGAGGACGGCTCGTATGCCTCACGCACCAGCAGCCGCGCGGCGGCGGGCGTGTGCGCCAGGCGGATGCCCTGCTGCGCGGCGCGCGCTTCCAGCTCCCGCAGCAGCGTTTCCCCAATGGCCACAAGGTCCTCCTGCGCCAACGGGCCGAATACCAGCACCTCGTCCAGGCGGCCCAGCAGCTCGGGGCTGAAATGCTCGCGCACCTCCCGCATCACCTCGGCCCGCGCGCCCTCGCCCGGCGCGCCCGTGCCGAAGCCCAGCGCCGCGCGCTGGCCCGCCAGGTGCTTCGCGCCCAGATTGGACGTCAGGATCACCAGCGTGTGGGTGAAGTCCACACGCCGCCCCTCGCTGTCGGTCAGCGCGCCGTCCTCCATGATCTGCAGCAGGATGTTCGCCACGTCCGGGTGTGCCTTTTCAATTTCGTCCAGCAGCACCACGCTGTACGGGCGGCGGCGCACGGCCTCCGTCAGCTGCCCGCCCTCGCCGTAGCCCACATAGCCCGGCGGCGCGCCCAGCAGGCGTGCCACCGTGTGCTTTTCCATATATTCGCTCATATCAAAGCGCAAAAGCGCCTTTTCACTGCCAAAGCAGCAATCCGCCAGCGCCCGGGCCAGCGCTGTTTTTCCCACGCCCGTGGGCCCCAGGAACAAAAACGCTCCCATGGGGCGCGCCGTGCTGGCAAGCCCAAGCCGGGCGCGCTGCAGCGCGCCCGCAACGGCGCGCACCGCGTCCGGCTGGCCTACCACGCGGCCGGACAGCGTCTGCTCCATCGCCGCCAGCGTGGCCGTCTGGGCCGCCGTCAGCTTTTCGGCCGGCACCCCGCTCTGGCGCGACACCACCGCCGCGATGTGCGCCGCCGTCACGGCGGGCTTTTCCGGCCCTCCCGGCCGCTCCGCAGCCTCGATGCGCACCGCGCTGCACGCCTCGTCCAGCAGGTCCAGCGCCTTGTCCGGCAAGAAACGTTCGGGCAGATACCGCGCCGAGAGCGTCACTGCCGCCCGCACAGCCTCCGGCGCGATCTCCACCCCGTGATGCGCCGCGTAGCGCGGCGCAAGCCCCTGCAGGATCTCCACGGCGGTCTCCTGGCCCGGCTCCTCCACCTCCACCGCGCCGAAGCGCCGGGCCAGCGCCGCGTCCTTTTCAATGTGGCGGCGGTATTCCACCCGCGTTGTCGCGCCGATGAGCTGGATGTCCCCGCGCGCCAGCAGGGGCTTGAGGATGCCGCAGGCGTCGATGCCGCCCTCCGCCGCGCCCGCGCCCACGATGGCGTGCACCTCGTCGATGAATAAAATCACGTCCCCGGCGCGCTGCACATCCAGCAATACGTTCTTGAACCGCTCCTCAAAATCGCCCCGGTACTTGGTGCCCGCCACAAGGCTGGTGATGTCCAGCGAAAGGATGCGCTTGCCCCGGAGCTGGGGCGGCACCTGTCCCGCGGCGATGCGCCGGGCCAGCCCTTCCACCACAGCCGTCTTGCCCACGCCCGGCTCGCCCACCAGACAGGGGTTGTTTTTGCGCCGCCGCACCAGAATCTGCTCCATGCGCAGCAATTCGCTGTCGCGGCCCAGCACCGGGTCCAGCTTGTCCTGCTCGGCCAGGCTCGTCAGGTCCTTGCCGTATTTTTCGGCGGCGCGCGCCGCGCCCCGGGGGCTCGTTACAGGCCGGGGCGTCTGCTGGAACAGCGGGAACTTGCCCATGCGCCGGCCGCATTCCTTTGCCGCGGCGGCGGGCTCCACGCCAAGCTGCACCAGAATGCGCCCCGCCGTTGCCGGAGCCTCCAGCAGCGCGGCCAGCAGATGCACCGGCTCCACCTTCCCGTCGGACACGGCCTTGGCCTCGATCACCGCGCAGTCCACGCATTTGGAAAGCGCGGGCGTGAAATCCCTGGGGAAAGGCGCGTGCGCCTGCCGCAGCCCACCTGCTCGCGCAGCAGCCGCCCCACCTGATAGCCGTAGACCTGCCTTTCCAACAAAAAAGCAGCCGCTTCGCCCGTGTCGTCCCGCGCCAGCGCCAGCAGCAGGTGTTCGGTGCCAACGTAAGTATGGCCCATGTCCTGCGCCGCCGCAATGGCGCCGCGCACCACGGCGTTGCCCGCCTTTGAAAATCCGCTGAAAGTGTAATTCATCCGTCCGAACGCTCCTTTACAGGGGAAGTATGGCCGCAAACGGACCGAAAAAAACACGGGCTGCCGGGCCCGTGTTTTTTTTGCGCGTCCGGGCACTCCTGCGCCCCGGCGCTTTTGAGCGTAAGGCCGTGGCCCGTCCCGGGCCGCACGGCCGTTTTTCCGGCTTTGCCGTGCAAAGCCGAAAAAAACACGGGCCGCGCGGCCCGTGTTTTTGATGTTCCTGGTATCTTATGGATGGTTCATTTTGCCAGCGCTTCTTCCAGCGCCAACGCGATCTGGTCCGGGCAGGAGGTGTGCTTGCTGCCGCAGGTAAGGCCCTTGAGGCGCCGGATGGCGTCCTCCGCCCTGAGCCCCGTGAGCAGGGCGCTGATGCCTTTCAGGTTGCCGTTGCAGCCGCCCACGACTGTAACGGATTCGATGACGCCGTCGTCTGTGAGCGTCACTTCAGTGGAAAGAGAGCAAACGCCTTTGTTCTTGCGCGTGTACGTCATTGTTTCGCCTCCAGGAAAATTTCACGTTCCCAGAGCCGCACGGCAAGCGCGCCTTCGCCCTGCACGCCCGGCTCACACTGTCATTTATTGTAGCACAGTGTCGGCGGCGTTACAACGAATGGACGCACAAAGGGAATGCCGCTGTCAAATTTTCGTAAAATGTTCCTGAAGTTTTGCTTTTTCGCCCGCCTTTTTTGGCAAGCTGACTTGTGCAAAACCCCCAAAACGGGGCCGGGGCGGGCTGCTGCCTGCCGTTCATTCCCACCAGCGGCGGGTGACCGGGGCGGCTTCGCCCATACCGTAAAAGTTGTCCAGCACGTTGTACACATGCTCGGGGGATACGTCCTGGCCGTTCAGCGCGTCCGCCACGCGCTGGACAAAGGCCGCGTCCACCGAAACGTCATGCACGCATGCCTCGCCCCAGGCAAGCGCATAGGTGGCATATTCCCCATTCACATCATCGAACGAACACTCGCACACCACCGTATACCTCATACCCGAAATGAACCCCTTTTCCCTTTATTTTCGCGGTAAATCTACGCTTTTATTTTATCGCAGTTCAGATGTGAAAAATACCATTTTTTGTAAAATCGACAAAATCATAAACAAAACGACAAAATAAAGCAGCCTCACCTTTCCTGTGTTCGTTGCACGCACACAAGCAGGCAAAAATGAAAATGCCGCAGGATGTGCAGCGTCTGTAATCATATCATTACAATAGGGAAATTCATATTGGCAAAAAACACGTATTTTTTTCTTAATACTGTTATCATTGACAAATATTACCTTTTAAGGTAATATTTACTTACCATAAAAGGCAAATATTGCGGGACAAGGAGAAATTTATGAACATTCGAAAGCTCAATGAGATCCGCGAGGTGCGCAATCTTTCCTGCGTCAGCATCGCCGAGCAGTCCGGCGTCCCGTACCGCACGGTGTCGAAATTGTTTTCTGGAGAAAATCAGAACCCCACCTGGGAGACGATCACAGCCATTACCCGCGTGCTGAACTGTTCGCTGGACGAATTGCTGAACACCCATCCAAGCGAGATCTTCAGCTCGGAGGAGATCAAACGCATCCGCAAGTTCCGTTCGCTCAGCGCCCACGGCAAGCGCATGGTGGATATCGTTCTGGACGAAGAATACCACCGTTTTCTGGAGCAGATGTACCGCGAGGAAAAAATCAATGCGTTTAATCTGGTGGATGACATCCGCCAGCTCAGCTATGAGCAGATCGCCAAGGCGTCCCGCTATGTGCGCGCACTGAAAAACGGTTTTTCAGAATAACCGGCAAAACGGCGTGCCGCTCTATTTTTTGCCCGCAATGCATTGACAAAATGCCGCGAAGCGATTAAAATAATAAATGCTCCGCGGATTTAGCTCATCTGGTAGAGCGTCTGCTTCCCAAGCAGAAGGTGGCGAGTTCGAGCCTCGTAATCCGCTCCATTCAAAAACCCCAGCCTTTTGTCTGGGGTTTCTGCTTGGCGCAAAAGCGCAGCTTTTGCGCCAAGCTGCCTACGAACAGGGCCTTTGGCCCCGTTCGCCGCGCACGGCGCGGGGTCATTTTAAATGAAAAAGGGGTTCACCACCCCTTTTTGGCGGCATTCGCCGCGTGGCTTGCACTTTGCTGCGCAAAGATGCATGGCTTTGCCACCGCCAGCTTTTTCCCCGGACTTTTCTTTTACTTCTTTGCTTTTTTCGACAGTCTGAAACCCCAGCCAAAAGGCTGGGGTTTTTTCATTGCGGAGCCGGCGCGTCCAGCACAGCCTGTACGCGGCCTACCTGCCCGTCCTCCAGCATCACCTTGATGCCGTGGGGGTGGGTGGGGCTGTTTGTCAGGATGCGCCGCACCACACCGCGGGTGCGCCTGCCGGTGGGCTGGTCTTTTTTAAGTACGATCTCCACCTGTTGTCCGGGGCGGATGTCCGCACGCCGTTTGCCGTCCATGGGGCGTTCCTCCTTGCCGTTTATCGAATGCGCCGTTTGCCGCCGGCCGCTTCGCCTAGGGCAAAAGCGACCGCTGGGCCTTGCGCAGCGTGTCCTCGTATGCGCCCGCAAAGCTGCCGTGCAAAAATTTCGGGAAGCCTTCCTCGGCCAGCCGCTGCCAGCACGCTTCCTCGCGGCCCGGCAGGATGGGAAAAAACAACGCGCCCGCCTGCGCGGCCAGTGCCGCGTCGCCAAGCGTATCGCCCACCACCAGCATGTGCGAAGGCAGGTATCCGGCGCCGAAAACGGGAATGAGCGCCTCCGCCTTGCCGTCCTGCGGCGCGGCGAACACCGCGTCCGTATAGCCGGACAAGCCGCCCCGCGTCCATTCGCCTCTCACCGCCGCAGGCGTGCCTGTGCCCATGGCCACCACGTCCGCCACGGCGCGCACCGCGGCAAGGCAGCCTTCCACCGCGGCAAAGGGCGCGCACTCCTTGGGCATGGCCGTCAGGCGGCGGTTCACCTCCCGGCTCCAGGCCAGCGCCCGCGCCAGGGCGGGGCCCGCGCCGCGCTTCACGCGGGCCGCAAGCGCGCCGTGCGTCAGCTCGCTGCCGCTCTCCACCCAATGCAGAATGCCGTCCAGCCCCGGCACGGCGGCCCCCTGCTGTGCGATGCGCACACATGCCTGTGACAGCAGACGGAACCGGTTCCCGCCGCGCAGGCGGCTTTCCAGTGCAACAGACATCCAGGCACGCCGCGCCTCCTGCGCGTGCTCCTCCAGCTCAAACACCTCTACCAGCGCCGGGCAATAGGCTTGCTCCTGCCGGCTGCGCAGCGTGTCCAGCGCGCTGCCGCAGATGTCGGTGCACAGTAAAAATTCCCTTTTGCGTGCGTATGCCGTATTCTCTGTTTCCCGCATCTCCACTCGCTCCGTTCTGTGGAAAATCTACATTCTTATCATACATGCATATTACACAAAAAAGCAAGTGATTTAAAACATTTTTTGTATGTTTATTTGTTTTTTTACAATTCAGTCCTCAAAGCCGCCCAGTACGCGGCCGATAGAGGCCTGGATTACCAGGTCTGCCCGGGCGTCTGCCGGGGTCGGCGTCTTGTTGACGACCGCCAGCGCGGCGCCTGTAAAATAGCGCAGCAGGCCCGCCGCGGGGTAAACGTTCAGCGACGTACCGCCTACCAGCAGCAGGTCCGCACGGCGGATGGCGCGCACAGCCGCGTTGAGCGTCGTTTCATCCAGCGCTTCTCCGTACAGCACCACGTCCGGCTTGATGACGCCGCCGCAGCCGCACCGCGGCACGCCTTCGGAGCGCAGCACGTCGTCCAGCGTATAAAACGCGCCGCAGCGTGTGCAGTGGTTGCGGTGCACGCTGCCGTGCAGCTCCAGCACGTTTTTGCTGCCCGCTGCCTGGTGCAGGCCGTCAATGTTCTGCGTGACGACGGCTTTCAGCTTACCGGCCTGCTCCAGCCGCGCAAGGGCAAGGTGCGCCGCGTTCGGCTCCGCCTGCGGGTACAGCATTTTGTCGCGGTAAAAGCGGAAGAACTCCTCCGGCCGGCGTTCGAAAAAATCGTGGGACAGAATTTCCTCCGGCGGCCAGCGGTATTCCTGGTGATACAGCCCGTCCGTGCTGCGGAAATCCGGGATGCCGCTCTCGCACGACACGCCCGCTCCACCGAAAAATACAATCGCTTCGCTGGCATCCACCAGCCTGCGCAAACGTCCGTCCATACCCTCTCTCTCCTTTTTTAACAATTTTTAACAATGGGAAGCGCGCTGTGCCAGCCGCCGCGGCTGAATCTCTGTGTGTCGGCGCGTCGGCCGCGTTTTTTTAACAACGGGAAGCGCGCTGCGCCAGCCGCCGCGGCTGAATCTCTGTGCGTCGGCGCGCCGGCCGCGTTTTTTTAACAACGGGAAGCGCGCTGCGCCAGCTGCCGCGGCTGAATCTCTGCGCGTCGGCGCGCCGGCCGCGTTTTTTTAACAACGGGAAGCGCGCTGCGCCAGCTGCCGCGGCTGAATCTCTGCGCGTCGGCGCGCCGGCCGCGTTTTTTAACAATGGGAAGCCTGCTTTACGGGCCTCCGCAGCTAAATTCTTTTAACAGCGGAAAACGCATTGAGCCAGCCGCCGCGGCTGAATCTCTGTGCGTCGGCGCGTCGGCCGCGTTTTTTTAACAACGGGAAGCGCGCTGAGCGGCCGCCGCGGCTGAATCTCTGTGTGTCGGCGCGTCGGCCACGTTTTTTTAACAACGGGAAGCGCGCTGAGCCAGCCGCCGCGGCTGAATCTCTGTGCGTCGGCGCGCCAGCCGCGTTTTTAACAATGGGAAACCCGATTTACAGGCCGCTGCGGCTGAATTTTTTCAACAACGGAAAACCATTGAGCCAGCTGCCGCGGCTGAATCTCTGTGTGTCGGTGCGTCGGCCGCGTTTTTTAACAATGGGAAGCCTGCTTTGTCCCGGACTGCAGCCCTCGCAAATATTTTCGGGCCCGTTCGTCTGAGAAGCGGATTTTGTGATACAATAATAGCAAAGTCTGCAATACCAGTATACCATATTTTCAGGCTCACGCTTTGCGCGCCGCCCGTGTTCACTAAAAAAAAGCTGACGCCCGCGCCGCGGCCCGCATGCCCCGCCCGCGGCTCGTGTGCACCGGGCGGTCCTATGGTCCCGTACTCCCGGCTCCGCCGCTGTAAAAAAGGAAGTGTTCTTATGCCTGCTGTCATCACGAATGAAATGGTGTTCGCCGCTTTGCCGCCGCGTCCCCCGGAAAGCCACAAGGGCGCGTACGGCCGTGTGCTGGCTGTCTGCGGCTGCCCGGCCTACCGCGGCGCCGCCGCCCTTTCCGTGCTGGGCGCACTGCGCGCCGGCGCGGGCGTCGTTACGCTGGCCGCGGGAGAATCCGTCATCCAAAGCATTGCCGCGCGCGTTCTGGAGGCCACGTTCCTGCCGCTGCCGGATGAAAGCGCGCTCACCTCCATGGCCGAAACCGCCACCGTATGCCTGGCGGGCTGCGGGCGTGAAGCCGATGAAACCACCGCGCGGGAAATGAAGCTTCTGCTGGAACGCACCCGCGGCACAGTGGTGCTGGACGCCGGCGGCCTGTGCAGCCTTGCCGCCGAAAAGCAGGCCATGCGCCCCGCGGCCGGGCGGCTCATCGTCACGCCGCATCCGGGCGAAATGGCGCGCCTTGCCCACACCTCCGTGCAGCAGGTGCTGGCAGCGCCTGCCGAAACGGCGCTGGCCATGGCCAAACAGCTGGACGCCGTGGTGGTGCTGAAGGGCCACCGCACGCAGGGCCTGGCCCCGGCGCAGGCAGCCGTGTGCGGCGTTTATCTGCACGGCCTCGCGGCCGACCGGTGCGCGGCGCGCCTGTCCCAGCAGGGCATGCTGCCGGAGGATATTCTGGCAGACCTTTGCGCGCTGTATCTTGAAAACGGGCGTTGAGCATGCTATACTTTTGTCATGTGCAAT
>VOFI01003348.1_pt1 | contig 44853 bp, 59 predicted proteins | sample 5384131 | NCBI WGS metagenome assembly VOFI01 (sample SAMN12384728, study PRJNA508395) | human gut metagenome | isolation source: healthy gut H | host: Homo sapiens
TTTTGTGTAATTTGTCTTTTACATTCCACATCTATTTAGGTTCATTTTACAAGCCACTATGAAGTTACTACATTTTATTTGATATGTTCCTTGTTTTCGTAGATGACTTTTATTAGACAGATATTCATTATCTCCACAAAGGTTCTTGCTCCCAATGACAAGGAAATCCTAACAAATGGGGGCTTACTGATGGGTGATTTGCCAGAAGTCGTTTGAAACTGGCTACGAAGGTGTTATCAGGAGAGATGGAGTTGAGCCAATACACTACATAGCATAATTGCGGATAAAGAGTTTGCTCACGAAACGTGAAATCTGCAATCCATGTATTCGGCATACGCTCAGGCATCATTGGTTTTACAGGAAAGACACGGTTTGACAGCCTTGAATGATGGGCACAGCAATTACGAAGCACGGCAAGACACTCCAACCAGCTTCGCAAGAATTTGTGATGATTCAAGCCGAACTCTCTCGCTACGGCATGTTTAGCGGTAGCATCCGAAAAGTTAGAATAAAGTTTGGATAGTGTACCCATTGAGATAACTTCCAACGTTTTCCAAACAGGAGGTAAGTCTGGCTCACTATACTTGCGAAAATGCTTTGTAATAAAATCATCATGAGAGCGAGATACTTCCTTACGGATAACAGCCAAGTTCGCTGCGAAACGCATCCCATTGGTCGCATAATTTTCGTCCATAAACCAAAATGCTCCAAATTCAAGAGCAAAGTGCTTGATTATTTTTGTGCGAACAGCAACTTCAATCGTTTGAATGGCGGTAAACAATAAAACTCTGAGTTCTTTGTCAAAAGAATAAAGGTCTATAATATCAGCAAAACTACTGCCTTCTCTGAATTGATGAGTAAAACGGTCGGCTTCAAAGTGTCTCCAATAACCAGCAAGGCGAAAATAGCTGATGGTGTCAAGCACCTTAATAGTTTGCTCAACATCATCAATAAGCAAACCTCTCTCTTTGAGAATATCAATTTGCTGCTCTGTGGTTATGGCTTGATGTGTATATCTAACTCCCATAAATAAAAATGTCCCGCTGGGTACGCTAATCTTACGGGAAGCGAGCGGGATTTGTTGATGCAAAGGTAATCTTTTATTTTTTATCTGCAAAAAAACAGCACCAGATATACAATTAAATGTGTATTTAGTTGCTTTTTACAAAGTAATCTTATAATTTTGCGATTAGTCAAGTCCGATGTTTTATTTTTCTCTTCCTCTTCCTACAATAAAACATCATGGTAAGATTGGAAAACATGTCTTACTATAATGTTTGGATAAGTGGAAATGTTTTCTAATGCCAATTTACAGACGACAATGTGCGAGTGTAAAATTAAAAGTTCAACGTAAATCAACAAGCCATGGCATTGGGATTAATATTGGAAATCAATGGATATAAGTATAAGTTATTAAAGTATAATCGCCGCTTTAATCAGAAAAGGCATTGTATAGTTCTACCTTTTCTCTCTGATATGAAAGAAATATCTGAATCCATGTTTCACTAAACTTATAAATACACAATGACCGATAAAAGCTATTTTGACTATCTCATAGAGATAGCAAGTATTATGGAAATAAATCATCAGTGTATTTATGATGAGAAGACATGCCAAAAATGGCGAGTATGCAATTACATTGATAAGAGTCTGATTCATAATATAGAAATTGATATTATTGAATATCCACAAAGTAATGCGCCAGAGGTATATCCAACATACAAGTTGTTACAACAACTCAATCCCATATCGCAACATATACATCTTCATCTGGATAAAATGGGAAAGATTATTTCAGTCGTAAACAATCAAGAAATTGAGGATAGGTGGACTGAAATAAAGGATACGCTTGTTTCTGAATACGGAGATGTAAAACAGGGAAGGAAGATGATTGAGAATTTGAGTATCACTTACTACAATTTCATTGAATCCATTAAGAAATCTCTATTGCATCAGATTTTTCTTATGCGATTTAGAAAAGAGGATAAATTTAGAGTAGAACTACCATCCGTTCTGAACGAGGGGGCTATGATTGATGTTGATATGAAGCGTGTCATATCAGGTGGCGGGCAACAATGTCTGCAAGGACAAGGTTATGTCCAGCATAGAACCTCGATGATGGGAAAATATGACAAACAGATAAGACCTTTGACACAATGTCGTTTTGATTACAACTTCGATATTGAGGCTGTTTATGAATTCAATACTGATCGTATTCTTCAGAATATAGAGGTTCTGATGCAGGAACAGTCTTGCGAGAACTTTATACACAAAAAGAAAATTACATTCACTAATCTCATAATCAACTAAAAATATGGCACGTAAATTTTTGATTGATGGGAATTGGCTGATTTGTTCCGAGGGAACTTGTATGCAACGCATACAGGTAAACAGCCAAAGTACAATATATGCGCATGGTAAACTTGTAGCAACCATGAATGACCGCATGGACGGGAATTTCTATTGTTTGAAGATGGTTACAGCAGGGGCGCTCGTTGGAGCTCTTGTTGGAGCTGTTATAGCAGCCGGAGCTATTCTCACCGGAGGTGCTGCCATTGGCGGAATCGTAGCAGCTATAGGTTCAGGGGCACTTGTAGGTTCAATTAGCGGGAAATTGCTATCGTTGATGCCATGTATCTGCGCTTGTCTAACGAAACCGAATAGGTGGACAATGGTAAAAGACACTGTTCTACTACAGAATCAAAAGGCATTGATGCCTGATGCAAAATTGAATTGTCTTTTGGGTGGTATGGTATCTATCATCTTACCCCAAATTGAAATTGTTTTGGATGCTCTCGCTTTGTCAAATTGCGCTTATAATGTAGATGATGAGAACTCTCCAAGATATAAAGACAATGCAGAAATTCCTAATGGTTGGACTGAGATTAAAGATTTAGAAAAAGAATTTGGAACTAAAATAGAAACCCCTCTAACTAACTCTCTAAATGGCTTTAAGGCTAAGCTATTCAAAAATGGAGATATGTATATTTTGGCTTTTGCCGGAACAGAGCTACGAGATGATGAAGGGAACTTCAATCAGAAGGATGCTGTTACAGATGGAAGACAGGCTTTTGGATTGGATGATAAGGAGGATGGTCAATATGCGAATGCTGTATCATTGTCAAATGAAATAAGTTCAAAGATCGAAGAAGAGAATGAAAAAGGAGATAATAAAAAACTCATAATCACAGGACATTCTTTAGGTGGAGGATTAGCTACCATTGGAGGTTCGGTAACAGGTGCAAACACATACACCTTTAATGCGGCAGGTGTGCATGAACAGACTTTTAAAGACCAAGAAGTTGATATTGAAAACACACAACATATACAAGCGTATTACTCAGATAAAGATCCGCTCAACATAGTACAGAATCATCGAAGTATATTGATGGCTTTGTTAGCATCATCCAAATGTGGATTCCTATCTTTTTTAGGTAGCGGAATTTTCTTAACTAATAGCTTGCCACAGGTATCGGGACAAAAAATAGGAATTGAGACGGACTGCTCCTTGCTTTCCGGGCATTCATTAATGGAGTCCAAATTAAAAGAAACTCTTATGGCGGAACAAAAAAACACTCCTGATGTAAAAGTTTATACTGAATATGAATAAGTTTTGTTGTCTGTTATCAAGCATCGTTTTGTTAATCATTTTTAATTGCTGTAATATGAGAGTAGATAAATTTAAGCCAGAAACATATTTTAGTCGTACAGACTATTTGGAGTTTTCAATGGCGAAAGCAATATATCATGAAAACAAGAAACAAATTAAAGAGAATGTCAGTTCTGGTAAAGTAGATATAAACAAACCGGGAGTATCTGGTTTTACATATCTTTTATATGCGATTTTTTTAGAGAGATACGATATTGTAAAGGTTCTATTGGAACTTGGAGCCGACCCAAATCAATTATCAATAATAAAACACCCTGATGGAAGTATCGAGAAATTAACTCCTTTAGGATGCGTATGCAGAAATCATTGGTATCCTATAAAGTATATAAAATTATTAGTTGAAAAAGGGGCAAACGTAAATGACACTAATATAACACCTTTACATGCTTGCGTCGGTAATCCCGGAAAAGATCAGAAAAGAGTCCGTTATTTAATAGAAAATGGAGCGAATATCAATCAAGTTTTTGGAGATTATACTCCAATGCAACGAGCAGTATTAGGTCGAAGGTTAGACTTGGTGGATTTATTGTGGGATTATGGAGCAAATCCATTATATATCGGTAAAAAAGGAAATAGCTTGGCATATATGGTGCAAAATATAGTCAATAAAAACTTGGGAACTCCTAAATATGTTAACCACGCACGTGAGATAATGGAAAGGCTTAAGGAATTGGGCGTTCAATTTCCTGTTTCATTGAATCCGACAAAAAATGTAGAAGAGAAAACAGATTCTACAACTACTGATCCCTGTCAAAATCAAACTGATACGAACAAAGTAGAATGGAATTGGATGTAAATGTGTGTCAGTAGATTTCGGTTGATTGATATAAATTCAACCGAAATCTACTGGATTATCTTTTATCTTCCCATCGAACGCCCCATCTTTTGCTGTTGGTCATAATGTCCCTCCAGTATGTTATCGACTTCCCGTCTGGCTTTGATTTGCTGCTGGCTGTCAAAATCACCTTTCCGCTTTGCCGTGAAATACAGAAAATCACCGGCGGCTCTGTGTGACTGTTTGTCTTCACCGAACAGGTTAAGTGCACCCTTGATGTCCGCTACCTGCTCCGTATCAAAACGTGGCTTGTAATAATCCCTTGCCAAACGGATGATACTGTGTACCGCCTTGCGAAAAATCTCGCTTATCTTGAGCAAAAGGAAGCCGAGACTCTCAATAATCAGATTCTGCCATGCAATCCGGTTTTTAAGTTTCATAGTTTCCTCTGAATGCACGGCATCCCTGCGGCTTAATTCAGACTGATGTTCAGTTTTCAACTTCATCAATTCACGGTGGTGGCTGTTCTGCATGGTCCGGATTGTGCCTTGTAACTGCCCGATGGTTTCCTCATGTGTGGAAATCTCATGACGCAAATCCTCTATTTCGCCTTTTAGAGCCTTTGACCTGCCTGTAGCCCAGCCGACAGCGGCATTGAGCAGTTCACTGCCTTTCTCCTTATTCAGCCTGGAACGTTTCTCGCTGATAGCTCTGTCAAGCTCTTCATTCTGCCGTTCCTTTTGAATAGCTATTTCATTTAGAGTGTTGGTGATTATTTCAGCCTCGTGCATCTTTTGGTTGGCTTTTTCCAGTTGATGCTCCCGATACTGCCTCGTAGCGTCAAGACGCTTCATCTCCTCTTTCTGCTTCTCAATGATGAAGTCATTACGCTCCAGATGTTTCTTTCCCGTAACGGCTTTTGATTGTCCCCGCTCCATTGAGAGAATATCGGATGCTAGGTTTTGCATCGTTGTCATATCGTCATCATTGAGTTTTATGCTCTTGCCTGTATCGTGGTTCATCCAGTCGAATACAATGTGCGCATGGTAATTCGGCTTGAACCATCTGTCACCCACCTTGAAACTCTCCCTGTCCTCCGGCGATGGTTGTCCGGACAGCCAATGTCCCTCGTCCTTGTGCAGATAAATCTGGAGCGGTGTGATACCCCAGCGTCTTTGGCACTCATTACCAAATTCACGCACGTCCGCCAGTGTCGTGTCCGGTCGGATGAGCATCACTCCTTCACGTATGGGAGAGCATCCTGCCACCTTGATGATTTTGCCGTTCTTGCCTTTACGCTCACGTTCTTTCTCCTGCATGGCACGGCCGGTCTTCTCCTTTACCATCCGCTTTATGTTGTCGTAGTGCTTTTGCAGATCGGGGCTGCCGAAGTTCCGGTTTACCCACTGCTCGTTACCGGCGGAGAGTTCGGGAACGATATAGATTCTGGACTTGGCAATATTGCGCATGTACTCGCGTGTCCTCCGGTTATGAGGCATGCTGGAAGCAACATTGCAAGGCTTGATATGTATGCTTGATTTTGTAGCCATTTTCTTGAAAATTGATTGGGGTTGTTGGATAATGTTGATTGCTTCTGTCCGCTTATAACCGCATGGGGTTCTTAGGGGTGTTACCCATAAGCGGAGTTTCCAAAGAGAGGGTCACTCTTTGGTCAGGTTGCATAGGGCTGACAGCCCTTGCCGGGTTCTCAGGGCAGCGTCCTGAGTGGGACGGGGCAACGCCCAGCCCCTCGGGAGAGCCCACAACTACGAAAGCGGAGCGTGTAGTTATAGTGGGCTATAAGAGTGCAAGCACTTCTTCCCGCATCCCGTGTCACCGGCTTCCGTTCTCCTCCGTCATGGAGGGTCTTCGCTACCGTTGCATATTGGGGCTGTACCGACCAATACAAGGTCAAGTTCATTGATTAGTTTTTGCAGAACGGGGTTCTTATCAATCATCCGCCCGAGGATTCTTTCCGCCTCTACAAGATGGCTGGCTGTACACATTATTTTACTTTCCCGTATCTGAAAAACAATCCAGTCGGCTATGTCAATATGGGCTGCTTTCTGCTCCGGTGTGGCGTTCTTTTCTATAAGGTCAGACACTATCACTTTACAGAAACTTATGCACTCGGCACGCTGCTTCCATTCGGCATAAGCATCGGCATCGGGAAAGAGGAGTACGGTTCGTCCGGCCAGCACACGGAGTTTTTCCTCTCTCATCTGACTCTTGCCTCCTGCCGCCAGCCATACATAACCGGGAAATATGGCAGAGCCGATAACTGCACTTTTCTCGGATTCCACCAAGACAGCTACCTTATCGGGATAGACATTCAGCAGGTGTTCCCCGAAGAGGCACTGGGATAGCTGCCACTCTTCCGGCAATACCCGTTGCCTTTTCAGTTTGCTGTGTATCCAGTCCACTGCCAATGCTTCTCCTCCCTTGATACGGTGTCCGTTCTCTGGATTGTACTGCATCACCTTGCCTGTATGTACCTTGTTTTCCCGGTCAATCTGCCAGAAAATGACAGCACCGTCCCGAGTAGCTCCAAGGCGGTACTCTTCCAGCAACCGCCTCAATACTTCCTTTGCCTTGCTGCCATAATAAGAGCCAAGGAGAGAGGAAATGAAGCGGAAGAAGTTACTATGCACGCTTTGCGACCTTTCCACATACTGTGGCGATATGTAACCTGTAACCGTCTGCCGGGATGCCTGTCCGGTTTTCCTTTCTGTTTTATTCTTGTCAAAAGAAAAACTCTTGGCGGTACGACATTCAGGGCGGTCGTGGAAATACTCTTTGGGAGTATAATGATAACCGCAACTGCTTTCATGGTTGCACCTGCCTACGGACGGATGCAACGGTACACCGCTATCGTCCACATAGTAGGCGAAAGAATGTCTGTCACCGCAATTCGGGCAGGTATGCCGTGTTGCAGTCCCTTTGTATTTCTGTAACGAATAGTTTACCATACCTAATGTCAATTCTGTTGGTTGATTTTTATTGCTGCCACGTCTTGTCCCGCTGTCCCACGTCCCGTCCTTCCAAGGATTGGGACGATGGGACACTTCGGGACACTTGGGACAATCTCTGCTCTCACAGTCCTTTTGTTTTGGAATTGTCAAGTGAAAGGCAGGTAACTTGCTATTTTCATCTGTAGCCACTCTGCTGACTGTCATTACTTTATATAAAATCCTTTTGGAGTTCTTTACAAAATCACCTTTGATGGTTTTCCGAAACCTGCTTGGTCGGGTACCGTCCGTCCCATGCTGTCCCACTGTCCCGTGTATGAAGACCGGGACAGCGGGACACTTTGAAACAGAACAGTAAAACCGGCTTCTGCTTGTACGATCATTTATCCGGCAAGCGGAATCATTTCTCTTTAAACAGGTATGTGCAGGCCACTTGTTCATGCCTTGTCCTCCCCGTTTCCTTGTCCGGCAAACAGTTCCGTCTGTCTTGCTTCGTTGGCTGTCCCATTGTCCCTTTTCCCTATGGGACGGGACGGTGGAACACTCGGTCCATCCGTATGGCTACCATTTTTGCTGCGCTGGATTATCCGGCTGACGGTTGATTTGCCACAGTTCACTTGCGAGGCTATCTCCCGTACAGATTTTCCGGATTGGGCAAGGTGCAGAATCTGGAAGTCCCTTTGGCTTGATTCGTTGTCGCCAAGCCGTTTCAAATGTTCCTTTTCTGTAGAAAAGCCCCTGGGAACAAATTGCAGGAAAGCATCCACCTTTTCAATCTCATAGATAATCACATTGTCCGCATCATGGGAGAAGGTGCCATAACGCACCTTGAGCTGCTTCACATAGCGAAGTCCCCCGTCAAGGGCACTCTTTCCGATGGCGAATACGCTGTCAAAGAAATTGTAGAGCCGCTTGCTTCCTGCAAGGTCGTTGGATGTGATGGGGCACTCCATGGAACGTTTGGGAGTGTGTGCCAGTACAAGGATTGACAGCCCGTACCTCTTTTTGAGATTATTTAGGTGTATCATCAGCCGTCCCGCCGCATCACCTTTCTCAATGGCACAGCACAGGTAGGTAAGATTATCTACAATGAAAATCCTACATTCGGTTTGCAATGCCATCTGTTCGATGCTGCCAATAATGGCTTCCTCAAAGTTGACATCCAACAGGGAGTTGCAGTCTATTGATACCCGGTACAGTTTGTCGGGAAAGGTATGCAGCCTGCCATGTCCGTCGGTATAGCGAAGCTGGAACTGTTTTTCGGACAGTTCAAAATCCAGATACAGGACAATGTCTGTCCGGGCGATACGGTCGGCTATCTGCACGGCAAGTATGGACTTACCCACATTGGAGTCCGCAAAGAGGCAGGACAATTCGCCCTCATACCAGAAACTCTTCCACAGTGCACGGGGTGCAGGTTGCTGTGACGCTTCAAGAATAGTTAGGTTGGCTGTCTTGATGGTCATCATGCCTACACTTTCCGGCATGCCGGTCTGCACCTGGGAAGCCCTTGCAAGGTCGCCCTGTATCAGACTGATATAATTCTTGTCCTCTTCCATAACGCTTACCAGTTACGTTGGGTGGGTTTACGGCGGTGTGAAGAGGAAATGGATTCATTCAGTTCCTCGTCGGACAATGGTACCGGATTCTTCCGAGAGGATTCCAGCCACTTGTCAAGTTCGTCCCGGTAAAGACAATAGCGCTTGCCGGGTTTAGTGGCAGGAATACTTCCATCCGAAAGCTTCATGTAGAGCGTTCCTTTGGGTATTCCCAAGTACTCTGCCGCTTCATCTACCGACATGGGGACATGGGTGTCCACCGCCTTGGCATGGTTCACACTGTGCTGCTCGGTAAGCAGGCTTTTCAGGCTCATGACTTCGTCCAGAAGCCGAGCCACAACCTCTGGAAGGTCGTTGAAAGTCAGATTGGTTCTTTCCATATTGCGATTCGTCTCTTTTGTAAGACTTGCCGCAAAGGACTGCAATGATAGGGTCGTGAATACCTCCACGAAAAAATAATTCCCGAATAACGATGCCCAACCGTGAACGATGGGTAATGTTATTCGGGAAATGCTATTAAACAGGCTGTTAAGTAGTGTCGGCTACTTGTCGTTATTGCTCAAAGACGGGATGATTCTTACTCTTTTCGCAAGTAACCATTCGGATAATGGAAATCCGGTTTACCGTCTTCGGGTTCGTCAATGGGAATCGGGGACTTTAACGGGTCAACCTTGAAGTTCTTGATGGTCGCTATATCCGTTTCGGCAAACTCGCGTGGGAAAAGTTCTTTGACGAAACGGGCACGGTTATCCCCATTATAATATCTCTTGTACATGCAACGCTCCGCTATGTTCCATATGAAATGACGGAGCGGAATATTGGAGATGTCCTGTGTCAGCCGCCTTTTTATCGGCTTCGGCTTGTAGTTGTTCTTGTTCATCCAGTTGCTCACCTCATTGCAGACATGGTTCACTGTCTCCTCGTCTGCGATACGAGGCATGTAGAAATGTATATACTCCACTACCATGCGGATGCGTCTTTCATTTTCCTTGTCCTGCTCATCTTTATAACTTGAACGGATTTCTTCGTGACGCTTCGGGTCGATATTCAGCTCTATGGGGTGTGCATCGGGGCTTGCCTCTTCCGCTATCTGCGCTACTGGTTCTATTGTATTCTGCGGTTCTTCTTCCTGCAAGGCTACGGTTTCCGTAGTAATCTCTTTCATCTCCTTTTTGCCGAACTTGATTCTGTAGATTTCGTATGTATCGAAGATAACTGTCTGAAAAGAGAGATACAGCAGCCATCCGAGAAGGTTACTGCACACGAAGACTATCAGCCTTACAAAATTGTCCTGGTTGAAACTTGCTGCGATGATTATCGTGATAAAAAAAGAAATCATACAGATGGCTACGAAGATGAAGCCTAAAATGATATATTTGTCTTTGATGGACGGTTCCATATTCATGTCTTTGTTTCTGGTTATTACTCGATTCTGTTCTCCTTCCTTGCAAAAATAATAGTATTCTTCCGAATATTTTCCATTCCTTGCGGCTGGAGGGCTTTTTTTCATCGTTTTTCACCAAAAATCCTAAATCATATCCGGTTTTCATATTCCAGAGTTAGTATTAGCGGAATACTGGAAAAATGGAGGGTACGGTTGTCGTCTTTACGCTTGACCGTACCCTCCATCAATGAACCGGAGACTATTTAATATGCCTTAAACCTCCTTGCGTTTCAAGGTTATCTTGTCAACAACTTCACACATCTGCTGCGCAGCCATCTTGGAATAAATCTGTGTGGTAGTTATGTTCTTATGTCCCAGACAGGCTTGGATAACAGTCATGTCCGTACCCATTTCCACATGCAGACTTCCAAATGAATGTCGGGTGCAGTGGAAGGTTATCTTCTTGGTTATGCCTGCCGCAAGGAGCCACCGTTTCAACGGTCCTTGCAGCATTTTGTCCTTGAATCCGTCAAAGATAAGTCCGTCATGCCGCTCTCCAAGCAGCCTGTAGGCTTCGTCGCTGATGGGGTTGTGTACAATCTGCTTTGTTTTCTGCATACGGGTGGTAACGAACATCTTGCCGTTGGTGTACGGCTGTATCTGCTGCCAGGTAAGTTGTTTGATGTCGCTTTTCCTCAGTCCGGTCAGGCAGCCGAAAAGGAACGCCCTTTTCAAAACTTCCTCTTCACAGGGAGTTTCGGCAAGCCGTATCAGTTCCTCCTGACTCAAATGCTCCCTCATGGTTGGGATGCTCTCTATGCGGTCTAAGAATCCGTTTGGGTTCTCCTTGATCTTCCTGTCACGGTAAGCGGTATGGAGAACGGCACGAAAAGCAGACCAGTAACCCGCAGCAGAATTGACATGCAACTTCTGTCCGGTATGAACGGATTGTGGGGCATCAAGCAGATACTCCATGAACTTGCGACACAAGTCCACATCCACTTCTTCGAAGGTGCATTTGCCGTTAACGAAACGTTCGAAATGTTTATATACATGCTGCCACTTGGTGTTTTTCCTGTCTGCCAGTTCTTTGAAGTAGGCGAGGAAATTGCCTTTCATTTTAGCTTTGTCAAAGAAGCCGTTGTTCTCGTTGAAGATAGCTTCATAACGTCGGTTGCGCAGTATTTCCGCCTTTTTCATCATGCGTGTATTGAAATCACGCTCCTGCTGGTTGGCGGGTCTGGCGAAGATGTAAATCCCGAGGGCTTCACGGGTAATCACCTTCATGGTGGTATTGTCACGGTAGCCGGGATAATAGTCCAGACATAGTGAATACTGTGTTCCGTTCTTAATCTTGCGCTTGCGCAAGGTAACTGTCTTGCATTTGCTCATATGGGTGATGGTTTTAATTGGTTGTACATTTTCGGGAATGTCCCGTGTTTTCAGTGCAAAGGAATAACGTGAAACAATCGTGAGTATTCTCACGACAATCATTTTTAAATAATTTTCCGATAATACGGAGTGTTCACGGTTGGTTGTTCCTCTCTGCCATGACACGTTCTACATCAGAACGCAGGAGCAGGTTCTTCACACCCACCTTTATCTTTTCAATGTGCTTTGTTTTGACTATGTGGCAGATGTTGGCGGATGAAAGCCCGTAAATTTGCTGAACCTGCTCTACCGTACAATAGCGTTCATCGTTCACAAGGTCGGTTCTACGGAGTTCGTCCAAATGAGATTTGGAATAATAGGTATGTCCGTATTCTCTTTTAGTGGGTATCTTGTGGCGGTAAACGTATGCCCGGAGTGCAGAGGGCTTCATTCCAAACAGGTTTTCCGCTTCCTCCGTCAGGAGCCAGTCTGTTATCCTGCTTATATCGACAGACACACCAAAGAAGTCGTCAATATGCTTCTTGCTGTAATAGTTCTTCCCAGCTATGCGACAAATGGGGATATGATTACGCTTTGCGGAAGTGTACAGCCATGACCGCTTTACCTTAAAAAGGGACATCACTTCCTCGCCCGAATAGAAGTCAAGCACTTCATCAGCCTTATGTTCCCTCTTTTCTTTTTTGGCAAGCAAGAAAGATGAAGTGGATTGCTTCGGTCTGGAAGTGCTGCCCGGGAGAATACGGTGATAGGGATTGCCTTCCAACATCCGCTCAATGTCAGCCTTACGGATGAATGACATGCGATTGCTGATGCGTGAGGCTTTCAACTTGCCGGTGGCTACCAGTTTGTAAATGTATTGCCGGGAACAGCCCATGAGGATGGCTGCTTTGGAAAAGGTGAGATACTCCTGATGCTGTATCTCCATAATAGGACTGGCAATTTTGAAGAGGTTGTTCTTCTGCGCTGTTCTGGCTCGCTTGGCTTCCGTCTGGCAGGCCTCGCTGCAATACCTTTGCATCCCGCTCCGGGTTGCAAACGGCTTGCCACAAAAAATGCATTTCTTCGTTGTTTTCATACTGCTCTATCGTTTACTTGTTAGCTTCATTATTAATATATTCATGAAGTGATAAACGGATGTAAACGGAAGTCAACCGTTGTCGCATTTCTACACGATATGACTGTTGCTACATATCGGGAAGGAAATTGTCACTCATTGTAAATGGTTGTAAACCCTTGACAACTCACTGCACGGTATGACAAAAAATAAACTCCGCAAATTCTCCACGTCAGAAATATGGCTCAAAAATAAGTGGAAATTTGGGAAGCATCAAAAAGCAGTCGAAAACTGTTAATTTTTAGAACATATTGAATATTAAAGATTTATGCTTAGATATATCTGGTTATTTTTGGTTATTATGAGGTTCTAAATACAATATAGTATTCTGAAAACGCAATGACCTTATCCCGCTTTTCGGGATTGTTGCCGTATCAAATTTCTGAAAAACAAAGTTTCTATCCAATAGATTACGCTATGGAATCGAAACTTTGTTAGTTGTAAGTTGGGTTAATCGTTCCCGCAAATTTCTTGTATTACGCCGTCCATGTAAATAGCCTGCCCGCTGGACTGTCTGCCCCACCAGTAGCAACCGTATTCCTCGATGATAACCTCGCCTTGCGCTTTCAGTCGTTCGGCCAGCCATGAATCAATCAGCCACCATTCCATAACATCATCCGCGAACGGATAAAGATATTCTTCGGAAATAAGGTTTGCCCGTATCATTTCCTCGATAACCGTGCTTTGATTCTTCAAAACACAATTCTGTACTACTCGTTGCGCATTCATCGAATCCCCTGTTGAGCGGCTATGTTACGGAGCCATTGGTTCGCAAATGTGATATGGTCGGCCTGCAAACGGCGGTTCAGCAAAATGCCCTCGTCTGTCCACTTTACGCTGTACTGTTCCACTCCCATATAATCGTTGCGGTAGTAGTACGGAATGAATTGCCGTGTTTCTTTATGGAGGGCAAACAACATTTCGGGGTCGCGCATCATGTCCCCGTTCTGCTCCCCGTAATGTGCCAGCGAAATGTGGTTGTAGGTTTCCGAGCGGTCGATGATCTCGATATAAACGGGCATATAGGCTCCGTCCGTGTTGTCAATTTTGGATGTTTGCAGGGCTAACAAGGCTCGCAGAATCGCTGACGCCCGTTTGTCTAATGTTTTCATAGCGATTAAGTTTTTGTTTATCGCTTATCAGTAGTAATCCAACTTCATGTAATATCAATAATCTTATGCTGTTATATGGTTTCGGGCATAAATAGGAGGTGGTCTGTTTTATGTGGAATCCTATTAAATAGTAAGTAAAAAATTCGGTTTCCCATCTGAAAAGGGGGAGGGGTGAAAAATAGGGATTGTCCGCTCGGTCATAAAAAACGGACCGATTTTTTCAAAAGGTCTATATTAAGACCCCTTGACAAAATTGGTCCGAATTCTGCGGAATGGTATTTAGCTTATTCTTTCCAGATTTTTCCGCCTAACCATCCGATGAAATTGATTCCTGCGGCCAAAACGATTGGCCCGATAAACAGCAAAGCCAATGCGGATAAAAGTTTCATATTTATTTGATATTTAATTGGTTTAATTCAGTTTACAGGTCAGGGGCTTCGCCCCTTTCCAAATAAAGTCAGAATGGTTTGGAGGGAATGAATATTGCCGCAAGGATTTCAGCTATGATGCTGTAAATGGTCAGCAGGATGCGAAAAATAAGCATAAAAAGTCCGATAACAATGTATTTGCCCGACAACATCAGAAAGACTACAAACAGAAATGCAATAAAGCCCGTCATGGCAGATTATATTTTGATTATTAAATGATTATTGTTGTTTTTATTTAGGACCAACTTGCGCAAAGGGGTTTATATAAGTCCCCTTTGCAAAGTCGGTCCGATGCCCTTAAAACTCGAACATCTTTTTTCCGAGCAGAAATGCCTTTTGACCGCCGAGGCGTTTTGTGTCGTCCTCGATCTCGAAAAAGAGTTTCACGACCTTACGATCCACCCGCCGCCCCTCGAACGGAATGCCGTTGTTCACGATCAGCCGATGCAGGAAATTGTTGATTTCCGAGCAGGCCACCAGATCGCCCGTTTGGTATTGCGCGTAAACGGCCTCCTGCATCTTGGGGGCTGTCAGCAGTACGTTTTCTTCGGTGCGGGTCATGGCCGCTTCGATCTTACTGCGGCTGTACCCCAATTCTTCCATCCGTTTTGCACCGAGAATCGTAAACGCCTGTACGATTGCCGCAAATTCATTTCCCAGTTCTTCTTGCAGAAATGCAGGTTCCATGTCGGAATGGGCCGTTTGGAGTTTGGCAAGCTGTCCGACCACCTCACGCCACAATTCGCGGGTATTCATTTTCGCTTTCTCACGACGCAGACGGTCCGCATCCGTTATCGGGTAATGGGCCGTGCAGACAGTCAGTCGAAACGGAGCCGATTTATAGGCCGTGGTCAGCGTAGAGGGATAGCGATAGTATGCTTTAATTTGTTCATCCGTCCACGCATTGTCCCACATGAAATGGTTGCGGTTTCCGTCACGGGTTACGAACCGTTTGTAGGCCATGCCGTTCAGGGCTTGGAAGCGGGCCTGCGCTTCATCCTCGCCGTCGGGCTGTATCTGGCGGATTTGATTGTAGATGTTTTCTTCGCCCGTCAGTCGGCGTTCGAGGGCTTCGCGGGTCTGACATTGCAGGTTGTCGCTTGTATTGGCGATATGGTATGCTCTCGCTACGCCGTTACGGAACCGCCCGATAGCCTGCACGACCTCTGTCTGCGGGTCTACGGCCGAAAAGGGAGCACGCATAACATCCGTCAGCAGGATTACGTGGGGCTTGTAGTCTAATTTGATGTCCACGGCCGCATAGAAACGGCTGGTCAGAAAATTGACGGGAGCCAATTCATCGAGCGTTTCGCTGGCGTCGGTGAAGTTCATCTGTTTGAGTTTCCGCACGCTCTTTTCACTGCAAAAGACCATGCTTCGGCCTTGCAATCCGAGTGCATAGATAAGGCTCAAAATCGTTTCCGTGGAGTTCAGAAACACGCAGACCGTTTCGTTTTCCAAACGCTTCAACAGCTTCCGCATGACTGCGACCGTGTTGTTGGTCGTGCAAAGCGTCAGTTCGATCCGACTGTCATAGGTCGGAACGAGTTTCAGTATCTTAAACCCGTTTTCCTCGAAACGCGGGTCGGACGGAACGATGGGCGTTGCCGAAACCATCGCCTTGTTCTCGAATTTGAAAAAATCCTCGACAGGCAGGTAGATGTCCCCGCGGTAGCCTACATCCTGTATGGCCTTTTCGCACTCGTCGAACAACAGGAAATAGTCCTTATAGACGGGAATTTCCAACTCGTGCATGGCGGGGAGCACCTTTTTGTCAAAGCCTTCGGGCGTCGTGATGATTTTGCGATAGCCGTCATGCTCGCCCGCAAGATAGGCTTTCACATCCTCTTTCGTAATGCCCTCGTACACGGCGAACAGAAACGGGTGCTCCGCTTTCTTGCCGAGAATTACGGGGATGTTCGGCTCGATGATGATGGAATGGCGTGCCGCATTTACGATTTCGCTGTGGGTCGCACCGCATCCCGTGATGGTTTTGTCGAAAATCGTGTTTGCGGGAATCGCAGGCAGAACATCGGTCAGGCATTGGCCCTTGTCAATGGTGAGAATTTCCGTTGTCATCTTGTTATCTGTCATAAAAATAAATTTAGTTTGCACCCTTGGTCGGCCGTACGCTCCGACCTCGTTCACGACTGCAAAAGTGGTCGATTTTTTTTGCTTCTCCGAGCCTTTCGAGGTAAACAATGTCGGCTGTTTTCATGCCTATTATTTACCTGCTCGTCAGTTTCATATCGGGTTCTTCTACTCCGTTACGATAACGCAAAAAACGCTCTTGGGTTTCGGCGGAACAGGTAAAGAAAAAGGGTGCATTTCTGCACCCATTCTCTACCTGAAATATGTCGGTTATTCAGAATAAATCCTTATGAACGATGTTGTCCGTTACGATGTGTATTCGCCCGAACTCGACAGACGGGAATTTCGGTATCTTTTCCCCGCCGTATTTCTGTACGTTCTTCTTTATATAGCCGATGTCGGCGCGTATGTTTTTGGGGTTGAAAGAACCGTCATAGCCTTTATAGGAGGGATAGCACCCGACGAAGCGGGTGTAATCATAGATCAACCTGCAAAGTTCGTTCGGCGTGTCGGGATTCTCGGACATTGCATTTTCTTCATGGAGCATCCGATAAATCCCGTATGCGACAATCGGATAGCGCGTATTCATCGGCTTGGCTCCTGCCGACGGTTTGCGTCGTTCCAATTCCTGCCGTGCATCTTCGGCGGTCTGAATGTCGGGGAAATAATCGGCGAGTTCCTTTCGGATCAGACGGAACAGCCAGTTATTCGTATTGGGAATCGTTTGCGGCTCCTGCTTGCGGCTGTTGGTGCGCAGGGTCACGGGCATTTCCTGTTCTCCGACACGTTCGTACAGGTTCCGATGCCGTTGTTCGGTTTCTTCCATAAAAAGCATCAGCTTCGCCCACTCTCCCTTATAGGTGTTCCAATCTTCCCAATATCCACGCTCGCTTAATTCTTCCTCGTTGAATTTGCGGTCGGTGATGATGTAAGCCACGAACAAGAGGGCTTCCCGCAATCGGTCGGTCAAAAGCGGTGTTTCTCCGACCAGTTCCATATAAGCGTCATAATTGAAACGGTTGGTTGGCAGCCGTATTTCGTGATCCTCTTGGATCGCTTTGGCGGCGGAGATGCCCGTACTCGATTCTATTTCATTGGTAAAGTAACCCAGCGTAATGCCGAAATAGTTTTCCAGCAACGCGGCGATTTCCCGTAAAGAGCGGGTATCGGTAGCCAAACAGCCTTTCGAGCCTGTAAGTTCGTTCATAAGCGGTAATTGTTTCAACGAATTTACAAAATTCCGCTTTCTGTCGCAACTGACGACCGCAGAAAAAAGAAAAGGGACTATCCGATGCAAGCGGATAATCCCTTTGTTATTTCTACCTACTGTTCTAATCCAAATTTTAAGTAATCATAATAACAGACTAACTGTTTGAAATAGCTGTTTTTAATATAACCATTTCTGAAACATTGCATCAAAAATTGTTGTAATTCATCTATATTAATCTTTTCTTGTTCTAATAACGGGATAAAATAGAAACAATGTTTTTCATCATTATTGGCTATTAGTTCAGCAAGAGTTTTATATTTAGTTCTAATTAAATTCTCTTTCTTTGCATATGCTTTTGCTGACGGATAAAATGATTTTTGAGACTTGTCTTTGAAATAATTGTTAATTACTGCGGAACCTTTCTTTATTAATTTTCCATCATTTGTTAGCAAATGTTCTGCTCGGTAATATTTGTATAGAGGTATGCGGATTCGTTTTTTTAATAATTTGGGAATAGCGTCTGTTATAAATTCTTTTGCAGGAATATGTTTATTGTCAAATAAAACATCCTCAACTACATCGTCTACGCAAATTCCGAGCAACCCCTGTTTGGCAATGGAGTTTGCAACACCAACACCTACGACAAATTCTATGTCATTTCCGTTTTCATCTATATTGGTTAAATCTCCAATATAGATTTTATTTGTTGGTTCGTTAGTTTTTACAAATTCATAAACAGCATCTTTAAATCGTCTCAGAATTTTTATAGGCAGTCTTTGTTTCAAATTTGCGAGTACATCAAATAATGGAATAAATGAATTAATCTTAATATGTTTAATCGGCAGAATTTTTCCATCAGACAAACTTAATGTCCCATCTATCATAATTGGCTCGTTTTGTTCGGCTCGCCATTCAACAAAAATCAAACGGTCTTTTAATTTTTCAATATTATGTGCGGCTAAACAATCTTTTAAAGAAAATAATAATTCCAAAATATTAGGATCACTTATCGAGTAACCTAAAAATATGACAGGATGTTCAACAAAAATTGTTAATAGTTTTGCCGCTAAATATGCGTTTCTCTTTTTAAAATTAGCATAGTCATTAGACGAAACGATTAAAGATTCGGGAGAAGTAACACATCCATGTATTTTATAAATTTCTCCGATAGATATATTTTCAGAAAATAGTAACTGTTCTTGCCCGATATAAGTTTTATAGTCGGAGAAAGTTGCTTCCAAAAATGTATCCCAATTAGTCGTGATTATTCCATCTATTACAACTTTTTTTAATAATTCTATTTCTTCAGAATAGTCCTCTTGGAAGTCCTTATGATTCGAAACAAATTTTGACAATTCAATTTTGAATGGTATCTCTTGCGATCCAATTCTCTTGTTTTCATATTCTTTACGGCTATCAGAAAATGCAGGGTTTGTCCACCATGTTTCGTGAAATTCGAAAGCCATCAAAGAGGCTAATTCAGGAAGATTACCCTCGCTTTTCGAATCATAATAGCCAAAACCTTTTTGGAGTAATAGTTTCTCGGAAAAATCCTTTAATAGATTCAGCCAAGTAGGCATATTAAGGTAACGCCTTGATAATCCAGACCCTATAAATAAATAAGGATTAGTGCCTATTACGTTAATGTGATTTGCAAAATCTTTCTTGAAATCAGCCATATGATATTCGTTTTCAACAAATATAGCGATAAAATTCTAATTATAAAGGACCAACTTTGACCGAGGGGTTATTTTAAGACCTCTCGGAAAAGTCGGTCCGAGTTTTTGTCATAGCAAATTCTGCATCGCCGCGTCGATTTGACTATTCTCGAATGCCCCTAAATAAATCTGTGTGGTTTTCAGACTATGGTGTCCCAACGCCTCGGATATGATGCCGATATTTACACCCGATTTCTTCAGCACGGTTGCGAAACTATGCCTTGCCACATAAGTCGTCACCTCTCCCGAAATATTCAATCTGCGGGCTAATTGGCGCAATTCGGTATTGACTTGATGGCAGACTTTATGCACCCGATTCCGTTTCTGCATCGGCGTCGTATGCCTGCGCGAATCGAGTATCGGAAACAGATAGCCCGACCGTTCGCAGGTTTCGGCATAGCTGTCTACAATCCGCATCGCCCTTTCCGACAGCGGGACATGGATTGCCCCGTGCGTTTTCTGACGATTGTACGACAGTCGCCCGTCCACGATATTATCGGGTGTCAGATTCGCCACATCGACGAACGAGATTCCCCCGCACAAATAAGAGAATGTAAAAACGCTTTGTGCCAATCGGCAAGAATCGCTCTCCGCCGTACAATCCGCATCGACAATTTTCATTACATCCGCTTTGCTCAATGCCCGTTTTGGGGTACGGGTGTTGAATCGGCTAATCTTATAGTCGGTGAACGGGTTCTTCTCGCGGGCAACGGCTTTCAGCTTAATCGCCCGATTGAACACGGCTCGCAAAGTACGCATCTGAAAACTCATCGACGTATCTTTATTTCCCCGCGCTCGCATCCACTCCTCGAATTTTTCCAGATAATCGGCGTCGATGCGGCTGAACGTGAAATGAAGCGGTTTGTCCCGATTAAAGGATTTCAGTACGTTGTAGGAGTTCAGATAGGCATAGGCATTGCCGACACTTCCCCGCTCTTTCAACTCGGCGATAATCACTTTGTAGACCTCCTCGACAGTCTGCGCCTTGATGCGCTCCTTTTGTTCGGCTACAATCGTCTGCGGGGTAAATTCTTCCTCGTTGATTTCTTTCGTCAGAATCTTGCCGTTGTACTCGGTTTCGTATTTCAGTACGATTTGACGAATCAACTGCCGATTCGGACAGTTGGGTTTGGGTTGGTTGGTGTCGAAATTCCAGAATTTAGGATCGACCGACACGCCCAGACTTTTCATCGTGCGGCGGCCCTCTTTGGAAATGCGGAGCATCAGCGGGGATTCTCCGTTTGCAAGTACCTTGTACCTGTAACAAACGACGGAAACGGATGTTTTCATCGGATTCGGTTGACTTCTTGGTTGACTTTTTCGCGTCAACCGTGGCGTCAACCGCCCATTTTCGGCAGGTGCGGATAAAAAAAGAAAAGCACCGATAATTGTTGAATTATCAATGCTTTCCATCAGTCGGGGTGACTGGATTCGAACCAGCGACCACACGCCCCCCAGACGTGTACTCTAACCGGACTGAGCTACGCCCCGATTCCGCCACCGAAGCCGTTAGCCCCGGTTTGGGACTGCAAATATAAGGACAATTTTCAAAAAAACATATTTCTGTCCCATTTTTTTCTACTTTTGTGCTGATGAATCGCCGTATCCGATATTCCGAAATCTCTGCCGCAGCAGCCCGCCTGTCATCCAAACAACTGACAAACAGACGGATAATACACGAATCCGCAGCTCGCGCATCTACCGGAACGAAGACGGAGACGAAAAATGAAAACGGAAAAGAAGACCTCCATAACTCTTTCGAATAACCGATGACCCGAACCGCCCTGCTCTTCACGCTGCTCGCGCTGCTCACCGCCGCGCTGTTCGTGGCCGACCTCGCCGTGGGATCGGTGTACGTCTCCCCGGGCGAGATATGGGGGGCGCTGACCGGCAAGGCGGGCGACCCCGCCCTTCAGGACATCGTTCTCAAAATCCGGCTGCTGAAAGCCGTCACGGCCCTCGCCGCCGGGGCCGCCCTCGCCGCCAGCGGCCTGGAGATGCAGACGCTTTTCCGCAACCCGCTGGCCGGCCCCTACGTGCTGGGCGTCAGTTCGGGGGCTTCGCTGGGCGTCGCACTCTTCCTGCTGGGCGCCCCGCTGCTGGGAGTCTCGGGACACACCTTCGTCCAGTCGCTCGGAATCGCCGGCGCGGCCTGGCTGGGCGCGGCGCTCGTGCTGGCGGCAATTCTGGCCGTCAGCCGCCGGATCAAGGATATCATGGTCATCCTGATCCTCGGCATGATGTTCGGTTCGGGCGTCGCCTCGGTCGTCGAGATCCTGCAATACCTCTCCGACGAAGCCGCCCTCAAGTCGTTCGTCGTCTGGACGATGGGATCGCTGGGCGACGTCACGGGCAGCCAGCTCGTCCTGCTGCTTCCCGTCGTCTCGGCGGGCCTCGTACTCGCCGTCGCCGTCATCAAGCCGCTCAACCTGCTGCTGCTGGGCGAAAACTACGCCCGGACGATGGGACTGAACATCCGGCGCACGCGCCTGCTGATCTTCCTCTCCACCGTGCTGCTCGCCGGAACCGTCACGGCGTTCTGCGGTCCCGTGGGATTCATCGGGCTGGCCGTTCCGCACCTCGCGCGCATGGCGTTCGCCTCGGCCGACCACCGGATCCTGATGCCCGCCTCGATGCTCGCCGGCGCCGCACTACTGCTCGTCTGCGACCTCGCGGCCAAACACTTCGCCCTGCCGATCAACACCATCACGGCCCTGATGGGCATTCCGGTCGTGATCTTCGTCGTAACCCGTAACCGCAACCTGTTCTGAATGAGCATCGCACTACGACATATCTCGCTCGCCTACGGCGACCGCCGCCTGCTGGAGGACGTCTCCGCCGACTTCGCCCCGCAGACCCTCACCGCCCTGATCGGCCGCAACGGCACGGGCAAGAGCACCCTGCTGCGGGCCATCGCGGGATTGGGACCCGTCGCCGGGGGCAGCGTGGAGCTGTGCGGCCGCCCGCTCGCGGAGCTCCCGCCCCGGCAGCGGGCCGGGACCGTCGGCTTCGTCACCACCGACAAAGTCCGGATCGCCAACCTCCCCTGCCGCGACGTCGTGGCGCTGGGGCGCGCGCCCTACACCGACTGGATCGGCCGGATGCAGGCGGCCGACGGAACCACAATTATTTCCAACCTGGTACCTATGTCGGCGGTCTGATGGGCTATGCCAAGCAGGCGACTGTGACCAATGTCTATAACACCGGTGATGTGTCTACCGAAAAGACGCTCGTGGGCGGTCTGATCGGCGTCATGGAGAAATCTGCGCTGACAAATGCCTACACGACCGGCAAGGTCACGACAGCCGCGGCCAGCGGCGCGATCGGCGCAGCCGTGGGCAGTGCGGATCAGGTCTCAATGTGTATTACCTCGGCAGCGCTTCCGCGATTGGCGACGAGAACGCCACGGCGAAGACCGCAGAGGGAGCTGAAGGCGCTGGCACCGACGCTCGGCAGCAGCTTCAAGGAGAATACCGGCTGCGGCGGCTATCCGCTGCTGGTATGGCAGGAGGCTCGCGCGCATCAGTATGAAAACGGCGTCTGCAACCGTCTGCGGCGCGAAGGATCCTGCAGCGCCCTATCTGCTCGATGGTGTGACTGATGCCGCTGCGGAAGTTCAGACCGGCAAGAGCTATCAGCTCGACGATCTGATGGACGGCAAGATCTTCGGCGTGAAAAACGGCACGCTGACCTACAAGAACTACTTCTACACCATGTCCTCTGATGGCGGTGCGACGTGGAGCGGGGAGCAGCACTTTGAGGAAGCAATGTTCGGCGGCGTGAACAAGAGCCTGGTCCAGAGCAAGGCAGGCACATATATCTATAAGTTCCGCGCAAAGAACGACGCCGGCTACTCCGCCGATACCTGGACGCTGACGCTGACCTTCGTCGATGTCGTCGAAGCGAATATCAACTTCTACGTCGGCCGTGACCAGAACTACAGCACAAACGGCAATAAGTACCCGATCCTCAAGATGTACAAGACCGCGGGCATCGACGAAAATCAGTTTGACTATGTCGGCTGGTTTACCGATGCCGAGGGCAAGACCGTGTATTACGTCTACAACCCCGCCGATTACACCATCATCGACGGCGAAGAGAAGGACTATGTCGAGATCGACGGCACAAAGTACGAGCTGCACGACTACGAGGAGGTCCGGTTCACCAACAGCGCCTTTGACGCAGCCGACGAAACGGCGACGGCCAGCAACACGGTCGTGAACAATTACAACATGTTCTACGCCACCCTGAGCACCGGCCGCTACTCCACGCGCGGCTACGGCTGGAACACTGCGACCGAGGCCTATGACATCTATCTTGGCGGTCAGAGCCTGCCTCTGCCGATGGAGAAGGACATCTACGGCGGCGGCGGCAACGACATCCATCTCGGCGTTGTCAGCGTCTATGCTACGACCAGGAACGAGAAGAACGAGTACTTCGGCACGGACGACTACCATGTCGAGATGATCATGCCCGTTACCGGCAGCATGATCCACTCCGGTACACACACTATACCTACACCCGCTACGGCAGCGACTACACTGCCTTCCCCTTCCTGTCGTGGGAGGCGCAGAACGCTTCGCTGTACAACATCTATGCTTATCCGACGAACACGGAAAAGTATATGTTCAATCAGCAGATCAACCAGACCACGGCGCCTTCCTACAACGTCGTAACGAAGAACATCACGATCGCCAACGCCGTGGAGCTGGATATCACTGCGCCCACGACGGCGGAGTTCACCCTGTTCTTCCAGTACAACAACTTCAACACCAGAGCGGTCGAGCCGTACAAGACTGCGAAGGACGACGCGACCGGCATGACCACCTATTCCTACCGCGTTTCTGAGCGCAACAACAACTACACATGGCGTCTGGTCGATGAGACCGGTACCTATGTGACCAAGGCCGGCTGGCTGTCCAGCCTCAACCAAAAAGACGGAAAAAGACGATCACCTTTGACTCCGGCGCGCCGACCGACAGGAAGTCTCACAGCTTCAAAGGACCTCGGCACGACGGTATCCTCCCGCGACGAAGCCGACCTGCAGGTCTTCCTGAGCCACAGCGGCTTTATGAGCGTGAGCGACACCTACCGCATCCGCGCGTACCGTATGTGGGGAGCTAATCAATAACGATGCAGGCAACATCATGGTCGAGCCGAGCTTCAACATTCAGGTGCTGCAGGGCAATCCGGCGGACGTTACGCAGGTCAGCGGCGGCAACGCCGTAGGCAACTGGCTCGACGTGACGCCCACCGGCACGGACATCGTGGCCGTCACCTACGACGCCATCGACCTGTACAACGACAAGGACGTTGCCGGAACCCACGGCGGTCTCTTCCCGGCAACCGCCCCCGAGCGCACCGGTGTGTTCGTTATCACGAACAAGGCAGCCGGCAAGGCTGACGCCGTCATCCGCTTTAACGGCGGCACGACCAGCCCCGCGGTGCGGAGTGGGACTACAACTACGACACGTGGTACTACCTTGACACCGACGAAGCCCCCACGCTGGACTTTACTACCACCAAGGGCGCGACGGCCAGCTACGCCGTCGTCACCACCGACGCTGCCCTGAACAGCACCCTGTCCGGCTGGACGGAGCTTACGGCGGACGAGAACGGCATGTTCCACGCCTCCCTCCTGCCCTTCCGCACGGCAAAGACGCTCGGCGGCACCGTCATCCTGAAGCTGACCGATTCCACCGGCGTCCTACCGTCTGGCGCGCGTGGCGCAGATGAGCGTCACCGTGAAGAATGCCTCGAATGACGGCGAGCCCATCATGCCCGGCGATAAGGTCACGCTATCCTTCGACGGCCTGTATCGCGGCATGGATAAGGTTTTCCGGTATCTTCAACCCCACGTTGCTATATCTGAACTACAGCGCGGAGGAAGAGGAGTCCAAGGGCCAGCTGACTCAGTACGGGCAGATGGACAGAGCCTCTCCCGTCACCGTGGAGATGCCCACAGACATCACCTTCCCCGAAGGCTCAGACAAAACGACCGTTATGGTCACCGACGGTTATATCTCCGGCGGCATGTACTCCCGCCGCCAGCCGTTTGATACGCTGTACAATATGACCGACACCGGCGTCGGCACGAACTTCTCCGCGGTCACCACCAGCTTTGTTGCCAGCCGTCTGGCGAGATGTTTCCGTCGAGGTCAACCTGAAAGGTCACCAACGTCAAGCTCGTCCCCGTGGACGAAAACGGCAACGCGATCGACGGCCTCACCCCCGTTCTCGACCGTGACAACAAGGCAGTGACCGCCGAGGCCGACGGCACCTTTAAGCTCGGCTATGGCCCGTATTCCTACGCCGTCGAGCAGCTCGGCTATGTCCCGCACCACCGGCTCCTTCAAAAGCTCGGCTCTGCTGACGCAGCAAAGGTCGAAAACGGCGTCCTGACCATCAAGTTCACCGTCCGCAAGGCGGCCGAGAACGCTTGGGACGGCAAGACCACCACGGAACCTGCCACCGACGAAAACGGCGTTTACCTCATCGGCACCGGCGCAGAGCTGGCATGGTTCGCCCAGAAGGTCAACGGCGGCAGCACGGGAATCTCCGGCATCCTGACGGCCGATATCGACCTCGCCGGTTACGAGTGGACGCCCATCGGCACCGCTTCTAAGAAGTTTGCCGGTACCTTCAACGGCCGGAATCACACCATTGATCATCTTTCCATCAACTACAGCAGCAAGACCCCGATATCGCTCTATCGCGGCCTGTTCGGCTGGGTCTCCGGCGCCAACGCCACCAACCGCGCGAAGATTGAGAACCTGACGGTCAACGGCTTTCGTTGTCGCCGGTTCCAACAAGCCTGTTAACGATGTCTTACGTCCGGCGGTATCGTTGGCCGTGCGGACTATGCCGACCTGACGAATCTCCATTCGAATGTCGATGTTTCCATCAAGCGCACGGCCGGTAACTACTGGCAGAGCGTCGGCGGCGTTGTCGGCGGTGCTTACTACAGCCTGAATGTTACCAACTGTTCCAACAGCGGCAATGTCACCGGCTGGCGCTACTGCGCAGGTATCGTCGGCAACATTTCCAGCGGCAACCAGCCCAGTACCATCACCGGCTGCGTCAACACCGGCAGCATCACCGCACCCAGCACCTGCGCAGCGGGCATTGTTTCCAATCTGCCGAACGGCTGTAAGGTCACGGCCTGCTACAACACCGGTGCGATCAAGGCCGGCGGCAACTATCCCGCCGGTATCGTCGGCTACTGCGCGAACTCCGAGGTCCGCAGCTGCTTTAACCTCGGCACGGTCACCTGCAACACAACCTTTACCTATGGCTCTGTCATTGGCACGGTGAGCAGCGCAGATGCCGTCATCAAAAACCTCTACTACCTCGAGGGCACCTGTGAAAAGGGCGGCATCGGCGCCGTGAAAAATGCCGAGACCAGACTGCCGCTGTCAGGACCGCAGAGGAAATTGCGAACGCGGAGTTCGTTTCCACGATGAACGCCGATCTGGCAGAGGCTGCCTTCACGAGCGGCTGCACCGCGACGAAGCATCCGATCCTCCTGTGGCAGGCCGACGCGGAGCATACCTTCGCGAACACTGCCTCTGATGTCATCAAGTCGGAAGCTACCTGCACTGAAGCCGCGGTCTACTATGTCAAGTGTGACAACTGCGATGCGGTCAGCAATACGCTGACGGTCAAGGTCGGTGAGCCGCTCGGCCACGATCTGACCGTGACGGTCGTGGAGCCGACCTGCGAGAAGGACGGCTATACCGAGTCTGCCTGCGCGCGCTGCGGCCTCAGCTACCGCACGAACTATGTGGCAGCAAAGGGCCACAGCTATGTGGATGTCGTGACGGCTCCGACCTGTGAGTCCGCCGGTTACACGACGCATACCTGCTCCGTCTGCGGCGACAGCTATGTCGACGCGATCGTCCCGGCCACGGGCCACAGCTATGTGGACGTCGTGACGGCCCCGACCTGCGAAAAAGGGCGGTTACACGACGCACACCTGCTCCGTCTGCGGCAGCAGCTATGTCGATACCATGACCGAGGCACTTGGCCATGATTATCAGGCCGTTGTGACGGCTCCGACCTGCGACGCCATGGGCTATACGACGCATACCTGCACGCGCTGCGGCAACAGCTACGTCGACAGCTATACGCAGGCAGCGGATCACAGCTACACGAGCGAGGTGACGAAGCAGCCGACCTGCACGGAGGGAGGGCGTTCGTACCTTCACCTGCACGAACTGCGGCAAGAGCTATACCGAGTCCATCCCGATGATCGCCCACAGCTATGAGGCGGTCAGGACGGATCCGGACTGCACGCATATGGGCTACACGACCTATACCTGCTCTGTTTGCGGCGACAGCTACAAGGCCGATTTCGTGGATGCAGCGGGCCATGACTGCGAGGCGACGGTAGTCGCCCCGACCTGCGAGGGCTACGGCTACACGGAGAATCACTGCAAGCACTGCGACTACACCTATATCAGCGAGATCCGCCAGCCGCTTGGCCATGCCGACAAGCTGACCGGCGCGAAGGAAGCCACCTGCACGGAGCCGGGCTACACGGGCGACATGGTCTGCACGCGCTGCGGCGAGGTGCACAGCAAGGGCGAGGGAAATCCCTGCCCTGGGCCACGACTACGGCGACTGGACGACGGTGAAGAGGAAGCCGATTGCTTCACACTGGTCTGGAAAAGAGCGCAAGTGCGGCCGCTGCGGCGAGATCGAGCAGCACGAGACCACAGAGACCTGCCCGAGCGAAGCCTACACGGATCTCGACCGGAATGGTTGGTATCACGAGTACGTTGACTGGGTGCTGAAAAACGGCGTGATGAACGGGCGTCGGCGGCGGCCTGTTCGAGCCGAACGGCGAGACGACCCGCGCAATGCTGGTCATGGTGCTTTACCGTATGGCGGGCGCGCCGGACATGGCGGGCCGCGAGAGCACTTCACGGACGTGTCTGCCGACAGCTGGTATGGCGCGGCGGTGATCTGGGCCTCGGAGAACGGCATTGTTAACGGTGTCGGCGGCGGACTGTTTGATCCGGATGCTTCCCTCACGCGCGCGCAGATGGCTATGATGCTCTATCGCTTTTTGCGGGCTATCTCGGCAGCAATACCGAGAAGCGCGCCGACCTGAGGCGCCTACGGCGATGCCGACGCGGTCAGCGCATTTGCGCAGGATGCCATGGCATGGGCCGTTGCAGAGGGCCTTGTCAATGGCCGTAGCGCAGCGGAGCTTGCGCCAAAGGCCGGTGCAACGCGCGCGGAGCTGGCGACGATCCTGTTCCGCTTTGCGGCGCTGCAGAACGCCTGAAGCAAATTACGCATAAGCAGCGAACGAGTGCCCCGGGTTCTCCCGGGGCACTTTGTATGCGGCACATAGAAAAATCGGAAAAAAGGCCTTGACAAAGGGCCGACAGTCCCTATAATAGAAAGTAACCGAACGGTTACATAAACAGCCAGGGACGCAAAGACGCAGTGCTGATCGCGGTTCCGATCATGCGCTGCGTCTGTTTTTGAGAGGAAGATTATGAACGCAATTCGTTATCCCACGAGCACCGCAGCACTGCGCGTTGCGCGCGGCAGCGCCGTGGGTATCCATGGGTCCTGCCGGCGGCCGTCGCCGCCGAAACGTCAAGAGCGCAATGAGAGAAAGGGGAATTTACCAAAGCTGTATTTTGGAAACGCCGTCACGACAGCAACGACACTGATGATCCTTACTCTGCTGGGCTACATCGGCGTTTCCGTCTGGAACCGCGGCAATATCGCCTGCTGGGGCAGGAGAACGCTGCTCCTGCTGGTGTTCGGTCTGGTCGTCTGCTGCTTTGCGGCGGCGCGGGACGGGCTGGACAAGACCATCCAGCACACCATCGACGGCAGCTGCGCGCCGGGCGTGTTTCCGCTCGTCAGCGTTCCGACCGTCGTCGGCTGTGCCGGTGCGCTGCTGATCGTCGTCGCCGCGATCGCCACACCGATCGCCAGAACGCAGAAAAAAAATGCGGGAGCTCTGGTTCTATGTGATGTCCGGCGGCGCGGTCCTGAAGACCGCCACCATGGAGATCGCGCGGCTCGTGTGCCTGAGACCGCGCGGAGAATTTCTTGGACTGTCAAAAAGGTCCGTAAAGACTTTTTGACGAGCTGCATTCTGGCGGGAGACCTCCCGCCGTATGATCGGAAAGGAGAAGAAGCATGAAAAAAGAAGAACGCATTTACGATCACGCGAGCCCGGCCGGAGTGATACCGCGGCGCTGCTGGACTACCTGAAGATCGTGGGCGGCGAGACGGACAACCTCAGCTTCGGCGCAGAGGGCGTGCCGCTTGCGCGGGGGGAGGAGCAGGCCTATCTGCGCACACAGGTCGATTCGCCGGACCATGTGCAGTATCTTGCCAGGGTGGACGGCGAGCTCATCGGCACGGCCAGCCTGAACCGCAAGCCCGGCCGGATGCGCCACCGCGGCGTGTTCGGCATCAGCCTGGAAGCGGGCGTGGTGGGGCTGCGGTGCGGCCTCGGCCCTGACGGAGGCCGTCCTTGCCTTTGCGCGGGAAAACGGCTTTGCCCAGCTCGATATCGAGGTGCGCGACAATGTCCGCGCCGCCATCCGGCTGTATGAAAAATTCGCTTCCGGAAGCTGTACCTTCCGGCCTTCTTCCGCATCGGCGGGCAGGACTGATTTTGATGTGATGCTCCCTGCAGCTGCCTCAAATCTGACTGCAGCAGCGTGCCCTTTCCGGGCGGTGACCCGTGGAGACAGGCAGCGGCTGCAGCGCAACGATTTTGGATTTCATCTATGATAATCAGGGGCTGCCGTTCGCCTTGAATTATTCCACTCAAGCTCCGGCTCCAAGGCAGAAATCAACCCTCTGCGCTACCGTGGGTACTACTACGACACCGAGACTGGATTCTACTATGTATCCAGCCGTTATTACGATCCTGAGGTTGGTCGGTGGATACACAGGTGACAGGCTTGCAAAAAAGTACAGGTGGATTCTTCCGGCTCGTTATAGTATAATAAACGCCATCCCAAGAACTGAAAAACAGCACCCCGAAGCTTTTTGTAACCTATTTGCCTTTTCCCATCGTTATATGGTTGAGGGCTCCCTTGAGAGGAAGGAGAATATATGCTGATTCTATACATGAGCTTTATAGACGACGAAATACACCGCCGTCTATTTGAGAAAATATACATGACCTACCGGAAGCAGATGTTCCTTGTTGCCCGCGCCGTGTTGAGCAACGATTCCGATGCCGAGGACGCCGTCCACGATGTTTTTCTGAAGATTGCAAAAAGTCAAATGCAGAAAATTGGCAGCATCCAGGGAGGCGGCGGATGTGGGCAGAAGCTATCTGTTGAAGGCAACTAAGCATCAGGCTATCGATCATTTACGCAAGAAACAGCGTCAGCGGACTGTCATGAATGCGGAACGGGAGGATGCACTGAAAAGCATAGTGGAGCTGTCAGATAACCAGCTTGTGGACATGATCAGCAATGGCATAGCATATGACTGCATCCTTCGAGTCATTGCGTCACTGGATGACATCTACAGGGACACCCTGTATGCCCACTTCGTGCTGGAGCTGTCCATACCGGAGACGGCAAGCTTGCTAAACTGTAAGACAGCAACAGCAAAGCAGCGGCTGGTTCGCGGAAAAAGCTTTTGCAAAAGCAGCTATTGGAGGAGGAATAGATATGACCGATAACTTGCTAAAAACAGCCCTTCGGGAGGCCGCCTCACGAGAATTTGCAGGTATGCCGCAAAGCGACGGCGATATCACCTACATCGTTCTCGCCTCGCTTTAACCGCAGGATGAATCGGCTTGCCAAGGCTGAGAAAAAGCTGGCTCTGGCGTATGACAAGCACGGCCTCAAGCGGGGCTGCGGCAGCGGGTATTGCCATGATACTAATTGCGCTGACTGCTTGCAGCATTCCGGCATATCTGGGAGCCTGTGGCGGCCTTCTTCAAGGGGACCTATGAGAACTGCGTTCGCTTTTTACCGAAACGCCGGAGCTGACCGAATCGCGGAGCGTTATACTCTGACGGAATTGCCCGATGGATTTGAGGCGGTCTATACCGTGGATAATGACGCGAGCTTCACTGTGGTGTACCGAAATGAGGATGGAGAGGAGATTATACTGTCCAGAGCGTAGGGCGCGGATTATTGGATTGACATAGATACCCAGCACGGAACGCTTACCGAAATCGACCTGTCCGGCGTCACTGTGACTCTCTATGAAGCCCGATGGCTGCATGGTTGCCCTGTGGCAGCAGGATGGGTGCGCATTCGATCTCACCATATACGGGGGCTTGGATCGGGAGCAAGTGCTCCGCCTGGTGAACTCCGTTCGACATCCATAACCTCACAGACCATACAGGGCCGCTGCCGATTTGTTTGCAGCGGCCCCGTCATTTTTACAAAAAGCTGTAACCTGTTTCCGCAGCCGAGGCGTTGTATCGTATAGACAAGACAAGAAAATGAGGGATTATTATGGGGAAAAAAGAAAGGGAGAATGGCTGTCGTTTATAGCGCTGCTTCTGGTGTTCATGCTAACAACCTTGTTCTTTTATATGGTTTATACTATGCACTACGATTCCGCAGCCGATGATTTTACCGGATTTACCGTGTTCGACTATCAAAGTGAACCTGGCGCACAGGTAAGGACAAAGCTTGGAACGCTGCGGGAAGATTTGGACGACTGGGCAAGACGAAATCAAGCTGTAGTTTTCTACAAGGGCTTTTCGTCTGCCGGAATTGCCGCCTTGGACTATGCGGGATGGTTCCAAAGAACCTGGCATACGCCCTTTGATGGCCGGAAAGCTAAGACCGCCCTCATCCAAAAAAGAAAACGGAAACCTGTACACCTATACGGAGGGCGATACGCTGTTTCCCGGAACGTATAACTATCACATTCTCGGGGAGTTTGATGGAAACCGTTCCCCCACCTTCCAAGGTGACGCATTCTTTTATTATCCGCTGGCAGATATTACCGATTTGCAAGGTCTGCTGTTCACAAACGTGGACAGCGGCGAGAGCCTTTCCGAATTAACAAGCATAGTCGAGAAAACCGGCAGGAGTATCGAATATCAGACCTACACCGACAGCAATTTGAATATCCTTGAAGTCCTGAAAAAAGATGCTTATGGATGATTTCGTGTCCCGATCTTTGCTGTTTGCCTTCCTCGGGCTGGTGTTCTGCGCCGTATTCGCAATGTCCATGATGTATCGGGAAAAGCAACCGCTTCATGGTCATACACCACCTGTATGGCGCGGCCTATGCATACCTATTTGTAAAAGGCTTCTGCTTCGCCTGATGTGCATCGCGGTATTGGGAACGGGTCTTGGATATATCCTCGGACGAACGCAACTTTACTTAATACATAGAGCAGCGTATCTGAATGTTGCCGTATTAAGCGGCGTATGCAACATCTTGTTTATATATGCGGTTCATACAATATGTTTCCTAAGTTGGCAGCGAAAGCATCGCGGAATGGAGGGGCGTTACTGATATGGTATGGAAGCAGATACTCAAAGACCTCCGAAAGGAATGGACATGGGCCTTCTTTTACACCGTTGTGGCGACGATGATCGCCATGGCGATTCTGTATCTTATGTGGTCATGTTTCAGATGAAAAACGTACAGATGGAGCCAAACCCGGAGGGCGCTGTGTCCGCAAACAGACAGCAGAAAAATCCTGATGCTGTTTTTGGATTATTTGCAGCATAGCCTGTCCGCAGATGGAAAGGCCGGCAGCTTTGTCTTCGTAGGCAATGACGGCTATGTGGACAAAAATATACACAGATACTGATCCTTTTCGGGCAGTACAGCACTCTGGCAGGGCTGCACTATGACGGAGATATGGCGCTCTTTGTTCCGAAGCTCACCGTGAAGATGCAGGCGGCAGCGTTACGATATCGGGCAGGAAATAGAGACTGTTGCCAATGCAGGAGTGCAATTTGATCTGTTCCATCCGCTGCATTACATAGAGCCGGACAATCCCCCTGCTGTCCGACACCCTGATCCTTTGCACCAGGGACTTTCAAGCGGTCAATAAGATGTTTCCGTGGTGGGGGTTGAGCGGCGAGGTCTTTGGACGAATGGTTCTCGTAGATCCGTCCGATGCAGAAATTGAACAGCTCCAAAAATTGTTCTACGAGCAGAAAGGAATACTGTATACGGGAATCTCCACAGAGGATTTTACGCAGATAACCACCTCTGCTTCGATCCGCGCACACAGACTGTATATTCTGTTTTATCTTTTGTCTGGCGCTCTGCTGGTCATTCTTCTGATCTGCAATATCATTCGCATCATTGAAACCCATGTGGCAGAGTACACGGTGCACCACCTTACGGTGCTCCGATCCGTACCATTCGGAGGCGGGTGGGCGGCTTCGTGCTGGTGCTGCATATCCTTCCAATCATCGGGATCGTATTTGTCATGTTCCGAAACGAAATGGCACTGTGGTATGTTTTGCCGCTGTGCATGGCATTTGTTACCGGCTTGTGCCGGTTTGCGGCCGTGTACGCCGGAAAACGAATCGGGACAATGAATAGCTTGCAGAATCTAAGGAGGGACTACTGATGGCTTTATTATCTGTTCAAAAACGTCAGCAAAACATTCAAGGACCACGACTACCGGGTTCACGCCGTCAGAAATGCTTCGCTGGAGGTTCATCGGGGCGAGATGATCGCCATCATCGGTCCCTCGGGAAGTGGAAAAACCACGCTTCTGAACCTAATGGGCATAGTTGTTGCGCCCGATTCCGGCGAGGTATATGTGGACGGGCAAAAGGCAAGCGATATGAGTGACGCCGTGCGATGCAGGATACGCAACCAATACTTCGGATACATCGTGCAGGACTTCGCCCTGATCGAGGAGGATACCTCCATGCAGAATATTCTTGTTCCAACGCTTTACAGCAAGCATAAAAAAGAGTTCAAAGGAGTATCGGGAAATTATCAACGGCATGGCGGAGAAATTGCAGATTGCGGATAAGCTGAAAAAGCACCGTAAAGCATCTGTCGGGCGGCGAACGGCAGCGGGTCGCCATCATTCGCAGCATGGTCAATGACCAGAAAATCATACTGGCGGATGAGCCGACCGGGTCGCTGGACAAGGACAATTCTGCCATCGTGATCCATTGCCTGGGGGAGCTGGCTCACGAGCCAAAAAAAAAGAGCTGTGGTGATTGTGACGCATGATTCGGATGTTGCACGGCAGTGCGACAGGACGTTTCTTCTGGCCGACGGCAGCCTGACCCCGTGTGCATTGTAACTTGCGAGGCTTTGGCAAGCAAGGTCTTTTGGAGCCAAAGACACCAGGCGGAGACTCTGACGAGTCGCCGCCTTTTTGCTGTGCGCCCGGTGGGCGCACGTTCTGTAGGGGTGAAAGTCCCGAAGTCGCCCGGTAGCGGGAAGATTTAGTCAAAGGCAAGGGTGTCCGTCGTGAGGCGGAATCTGAAGAAAGCCGGATTTTAGGGGTTGAAAGGTCCCCTGATGGGCAAAACTCTGGCCTGACGAACAGAAATCGCATACAAGGCCGTAAATGAGGGTGAGTTTGCAGCACAAAACAAAGCCCAGTAGCTACACGGAATCGACTTCAAGAAAAAGACGATCACCATTCGTCATACGGTCACGCAGGTAACCATTGATGGCAAGAGCAAGATCATCCAAAAGGATCGGACAAAGACGAAATCCAGCTACCGCAGTCTGCCGCTTGTCCCGCCGTTTGAAGAATTGCTGCACCGTCTGAAAGCAAAGCAGGAGCAAAACCGCAAGTTGTGCGGACGGGCGTACTGCACCAAGTACACTGACTATATCTATGTCAATGAGATCGGGGAACTGGTCAAGCCGGGCTATCTCACACAGCGCTTTCCCTATATTCTGGAGAAAAACGGACTGCGGAAGATCCGTTTTCACGATCTGCGGCATAGCTGTGCAAGCCTGTTGTACGCAAACGGTGTAAGCCTGAAAGAAATTCAGGAGTGGTTGGGTCACAGCGATATTGCGACGACTTCCAACATCTATACGCACTTGAATTTCACCTCGAAAGTGGCATCCGCCAATGCGATCATGGGTGTGTACCCCTCGCTGTAATGGTTGAACATCCTCCAATGTCCCTCCTGAAAAACAGCCGAAAACTGACCCGAAATGGCCGGTTTTCGGCTGTGAGAGGAATCGATACATAAGGCTGAAAACGCAATAGAAAAGCCCGCAAACCCAGTCATATCAAGGGTTTGCGAGCCTTTAAGGGGTGGTGCCGGTGGCGGGGTCGAACCCGCACGGGTTATTAGCCCAACGGATTTTGAGTTATTTGCTCCACACGGAACACAGACGAACTCAGCCCCTGTGGAGGTCGTTGACGGACACCAAAAGCCTTGTAAATACTACTGTTTTTGAAGCTGATGTGCAGAAAAGCTCCGCTTCGTCTGCCATTTCCGCTTTTTCGATTTGGACGGAAATTTTGGATTTTGAGGGACATCGGAGGGATGTGACCCACAAACGGAGCGCAACAGCACACGCAGTAGATTCATTGATCACAAATACATTATAGCGTATTTCTCTGCCATTGACAACACACTTTCCGAAAAAGAGGTATCGCTATGCGAACGCGCGCACACTATGAAAAACTTTTGCTGCCTATCCTGATGTTATCACTCTGCCCGAATTTCAAGCCATGCTGGGCGGTATCGGTGACAGCACAGCCCGAAAAATAATGCGGGCAAACAAGGTCAAGCACTTTTACATAAGATGTACATACCTTATACCCAAGGCCTGCGTGATTGATTATGTGTTGAGCGAAGATTATGCAAAGTACAGTAAAACGCTCAAAGCAAGGGTTTAACCTTTAAGCCGTTTGCAGAAATGCAGACGGCTTTTTTCATACCCATACATAGCCGCCTGCGCATCACCGCAAAGTTCCGCAGCATTCGCTGCGGTTCCTTTTCCCAAAAAGTCTTACGACTTTTCGGGAGCCCTGTGACTCAGGCGGCTAAATCTATGTAAAGGAGGAAACCCCAAATGGCGAATTGCAAAGTGATCGCGGTGACGAACCAAAAGGCGGCGTGGGCAAAACCACGACTACAGCCAACCTCGGCATCGGGCTTGCCCAGCAGAACAAGCGGGTGCTGCTCATTGACGCAGACGCACAAGGCTCTTTGACACTCTCCCTCGGCTACCCGAAGCCGGACGAACTTCCCGTCACACTGGCGGACATCATGCAGAATGTGATCGACGATACCCCTATTCCGGACGGCTGCGGTATTCTGCATCACGGTGAGGGCGTTGACCTGCTCCCGGCGAACATTGAGCTGTCCGGCATGGAAATTCGGCTGATCAACGCCATGAGCCGGGAAAGCGTGCTGCGGACATATATCAATGCGGTCAAGCCCCATTACGACTATATCCTCATTGACTGTATGCCGTCGCTCGGTATGATGCCGATCAACTCACTGGCCGCAGCGGACAGCGTGATCATCCCGTCCCAGCCGTCGTATCTCTCGGCAAAGGGGCTTGACCTGCTGATGCAGTCCATTGCAAAGGTCAAGCGGCAGATTAACCCGAAGCTGAAAATCGACGGCATCCTGTTCACGATGGTGGACAGCCGTACCAACGAGGCCAAGGAGATCATCGCATCTCTGCGCGCCCACTACGGCGAAAAAAATCCGTGTTCGGAACGGAGATCCCCTTTTCCGTCCGGGCCGCAGAAACCAGCGGCCGGGGCAAGAGCATCTTTGCCCATGACAGGAACGGCAAGGTCGCCGCCGCATACCGCTCGCTGACGAAGGAGGTGTTGGAGTTTGAGCGCAAAACCGAGATTTAGGGATGACGCCGCTCGATGACCTGTTCTCCACCGACGAGAGCCGTGCGGAGGCCCAGCTTGAAAAGGTCGTTACGCTGAATCCCGCCGACATCTCCGACTTCCCCAACCATCCGTTCAAGGTCAAGCAGGACGAGGCTATGGCGGAGATGGTAGACAGCGTAAAGCAGTACGGCGTGCTGGTGCCTGCCCTTGTCCGCCCCAAAGCGGACGGCGGCTATGAGATGGTCGCCGGTCATAGGCGAAAGTGTGCGGCAACGCTGGCAGGTATCACCGAGATGCCCCTGCATCGTCCGCAACCTCACCGATGATGAAGCGACGATCATCATGGTGGACAGCAACTTGCAGCGGGAAACGATCTTACCGTCCGAGAAGGCATTTGCCTACAAGATGAAGCTGGAAGCTATGAAACGGCAAGGTCAGCGGTCGGATTTAACTTCGACACCACTGGTGTCGAAGTCCCGCAGCAACGAGGAATTGGGTCAGAAGAACGGTGATAGCCGAGAACAAGTCAGACGCTTTATCCGCCTGACCGAGCTGATCCCATCGGTGCTTGACATGGTGGACAGCGGCAAGATCGCTTTCCGTCCCGCCGTGGAGCTTTCTTCCTACCTTTCCAAAGAACAGCAACAGAGCCTATACGACACGATGGAGTGTGAGGACTGCACGCCGTCGCTGGCACAGGCCATCAAAATGAAAGAGTTCAGCCGGGATGGGAAACTGACGGAGGAAGTCATCCTCTATTATGCAGGAGGAAAAACCGAACCAGCGAGAGCAGTTCAAAATGCCGAAAGAGCGTATCAGCAAGTATTTTGCTCCGGGGACGCCCGCACAGAAAATTGAAGATACCATCATCAAGGCATTGAATTGTACCGCAGGCGGGAGCGCCAGCGGGATATGGAACGATAGTTACTACCAAGGGGCAGCCATACCCATTTTCAATGGATGTACGGCTGTGTCGGCGTGTTCCCCCTCTCCACACCTCACCCCTCAAAACTACCTGTACTTCCCGAAAAAAAAGAGATAGTACAGCGGCGGCAGCTTTGCAGTTTTCGGCAGCGATCCGTACAATGAAAAAGGCAAAGGAGGTTTGCGCATATGAAAAACGCAAGGATCATCGCCGTTTTAGTGCTGCTGGCACTTTCTTTTTCGGGCTGTGCAAATGCAGATTATTTCGATGGGACGCCATCTTCGGAGAAAACGGCAATGACCGAGCCTGTGCTAAGCACTGCGCCGCAGGAGCGCACAACCGTTTCTGTTTCGGAAAGTACAGAGATTTTCGCAGAGAGCACCGCAGAACCCGAAACGGTGGAAATACCGCGCCGGAGGTTTCAATACCTGTCGCAGACCATGCCAAGCTGCCGACAGAGAGCAGCGCCATGGAGCCTGCGCCGCCGAAAGCATCCGAACCCGAACCACCGGAAGAACCTACGGAAACACAGCCGCAGGAGTCTAAAACCGCCCGACGAAGAAGAACCCATAGAACCGGCGTTTGACATTCAGACTTGATCGACTATGCCAAAGCCTATGCCGAAAGCGTAGGGCTGCGGCTGGAAAGCTCGGCGGTGGACTGCTGGGATAACCCTATTTCGGCAGGTGCTCACTGCTCCTATCCGGAACGGGCCATTCAAAGCAGGCTGAACCGATACGCCCGTGACGAGGATATAACCGATGTGTGGATATGGGCGGAGGCGCGCTCTGACGGGGAAGTACGACCTGTATATCGGCTATGCCTGAAAACCAAATATTTACCGAGGAACGCACCGAGAAACACGGTGCGTTTTTTCATTTCAGGAGGTTACTCAATGAAAACGCAGAAATTCAAACGAACGCTGTCGCTGTTTCTTGCGATGCTGATGTGTGTTACCACACTGTTTGGCATGGGAACGACCGCATTTGCCGCAGAAGAAACCGATGAGGTGTATCTTATCTCCTATCCCCGTGACGGCGATGCCAACTACGGCGGCGAATGGGGCACGACAGCCTGAGCTTTATGAACGGCTGGTCTACGGCAACATCCCGTTTCACAACGATCCGTGCAATGGGGTCGTATGAGGGCAACATCTGCTACTGCATCGAACCCGGCGTGTCGCAGCAGACGGGCAACAGCTTTATGAAAAAAGGGCGAGGATTTTTTGGGACTACTATCCGTCGTTTTACAACAGCACGATTTCGCCCCGATGATATTAAAGCTGTTCATCGGCCGTATCTTTCAGTACGGCTATACGGGGACGATCTCGACCTCTTTGGCGTTCGCAGAACGAGGGCGGCGACAAGCTGGCTCATGCGGTCGCCACGCAGCTTCTGATCTGGGAAACCGTCGTCGGTGAGCGTGACGCTGACTTTGGCAAGGTAAGTACGGGAGGCAAAAACGCCATCACGGAGCAGATCTGCACAAGCCACCCGCTGTACAGCCAAATCATGAGCTACTGCGATTCCATTGCGGCAAGCGTACAGAAGCATTCAAAGTGCCGAGCTTTTTTCCAAATCCGCAGGAAAAGCGCAGAATATCGAGCTTGCATGGGACGGCGAAAAGTACACTGCCACACTTACCGATACAAACAATGTCCTTTTCCGATTACCTGTTTTCCGCAAGTGTTCCGGGATTCGTTTTTCCGTAAACGGAAACAAGCTGACCATTACAGCAGATACAGCTCCCGCTGACACAGTAACGATCACAGCCGAAAAGAAAAATTCGCAGCGGCGCGGTGTTATCACTTGGACGGACGGCGTTTACGGCCCGAATGGCAGCCTGCAAGATACCGTCACCTATGCACAGACGGTGAACGATCCCGTAAAGGGGCTATCTGAACATCAAGGTCAGCTACGGCAGTGCCAAAATCGTCAAGACCAGCGAGGACGGCAAGGTTGAGGGGATTTCCTTTACGATCACCGGCAACGGTGTGAACAAGACCGTTACGACGGGCGCAGGCGGTATCATTCAGATCGACAACCTTGCCCCCGGCGTTTACACCGTCACCGAGCAGAACTACGACAAATATGAACCACAGGAGGTGCGCCGTGTCACCGTCGTCAGCGGTCAGGTGACAACGGTCAATTTCAATAATACCTTGAAGCGCGGCACGCTCATCGTGACCAAGACCTCCGAGGACGGCTTGAACGAGGGCGTGAAATTCCACCTCTACGGCACTTCGCTTTCAGGGCTTGCGGTGGATGAATACGCCGTGACCGACAGCGCAGGCAAAGCCGTATTTTCTGATGTGCTGATCGGCACAGGCTACACGCTGGAGGAAGTTGATACGGCGATCCGCTATGTCGTCCCCGAAAAGCAGACGGTGGGTCAATGGAATGCCACCCTTGCCGGTGCCGTCACGACCAGCTTGTGGACACCTACAACGGATGCCAACGGTTTCACCACGAACATGTCTGCGGCGACGACTGGACGATTCGTGAGATCCCCTCCGAGGGCTATCTTCTGGACAGCACCGTTTATCCTATCGGCGCAGCGGCGAAGCACCGTGGAATATCATGACCGAGCAGATCATCAAGGGCAGAATCGCTATCATCAAACACACCGACGACGGCGAAACCCAACTTGAAACGCCGGAGGTCGGAGCGGAGTTTGCGATTTTCCTGAAAGCCGCAGGCTCTTATGACAACGCCAAGGCATCCGAGCGGGACTATCTGACCTGCGATGAAAAACGGCTATGCGGCCACAAAAGACCTGCCCTACGGCATCTACACGGTGCATCAGGCCAAGGGTTGGGACGGCCGTGAGCTGCTTGCCGATTTCGATGTGTATATCGCCAAGGACGGACAGACCTATCGCTACCTTGCCAACAACCGCAATTTCGAGAGCTATATCAAGATCGTCAAGGTGGATGCCGAAACGGGCAAGGTCATTCCGCTGGCAGGCGCAGGCTTCCGGCTCTACCGTACGCAGACTTTCACCTATCCCGAAGTCACCACCATTGACACCTTTTATACGAACAGCGACGGCTATCTCATTACACCCGAAAAGCTGGAATATGGCACGGGCTATTCGCTGGTGGAGGTTTCCGCCCCCCTGCGGCTACACGCTGAACAGTGAGCCAATCTATTTTGATGTGACCGCCGACAACGCCACGGAGGAAAACACCGTTACGGTGGTCGAGGTCACGAAGCCAAACACGGCGCAAAAAGGCGTGATCCGAATCAGCAAGAGCGGAGAGGCCTTTTTCTTCCGTCACCGAGGCGGACGGCATCTATCAGCCGGTGTTTGCGGTCAAGGGGCTTGAGGGTGCAGTCTATGAGATCACCGCTGCCGAGGACATCATCACGCCGGACGGCACGCTCCGCTATGCGGCCGGGCGGTCATCGATACCGTGACCACCGACGAAACGGGGCTTGCCGAAAAGTAAGCCGCTGTATCTCGGCAAATACGAGGTCAAGGAAATCACTGCACCCACCGGCTATGTGCTGAACACCGAAATCCACACGGCAGAGCTTGTCTACGCCGGGCAGGAGGTCGAGATCACCGAAACCGCTGCCGACTTCTGCAACGAGCGGCAGAAAGCCGCCGTTTCTCTGGATAAGGTCTTGGAGCAGGACGAGCGCTTCGGCATCGGCAAAAACGGTGAGCTTTCCGCCGTGACCTTTGGGCTGTTCGCCGCCGAGGAGCTGACCGCCGCTGACGGCAGCATCATTCCTGCCGACGGTCTGCTGGAGATCGTGTCGATGGACGAAAACGGTCACGCTGTCTGCAAGACCGATCTGCCGTTTGGCAGCTATTATCTCAAAGAGTTGTCCACGGACGGACACTATATCCTCTCCGATGAAAAGTACCCCATCGTGTTTGAGTACGCAGGGCAGGACACGGCACTGGTGGAAATCAAGGCAAACGGCGGCGCACCCATCGAAAACAAACTGCTCTACGGCGAGATCCGCGGGCTGAAAGAACGAGGGCGGCAGCGGCGCCTTGCCGGTGCGCTGATCGGGCTGTTCCGTGCGGACTGCACCGAGTTTACGACGGAAAACGCCATTTTGACTGCCACCTCTGCCGAGGACGGCAGTTTTTCTCTTTACCCGTGTACCTTATGGCAACTGGATCGTGCGGGAGATCGAAGCCCCGACCGGCTTTGTGCTGTCGGAGAAAGCCTATCCCGTGACCGTCGATGCGGACTGTGCGGTGATCGAGGTGGAGATTGAAAACACCTGCATCCGTGGCACGGTACAGCTCACTAAAACCGACCGGGACTATCCCGACAACAAGCTGACGGGTGCGGAGTTCACCGTTTACCGTGACAGCAATGACAATAAGGAGCTGGATGCCGACGATGAACGGCGGCACACTCACCGAAACCGGCATCGGCGTTTATGAAATGTCCGATCTGCTCTACGGTGGCTATTTCGTCAAAGGAAACGAAAGCGCCGGCGGGCTTCTATCTGGACGATAACGCCTACTATTTTGAGATCGTCGAGGACGGAAAGACCGTGACGGTGGAGAACGAGGCCGGAAAGGGCTTTGTCAATGCGCCGCAGGTCGGCTCTCTGAAAATCATCAAAACTTCCTCAGACGGCAAAATTGAGGGCTTCTCGTTCGAGTCACCGGACCGAACGGCTATGTCGGCGTATTCACCACCGACAAAAAACGGCGAGATCATCATTGAAAATCTCCGCATCGGTGAATATGTGGTGTCCGAGGTGTCGGACGTTGCATCTTCTGCCTATGTGCTGCCCGCCGACAAGACGGCATCCGTGTTTGAAGGTGCGGTGACAAAAGTGGGAGATGCACAACGAACTCCGTGACACGCCGAAAACCGGGGACGACAGCAATCCCGCCCTGTGGTTTGCCCTGCTCGGTGTTTCCGCTGCGGGTGCTGCTGTGCTGGGCATAGTCGGATTCAGAAAACGCAGAAAGGAGGGTGCAGAGTAATGGAACTGAAAACCATTCTGGCGATCGGGCTGGTCGTATTCATCGTCGGCGCTTTGATCTTCCTGAAGATCAGAGCCAAGAAGAAAGTGAGCCTTGGGGCAGCGGCTTTCGCTGCCCCTTTTACATATCCCGAAAACAAAAAGGAGGCAAAATTATGGTTCATTTCTTTGATTCGGACATAGCAAAAAAAATACGGAGTCAATGCGGCGGTGCTGGCCTGCTTCCTTTGGGATTGTATCGAGCAGAAAAGCACCGAGTCGCCGCAGCTCCACGAGGGTAAGGTCTGGGTGCGCTGTTCGGTGCAGATGATGACCGGCTTATTCCCGTTTCTGTCCTACGACGAGATTCGCTACGCCCTGAAACGGCTGGTCAAAGGGGCGGGTGCTCACAAAAAGGGCAGTTCAACGAGAGCCGCTTTGACCGCACAAACTGGTACGCCTTTACCGAGTTCGGACAATTTCTGATGATGGAAAGCGAGGGACGGACGCAATGAAGGACGGCAGACACATCATTTGGAGCAATGACATCGACTACGACGACTGGCGGGAGGACTTGGAGGAACAATACCCCGACCTCACCGAAGCCGAGCGCATGGAGCTGATGTATGAGCTGAACGGCGACTATCTGGACGACGAGCGCTCCAATCTGGACATTCAGCTCTCCGTCCCATTCTCGTTGTCGGTGATCTGGGACTTTGGCACGGCCGCCGCATGGGATATAAGGAAATTCGAGCGGCAACATCCGGGATGCCTTTACAGCGAACGGGACATTGATTACAGCACATGGTATGTGGATAAAAACGGTGACTTCCGCTGCGATGCCATCCGCGGGCACCGAACCATTATCTCTACCGTGCCTATAAGGACGGCGTGAGCGACACACAGATCGAGAACCTGAAAGAAAAACTCTACCGCGGCACCGCCACCCGTGCGGCAAGCCGCAGACTCGGCGACGAGATCGCCCGTGTTTACGGCTTTCTCATCCCCCGCAGACAGGCACCGGTGCAGGGAGATAACGGAGGCAACTATGATGAATATAGCAGATACAAGGGACTGTGCCTTTGAAGCCTTTGTTACCAACCTCGGCAAATACAACGAGGGCTGTTTGGTGGGCGAATGGGTCAAGTTCCCGTGACAAATGAAGAAATGCAGGCGGTTTTCCGGCGCATCGGCATTGGGCGGCGCTATGAGGAATGGTTCATTACCGACTATGACTGCCGGATGCCGCCATCGGCAAGGTGCTCGGAGAATACGAAAGCCTGAGCGAGCTGAATTATCTTGCCGGGCAGATCATGGAGATGCGGGAGAGCAGCGAGTTCTGGCAGGCGGTTTTGGACTTGGGCGAGAACACCGGCAGTGTGCAGGAGCTGATCAACCTGACCGAGAACCTGGACTGCTTTGATTACCTGTCCGGCGTGCGGAACGACTACGACCTCGGCTATTACTGGATCGAGGAAAGCGGCTGCTATGACACAAGCAACCTCGGCGCACTGGCAAACTATATCGACTATGAGGGTTTCGGACGGGACATTCGGTATGAAGAAGGCGGCGTGTTCGGTGACAACGGCTATGTGCGGTCAAACGGTAGTCGATTTGTGGACATTTACGCCGGCGACATCGAGAACATCCCCGAAGAATACCGGATCAGTTCACCCGCCGTTCCCGCCCGCTCCGCAGTCCCACGGCAAGCAGAACAGCCCGAACGATAAAATTTGCACCTTTGATATTGCCTTGCAGTTTGGGTATAGTATAATAAAAACGAT
>VOFI01002281.1_pt1 | contig 44758 bp, 76 predicted proteins | sample 5384131 | NCBI WGS metagenome assembly VOFI01 (sample SAMN12384728, study PRJNA508395) | human gut metagenome | isolation source: healthy gut H | host: Homo sapiens
TGGAGTAAAGATTTAAATTTGTATGTGGTTTTGAAGGTACATGTAAAAAGTAAGGGAGCTGTAGACCGTAAGGGTTTGCAGTTTTTTATTACATATATTACATAGGAAATTATTTACCTTTAAGGAAAAAATGTGGTAATATGCTGAAAGAATGAGAGTAATTTAAGAGGCATGAGCAAATGGGTTTTTTAAATCAGCTATTAAAGTACAAAAATATATGTATTCAATGTCATAACAGTCCAGATGCAGATGCACTGGCTGGCGGCATATGGGGTGTATACATATTTAAAACTACACGATATCAATGTGTCAATTATTTACAGTGGAGATTATGAAATCCAAAAAAAAGATCTTTTTTGTACATGATTGATATCTGTGAGATTCCGGTAGAATACATAAAAGAGTTACCAAAGACAGATCTTCTACTGCTGGTTGATGGGCAATATGGAAGAGGAAATGTATATCGTTTTGAAGCGGATAATATAGCAATGATCGATCATCATATGCCTTCCATGAAAAAAAAAAAAAAAACAGAAAATGCTTTTATTGACTATTCTTATCAAAGCTGTTCTACAATTGTCTGGGAACTTTTGAAAGAAGAAGGATATGATGTAAAGGCGAATGAAAAGTTAAGTATTGCATTTTTTATATGGATTGTATACAGATACTTCTTCCTATGTAGATTTGTACAAGAAGCATGACATTGCGATGCGCGATGAGTTAAGCAAAGATTATCCGGAACTGGAACGGTTAAAAAATCATCCATGAGTCTGGAGGACCCTCATGATTGCAGGAGAAGCTTTGTACCATGCATATTTTGATAAAGAGAAGCAATATCTTTTGATCAGTGCAATGCATTGTGAGCAATCAGTGCTTGGAATCTTGGTGATATGGCAATAAAGGTTGATGTTGCCAAAGTTAGCATTGCATATACGGATATTGACAGTGGATATCAGGTTTCAATAAGAAGTGCGGATCGGGAGTATCTTGCAAATGAAGTGGCAGAAAGCTCTGCGATGGAATCGGAAGCGGTGGTGGCCATATAGATAAAGCCGGCGGTGTGATTTCAAGAGATTGTATCTGCGAAAGTTATGCAGGATGGGAAATTGCAGACATTATCAAAGAGAGAATGGAAAAAATCATGAAATAAAAAAAAGAAACAGTGGTTTACAAAAAAGGAAGTAAACCGCTGTTTCTTTCTATAATGATGTTAGAATTCCCTGTTCTGATAGAATTTTATGGATAGAATCCAGGAAATCATATACAGTAATAAACCTATGAAAAAAGAATCAAAATATAGTAACTTCGGAAAGGGAAATGTGCAAGTCCGAGAGGCAAATTTTTTATGAAAGATTGCAACCAACCAAGCAATGCGAAAAAATAAAATAAATCCAATATAATAAGCAAACCGACCTTTCTCAGCACCTAGTTTGAAGGTAAACGGAAACATAAAGGCAGGTGGCAGTAATCCGGCTATAAAGATAATTGTAAAAATAGTAAGAAGACCGGAAATATAAAAGTTGTGTCTTATAATCATGTTGATTATTTGCACAATTTCAACAATGATGGCAGAAAGTGTAAGGGTACATACTGTTAAAATATATTTGGAGGATACAATTTCTTTTCGGCTACAGGGAAAGGTACAGGCATAGAGACTCAATTTGATTTTTCATCGTAAGAAAGCAGGTTTACCGGGATAATGCTGGAAATTGTAATAGGATATAATGCAAAAAACAGATTGTTATTCCATGCTCCGGCAAAGGAAAATACAATAATCAGAATAAAAAATAAACGACAATATTTTATCATCAGATAAAGATCTTTACGAAGTAATCCTTTCATATTCAGTGAACCCCTTTATCATAAAAAATAAACAAATCTTCTATACTGATCGGATGTACCTTAAATCCTTCCGGAATCTGATCTCGAAGAACTACTGCTTCTACATTGTAAGAAGAGTATTTGACTCCGATGACCGCAGATTGATCGAGTTCCTGAAGCTGTTCCTTTGTACATTGAATGATACCGTATTTTTCCAGAAGCCGGTCTTTTTCTTCGAAAAGAACAAGGTTACCTTTATGAAGAAAGGCAACATAATCACAAATTTTCTCCAGATCACTTACAATATGGGAAGAAATTAAAATTGCATGAGATTCATCTCTGGTAAAATCATTGAAAATATCAAGGATTTCATCGCGCATTACAGGATCAAGACCGCTTGTTGCTTCATCAAGGATCAGAAGTTTAGGATGATGAGAGAGAGCAACTGCAATTCCCAGTTTCATCTTCATTCCTTTTGAAAACTTACCAAATTCTTTTTATTTGGAAGGTTAAATTTTTGGAGATATTGGTCGTATAGAGAAGGATCCCAGTTGTGGAAAATATCCTTCATAATGCGTCCAATCTGTAAAGGAGTCAGGCATTCCTGAAAACCAACTTCATCTAATACAACGCCAATTTCTTCTTTCAAGATAGTAGTAGCAGAAGTGCAGTCTCTTCCCAAAATTCGAATCGAACCGCTGTCTTTTTTATGATATCCAGAATTAGTTTAATGGTGGTAGTTTTTCCGGCACCATTTTCACCGATGAGTCCTAAGATACATCCACTGGGAAGAGTGAGATTTAGATGATTCAGGGAAAATCCAGGATAGTTCTTATTCAAATCGTTTATTTCTAAAGCATTTGTTTCAAATGTGGTCATAAGCTATTCCTCCATCATGAAATGAAGCATCTCAGTAAGTTCCTGTTCGCTTAGATTACAGGAAGCTGCAAGATGTACTATTTTTTCCATGTAGTCTTCAATTTTTTTCAGATTTGTTTCACGCAAAAGATCCGTATTAAGTGGAGCAACGAAACAGCCCTTTTGCTGCAATCGTGTAAATGAAACCTTCTTTTTCCAGTTCATCGTAAGCCCGCTTGGTTGTTACGACACTGATTCGTAGATCTTTGGCAAGGCTTCGAATGGAAGGAAGAGCTTCGTCAGATGGTAATGTTCCACTTATAATTTGCGATTTGAGTTGTGTAAAAATCTGTTCATAGATGGGTGCACCACTTTTTGTTATCTATGAATATATTCACGTTTTCACCTCGCTTAAAATGTTATAACTGTATATATACAGTATATACAGTTGGCAAAGGTGTGTCAAGAGAAACAATCCTGCTTGTATAGAAATTTGATTCATGGTATGATAACTTTCATAGATTAAACGGAATTACCAGTCGAATAATATCTGGAGAAATCAATGTATGAAGAGTAGGAGAATAAATATAATGATTTCTCTGATTAAAGTTAAGGTAGTGGGAGGAAGGAAAAAATGCAGACTTTTGCGAATACAGGAATAAAAACGGAAGTTATAGACGAAATTATTTCATTTGCAAAAAAAACATGATATACATTGTGTGATGATTTTTTTTTTGGATCCAGAGCGAGGGAGACTTCAAGAGGACGAGCGATATTGATATTGCGGCAAGTGGTGGTGATTTTGATCGTTTTGCATTAGATGTTGATAGAGAAATCCACGTTGCTGGAATTTGACATTGTGGACCTGGATAGAGATATGCAAGACGCCTTACGAGAATCGATACGGAGAGAGGGGAAAATTCTTTTTGAAAAAGTATGAAAATTTTTGTGTGTCATTGGAAAATATGAAGGATATTTATAATTACGAAGAACCGTATGATAATGTCGTTCTAACTGGTTTGGTTGGATTATATGAAATTACATTTGAGCAGTCATGGAAGATGATGAAAGAAATATTGGAGATACATGGATTTGCAGAAGGAGCAACAAGTTCTCCGAAAATGATTCTCAGAACAGCATATAAAGCAGGTATGATAAAGGATGAAGAACTATGGTTATCTGCATTACAAGAAAGAAATAATGTAACACATTCTTATAACCGAAAGATTGCAATGGGGATTATTACGCAGGCAAAACAGAAGTTTTATAAAATGTTCTGTGAATTAAAAGAAGAAATTGACAGGAATTGGATATAGTAGTCAGGAGCATAAAATGGATACAAATGAAATCAAGATTCGCCCGGCAACCGAAGCGGACGCAAACAGAAATTTTAAATATCTATGCACCCTATATAACGGACACAGCAATTACATTTGAATATGATGTTCCGACACTGGAAGAGTTTACGGGACGGATTCGTCACACACTGGAGAAATATCCGTATCTGGTGGCAGTAAGAGACAGCGAGATTATCGGTTATGCATATGCAGGAGCTTTTTATGGGCGGGCACATATGACTGGTCGGCAGAAACTACGATTTATGTAAAGAAGGGCTGCAGGCACAGTGGTGTTGGAAAACTGCTTTATCAGGCACTTGAAACTGCACTGAAAGCACAGAATATCATCAATCTATATGCATGCATTGGATATCCGGAAGAAGACGATGAATATCTGACAAAGAACAGCAAGCAGTTCCATGAACATCTGGGATACCGTTTGATCGGAGAATTCCGGAAGTGTGGTTATAAATTTGGGCGTTGGTACCATATGGTCTGGATGGAGAAGATGATAGGAGAACATCCGGAGAAACCGGAGCAGGTAAAGAGATTTTCAGAAATATAGTGATGGAAATTAAAAACGGGAGAATGCTGTTTGAAAATGCATTCTCCAGTTTCTCAATATTGTTATGAGAGCATCTCTTCGATCTTCGCCTGCATTTCAGCGACGGTATGCTTTCGTGACCGGGCACATTCCTGTGCCTGACAGCCGCAGATCAAACATTTGCGGTAGACGCCGCGGGAGAGTTTTTCTCCGTCTGTTCCAATCACATCCATATCAAAAAAGACGTCCGAAGGGATGGTTTTCTTCGAGTTCTGTTGTTAGTTCTTTAATTTTATCTGCCGGATAGTCGACTGTAAGAATAATTTCATTTCCAGTCTTCTCATCAAACTCAGTTTGGGTAAGAATCGGAATGTTCTCTTTTTGTAATACAGCAAAAAGTGCTTCCTTTCCGGAAAGGAATGCTTTTTTGATCTGTTCATTCGTCTTTATATATCCCGGAATATTCATGCAGAATGAAATCACTGGGCAATGATATCTTTGAATATATTCATTTTGTATATTAACGCGGCGCTCGCGGCAGGCGAGCATGTCGGTTAATACTACTTCCTGTCCTTTCATAGCAGATCCTCCCTAATAATGAATAACATTTTCTTGTTGTCTGATCCGTTCGATTACAGGAATTGCTTCCGGACTTTTGAAATAATCCAGTGTGGTTTGCGGTACCAGCTTCGAAAGGGTATCATAGTCACCATTTTGCAGGGTAAGACGTACATTGGAAGCGCTGATCGGTGTATCCTCACAGGTCTTTCTTGGGACAACGATACATTCGATGCCCTGTTCCGGTAATTTTTCAGACATGATCCGGTTATAGATTCCGGTAACCAGGCTAGTAGGCTCTTCCCCTACGTAACGGCGAGTGATACCGAGCACCTTTGCAATCTGCGTAAATACCGTCAGGTCCAGCATGGCGTGGCTTTCAATCACTGCATTCTCATCTTTCTGGAAATAGCTTGGAAAAAGTAGCATTGCTGATAATATATGGACCACTGTCGTGATAACAGATGTTTTTCAAGTGTGCTGTTCCTTTCATGACGAGTTGTTTTCTGATCTTGAATGGAACCAGGCTGGCATCTTCACTGACAATGAAGAGATGAAGCAGATCATTTTCAGCACCGCTTTTTTCTACAAGATACTGGTGTCCGAGGGTAAACGGGTTGGCGTTCATGACGAGAGCAAAGCAATCTTTCTGGTGGGAGTCTCAGCAGTCAATCCTTCTGGAAGTGCATCTTTTGCAAAAGTACGCAGATAATTCTGAAATCCGGTTTTTCGGTTTTCCATGAAGACAATCTGTCCATCGATCCGGGCAATTTCATAGAATCCAAGATCACCGAAGAACTTGGCAGAATTACATTTGGTGTAAAGAAAAAGGTGTGTATTCCCTCTTGAAAACTGAAATTCAATCAGATGAGAGACGATGGAATTCATCAGTCCTTCTCCCTGATGTTCATGGTTTACGGCAAAACATCGTAAGGTGTTGCCAAAACAGCTTCCTGTTGCGATAATGTGCATCTCATCGTCATACATGCCGCAGGTGTAATCCAGGTTAGCATCTCTGCGGATCCCTTCTGAGATAAGGAGCGCGTCCACTTCATCGTTGGCTCGCTTGTCGGAAGGATAGATTTGAGAAATATAATAATCTGCCATAGATAAATTCCTTTCTGCACAGTAGCTCAAAATATTTGATGAAATTATTTTAACATGTGTATAGAAAAATGTAAAGAGGAGCATGGATTCAAGAAAGAAATCAGGCATTATTCTTAAAAAATACAAATTGATTTATGTCATATTGATATGATCACAATATGAATTATGTAATTTACTAATAACCAGGATAACCCTATAATATAGTCGGATAAAAAATAATCGTATGATTTATAGTAAAGGAAGGATAGATATGGCAACCATTTTTCCAAGAGAAGAAAAAGCAGAGATGTTATTTGACAAGATTCTTGCAAACCCGGAGGCATGCAGGCGACTGAAAAGAACTTTTTATGATGCCATTGATTCCGGAGATGAGTTTGTGACAGAGAATCTTCCCGCAAAGCAGTTCACCGTCGCATTATTCGATGCATATGAAAATAAAGATCTGACTGCATTTCTCATGGCTGTGTGCCAAAAACAGTATGTTCGATCTTTTAAGAAATGCTTTTCTGATACCGTTTAAATTTAATGCGGATGGACAGACAAATCCTTATTTTTTGACAGATGAAGAGGGAAAGCTTCTGGAAAATCTTCCGATTCATGTAAAGGAAAAAGAATATGAAAAATTTCGAAAAAGTTTATCAGAAGCGTGATAAAGTAAAAAATGTATCTGGCACACGGATATAAGAAAAGGCATTGTTATGATTCAGAAACAATGGAAACACAGGAATATAAGATGGGAGAGCATGACGGAGTACTTCTGATCTATGAACTTCCGGATACCAAAGAAAAAGACGGAGGCTGAAGCTTATGCGCCTGTGTGGGATATTATGATGGAACTTCAAAAGGAACTGCCAAATTCTGTAGTATATTACGGACAGGATTTCTTGCAGGAAGAAGGAAAAAGATTTGATGAAATGGGGGTTTTCCTTCCGTTGGAACACTTTTCTGATAGACTGGAAAGGCATATAGAAAAAGCGGATCAAATTGTATATGGTAAATAAAAAGATGCATCTGGTTGAAAAAGATCAGATGCATCTTTTTATTTAAAATTTTTTACGTGCAATAACGGAATGTCTTGTCCGTCAGAATTCTTGCAAAGATAAGTCCAAGAGGCAAGGCAAGAATGATAAGTATTGGCTGCAAACCAGGATGCAGAGGTTTGCAGAGACATCACTCCAAGATTATAGATTGCCCGGTAAAGATAAAGTCCCGGTACCATGATGACAATAGAAGGTACAGTCAGAGAAATTCTCGGGTAACCGATTTTGCTTTTTAATACAGAAGCCAGAATTCCGGCAGTCAGGGCACCGATAAAAAGCTGCGGCTGCAGGAGGCAGGGAGGCCAAGTCTACCAGTTCAAGACGGAGTGTATTGGCAATTGCTCCAATGATACCGGCTGTGGCAGAGAGTTCTTTAGGACTGTTGAACATAACAGAAAAGCCGAACACCCCGCAGAAGCTGGCGAGAAGCCGGAATAGTATATGTTGCCAGAGTGTGAGAGAAAGAGGTGGGAAATCACTTGGCTTTAAATGAAGGATAAGTGCCATGATCCAGGCGGTCAAGGTTGCGACAAGAATGATGATCATTGCGTAAGCAAGTCGTTCCAGGCCGGATCGCATATCCAGTTTTGCAAGGTCAATACCGCTGGTGATAAATGGAAAACCGGGAATGATGAAAAGCATAGAGCATATATATCCGGCTTCATGAGCAAGAGAAATGCCGAACAACAGTTCAGTTGTTTTTTAAAAAAGTGCAAAGATAGATAAGGCAGGGCCAGCAGAACAGAGGCAGTAATGCCTAAGAATAATGTGAAATGATGCTTAGTCAGTTTACATCTTACAAAGTTGCCGATACCGGCACCGAAAAAAGCAAGAAGCATTTCTACCGGTCCGCCACCAAGGAGAAAGGTAAATGCCCCACAGGCAAATGCTTTGCGGCAAATCCGAGAGTGCAACTGGAGAGTAAAGGCCATGGATCCGTTCAATCTCATCCAGATAAGAATGAATCTGTTCACCGGAAAGATATTTTTCCTTTGTTGGGAAATCGTTTGATGAAGTTTTCCAGTCGGTTCAATTTCGAAGTATTAACACCGGTATTGGTCAGACACAGCGACTGTGAAAAACAGTTTTCACCGTCAAAACAGGTGTATTCAATGGACATCAGGCCGATGTCGGCGGTACAGCTGATTCCCAGTTCTCTGGAAAGGGTATTCATAGAGCTTCGAACACGCCATGCTCCGGTTCCACAGGAAAGAAGCATCATGCCACATCTACCGACAACGGAGGCTTTTTTCAATTAGCCCGGCCTTGGTGATAGGAATGGTATCTTCTTTATTCAGTGCATAATCATGCCATAGAATGTCCATATGATTTTTTTTCTATTATGCCTTCTTTGCATAAATTTCACTTCCTTTTGCTATACCAATAATATATGAACAATATATTAAATATGTATTATTGGTATTGATTTATCATAATAAAAAGTATAATCATCGAAATGCAAAAGTCAATAGAAGAGTTGAGAAATCCTGAAAAAGGATAAGAATATGCCAATGTGGATTTAAAAACATGACCGAGGCAATGTGCATAAAATGAAAAACCATTTTTTGTCTAATGTGTATAAGAAAAAGTATGTAGAAAACACCGGCAGTTTTTAAAGTAATAAATGCTAATAAAAAATGCTAATAAGCAAGAAAGCCTGTTTTTCTTGACACTCATTATGTTAGGTGTTACGGTTATTGAGAGTTAAGAAAACTCCGTTTATTTATTAAGAAAATGAATCAATGAGGTGTAAGAACATGCAGGAATTAAAACCAATTAAAGAAGGTAAAGTACGTGAGATCTATGATAACGGAGACAGTTTGATCATGGTTGCTACAGACCGTATCAGCTGCTTTGACGTGATTCTGAACAACGAAGTTACAAAGAAAGGAACTGTCCTGACTCAGATGTCCAAGTTCTGGTTTGATCTGACAGAAGACATTCTGCCGAACCACATGATTTCTGTAGATACAAAGGATATGCCGGAGTTCTTCCAGCAGGAGAAATATGATGGAAAATCTATGATGTGTAAGAAACTCGAAATGCTTCCGATCGAGTGTATCGTTCGTGGTTATATCACAGGAAGCGGCTGGAAGAGCTATCAGGAAAATGGCACAGTATGTGGAATTAAACTTCCGGAAGGATTAAAAAGAATCTGACAAACTGCCAGAACCGATTTATACACCATCTACAAAAGCTGAGATCGGTGATCATGATGAAAATATCTCTTATGAACAGAGTGTAGATCACCTGGAAAAATATTTTCCGGGAAGAGGAAAAGAATTAGCTGAAAAACTTCGTGACAATACAATTGCACTGTACAAAAAATGTGCTGAATACGCATTAAGCAAAGGTATCATTATTGCAGATACCAAATTTGAATTTGGTCTGGATGAAGATGGAAACATGGTTATCGGTGATGAGATGCTGACACCGGACAGCTCCCGTTTCTGGCCGGCAGAAGGCTATGAACCAGGACACAGCCAGCCTTCTTTCGACAAACAGTTTGCCCGTGACTGGCTGAAAGCAAACCCGGACAACGACTGGACTCTTCCGCAGGAGATCGTTGACAAGACTATCGACAAATATCTCCAGGCATATGAGATATGGAGAAAAACTTGATCCAGCCATCGGAAGATACTTACAATTTTACAGAGCTGGATGAAGTGATTGCTATGCTCAGCCAGGAGAATTACGATATCGTACTTGCTACATCAACAGCAAAACGTCATGGCATGGATGGTAAAGCGTTATCCGGAGGTCGCAAGGGACTGATTATGAGGGAAGACATCACAAATTCGGACAGCGTCATAATGCTTGCCCGAATTCCCTTTGTGTTTCAGAAATTTGCATCCCGTCTGGCCGGAAAGCTTGCCGAGCGTTACGGGAACAATCCACATGTAACCTGCTGACATATCAGCAACGAGTATGGTGGAGAATGCTACTGCGAAAATTGTGAGAAAGCTTTCCGAGTCTGGCTGCGTGAAAAATATCAGACACTGGATGAACTGAACAAAGCATGGAATACCGAATTCTGGGGACATACGATTTATGACTGGGATGAAGTAGTACTTCCAGATGCTCTTGGTGACGGATTGAAGATGCGGCAGAACCGCATATGACAGCTTTTTGCCGGACTATCGATTGATTATTGTCGCTTTAATTCAGACGGAATGCTGAATAACTTCAAGATGGAAAAAGAAGCAATCCGTAAATTTGACAAAGAGACACCGATCACTACAAATATGATGGGAACCTTTAAAGGACTTGATTATTTCAAATGGGCAAAGGAAATGGATGTGATCTCCTGGGATAATTATCCTTCTTATAATACACCATGGAGTCTGGTCGCAATGAAGCATGATTTGATGCGTGGACTCAAAGATCAGCCGTTTATGCTGATGGAACAGACACCGAGCCAACAGAACTGGCAGCCATATAACTCACTTAAACGTCCGGGTCAGATGCGCGCGCAGAGCTATCAAACTATGGCGCACGGTGCGGATACAATCCAGTTCTTTCAGTTGCGCCGAAGTGTAGGCGGATGTGAGAAGTTCCACGGAGCAGTCATTGCTCATGCCGGAACGGAAAATACAAGAGTGTTCCGCGAAGTGAAACAGTTAGGTGAAGAATTGGAAAAATTGAGTAATGTGATTCCGGGAACTGTTAATGAAGCAGAGGTCGGTGTAATCTTTGACTGGGATAACTATTGGGCATTGGAATACACAAGTAATTCATCCATCAGTCTCAAATATGTGGATCAGATCCATCGGTATTACCGCTATTTCTATGATCATAATATGGGGGTTACAATGATTCCGGTAGATGCAGATTTTTCTAAATATAAGATGATCGTAGCACCGGTTCTTTATATGGTAAAACCGGGGATGAAGGAAGCACTGGAGAAATATGTAAAAAAATGGCGGTATTCTGGTGACGACTTATATGAGTGGTATCGTTGGTGAGTCGGACAATGTATATCTGGGCGGATATCCGGGACCATTAAAAGAGATGGCCGGTATCTGGGTAGAAGAAATTGATGCTCTTGCGCCGGAACAGTATAATATAGTAACTTTTAAGGACGGAAGCCAGAGTAAATGTAAGATCGTCTGTGATCTGATGATCTGGAAGGTGCGGAGGCACTGGGTGAATATGCCGAAGATTTCTATGCAGGCATGCCGGCAGTGACCAGACATGATTATGGAAAAGGAAAATTATATTATATTGGAAGCTGTATGGAAGTTGTTGGAACAGATAAGATTCTTACTATGGCGCAGAAGATGCCAGGGTAAATCCGGTTGCAGAAAATGGTAACGGACTGGAGATTGTAAAACGTAACGGAGAAGAGAAGAGTTTCTACTTTGTGATGAACTTTAAGGATGAAGATCTGAAAATTCCGGAAGAATTTGCAGGAAAGATGGATCTATTAAGTGGAAATGCTGTAGAAAAGGGAGAAATGCTTCCGAAGTTTGGGGTGAAGATTCTAGAAGAATAAAAAATTTGAGAGAAATATAAAAAGAAACAGGAAGTTCAGACAGATGCAAAAGCAAAGCTGTCTGGGATTTCTGTTTCTTTTTTTATTTAACAGGAAGATGTCAGGAGAGATGCTGTTTGATTGTACAAAATAAAAACACAGTTTTCCTATTTGACATATATGTTATAAGACGATATAATTCAAAACAATAAAAACCTATTAAATAGATAGGTAAATAAGGAAAAGAAATATCTTTCCAGTGGAATTTATTCGGATGAGACGAAGAGATAGAAGAAGAGAGGATTTTTCATGCGGCTGAAAAAATCCTCTCTTTTCTATTCTTCAATTACCTGGATTTCCAGAAAATCAAAATCAATCGAATCCACAAAACTGTCCTGGTAAAATCTTGCTTTGGAATGCCGCTTGAATTCGTTGATATTCACATCCAGCCAGATCGGTTTGCTGAGATCAAATTCATAGCAGATCTCATCCAGAGCATTGAAAATCTTGTGGGTTCTTGTATCGTCACTGTCATCACAGATGGTGGTATCTTTGATCATATGATTGTCTTTAAATTCTTTTTCCCCATAAGCGGAACATGGTAAAATCCTCCTTATAATAAATATGAAAAATGCCGGTCAGGCAAAGAATGTTTTTGTATCAAGTGATTTTCAGTATAGCGGATTTAGGGGAGAAAGTAAAGGAGACAGATTTTATTCTATGATATGATGTGCTATATTGATACTAAAGTTTATGAAAGAAAGAGAATCATTCTCAATAACATGGAATAGAATAGAGAAAAAAGACAGGGAATTAGAAAAATGTCTGGAATAAAACGAGAAACTATAATCCGGGTTATATTGGGAATCTGTATGATAGTTGTATCGATTGGTATGATATATGGTAAGTCAAAAGCTGGGAATGCAAATGGAAACGACAGAACTTATATAGAAGAATCAGAAAAAATGCAAAACAGAAGAAGGCAGAGAAAAGCGAAAACGACAGCACGGGATCAGCAAAACAGGACAGCACAGTAAAAACTAAGATGACAGAACAGAGGCAGGTATCGGGCACCGAAGCAAAAGCAATTGCCGAGGCAGAAGCTATCGAGGCATCCATCCAGCCGGGACAGTATCCGGTGATGGGGATCAGCAGTATCCGCGCCTGGCAATTGGTAAATTATTTTAAAGCGTATGGAAGCACTTATCCGGCAGAAGTTTTGACGCAGGGAGGTGCACCGGATATTGAGACATTTGCACAGATGTATTATGAAGAAGCCACGGCAGAAGGCGTCCGTCCGGAGGTTGCATTTGCACAGGCGATGAAGGAGACAGGCTGGCTGCAGTATGGTGGGGATATGCAGATCACCCAGTATAATTTTGCCGGGATCGGGACGACGGGGAGGAGGCGTACCGGGGAATTCCTACCCGGATGTCAGAACCGGGATCCGGGCACAGATCCAGCATCTGAAAGCTTATGCGACAGACGAAGCACTTGTCAAGGAATGTGTAGATGACCGTTACTCTTACGTGACAAAGGGGAGCGCACCGTATGTAGAGTGGCTGGGGCAGAAAGAAAATCCGGAAGGGTATGGCTGGGCAACGGGTGAACGTTATGGATACGACATTGTAGAAATGATTCATGCAATGCGAAAATAAAAAGAAATGTGTCAGATTGAGATTATCTAATTTATTAAAATACTATGAAGCTTGCCCGGGCTGTATAGATTTCAAAGAGAAAAAATGGTATACTGATTTTACTTTCGGGACGAAAAAGGGAGATAGATTCCGGAGGGAAGTATACATAAAAAGGGGAGATTACATGCAGTCAGCAATGAAGTATTACGATGACGTAGACAGCTGGAAGACCGTCATGTTTCTTTACAATTCCGCATTGAAAGAAGTAGGGACGAAGCTGGAGATACTGAACGATGAATTTCAACATGTACACAGATATAATCCGATCGAGCATATCAAGACCAGGATCAAATCCGCAGAAAGTATTGTGAAAAAGCTGAAGCGGTACGGATATGAGACAAGTATTGAGAACATGGTACGCTATGTCAATGATATCGCAGGAGTCCGTCTGATCTGTTCGTTTACATCCGATATTTACCGGCTTGCGGAGATGATCGGGAATCAGAGCGACTTAAAGGTTCTGTCGATCAAAGACTATATCAAGAATCCGAAGGAAAGTGGATACAAGAGCTACCACATGCTGGTGTCCGTTCCGATCTTTCTGTCGGACAGTGTGGTGGATACGAAGGTCGAGATCCAGATCAGGACAATTGCGATGGATTTCTGGGCGAGTCTGGAGCATAAGATTTATTACAAGTTTGAAGGGCAGGCACCGGAGTATATCAGCCGGGAACTAAAGGAATGTGCGGATATGGTATCGGCACTGGATGACAAGATGCTGTCACTGAATGAAGCAATTCTGGAATGTCTGAAAGAAGGCGGTGAGAAGCCGGTTCCGGAGAAAACAGAAGAAGTGGATGCGGAGATCATTGAGAATCCTATGATCCGATAAAGAAACACAAGAAAGTAATTAAGAAAAGAAAGCAGGAGCAGTCAATTGATTGTTGAGGAGTATACTCAACGTTAACTGACTGTTCCTGCTTTTTTGACACCGAACAGAAAAAATCATATTTAACAAAAAAACTTTACACAGCCAGGATTTCAGATTTTACAACCATTTTATATGATAGAGACCGTGAAGAAAAGAAAAAATAAAAACACATAAAACGGAGGATTTTAGTATTATGAAATTCAGAAAATTAATGGCAGTAGCACTTGTAGCAGCAATGGCAGCAACAATGGCAGTTGGATGCGGAGGATCATCATCTGACAAGAGCGCAGAGGGCAGTACGGATAACAGCAGCGCAGATAGCGGAAGTGATTTTGATACATCAAATGATATCACAATCGTATCCCGTGAAGATGGATCCGGTACAAGAGGAGCTTTCATTGAGCTGTTCGGAATAGAAGAAAAACAGTCAGACGGAACGAAAGTAGATATGACAACAACAGATGCGCAGATTACAAATAATACATCGGTAATGCTTACAACTGTAGCAGGTGACGAATATGCAATCGGTTATGTATCACTCGGATCTTTAAATGACAGCGTAAAGGCTCTGAAGATTGACGGAGCAGAAGCCACAGCAGACAATATCGAAAATGGTTCTTACAAAGTGTCAAGACCTTTTAATATTGCAGTGAAGAAAGATCTTGATAATGAAGTTGCAAAAAAGATTTTATGGCATATATTATGAGTACAGAAGGACAGGAAATCGTATCAAATGAAAAATACATTCCGGTATCGGATGTAGAAGCTTATGCAGGATCAAAACCATCTGGAAAATGTGTAGTAGGTGGATCTTCTTCTGTATCACCGCTGATGGAAAAACTGATTGAAGCATATAAGAAAGTAAACCCAAATGCAGACATTGAGCTTCAGACTTCAGATTCTACAACAGGTATGACGTCAACAATCGACGGAAGTTACGATATCGGTATGGCATCCAGAGAACTGAAAGATGACGAAGCTTCAGAACTTGAAGCAACAGTAATCGCAACAGATGGTATTGCAGTGATCGTAAATAAAGCTAACACGGCAGATGAGCTTTCAGCAGATCAGGTAAAATCAAGCTACGTTGGGGATGTTACCACATGGGATGAAGTTTCCAAATAAATAAAAAGAGGAAATTAAAGAATGAAATCAAAAGCATGGACTGAAAAATTCATGCAGGGAGTGTTCTTCATTGCCGCCTGCGCTTCGGTGCTGGCGGTAGCTCTCATTTGCATTTTCTTGTTTGCAAATGGAATCCCTGCAATCAGACAGATAGGATTTGTAAAATTTATAACCGGTGATATCTGGCGTCCGGGAAATGAACTTTTGGTATTTTTCCGATGATCATCGGAAGTATCTATGTGACGGCAGGAGCAATTATATTTGGTGTGCCGATCGGAATTCTGACTTCGGTATTTATGGCTATGTATTGCCCGAAGAAAAATTTACAGACCGTTAAAAGCAAAGAACTGAACTGCTTTGCGGGAATTCCGTCAGTTGTATATGGTTTCTTCGGCATGGTGATCGTAGTTCCGATCATTCGGGACTTCGGAAGAACTTTAAAGATGATGGGACTGGTTGAAAAATCCGGAGATGGAAAAAGGAATCCTGACTACATCAATTGTACTTGGTATGATGATTCTTCCAACGATCATCGGGACAACAGAAAGTGCAATGCGTGCAGTGCCACCACAGTACTATGAAGGCTCGCTGGCACTTGGAGCAACCCAGGAAAGAAGTATTTTCAAAGTTGTGATTCCGGCGGCAAAGTCCGGTGTGATCACAGGAATCGTACTTGGAATCGGACGTGCCATTGGTGAGACCATGGCAGTTATTATGATTGCAGGAAACCAGCCTAGACTGGTCAATAATATTCTGCTCGGTGTCCGTACTCTGACTGGTAATATTGTAATTGAGATGGGATATGCGACCGGACTTCACAGGGAAGCGCTGATTGCTACAGGAGTTGTACTTTTTGTATTTATCCTGATCATCAATTTTAGTGTTGCGCTGCTTAAGAGGAGGGTGAACATGAGTGATCAGACGAAAAAACCTGTTTATATCAACCGGGAAAATTTTACAGATAAGATAAAAAGCTATCTGAGACATCCGGGATCCATGATTTTGATGTTTCTTGTGATGCTTGCGACATTTATCACGTTTGCACTGCTCCTGTTCCTGATTTTTATATTTTGATCAATGGAATTCCGTATATTAAACCGTCATTATTTTCATTACATTATACATCGGACAATGCATCTGTTATACCGGCATTGATCAATACGGTTGTTATGACACTGCTTTCGCTTTTGATCGCAGTACCATTTGGTATTTTTTCAGCAATCTTTCTTGTGGAATACGCAGGAAAGGGGAATAAATTTATCGAAGTGATCCGCCTGACGACGGAGACTCTTTTCGGGCATTCCGTCTATCGTATATGGTCTGTTTGGTATGCTGTTCTTTGTAAATACGCTGAAATGGGGATTTTCCGTTCTGGCAGGTGCATTTACTTTATCGATCATGATTCTTCCGCTGATCATGCGCCAGACAGAAGAAGCACTTAAAAGCAGTTCCGGTTCTTACAGAGAAGGAAGCTTTTGGACTTGGAGCCGGAAAGCTCCGTACTGTATTCCGTATCGTGCTTCCATCGGCAGTTCCTGGAATCCTTGCGGGTGTGATCCTTGCCATTGGACGTATCGTAGGAGAGACGGCAAAGCACTGATTTATACAGCAGGAACGGTTGCACAGGTGCCAAAGAATGTACTTGGTTCCGGTCGGACACTGGCAATCCATATGTATATGCTGTCAAGCGAAGGGCTGTATATGAACCAGGCGTATGCGACAGCTGTTATTTTGCTTGTACTGGTTGTTGCGATCAACACCCTTTCCGGTGTGGTTGCGAAGAAACTGACGAAAGCATAGAGAGGAAAAGAAAATGTCAAAGATAAGTGTAAAAATCTTGATTTATATTATGGCGATTTCAAGGCGCTGAAAAACATTAACCTTGAGATCGAGCCAAATAAGATCACCGCGTTTATCGGACCGAGTGGTTGTGGTAAATCCACACTTCTCAAGTCGATCAACCGTATGAATGATCTGGTAGAAGGATGCCGGATTGACGGCGAAATCCTTCTGGACGGACAGAATATTTTTAAAGGAATGGATGTAAATGTCCTGAGAAAAAGAGTCGGCATGGTATTCCAGAAGCCCAATCCGTTCCCGATGAGCATTTATGACAATATTGCCTATGGACCGAGAACACATGGAATCCGTTCAAAGGCAAAACTGGATGATATTGTAGAAAAATCACTGCGTAATGCGCAGCTATCTGGGACGAGTGTAAGGACCGTCTGAAAAAAGAGTGCACTTGGCATGTCCGGTGGACAGCAGCAGAGACTTTGCATTGCGCGAGCCTTGGCCGTACAGCCGGAGGTTCTTCTGATGGACGAACCAACCTCAGCACTGGATCCGATTTCTACTTCCAAAATCGAAGACCTTGCGGTAGAACTGAAAAAAAGATTATACTATCGTTATGGTAACACATAATATGCAGCAGGCAGTCCGAGTGTCGGACAATACCGCATTTTTCCTTCTTGGAGAAGTTGTAGAATATAACGATACAGAAACACTTTTCTCGCTTCCGGCGGATAAGCGGACAGAAGATTATATTACGGGGAGGTTTGGTTAAATGCGTAACAGATTTGACAGACAGCTGGAAGAACTTAATGAGATGCTTATCCATATGGGAGAACTTTGCGAGACGGCAATCGAGGAAGCAACAGGAGCTCTGGAAGGACATGATATTGCCAGAGCAAAGGCTGTCATTACAGCAGACAGCGAGATCGATCAGATGGAAAAAGAAATTGAAAATCTCTGCCTGAAGCTTTTGCTTCAGCAACAGCCGGTAGCGCGGGATCTGCGAAGGATCTCGGCATCACTTAAGATGATAACCGATATGGAACGTATCGGAGATCAGACTGCGGATATTGCAGATATTGTGATCGCAACAAAATCAACAGAGGAAAAGAATCTGAAGGATATTAACCGGATGGCAGAGGCGACTGTAAAGATGGTAGAGACAGTGTATCTGCCTATGTACAGAAAGATCTGGAGCTTGCAAGAAAAGTCATGGATGCAGATGATGAGGTAGATGATCTTTTTGATCTGGTAAAAGGAGATCTGATAAAATTTATTTCCGATCACAAAGGAAGTGCCGGAGATGAGGCGATCGACCTGATCATGATCGCAAAATATCTGGAGAGGATCGGAGATCATGCAACAAATATTGCAGAGTGGGTTGAATTTTCAATTACAGGTATTCATGCAGGCGGAACTGCAATCTAAAAAGAAATTAAAGGAGAACGAGAATGATTTTTTTGTGTGGAGGATGAAGCGAACATCCGGGAATTAGTAGTATATACACTTGAGACTACGGGATTTGAGGCCGTGGATTTGAAGAAGGCACATCATTTTTGAAGCTCTGGCAGAGGAACTGCCAGAGCTGATTTTGCTTGATATCATGCTCCCTGGAGAAGATGGAATGGAGATCCTGAAGAAGCTGAAGACTTCCGGGAGAACCAAAGATATTCCGGTCATCATGGTTACGGCAAAGGGTGCAGAATATGACAAGGTCATGGGACTGGATGCGGGAGCAGATGATTATGTGACCAAACCATTTGGAATGATGGAACTGGTATCCAGAATCCGTGCAGTACTCAGACGGACATCGAAAAAAAGAAGAGGATGATACCTATGTGCTGGGTGAGATCCGCATGGACCGTAAAAAGCATGAAGTAACGGTAGCGGGAGAACCGGTAGCATTAACATTGAAAGAATATGAGCTGTTGAGAAAACTTATGGAGAATCAGAATATTGTTCTGACAAGAGATAAATTACTGGAAGAAATCTGGGGATATGATTTTGACGGTGAGACCAGAACGGTAGATGTCCATGTAAGAACCCTGCGCCAGAAGCTGGGACAGGCAGGAGAATATATTGAGACTGTCCGTGGAGTTGGATACCGTATAGGAGAGATCGATGCGAAATAGAATCCAGAAAAGTATGATTTTTGTGGTTACGATGTCACTACTGATCTCGTATATTCTGGTTACTCTGGTTATTTACCGGCAGGCGCTGGATATCCGGCGCAGTGAACTGGTTCAGGAGGCAGGATATATCCGGGCGGCAATAGAAATATCCGGAGAAGAATATTTTTGGCACCATGGATAAGGTCAGTAAGCGCACCAGGGTAACATGGATCGATAAAGACGGAAAAGTACTTTATGATACCGGAAATGATCAGGAAACGCTGGCAAACCACAAATCAAGAAAAGAATTCAAAGAGGCATTGGCAAATGGCAGTGGGCAGGATATCCGTATGTCAGACAGCAAAGGACAGGAGATGTACTATTATGCGTTGAAGATGGATGATAGCTCTGTCCTGCGTGTGTCAAGAGGCATGGATACGGTCTGGAATACAGCATTTATGATCTTACCGTATATGATTGCGATCGGGGTCATGATGGCATGTGTTGCATGGTTTATGACAAGGCATCAGGTGAAAAGGCTGATTGCACCGATTAACAATCTGGATCTGGAAGAACCACTGGAAAATGATGTATATGAAGAGTTGCATCCGCGCTTGAAAGAATTGACAGGCAGAATAAAGAAAAAAGCAAACAATTGAACAGATGAGGAGAGAATTTTCTGCAAATGTTTCCCATGAGCTGAAGACTCCTCTGACCTCGATTTCGGGATATGCAGAAATTATGATGAACGGTCTTGTAAAATCGGAAGATATGCAGGGATTCAGTGAACGGATCTATAAAGAGGCAAGCAGGATGATCACCCTGGTCGGTGATATTATCAAGCTGTCAAAGCTGGATGAGGGCAGTGTGGAGCTTGAAAAGAGAATGTGGATCTGTATCAGATGACAAGGGAGATTGTGAGCCGTCTGGCACTTCAGGCAGAAAAACGCAGAATACAGGTTGAAGTGGTAGGAGAACATGTGGAATGTTTTGGAATCCGTCAGATCCTGGATGAGATGATCTACAACATCTGTGAAAATGCGATCAAATACAATAAAAGAAAATGGAAAAGTAAATATCTGGGTTGGAAATACACTGAATGGGAAAAAAAGTCATTGTCCAGGATACCGGAATCGGAATCCCAAAAAGAGCATCAGGATCGTATTTTTGAGCGCTTTTACCGGGTAGACAAAAGTCATTCCAGAGACCGGCGGAACAGGTCTGGGGCTTTCCATTGTAAAGCATGGAGCACTTTTGCATAACGCAGAAATCCATGTGGAAAGTGAAGAAGGAAAAGGTACAAAAATGGAGCTTATTTTTTCATTGTTAAAAAACTGTTTACAATTGGGAAATTAAATGTATAATGTATAGAAAAAAAGCTATGAAATATTATAGCTTTTTTTCTATTTTATATCAAAAAACAGAATCATGTATAATAAAGAGTAATATGACTAAAATTAAAAAATGGTTGAATTCGGTATGGAAGAGTGCCGGATACAATCTGTGTAGAGATTCACATGGAAAATGAGAGGCAACTATGGAAGAACAGAAGCAGAGTACGAGCAAAGAATTATTTTAAAGGATTATCCAGAAGGGATTATATCCAGAAAGCACATGAGATCATTCAGCAAGAAGGGATTCAGGCAGTATCTATCCGCAGGATTGCTAAGGAGATGGGGTGCTCATCAGCAAGTCTGTACAGGTACTTTGATAATGTGTCTGAACTTTTATACTATGCAGAACTCAGAATTTTAACCGGTTACATAGACAGGCTGAATGAGGCTGAGAAATCCTGGAAGAATATGTGGCAGGTATATGTGGTGTGTGGGATTGTTATGCAACGGAGGCATTTCATAATCCGGAAGCATATAATCTGTTATTTTTTGAGTATAACAATGTAAAACTCAAAGAAGCAATGCGGGAATATTATGAAATGTTTCCGGAAGATATTGTAAATGTTAACCGCTTTTTTTCTACAATATGCTTCAGACACCAAGCTTTCTGGCACGTGATTTTTGAGATGTGCAAGCGGTGTATCAATGTTGGTGGTATTACATATGACAATGCAGTAAAATTAAACCGGATGGTGTGCATGCTCTTTGAAGGCTACTTCAAAGATGTATATGAAAACGGATAGGGGGAAGAGCAGATTCCGGAACGTGTAAAACTGATGGTAGATGATGTAGATACGATCGTTATGGCTCTTGCCAACAATCTGAAAGGCTATAAAGGATACCGTAAATAAGGGAAAAACGCCGGTTTTTGGTTATTTTTAAATACAATCCTTGTTAAAAATTTAATTAAATTGCAATCCCCAAAAAACGTGGTAAAGTATATGTGAAAGTATCGAACACACGAAATAAGGAGGCAATTTAATGGACAATATGAAAGGCTTCGGCATGATGATTCAAGAGCTGAAGAAAATCCAAAAACGATCGTTTTTACAGAAGGAACAGATGAGAGAATTCTTGAGGCGCTTCCCGTCTTTTTTAGCAGGAAGCTTCCTTACACCAATTCTTGTTGGAAATAAAGAAGCAGTATTAGAAGCAGCTGAAAAGTATGGATACAACATCCGTGGCGGAGAGATCATTGATCCGGATGATTATGAGAGATTTGACGAGATGGTAGAACTGTTCTGCGAACTTCGTAAGAGCAAAGGTGTTACACCGGAGCAGGCAAAGAAAGACACTTAAGAAAAACAACTATTTTGGAACCATGCTGGTTAAGATGGGAGTTGCAGACGCACTTCTTGGAGGAGCTACTTACTCTACAGCAGATACCGTACGTCCGGCACTTCAGCTGATTAAGACCAAACCGGGATCAAGCTGTGTATCTTCCTGCTTCATTTTGGTTCGTCCGTCAGCTACAGGTGAGAACGAAGTTCTTGCTATGGGTGACTGCGCGATTAATCTCAAACCATCAGAGGATCAGCTTGCAGAAATCGCATGGGAAGTTGCAGAATGTGGTAAACACTTTGGTATCGATCCAAAGGTTGCATTCTTAAGCTACTCTACACTTGGATCTGGAAAGGGTGAAGATGTAGATAAGATGCGTAATGCGCAGCAAAAAGCAAAAGAACTGTATCCTTCACTTCCGATCGAAGGAGAGCTTCAGTTTGATGCAGCTGTATCTCCGCGTGTTGCAAGAACAAAATGCCCGAACAGTGAAGTAGCAGGTCAGGCAAATACATTTATCTTCCCGGATATCAACGCAGGTAACATCGGATATAAGATCGCACAGAGACTTGGTAACTTTGATGCATACGGACCGATCCTTCTTGGTCTTAATGCACCGATCAACGACCTGTCCCGTGGATGCAATGCAGAAGAAGTTTATTCTATGGCAATCATTACAGCAAAACACTCGTAGAAGACTAAGAGTATTGACAAATATTCAGACGAAAATTATAATATAACAAACAAGGGCGTTTTCAAAATGGATTGAGAACGCCCTTTTTGTGGATGCGATGAGCCAAGTGCAGATTTGTGCTTGCACAACGGATCTGCATTTGGCGAATGTACATCACCTGATGTTGGAAAAGGTAAAAATCCTCTTGCAAGCAAGCTTGCATCGGCTTTCTGACCTTTTTGACCCTGGTATCATCATTTTATTTATGAGTAGTAAAAAAACGGAGGATTTGTATGAATATGAAAAAATTATACGAGAGAAGATATCCTGAATCTTGTCGAGGAAGAAGACGTGGGATTTATCAGGCTGCAGTTCACCGATATTTTCGGAACAATGAAGAATGTAGCGATTACAGTAAGCCAGCTTAAGAGAGCACTGGATAATAAATGTATGTTTGATGGATCTTCGATAGAAGGATTTGCCAGAATCGAAGAATCGGATATGTATCTGCACCCGAATCTGAATACATTTGAAATTTTTCCGTATACTTGAAAAGGGAAAGGTTGCAAGATTTATCTGCGATATTTACAGACCGGATGGAACAGCTTACGAAAGCGATCCGAGATATGTTCTTAAGAAGGTACTTTCCAAGACAAAAGAGATGGGATATGGGTTTAACGTAGACCGGAATGCGAATTTTTCCTGTTTGAGACGGATGATGCGGGAAATCCGACGACGATTTCCAATGAACGTGCAGGATATTTTGATCTGGGACCTTTGGACCAGGGAGAGAATGCAAGACGTGATATTGTTCTTACAATGGAAGATATGGGGTACGGTGTGGAGGCATCTCATCACGAGATGGCACCGGCACAGCATGAGATCGATCTGGAATATACAGAGGCGCTGGATGCAAGCAGACAATATTATGACATTTAAGCTTGTTACCAAAACAATCGCAAAAAAGACACGGGCTTCATGCTACATTTATGCCAAAGCCAAAGGATGGTATCCATGGCTCGGGAATGCATCTGAATATGTCTCTGTCAAGAGATGGAAAGAATGTTTTTGCAGATGAAAAAGATCCGAATGGTCTGAGCAAGGAGGCTTACTATTTTATCGGTGGACTTATGAAACATATCAAAGCGATTAGCTTTATCACAAATCCGATCGTGAATTCCTATAAGAGACTGGTTCCCGGATATGAGGCACCGGTATATATTGCCTGGTCAGCGAATAACCGGACTCCTCTGATCCGTATTCCACGGGTATCAGGGGAAAGCACAAGAGTCGAACTCAGAAGTCCGGATGGGGCAGCAAATCCATATCTGGCACTTGCCGTATGTCTGGTCGCCGGAATGGAAGGAATTAAAAACAAGATCCTGCCTCCGGAGAGTGTAGATGAGAATATTTACGAAATGACAGATGTGGTGAAAAATGCACTTGGAATTGAGGAGCTTCCGGCAAGCTTAAGAGAAGCAATCACAGAATTCCAGAAAGATCAGTTTATGCAGGAAGTACTGGGAGAAGAACTGTCACAGAAGCTGATCGAGTCAAAGCGTGCAGAATACAGAGCATACCGCACTCAGGTTACAGAATGGGAAATTAATGAGTACTTACAGAAATTCTAAAAAGAAACTTTCCAATTCTAAAGGCAGGAGGCTGGTATTATGAGCAGTATTATTGTTGTATTTCCAAAAAAGGAGATTGCAACCAATATTCGCAATATACTGGTACGAAATGGATTTGACGTGATTGGTGTGGGGGGTAACCGGAGCACAGGCGGTTCAATTGGCAGATAATCTGGATGATGGAATTGTAGTTTGTGGTTATAAAATGACAGATATGTTATATAATGAATTGAGAGATTATCTGCCGAGTACGATTGAGATGCTTTTGATCGCATCGCCGGAGAAATGCAGTGACAGGACGCCGGGAGTGATCAGCCTGTCGATGCCATTTAAGGTATTTGATCTGATGAACACGATCGAGATGATGGCACAATCGATTGGCAGGCGGAGAAAGAAAAGAAGAGCAGAGCTTAAGAACCGGAATCCGGAGCAAAGAGGCACTTGTAAAAAGAGGCAAAGAGTCTTCTGATGGAACGTAATAATATGACGGAGGAAGAAGCGCATCGCTATCTGCAGAAATGTAGTATGGAGAGCGGTGTCAATATGGTGGAGACAGCTCAGATGGTACTTAGTATTATGGCGGAATAAAGGAGATTAAAGAGGCAGGATATATGATCTTTACAAAAATGCATGGTCTTGGAAATGATTATGTGTGGAGATATAAACTGCGGCAATGGCATCCGATGCCTTTGGAAAATATGTATATGATTACAGACTTACCGGAAAGGAAACTCTCAGTATCGAGGAAGATCCACCTTCATATTGGATGGGAAAGCCTGCGGTGCTATGGTAGATATGGGTGTTCCAAGACTGAACGCACACAGCATTCAATCCTGAGCGATCTGGTGATCAATGATCCGATTGAGGTACAGGAGAAGAACTACCGCATGACCGGGATTTCGATGGGAAATCCGCATGCGGTAATCTTTTCAGAAGAGATAAATGGGATTTCTCTGGAAGAGACAGGAAGGGAGGATCGGATGGAGGGATCCGTGTGCGAGGTCGGATGGAGATCCGTGTGGGAGGGTGTTGGTGAAACGCTTGCCTGCGGAACCGGAGCATGTGCAAAGCAGTTGTGGCTTCTGTGCTGAATGACTTGACAGATGAGGAAGTAATCGTTAAATTATTAGGTGGAGAGTTATCTGTCAGATGGGACCGTAAGGTGAATCATGTATTTTTGGAGGGGATATGCGGTTAAAGTATTTGATGGTGTACTATAAAGATCAAATCACAAAGGAGACGACATATGTACAGTGTAAATGAAAACTACTTAAAGTTACCGGGAAGCTATTTGTTTTCCAATATTGCCAAAAAAGTTGCGGTTGTTCTCAGCAGCGAATCCGGATGCACCGATCATCCGTTTGGGAATCGGTGATGTAACACAGCCGCTTGCACCTGCGATCATCGAAGCGCTTCACAGTGCAGTTGATGAGATGGCACACGCAGAGACATTCCACGGATATGCACCGGATCTTGGATATGAATTTTTAAGAAGCGCGATCGCAAAGAATGATTTCCAGGCAAGAGGATGTGATATTGCCGCAGATGAGATCTTTATCTCAGACGGAGCAAAGAGTGATTCTGGAAATATCCAGGAGATCTTTTGGACCTGACTGCAGAATCGCAGTAGGAGATCCGGTATATCCTGTATATGTGGATACAAACGTAATGGCAGGACGTACAGGAACTTACGATCCAAAGACAGAAACATGGAGCGATGTAATCTACATGCCATGTACAGCAGAAAATGGATTTGTACCGGAACTGCCAAAAAAGAAGTACCGGATATGATCTATTTATGTTTCCCGAACAATCCGACCGGAGCGGCTATCACAAAAGATGAACTCCAGAAATGGGTAGATTATGCAAATAAAAACGGGGCAGTGATCATTTATGATCTTTGCATATGAAGCATATATCAGCGAAGAAGATGTCGCACACAGTATTTTTGAATGTGAAGGAGCAAGAACCTGTGCAATCGAACTTAGAAGCTTTTCTAAGAATGCCGGATTTACAGGAGTACGTCTTGGCGCAACAATCATTCCGAAAGACCTTAAGTGTGGAGATGTGATGCTTCATTCGCTGTGGGCAAGACGTCACGGAACAAAAAATACAATGGAGCACCTTATATTGTACAGAAAGCCGGAGCTGCTGTTTATACAGAGGCCGGAAAAGCACAGATAAAAAGAGCAGATCGCATACTATCAGAAGAATGCAAGAACGATTTATGAAGGTCTGAAGAATGCCGGATACACAGTATCCGGAGCAGTGAACTCACCATATGTATGGTTAAAGACGCCGGATAACATGACTTCATGGGAATTCTTTGATTTCCTTCTTGAAAAAGCAAATGTAGTTGGAACTCCGGGATCAGGATTTGGACCGAGCGGGGAAGGATACTTCCGCCTGACAGCATTTGGAAGTTACGAGAATACGTTGGAAGCGATCAAGAGAATTGAGAATATTTAATTGAAAATCTGGTGCAGGGACGGGCGTCGGATCACGGTGTAGATTTGACGGTGGACTCTGGCGTGAACAGCCTGTAACATGAAAGAAAGAGAAAAGTGTGATACCAGACTCATTCGACGGAAAATCTGATGATTTTCCATCTCAGGAGTCTTCGGAATTTCGTACTTGGGGTACGAAATCCGATCACACTTTTCTCTTTTTTTCATTAACAGGCTGTAACACGCCGCCATATACCGCCAAATCCACACCGTGATCCGACGCCCTGGGCGCCGCGCCCAATTTAAAATGATACCTGGCTTTAAGCTTTATTCAACCGTTATGTGTGCTATACCAAAACAAAATCACTCATAACATATAAGTCAGAACAAAAGTAAATATAATAAGAATGGATTTCAATTCTGAACAAACAATCCTTCCATCCACAGCGAGGCGCATCTATGATGCGCCAATGCGGAAGCTTTGAATAACGTAAGGGGTGAAGTGGGGACGAGGTGACGGTTTCACGCCATTCGTAAGAGCCGTGCAGTCTGTTCATTTAATCGGGACGGAAATTGTGACCAGATTTCGTACTACAAGTACGGAATCTGAGGACTGCCTGAGCCGGAAAATCATCAGATTTTCCAGCGAATCAGTCCGGTGTCGCAACTTCCGTCCCGATTAAATTTTACAGAATGCAGGCGATGAAGACCGGCGTGAAACCGTCACCTCGTCCCCACTTCGCCCGTAACCTTATTCCAAACTTCCCCTAACCGGTATGAGACTCCGCTCCAATACCCCTTTCAGGTGAGCAATAGCGGTTCCGTAGTTCGTGATCGGTACGCCCTGATCTTCGGCGCATTTGAGGCGATACTGCATTTCGCGTTCGTTCAGGGTGCAGCCACCACAGTGAATAATGAGTTTATAAGGTGAGAGATCTACCGGGAATTCGGTTCCGCTTGTGAATTCAAAGTGCAGGTCTTTATTTCCGGTATGCTGGCGGATCCAGCGAGGAAGCTTCACTGTTCCAATGTCATCACATTGCCTGTGATGGGTGCAGCCTTCACAGACGAGAATTTTGTCACCATCTTCCAACTTGTCCAGCATCTGTGCGCCTTCGACCTGAAGCTTCAGATTTCCTTTGTATCTGGAAAGCAGGATGGAAAAAGAGGTCAGTGGAATATCTTCCGGTGTATCGGCAGACACTTTGGCAAATGCCTGGCTGTCGGTGATGACAAGGCGTGGCTTTTTGCCAAGAGACGAAAGTGTTTCCTTCAATTCTGTGTCACGGGTTACAATAGAGATTGCACCAGCCTCCAGTACATCGCGGATGGTCTCTTTGCTTTGCGGGAGGATCAGACGTCCTTTTGGGGCGGCAGAGTCGATCGGGACGACCAGAACGACAAAATCATTTGGATTTAAAAGATCGCGGACGAGATATTTATCCTGATCTTCTTCCGGAGCCTGGCTTGCAATCAGTTCTTTTAATTCATGAACATGGTATCCGGTTACTGTGCTGACTTCGATACTGTTGGAAGCATCTATATGAAAAGAAGCATCCGACATAGAATCCAGATTCGGACAGACTGCGCCATTTTCAGCAGAAGAGCAGAGGTCAGATTTATTTTTTACCACAACGTAAGGGATCTTCTTATCCTGTATTTTCTTTAAGATGGATAAATCTTCTGGTGTCATGCCAAGAGAGGCATCGATTACCAGAACAGCGATATCTGTTTTGTTTAAAATCTGGTAGGCTTTTTTTTTGACACGCAGTTCACCGAGTTCTCCGATGTCGTCAAGCCCCAGGGGTGTCAATGATCACGACAGGTCCGAGGGGAAGAAGTTCCATTGCCTTTGGAACCGGATCGGTAGTTGTTCCGAGAACATCAGATACAATGGCAAGATTCTGTCCGGTGATAGCGTTGATGATGCTGGATTTTCCGGCATTTCTGCGACCGAAGATACCGATATGTACACGATCTGCAGAAGGGGTGCTGTTAAGACTCATAGTTTTTGTAATCTCCTTTTTTTGTATTCTTTTTGCGCAGGAATTCCTTTGCAGTCAGTTTGGATCTGAAAATAGTGTATCACATATACTATAGAAAATCAATTTTGTGAAAATTTACTTAAAAGAAACATATAAAACTGGCAATTTTGGATAAAAGTTTCATTGACTAAAGTGTGAAAGTGCGGTAGAATAATCACAAGTTCATAAAGAACCGAACAGACAAGGATGTCGCATCAGATGCGGCATCCTTTTTTTGTATTTCAGAAAAGAAAGTAATCAGAAGTGCAAAGTAATTTCTCAAACAATCCGGGAACGAGAGAGTGTCTGCGGACGGAAATGCAAGGGCGCATTACAAAAGAATTTGTGATGCGCCCTTACGTTTTCACTACACAGTTAAGGAGGATTATTATTATGAAAAAAAGATTAATAGCAGTTTTAATGTGTGCAAAGAATGGTAACAGTACTTGGAGCAGGATGTGGAAGTAAAAAAGAAGATACAAAGGAAACTTCTGATACAAAGAAAGAATATACAGAAGACGAGCTGAAGGACAGCATGAAAGGTGTCAAACTGAAAGTCGGAACAACCGGACTTTTCGGACCATTTACATACTATGATGAGGACGGAAAGACGCTGATCGGATATGATGTTGATCTGTTAAATGATCTGCAGGAGCTTCTGGGATTCGAAATCGATGGTGGCCTCCAGGCAATGGATTATTCGGCACTTACTACTTCACTTGCTGAAAATAAACTGGACATCGGAGCAAAGGCAGCACTTTGTGCAACAGATGAAAGAAAAGAAGTTATGGACTTCAGTGATATCTATTGTGATTCCGGTCATGGTAAATAAAAATGACGATAAAGGAATTAAGAGTGTTGATGATCTGAAGGATAAAAAAATAGCCGTTGAAAAGGGAACCGCATCTCATACTTATGCAAGCAAGAACCTTACAAGTGCAACGCTCGAAGTACATGACACGATCACAACTGCATATGAATCTTTGGAGCAGGGAAAAGTAGATGCTGTTATTCAGGATGAACCTGGAGCATATTTCTATATTAAGACAACACCGGACAGCAATCTGGAGGTAGTCGGGGATGAGTTTAATCAGGTAAGGCACCGTATTGCGTAGCAATTTCTAAAGAATGCAAATATTATGATGAAATCAATGCGGCTGTAAAAGTACTGATCGATAATGGCACAACAGATGAACTCTATGCGAAATGGTGTGAATAATCAAAGAACAGACAGCAACTAAAAAAAAGATAGGATGAGATAGTATATGGATATGACTTTTTGAATGTTTTACTTCCAATGATGTTTGAGGGATTAAAACTTACGATTTTAATTGCTGTTGTCGGTATCACAATTGGCTTCCTGATCGGAAGCCTCTGTGGATACCTGCTTCAGTCGAAATATAAAATAGGGAAAGCAATTGCAGAAGTTTACATTTGGATTATTCGTGCGACACCACTTATGGTGCAGGCTTTATACGGATATTTTGTAATTCCGAAGCTTTTGGGTGTCGATATTGGAAGCACTGCAGTGGGAATTGGCGTTATCGCACTGAATTCCGGTGCATTTATTTCAGAAATTGTAAAAGGTGCGTTGATGAGCATTGATCCGGGACAGAAAGAAGCAGGTGCATCACTTGGACTTACAAGTGCACAGACGATGATCCATCTGGTTATCCCACCGGCATTTAAAGCGGCACTTCCGGCATTATTTAACCAGTTTATCATTTCTGTTAAGGATACCGCACTTTATCTGCGATTGCGGTTAATGAGATCACGCATCAGGCACAGGCGCAATTCCTACATACACAGCACTGGCGCGTTTTATCTGGTGATACTTTCGGTACTGATAATTGTCCAGAAACAGATAGAAAGGAAAATGAGGTGATTGGTATGATTAAAGTAAATCATTTGTCGAAGAAATTTGGGAACCTGGAGGTATTAAAGGATATCAATCTTGATATCAATGAAGGTGAAGTGGTCTGTATCATCGGACCTTCCGGATCGGGAAAGAGTACTTTCTTAAGATGCATCAATCAACTTGAAAGACCGACAGGCGGAACCGTACAGTATGAGGGAAAGAATCTTCTCGATAAGAATTGTGACATCCGCAAATTCCGTGAGGAAGTCGGAATGGTTTTCCAGAAATTCAATCTGTTTCCGCTTAAGACCGTTGTTCAGAATGTTATGATGGCACCAATCCTTACCAAACACATGAATAAGGAAGAAGCGCATGCAAAAGCACTGGAACTTCTGGATAAGGTAGGATTAAAGGATAAAGCGGATGTATATCCGAGTACACTTTCAGGTGGACAGCAACAGAGAGTTGCCATTGCAAGAGCACTGGCAATGGAACCGAAAGCGCTGTTGTTTGATGAGCCGACATCGGCGCTGAACCCGGAACTGGTAGGAGATGTACTTGATGTTATGAAATCTCTTGCGAAAGAAGGAATGACGATGATCGTTGTAACACATGAAATGGGCTTTGCACGTGATGTGGCAGACCGGGTCATCTTTATGGCAGACGGATATGTTGTTGAAGAAGGCAGACCGGATGCAATTTTTACAGCACCAAGAGAGAGAAGGACGCAGTCATTCTTATCCCGTGTTCTTCCGGCAACTGCATAAATAAGACGTTTTGTAAAAATTATTGATATACTATTTTCATAAAGGGGCAGGTGAGAGCCTGCCCCAGTGTAAAAAAAGATCAAGAAAATGAGTAAAATACTTCCATTGACTTTCCTATATCCGATTGTTAAAATAAGAAGAAAGCTAAAGAAGGGACCTTCGCCATACGGCGGAGGTGTTTTTGGCTTATAGAAAAATATAATTTCTATATTATGATGTAAGTGTCAAAAGTATCAATTGCGTTTGTGCTCGCACAAATAAGCAATTGATACTTATTGACACTCACATCATATTATTAAAAAGCTGGAGATGGTGTGTACGGAGGCACCACTGTAAAAGGAGTGTAGAAAAGATGGAAAAGAAGAGGAGTAATTTTACCGGCTCGATCGGATTCGTGCTGGCGGCTGCGGGAAGTGCAGTCGGGCTGGGGAACATCTGGAGATTCCCGTATCTGGCAGCAAAAGGTGGAGGCGGAGTGTTTATTCTGTGCTATGTGGTACTGGCACTTACCTTTGGGTTTACGTTGCTGACAACAGAGATCGCGATCGGACGTAAGACAGGACAGAGTCCGCTTACTGCATATGAACAGATGCATAAAGGATGGGGAGGAATCGGTGTGCTTGCATGTGCAGTACCGGTTATCATTCTTCCGTATTATTGCTCGATTGGTGGATGGGTACTCAAATATTTGTCGGCATTTCTCACGGGTCATGGGGCGCAGGCAAGCAGAAGATGGATATTTTACAGGCTATATTACACAGGTCGGACAGCCGATCATATGGATGCTGATCTATGTGCTTATTACGGCAACGGTTGTTTATAAAGGAGTAAATAAAGGAATTGAAAAATACAGTAAGATTCTGATGCCGATCCTGTTTGTACTGATTGCGGGAATTTCTGTATTTTCCATTACCCTGAAACATACAAATGCAGATGGAGTGACAAGAACCGGTATGCAGGGACTGGCGATTTACCTGATCCCGAATTTTAGAGGGATGACGGTTAAAAAGTTTCCTTTCGGTTGTGATGGATGCATTGGGACAGCTTTTCTTCTCGATCAGCGTGGCGATGGGAATTATGGTTACTTACGGATCCTATGCGAAGAAAGAGACCAATCTGATGAAGTCGATCAACCAGATTGAGTTTTTGATACGCTTGTAGCGCTTCTGGCAGGACTTATGATCATTCCGGCTGTTTATACTTTTATGGGAACCGAAGGAATGTCTGCAGGATAAGGACTGATGTTTGTATCTCTGCCAAAAGTATTTAAAGCAATGGGGCGAGGAGTGTTGGTAGGAATTGTATTCTTTCTGATGGTATCTTTTGCAGCGGTTACTTCTTCTGTATCTGTTATGGAGGCAATCGTATCAAGCATGATGGATAAATTCCATGTATCCAGAAAAAAAGGAACGATCCTGACTACTTTATATGGAATGATCGTTGGTGTGATCGTATGTCTTGGATACAACAAGCTTTATTTCGAACTGAAACTTCCGAACGGCGCGGTAGCGCAGATTCTGGACGTGATGGATTATATCAGCAATAACTGTCTGATGCCGATGGTGGCACTGCTTACCTGTATTCTGATCGGATGGGTTGTAAAACCAAAAGTGATCATCGATGAAGTGACACTTGGCGGATACAGGTTTGGCAGAGAAAAGCTTTATATGCTTCTGATTCTTTTAGTGCAGTCCGTAGGATTATAAAAAGAAAATTTCAGAAAAGGCTTGACATTTAGTGGAAAATAAATTATTGTAAGTTACAGATTTTGGTGTGTAACTGTACGGCAGGCATTAACCATACATAGATATTATTTTGATATTTGTGTGGGGTTAGTGCCTTTTTGCGTCAAAAATTCGGATAAAAGGCTTCCACGAAAGAAAATAATATCATTGGCATAAGCCAGGTAATTAAAATTTCTTGAGGAAAAGGAGTACATGCAATGAAAGACAAAATTTTTGGCGTATTGCGGCGAGTAGGAAGATCCTTCATGCTTCCAATCGCAATTCTTCCGGTAGCGGGTCTCTTTGCTGGGATTCGGTAGCTCGTTTACCAATGCTACCACAATCCAGACTTATGGTCTGGAGAAAATTTTAGGAGACGGAACCATCCTGAATTCGTTACTCATTATCATGAACAAGGTTGGAAGTGCTGTATTTGACAATCTGCCGCTGATCTTTGCGGTTGGTGTTGCCATTGGTATGGCAAAGAAAGAAAAAAGAAGTAAGCGGCACTTTCTGCATTGATCGCATTCTTTGTTATGAATGTTGCAATCAATGCAATGCTTGTGATCACAGGAGAGATTACCGCAGATGGAACGATCGCTTCGAATGTACTGGAAGGAACCATCACTTCTGTTTGCGGAATCCAGTCCTTACAGATGGGTGTGTTTGGTGGTATTATTGTAGGACTTGGTGTTCTTCGCTCTGCATAACCGTTTTCACAAAATCGTTCTTCCAAATGCGTTATCATTCTTCGGAGGATCCAGATTTGTTCCGATCATTTCTACACTGGTGTACATGTTTGTTGGGATTGGAATGTATTTTGTATGGCCGGTAGTTCAGAACGGAATTTATGCACTTGGCGGACTGGTAACCGGAAGCGGATATCTGGGAACCCTGATTTTTGGTATTATTAAGAGGGCTTTGATTCCGTTCGGACTTCATCATGTATTTTATATGCCATTCTGGCAGACAGCAGTGGGCGGAACTATGGAAGTTGCAGGACAGGTGGTACAGGGCGGACAGAATATCTTCTTTGCACAGCTTGCTGATTCTGCAAATATCGCACATTTCAGTGCGGATGCGACAAGATATTTCTCCGGTGAATTTATCTTTATGATCTTCGGACTTCCGGGAGCGGCACTTGCAATGTATCAGTGTGCAAAACCGGAGAAGAAGAAACAGGCAGGTGGACTTCTGCTTTCTGCAGCACTTGCATGTATGATGACCGGAATCACAGAGCCACTGGAGTTCTCATTTCTTTTTGTTGCACCGGCACTTTTTGCTGTACAGGTAGTGCTTGCAGGATCTGCTTATATGATCGCGCATATGTTAAATATTGCAGTAGGACTTACATTTTCCGGTGGATTTATTGATCTGTTCCTGTTCGGGATCCTTCAGGGAAATGCTAAGACAAGCTGGATCAGAATCATCCCGGTTGGAATTATTTATTTCTTCCTGTATTACTTTATCTTCAGTTTCCTGATCAAAAGTTTAATTTCAAGACTCCTGGACGTGAAGATGATGATACAGAGACAAAGCTTTATACAAAAGCTGATGTAAATGCAAGAAAAGAAGCCGGAAAAGAAACAGCAGGGAATACAGGGACCGCAGATTCGGTAAGTGAGGCAATCACACAGGGGCTTGGCGGAAAGAAAAACATCAGTGATGTGGATTGTTGTGCGACCAGACTTCGTATCACAGTTCATGACGCAGCCCGCGTAAATGATGAGATCATCAAGACAACAGGATCCAGAGGAATCGTGAAAAAGGGCCAGGGCGTGCAGATCATTTATGGTCCGCAGGTAACTGTGATCAAGTCCAAGCTGGAGGATTATCTGGAGACAGCGCCGAATGAATATTATGAGAGCGCTGCTGTGTCAGAAGAGAATTCAGTTGAAGAAAATACAGATACTGTAAATGAAAATAATGAAACCCAGGAAAAAGTGGTAAATACAATTGTTGTATCCAGTCCGATCACCGGTATGGCAGGCGATATTACAACCTGTCCGGATGAAGGATTTGCAGGAAAAATGATGGGTGACGGAGCTGTTGTTACACCGGAAGATGCTGTGATCTGCGCACCGGAAGATGGAGAAGTGCTTTTCGTATTTGAAACAAAGCATGCACTTGGGTTCCAGACAGAAAGCGGACTTGGCATGTCGCTTCACATCGGTATTGATACCGTATCTCTGAACGGTGAAGGATTTGAAGTATTTGTAGAAAATGGTCAGAAAGTGAAGAAGGGGATCCGCTTATGAAGATCGATATTCCATTCCTGACTTCGCATGCACCGTCTCTTTGTTCACCGGTACTTTGTACAGAACTGGGAGAGAATCAGAAAGTACGTCTCCTTGCAACGGGAGAAGTTAAAGCCGGCGCTCCACTATTTGCTGTAGATACAGTAGAATAGCGAAAGCTGTTTTAATAATGGCGGCGCTTTGGCAAGCAAAACGCTGTAAAAAAAGTAAACTAAAAATGAAAGAAAAAGACGAGGAGAATTTATCATGAAAGAATTTAAGTATGTAGTAACAGATGCACAGGGAATCCACGCAAGACCGGCAGGAATTCTGGTAAAAGCAATTGCGAAAAAACTTCAGATATTAAGATCAAAAAGCAGGAGATACACGTGAAGTCAATGCAAAGAGCATTATGGCAGTTATGAGTCTTGGCGTAAAAAAAGGAAATGAGGTTATCATCACAGCTGAAGGCGAAGACGAAGAAGACGCAATCGCCGAAATCCAGAAAGTATTAGAGGAGAATCTGTAGGATTATGATTACACTAAGTGGTAAAAAGTGTTTTTGGTGGCGTAGCCATCGGGAAGATTGCTTTCTATAAAGACAGGAAAAGCAGGTAAGACGGTATCATGTAGAGGATACCGAAGCAGAGGCGGCACGTTTTGAGGATGCCCAGGAGACTGCGATCGCACAGCTCGGTGAGTTGTATGACAAGGCAATGGAAGATGTAGGAGAAGCCAATGCGGCAATTTTTGAAGTACATCAGATGATGCTGATGGATCTGGATTATGTGGATTCGATTAAGAATATTATTACCACCCAGGAAGTCAACGCAGAGTATGCTGTTGCGACAACAGGAGATAACTTCTCCCAGATGTTTGCATCTATGGATGATGCTTACATGCAGGGACGTGCGGCCGATGTAAAAGATGTATCGGACCGACTTCTCGGTATCCTTTCGGATGCCGGGGAAAGTGGTGTTGTGGCAGATGAACCGGTGATCGTGGCAAAGCAGATGATCTGGTACCGAGTGAGACTGTTCAGCTTGACAAGTCCAAAGTGCTTGCATTTGCAACCATGTACGGATCAGCAAATTCCCATACGGCAATCCTTGCAAGGATATGAACATCCCGGCCGTTATTGGTCTGGGAGAAGGGCTTGCAAAAGAATATGACGGACATATGGCGACCATCGACGGATTTTTACCGGGACCATCTACATTGATCCGGATGAAGAGACCATGAAGGCCATGACTGAAAAGCGCGAAGAAGACCGCAGACAGAAAACACTTCTGGAAGAACTGAAGGGCAAAGAGAATGTCACCCTTTCCGGACAGAAGATCAATGTCTATGCGAATATCGGTAATCTTTCCGATGTGGGCGCCGTACTTAAAAATGATGCAGGAGGGATCGGACTTTTCCGAAGTGAGTTCCTGTATCTGGAAAGCGAAGATTTCCCGACCGAAGAACAGCAGTTCCAGGTATACAAACAGGTTGCAGAAAATATGGCAGGCAAAAAGGTCATTATCCGTACCCTGGATATCGGAGCAGACAAGCAGGTGGATTACTTTGGACTTGACAAAGAAGAAAATCCGGCAATGGGATACCGTGCAATCCGTATCTGCCTGACAAGACCGGAGATCTTCAAGACCCAGCTTCGTGCCCTGTACCGGGCATCTGCTTATGGACAGATCGCCATTATGTTCCCGATGATCATTTCGGTAAAAAGAAGTGAAGCAGATCAAGGTGATCATCGAGGAGGTCAAAAAGAAGAGCTTCGTGAGGCACAGATCCCGTTCCGTGAGGATGTGGAACTGGGAATCATGATTGAAACACCGGGCGCCGTTATGATGAGCCGTGAGCTTGTAAAAAAGAAGTGGATTTCTTCAGCGTGGAAAAATGATCTGACCCAGTACACGCTGGCAATCGACCGTCAGAACCAGAAGCTGGATGCCTTCTACGATCCGGCACCACCCGGCAGTCCTTGCAATGATCCGCATGGCGACCGAAAATGCCCACGCAGAAGGCAAATGGATCGGAATCTGCGCATGAACTCGGAGCTGACCTCGAACTGACCGAAGAATTCTTAAGCATGGGATTAGACGAATTATCCGTATCCCCTGCAATGGTACTTCCGCTCAGAAAGAAGATCCGGGAAACCAAATAAAATCTATTCACAGATTTTGTGATAATCACATCGAAAACATCAAACAAAGGGGCTAAGCACGATTCATCGTGCAACAGCCCGTTCTGCTTTTATTTGTTTTTTGCGGAAGCTATTTCACACCCGTCAGAAAACAGCCAAATTTGCGTTCCCTTTTCTCAACCTTTTTTTGACTTTCCCTCATTCTCTGCTAGGATAAAATCAGAACTTAAAACTCGTCTTCGGGGGGGAATCAGATATGTACAGAGTAAGCAAAATTTTGAATAATAATGGCGTGATCGCAATCAATACAGAGGATAACCAGGAATACGTTCTTCTCGGTAAAGGAATTGGCTTTGGAAAGAAGGTCAGTCAGCGTTTTGAAGTGACAGAAGATACAGCAACTTACCGCCTGACCGAACAGACAGACAGAGGATCTGCCAAATCTCTGGTGCAGGAGATGGATCCGGAATTTCTGGAAATCGCAGATGAGGTGATCCGGGAAGCAGAAAAAGTTTTTTTGGGAAAGTAGACCGCCGGATCATGATCCCGCTGGCAGATCATATCTCCTTTGCTGTTTCGCGAATCCGGAATCAGGAGCAGATCAGCAATCCACTGACAGATGATATCAGAGTACTTTTTTCATAATGAATTTCAAGCAAAGATCCGTGCTCAGAGATATTTTGCAGAAGAGAATGCAGATCACGATCGATGAGCATGAAATCGGATACGTGGCACTTCACATTCATTCAGCAATCGAGGATGAAAAAGTGTCTGTGGCAATGCAGACTACCGTGCAGTGAGAGAATGTATTGAGATGATCGAAAAAAGAAACAGGAAAAAGATCGATGTGATCTCGCTTTCCTATAATCGTCTGATGAACCATATCAAATATATGGTAGCACGTGCTATGACGGGGGAGGATCTTCGTATCAATATGAATGAATATATAGAATCCAAATTTCCGGAAGCGTATATGACTGCAAAAAAGTCTGCGATATGCTCGGAAAGAGTATTGGAAAAGAACTTGATGAGATGGAAATCGGGTATCTGGCAATGCATATCGAACGAATCTACAGTGAAGAAATAAAGGCATAACAGAGGAACCGGCTTTTTGCCAAAAGATTGACACTACGGAGAAACAAATGGTATAATCGGACCAAAGTTTGAACATTAGTCTAAGGAGAAAGGTTGGTACGGTAATGGCTACAAAAGAACAGATGGAAAAGGTGAAGAATATTGTTGTGAAACTCCGTTATCTGGAGTGTATGGATAATATTATTTACTATGACAGATGGAATAACTGCCCGAAGGATGGATTTGATTATGAAGGGAAAGTCGGAGCATATCTGACAGAGCTTTCGAATGAGAAACTGACGAGCAAAGAGACAAAAGAACTGGTAGAGTCACTGGAAGGAGAGACGGCTTTTGATTCAGATACAGACAAAGGTATGGTACGTTATCTGATCGGAAAGTATAAAGAAGCAGTACAGATTCCGGCAAGCCTGCAGGAGAATTGAATCAGGCAAATGCAGATGGACAGCTGGCATGGGGAAAATGCTATGAGGCAGATGATTTTGAAAGCTTTAAGCCGGTACTGAAAAAAACAGGTTGATTTACAGGAGAAGATAGCAACAGCAATCAATCCGGATGAAAAACGATATCAGGTTCTGGTGAACCGGTTTGATAAGGATTATCGTCTGGAAGAGATTGATGCAATTTTGGCAAAAATCAAAGATGCTGTCTGCGAAATTTTAAATGCGGTAAGAGAAGAACAGAGTAAGATTGATGATTCCATTCTGGAATGTGAAGCAGATCATGATACAGTACTTCGTATTGTGAAGAAAGCGCAGGAGATTCTGGGACTTGATAAAGATAAGAGTACTTTATTTGAGATCCATCATCCGGTATGTGTCTGCACCGGGACCTCGTGATTCCAGACCATCCACAAACTGTGATGAGCTGATCCATGCGATTCTGGCAGTGGTTCATGAGACCGGACACGGACTCTATAATTATAATGCGAACGATGAGGTTGCAGAAAGCGGACTCTGGGGCGGAATTGAAGGTGCAATGCATGAATCCCAGTCCAGATTCTACGAGAATCATGTAGGAAGAACCAGAGAATTCTGGGAGAACCTGTACCCATATCTGCAGAAGGAAGTGCCAAAATACAAAGAGATTTCTCTGGATACATTCCTTGTGGCACTCAATAAAGTAAAACCGGGACTGATCCGTCTGAAAGCGGATGAGCTTACCAATACCCTGCATATCATCATCCGTTACGAAATTGAAAAAGAATATTTCGATGGAAAACTGACAGTGGATACAATTGAAGAAGCATGGAACAGAAAATATCAGGAATATCTGGGATTTACTCCAAAGAATCATCAGGAAGGAATCCTGCAGGATGTGCACTGGGCTTCAGGATGTGTAGGATATTTTCAGGGATATGCACTTGAGATGCTTACGCAAAGACAGTTTGCTCATAAGCTTCTTGCTGATTGCCCGGATGCATTTGAAAAGCTGGGAAAAGGAGATTCATCTGTAATTGGAAACTGGTTAAAAGAACATATTCACCAGTACGGACAGACCTATTCTACGCGCGAGATGCTCAAAAAAGCAACAGGAGAAGAGCTGAATACCGGTTATTATATTGAATATCTGAAAGAAAAATATTTACACTAAGCGCAGAGGGCAGGAGGATTGACCAATGAATAAAGAATTTTACGCAGGAAATCGTAAGAGCCTGTATCAGAAACTTGAAGCGGGATCTTTGGTGGTTGTATTCAGCGGACATGCACCGATCAAGACTAATGATGAGAATTATCCGTTTTTTACAAATCGTAACTTTTTGTATCTGACAGGAATTGAGCAGGAAAATATTGTACTGATGACTTATGTCGGAGAGGGAACAATTGAAGAAACTCTGTATCTTCTTCCACCGGATGCATTTGCAGAACGCTGGACCGGAAGACGTATAAAAGAAGAGGAAGCAAAAAGAACTTTCCGGAATTACGAATTACAAATATGTGGCAAAGATTCCGGAATGATCTTTCCAGACAATTATTTTCTGGCAATGTTAAGAAAGTTTATCTTGATTTTGACAAGGTTTATGAAAATACGCCGGCAGTAGAAGCATACCGCCTTGGCAAGTATCTGAAAGAACATGCTCCGTTTGTTGGACTTGGTAACCTTCATCCGATCATGAAACAGCTTCGCCTGATCAAGAAACCATGTGAGATTGAGGCAATGAAGAAAGCGGAAACGATCACAAAGGCCGGAATCGAAGCAATGATGAAAACATCTAAACCCGGGAATGTACGAATACCAGTATAAAGCAGAATTTGATTATGCACTGGCTCAGAGGGGAGTGCTTTCACCAGGATTTCCGTCTATCATTTCATCAGGAAAGAACAACTTTAAAATTCATTACTATGATTATCGCGGACAGGCACAGGATGGAGATATGATCCTGAATGACGTTGGTGCTGTATGGGATTATGAGATCAACGATGTATCCAGGGCATTTCCGTGCAATGGAAGATTTAATGACCGTCAGAAATTGCTTTTATGAGTGCATTTACAATACTTCAGAATATATGTTCAGTACACTGAAACCGGGTGTACCGCTTCTGGATGTGGATAAGATCATCCGTAAATATACATTTGAACAGTTAAAAGAAGCAGGAGTATGCAAAAAATTTTGAAGATATTGGGACTTACATGTGGCACGGTGGAGCACATCATGTTGGATTTGATGTACATGACGTGGTAGAAGGAAGCGGACTTGCTGTACCGGGTGTTGTATTCTGTGTAGATATCGGTGTTTACCATGAAGAATGGGGCATTGGATTCCGTCTGGAAGATAATTGCCTGATCACAGAAGACGGATGTGAAAATCTGTCAAGAGCAATTCCGAGACAGATCGATGAGATTGAAGCATTTATGGGACGCAGATAAATAGAAAACAGGGAAAGGGGAGCTGTATAGAAAATTACGATACATTGACAATTCAGGAAAGCCGTGGTAAGATACCATATGTTCGCTGGTCGAGACAGAGACTAAGGAGTGGCATGCAGAGGCAGAGCGGATGAAAAATAAAAAGTTTTGCATAAAAATTCGAGTATGAGTATGGGAATATTCAGACGAAAACTTTGAAAAAAGTAAATTGCAAAAAGAAATCAAAAAGCTGTTGACAAGCCTTGATGAATATGCTATTCTATTAAAGCTGTCGCGTGAGGGAGTTCTTCACAACAGCAAAAAAAGAAATAAAAAAGTTGTTGACAAACATGAAACGCTTTGATATAATATAAAAGCTGTCGCATGAAACGGCAATAACAAAGAACATTGATAACTGAACAATAGACAACAAACCCTGAAAATTCTTTAAAGAGATTTTTCAAGAACGGACATCGAAAGATGTCGAAGCAGAACAGTAAACAGGAACAGATTGCCAAGCGATTCTGACCCGGATACAAACATTTTTAACGAGAGTTTGATCCTGGCTCAGGATGAACGCTGGCGGCGTGCTTAACACATGCAAGTCGAACGAAGCACTTAAGTTTGATTCTTCGGATGAAGACATTTGTGACTGAGTGGCGGACGGGTGAGTAACGCGTGGGTAACCTGCCTCATACAGGGGGATAACAGTTAGAAATGACTGCTAATACCGCATAAGACCACAGAGCCGCATGGCTCGGTGGGAAAAACTCCGGTGGTATGAGATGGACCCGCGTCTGATTAGGTAGTTGGTGGGGTAACGGCCTACCAAGCCAACGATCAGTAGCCGACCTGAGAGGGTGACCGGCCACATTGGGACTGAGACACGGCCCAAACTCCTACGGGGAGGCGACAGTGGGGAATATTGCACAATGGGGGAAACCCTGATGCAGCGACGCCGCGTGAGCGAAGAAGTATTTCGGTATGTAAAGCTCTATCAGCAGGGAAGAAAGACGGTACCTGACTAAGAAGCCCCGGCTAACTACGTGCCAGCAGCCGCGGTAATACGTAGGGGGCAAGCGTTATCCGGATTTACTGGGTGTAAAGGGAGCGTAGACGGCCGTGCAAGTCTGAAGTGAAAGCCCGGGGCTCAACCCCGGGACTGCTTTGGAAACTATGCAGACTAGAGTGTCGGAGAGGTAAGTGGAATTCCCAGTGTAGCGGTGAAATGCGTAGATATTGGGAGGAACACCAGTGGCGAAGGCGGCTTACTGGACGATGACTGACGTTGAGGCTCGAAAGCGTGGGGAGCAAACAGGATTAGATACCCTGGTAGTCCACGCCGTAAACGATGACTACTAGGTGTCGGGGAGCAAAGCTCTTCGGTGCCGCAGCAAACGCAATAAGTAATCCACCTGGGGAGTACGTTCGCAAGAATGAAACTCAAAGGAATTGACGGGGACCCGCACAAGCGGTGGAGCATGTGGTTTAATTCGAAGCAACGCGAAGAACCTTACCTGCTCTTGACATCCCGGTGACCGGCGTGTAATGACGCCTTTTCTTCGGAACACCGGTGACAGGTGGTGCATGGTTGTCGTCAGCTCGTGTCGTGAGATGTTGGGTTAAGTCCCGCAACGAGCGCAACCCTTATCTTTAGTAGCCAGCAATTCGGATGGGCACTCTGGAGAGACTGCCAGGGACAACCTGGAGGAAGGTGGGGATGACGTCAAATCATCATGCCCCTTATGGCCAGGGCTACACACGTGCTACAATGGCGTAAACAGAGGGAAGCAAGTCCGTGAAAATGAGCAAATCCCAAAAATAACGTCTCAGTTCGGATTGTAGTCTGCAACTCGACTACATGAAGCTGGAATCGCTAGTAATCGCGAATCAGCATGTCGCGGTGAATACCGATAACTGGGGGTGAAGTCGTAACAAGGTAGCCGTATCGGAAGGTAAGGAAGAAGCTGGAGAATGTTCCTTTCTAAGGAAGTGGATAAAAAGACTGGATGACAGAGGTGCGATCTTGCTTCCGTGAACTAAAACGGAAGACAGGATGTAAGGAAAGTTGAACGTTGAAATATTGTTGAGTTATCAAAACTCAGATACTTCTGGTGGCGATGCGGTCAGGGGACACACCCGTTCCCATCCCGAACACGATGGTTAAGACCTGATCGGCCGATGGTACTGCACTGGAGACGGTGTGGGAGAGCAGGTGGCCGCCAGATTATAAAAAAGGTGAATTAAATAGAAATTGATTTTTTACCAGTGATCAGAGATTAAAAAAGGATTTTGGTTTCTGATGACTGATAAACATCAGTCAGACATGTACATTGAAAACTGCATACAAAAATAAATCAATTCTCAAAGAGAAAGACATCCGAGGTGATCATCACCGCAAGGTAATGATTAACTTACATCTTCGAGAAAACGAAGTAAAAAAACGACCTGAAATACCAACGCATGCAACGCTATGCATGTGTAACCGGATCCCATTCCGTGGGAGAAGGGAGTTGGTTATGCTAGAAAGAGCGCAGGGTGGATGCCTTGGCACTAAGAGCCGATGAAAGACGTGATGCGAAAAGCTTCGGGGAGGAGCAAATATCCGATGATCCGGAGATATCTGAATGGGGAAACCCGGCTGGACAGACTCCAGTCATCCATACGCCAATCCATAACGTATGGAAGGGAACCCGGTGAACTGAAACATCTAAGTAGCCGGAGGAAAGAGAAAACAACAAGTGATTCTGGAAGTAGCGGCGAGCGAAACCGGAAGAGCCCAAACCGGAGTGCGTGCACTCCGGGGTTCGGACCGCGGAATTGATCTGATAAGTTTAGCAGAATGGTTTTGGGAAAGCCAGCCAGAGAGGGTGAAAGCCCCGTAAGCGAAAAAAGACGAGTCAGCAAGGCGGGATCCAGAGTACCACGAGACACGAGAAACCTTGTGGGAATGAGCGGGGACCACCCCGTAAGGCTAAATACTCCTTAGTGACCGATAGCGCATAGTACTGTGAAGGAAAGGTGAAAAGGACCCCGGGAGGGAGTGAAAGAGAACCTGAAACCCTGTGTTTACAAGCTGTGGAACATCTTTATATGATGAACCGCGTACTTTTTGTAGAACTATCTGGCGAGTTACGCCATCTGGCGAGGTTAAGTTCTTAAGGAATGGAGCCGAAGTGAAAACAAGTCTTAATAGGGCGTTAAGTCAGATGGAGTAGACCCGAAACCGGGTGATCTATCCATGTCCAGGATGAACAGTAAGATGATTCATGGGAGTCAGACTGCACGAGATAAGTTGGGCAG
>VOFI01002813.1_pt1 | contig 44667 bp, 92 predicted proteins | sample 5384131 | NCBI WGS metagenome assembly VOFI01 (sample SAMN12384728, study PRJNA508395) | human gut metagenome | isolation source: healthy gut H | host: Homo sapiens
TCATATCCTGGTTAATATTTGGTCATATTAAATTGTAATTAGTTCTCTAACTTGCTATCCTAAAAAAGACAAGGCGAGAACCCAAATTCGAATAAAAATTAGAAGGCGAAGATAACTCACATACAAAAACCGACATCGACGCCATCAATTCCAGCTACCACCGAACTTGGCGAAAAAGCCCGTACACACCACCCCAATCTGAATAATTGGTAGTAGCACTTCCCATTAAATTCTTTGGGGAAAAATCCACCTTCATTAGTATGTACAAAAAGGTATATCCACTAGAATAATTACTTAAAAATTACCTACATTTTTAAATCCACTACCATTATCATTAAAGTTTTATCAGGGGTTACTAATACATTAAAACGAACCATCGTTTTCTTACCATCTACCCATTGATATATATTTCCATAAAATCTTCTATTCTAAAACAAACTTATTTTATTTGTTTTTACTAATATTATTCCTTTAGTATTAGTACCTCAGTATTAGTTTACTAGCACTACAAAAAGCATTTTTTTGAATTCAAATTTTTATATGCTATTATTAAATAAAGAAATTTGTAAAAAGCGATAAAAATAAACCAATTAAATTTGTTGTTATCCGCTTCCTACATTATGAGCATAATTTCCTAAATTGAGGTTAATGTAGTATTTACTGTTGGAAAACTCCACTTTTTACTTCTAAGTTTTCCACCTTCTTGTGCCAAGATAAGTACTACATATATAAAGTCTTTCTCTACTCCTCCAACCTTATGTGCGTAACAATCATAATAATTATCTGATTTTTATAATTAGATATTCTCAATTTCATAACCATTAGGTATAGTTACAAACACACTTTAGGTATTTCTACCATTCAGAAGGAACAAGTAGTTCCATCATATATTAATGTTTTTATTACTTGGTTTAATTTCTTTTGTAACTTTTTTTAAATCAACCATTCTTATTTTTGTTAAAAGGAAACTTATCTGCCCATCCACCTAAACTGTTTTTGTTGCTACAGAAGTTCCTATTGCATCTTCTATATAAGTACAACAATTATTAGGATTTGAATTGTTTTTCCATAACTCTTACACCAAATATTTGATAATTTTGCAAAGTTGCAACAAAATAGTGTATCACTTCTAACAATCTATACCATCTGTAACTTCTATCTGAATTTGATATTTTGTATTAAGATTTAGATTATTAACTCTATAATCATTGTTTATTGCTTCATAACCGACATCTTTTACTTATATCTTGTTTTTCTTCCATCTATATATTACATAATGACGAAGTATAGTATTTTCAAAGTCCTCTGCTATATATTTAACATCAAAGAAAGTTGATTCTATTTTACCCCTTCTTGTCTGAAATTTCTTATAGTAGGAGGATTACCTTTTCCACCACTCATTGAAATTCTTATAATTCCACTCATCATATCATTCCTTTCTTTAAAAATTTGCATTAAAAAAGGAAGGCTTTATAACCTTCTATCCTAAATAGCATAATCTAACGCCAACAAAGTTGCTTTTTCTATTGGATTATATCTTAATTTACCGTAAAATAAACCACCTGCTGTATTATTTGCCCAATCTCCACCATATAATAAAAAAATTTATCAGGTGTAAATTCACCATTATCACAATAATGAGTAGAAACACTACCACCACATTTTTAATTATAAAGCCACATTGATTGTTTTTTGCAACGACGGTTTCAATAGAACCATAACAACATTAGAATTATAAGGGAAATTTACCTATTCTTTTATAACTATTTATATTACTAAAATTATATCATTTTTATCACAATTATAAAGGTAATAATTCGAATCATACTGATCACATAAGCTAATTGTCTTACATTTCCATAAATTTTCTACCTAAAAAAAATTGGAATGAAGAGTGACGCCATATATCAACCGTGACTATCTTTACCATTATTAAACTTGATTACCCACCATAGCCTAATACATTTTGTGAATTTAAATTTTTGTACGCAAGGATAAATAATATTTGTAATGCTAATAAAAATTATAATTAAATACGTGATAACCATTACCAACATTCTCTGCATAAGTTCTAAATTCAGGTTAAAAGGTATATTCACTGTAGGTAATACCTTACTTATACTTCTTAATTTGTCATTTTCTAAATAACCTAAATATGCTCCTATATAAATATTATCTTTTTCTATATTATTTGCTGGCATAGCAATCAAATGAAGAATCAATTTTACCTTTACTAACTAAAATTTCATATCCATTTGATAATTTATTAAATTTCAATAAAATTTAGGTAAACGTACCAATACATCAACATCTGATGATACAATTGTGCCATCTAAGTATTGAAGTTTATTATATGGATTTATTTCTTTTTGTTTTCTTTTCCATTCTTAAAACCTACTAATTTAATATCTTTAAATATTTCATTGTTACTCCAACCATTTAAAGAATTATTTGTAGCACTAATTATTCCTATAGCATCATTAGTATAAGTTAAAGATGTAAATGGATTAGAATTTGTTTCATTTACAGTGATACCATAAATTTTATATTTTAATGTTTTTACTTGAATCATATCACTTTTTATTATGTTGCTACCATCAGATACTTCAATATAAATATTATAAGTTGTATTTTGTGTTAAATTAGTTAAAATGATATTCAAATTCATCATATAAATTATTTTCAATTACTTCGCTTGTAATTTCTTTTTTTTGAATCATTGATATAAATATAATGATATAGTTTTTTATCTTGGTTAAAATTTTACCAGCAACATATTTTTATAATGCAATCTTCATAACCCATTTCACCAAAAACTCTCAATCCATTTATAGTAGGTGGTAATACTTTTTGGTTGTTACCACTTATCTTTATCATTCCACTCATTTAATCACCTCTCACTATTACTAGTATATTTATATATCCATTGTTGGTTTTTTACCATAGCAACTAAATTTATGGTATTAGTTGTTTGAGAACCATATTATTTTAGCTTCCAAATGCAGTTAATTCAGCTTTCTGTCATTAAAGGTTCTGAATTTGTTGCTTCCCAATTCTTTTCTGAATCCATTCCTTCTATTGCTATAGGATAAGTATAAGGTGCTGATTCTCAACCCAATTTGCCGAAGATAATACAATTTGATGTTTTTTAGTAGATTTACCTATTTTGCTATTATTCCAATTGTTTTTTCCGTATCACTTACGAATCTATGTGTAATATCTTGAGTTATATCAGTAGCATTATGTTTATGTAGAATTTGTTTTCTTTGCAATTTCTTTCATCTACATTAGCTATTGTTTATTTCACTTGCTAATTCTGTTGTTAAATGTGTTTTACTCTATAAAGTATTTTTTTAACTACCAATTTTTCCACTAGCTTGTTCAACTGTTACATCTATTGTTGTTCCATTTTTTCCACTGTTCTTTTTACAAAATATGAATAATGAAACATTTTTGAACAGTTCCATCTTCTAATGTTAAATTTCAAAGATTGAGTAGCATTATCATAAGTAAAATTAGTAACAACTTTTCTAAAAAAGTGTATCTGCGGAATGAACTTCCATCACCTTTAGTACAAAATTATTCCCGTTTTATCGTCTCTGATATATTAATTATTTGCTGTTGGAATATGTTGCCCATCTAATTAGTGTTATTCCCATTTGAATCTGCATAATTATTGTTTATACTTTTGACAACGAATTTATTATCTTCAAATTTAGAAGAATTTTTATAATTGCCATTGACATCATTCCTTTCTAAAATTTTGCATCAAAAGAGTAGGAATGAATCTACTCTAGTATTTGACCTTCTTTTTTATTTCTTTAACGTGTAAATTTTTATTTTATCAATATATAAACATTCTGTCCGTCTGTTAAATCTTCAATTACCTCATTTATTTGAAAAGTCAATTTTCAAAAACCCCACAACTTCTCCTTTTTCTGAGAACGTATCCTTCAATAAAATCTCAGTTTTATTTATTCTTCCAACTATCATTTCAAATCACCACCTATTGTTTTTGGTGTATATATATAAAGTCTAAAGAATCTTGAACAAATTGTATTCTATTCTATAAGTACCATAATTAACTTTACTATCTGCATATTGTTTAGCTTCTTCTAATTTTGTTGTATCAATATAAGATTTACTTTCATTTAATTTAATATCTGAATATGCTTTTTGCATCAGTTAATGATTTTTAGCTTTACTGGCTTGAGAACCACTAGTTGTTTCTTTAGCATCCCAACTAAGCAACTTTACCATCTGTAATTTTTAACTAATTCTGTTGCATTTGCGTGGTATGTGCTTTACCTTTTTAAATCAGTAACATCAGTTTTAACGTTCCTACTTCATTTTCAGTAGTATCATATTCTCTTCTTAAAGCATTTACTTTATCATCTATAGCCTTACCTTGAGCCCACAATAAAGCATTTGTTGTAGAATTAGAAGTTAAAGCATTTTCTACAACAAATAAATCTGTTATTTCAGACTTTGTATGAGTATGTTGTTTAGGAGTAAATTCTGATGGAACACCAATTATACCTTCCCAATCAACACTATCTGCTTTACCACCACTAACAACATTAACTGTACCATCTTCTAATTTTTTCAAAACCTATGCCCTAATTTAATACCACCAAGTATCGTATCGCTTGCTATAGGCAAAGTATAAGGTGTAGGTTTATTAATTAAATCATTATAATTACCACTAAAATCAGAAGCTAATTTCCATTCACTCCAAGAATTTTTACAAAATGCTCTAGTAAATAATCTACCTTTTTATATAGACCATCTACGGGGCAAAAATATTTGTGTACCAGTAGAAACCATTAGAGGATTCTTTTAAAAATTGTATAGTACCCCATTTTTCTGATGTTCCAGAGCATACTGACGGTAAATTAGTTGTATCAGGGGATGTTTTTTACTATTCCCTAATGCTTTATAATCATTAGCATTAGTTATAACACACTTGCATCGTATGTGTATACTTTATTCCATTTAGTTTTATCCTCATCAGTAACAAATCTATGAGTTGCATCTTGAACAATTATACTTGCTTGATGTGTTTTAGGATGAGTATAGTTATTCGCACCTTCTGATATTCCTTTTAATTTAGTAAAATCTTCTTTACTCATAAATCCATTAGTACTATCTGTAGCTATATCGTGTATATGAGTTTTATCAGATTTATTATTTAATTGTGCTAGGAAACCATCTATCAACTCTTTATTTCCTTTTTGCAAATGCACCTATTTCTTCAAGTGTATCTAAATCTTCGGGTGCAAGTCCTACTAAATCTTTTATCTTTTTTGGTCTGAATAAGTCTTACCTTCAATTAATTTATTATCTGCGTATTTCTTAGCTTCTGCCAAAGATTATTTGTAGCACTACTATTTACTTTAACTATTTTCTGCATCTGTATAAGATTTGCTAGTTTCTAAATTGGTATCAGAATAACCTTTTTAATTCAACTTTAGCTTTATTTATTTCCGTATCTGTATAACCTTTTGCAGTAATTAAATTAGCATCTGAATGAGAATTTGCTTCAACTAGTTTTTTGGTCTGCATATCCTTTGGCTTCAACTAATTTTTCATCAGAATAAGTCTTAGCATTAGTTAAAGTTTCTGTTGTTTTAGTATTAGTATATTGTTTGGCTTCTGCTAAGTTATTATTTGATAACTCTTTTGCTTTAACAACTTCTGTATCAGTATATTTTTTAGCTTCTGTGTGTTTAGTTGTTATTGTTTGATTTAATTCTTCTTTAGCTAAATTTAAAGCATTTGTTTGGGCATTATCCTTTTTGAGTAACTAATTCAGTTAATTCTTGTTTAGCGTTAGCTAAAGCGCCACTTTGAGAAGAATCTTTACTATTTATTAATTCAGTTAATTCTATTTTAGTTGTATCTACTAAATTTTTTTATGTTCAGTATCTAAATCAGAAACTTCTCCTCTTATAGTTGTTGCAGTAGTATCAGTATAATTCTTTGAAGTATCTCTAGTAGATTTTTAAAAATCTCCTACAGTTATACAAGTTGTTATACCATTTTGTTGAAGAATTAATTCATCTAAATCTTTTTCAGTATCCGTTTTAGTTAATTCAGATATATGTTTTATACCATAATCATCTAAAGTATCATAACATAAAAGACTTTCATCTTCTACTTGTAGGAATCCTCTATCCATTGGTAATATATTATTAAAGTAAGGTTTATCTTTTTACTTCATAATCAAATGGTGGAATAGTTGCTATAACAACTCTACCCTTCATTATTTTTACAAATATCTTATATATACCAACTAAATCAGATATATTCTTATTAATTCTAAAATGTATTTCATTGTCAACTATTGGAACATCCATTAATTTTGTTAGTTTTCCGTCTGGTCTAACTATTTCTATCATAGCTTTACAATCAGAAGTAAATACATCTACTTCTGCATTAGGACTTCTATCAAAATAATAATTCCAATTATCAACAGTTATTTCAAATATCATACCCGTATCACCTTTGTAAACATAAGGTTTTGTACTAAGTTTGACATCATCTTTTTAACTTTTACAGTTAAATCTTTTTGCAATGTATGAATTATCTATTGGCAATATAAATCACCCCTTTATTATTCTTGTATGTCAGTTTCTAATAATTCCTTATCTTCTAACTCTTTTTTTAATCTAGCTATTTCTGTATCTTTTTCTCAGTTATAGCATTTTCTAGTTTTTCTTTTTCTTCATCTAATTGCATAGCTAAAGTTTCATACATTAAACTTTGTTCAGTTTTTTGTATTAATTCTCTTACTGTTGTTTCGTGTAATTTTTTATAATCTAATTCCATTATTGATTTCCTCCATTTTTTTAAGATTATTTATTTCTATTTCTAAAGTTTCTATTTTATCAATTGCTTTATTTTTAAAGCTCCTGCAATAGTATTAATGTAATTATTTTGGTGAACCATTAAATTATCACCTTTAGAACTATCACCAACAACTATATATTGTCCTAATTTTGTATGCTCTATATCTTGTGCTATAAATCCTATTTGAGAATCTCTAGTTATATTTTCTTTGTTGCTTTTAAACATATATGTTGCTAAATGTAAATCATTTTTTATAAAATCATATAAATCAGATTCTACTATTTTAGGACTAACATCATAAATATTTTCTTTGTCATTTATTAAATTCAAATTAAATTTATTTACATTATCATTTTCTAAATATGTTATTTTTTCTTTTTCCCTTCTGTCAGAAGAAGTTTTTACCCCATTTACAGAAAATACTGTGTCCCATCTTGCCTCACTTGCCCCCACAGAAAACATCTCCATCTGTTTTAGGAGATAACTGTGCCCAAGTACCAGTTTGTGCTTTACATATAGAAGTTAAAGTAGTAAGCATAGATGGTAAATTTGGTATATCTATTCTATCACCTTTTTATAATAAACACCATTTTGATTAACTTTAAATATATTTGATTCTCCATAGCTAGTATTAAAAACAGAAAAATTATTCTGTGCAACTAATATGTAATTACTATCATCATATTTAAGTCTTATAGCATTACCTATTCCAACATTATACTTTTCTGTTGCATCTATAGAACATCTACCATTATTTTTATTTGAATATAAATAAATTATTGGGTCTTCTCCATCTAAACAAGTTATAGATTTTAAAGCAACATGGCAATTATAAAAATTCAGCATAACCACTTCTAAATCTTATCCAAGTACCTTGATGACCGTGATTATTTAATGCAAATAAAATTTCATCAGAACTTTTGTTCTATTATAGAATAAACATCTCCTCTTGAAACTTTAGAACTTATTTTATTAGCTAATTGAGTTATTTCAGATTTTTGACTAGCTAAACCATTTGTATTCTGAGTAACTTGTGTTTGTATTCTATCTGCTGTTTGTTTAAATTCAGAAACTTTCTCAGTTAAACCATTTGTAGTTTGAGTTAATTCAGTTAATTTAGCACTATTTTCTCTGTTAGTTCTAATATATTCACCTTTAAATGTTTGGACTAACGTTTCATTATTCTCTGTTTCATTTCTACCAATTGCTTCTATAGCCAAACTTGCTTGTTTAGAATATTCTCCTATTGCAAGAGTATATTCTTCAAATGCTTTATCTTTTTAGTTTTATCAACATCATCTAATATTCCATCTTTTTTTTAAGAATATAATCTATAATAAGTATTAAATTTTCATACTTCTTAGAATAACTTTCATAAGCACTTTGAAAATCTTTATATATTTTTTAAATACCATTTTTTATCAGGATATTTAGAACTAGTACCTTCTACAGTAATTGGTGGATATACACCTTTTTCAGCATAGTCTAAATCCGTTTTATTAAATTTACCTAATATAGAATTATATTGATTATCAACATCTACTTTTTCTAAAGATAAAGATTGTAAATGTTGTCTAATAGTTATCTTTTCTGCTTCTGTTAATATTCCATCTTTAAATACATCATTCATAGATTGGTCTAAAGAACCAAGAGAATTTGTTAAATCTCCTATCTCCTTAGCTAGATTTTCTTTTTGCATCAGAAGTTTTTTACTTCCTATTAAATCTATAGCTTGTTGAGATATATCCTTTAACTTAACAGATTTATCAGTATAATCTTTTATATGCTTGTTCAACTAAACTAGCACCTACACTATTATCATATTGTTTATCATTAATCATTTTATCTATAACATCTCTAACAGTTGTCATTAAAGAATTATAAGAAGTATCATAATGACTTTTAGCTTCTGAAAGTTGTTGTTTTAAGTCCAACACCCTCTTGAGCATTTATTACAATAGAAAAGGACTAGAACTAACTTCATTTACACCATCAGAAATTTGTATAATTCCTTCATTGTGTACCTTCTGTTAAACCTAATCCATTATATACATATTTATTATTTACCGATATTGGCTTGATAACTTCATATTCATTTGTATCAATTTTTAATTTGTGTGTTATTAAATCTGTTTTATCAATATCTGTTGCAGTATAAGATATTCTGAACCTACCTTTATAACTTGTTTCTTCAATTGTTACCTCAGATATTTTTGGTGGGGTATTTACTATCTTAGGTATAATTATTTGAAATACAGAAGATTCTGTTTCAACACTTCCGTCAGAAACTTTTTTTAAGTTACAAACGTGAGTTCCATTCGATAAACTTGTACCATTATAGGTATAAGTATTTTCAGATTTAATAGGTGTAATTTGTTTATAATCTTCATTATCTATTTTAAGATAATGAGTTAAATCTTTTTGCTACTATCATCAGTAGCTCCATATACAATTTGATATACACCACTTTGATTTACATTCTGTATTTTTTATATTACTTATTGTTGGTGGGTTATTTGAAGATGGCGATACAAATTGTATTGTAAATAAATTTGAAGTTTGAGAATGTCCTCCAGAATCTGTACATCTAATATAACAATTTTTTAATTCTGAAGTAGCTTCTACATTAACTGAGAATCCGTTAAATTACCAACTGGGGGTTATCTCTTTATAAAATACACCATTGTTAATACTTAATTCGTGTTTCTTAATTGTTGGCATACCTTCAATAGCATAAGTTAATGTATAAGCACCCTCAACATTACTTTTACTTGGTTTTCAATATTTTTAATACTCCAAGCCATTTATTCATATCACCTCTCTTATATTAAATGTGGGTTATTGTATATCTCATTATATACTTCATCTACTTCTTTCTTTTCCTTTTCAATTTGAAGTAGTCTATCATTTAAACTTTTTAGTTCAACTTCATCTAATACTCCGGCCGTAAAGGAATTGTTCATTTCATCTTTTAATGCTCCAAGTGCGTTATTAACATCACCGAACTCATTATTCATTTCATTTTTAAGAGCATCATTTTCTTTTGTATTAATATATTCAACTACTTTTTTAGCATTATCTAAGAATGAATTTAAACTTGCAAATAATTTTTCTTTTGCATTTTTATATCATCTTTATCTTTTTCGGTAACTAATTCTTGTTTGGCTAAAATTCCTTGAACTAATTTCTGTAAAGCATTATAATCAGTAATATAAGTATCATAAGCATTTTTAAAATCAGTTTTCTTTTGTCCGTCAAGAGATTTATTATTGTAATATAATTGAAGCTGATTATCAATATCTACCTTTTCTTTTTCGATATTTTGCATATCTAATTCAATATTTCTTCTTTCAGTTTCATCTATCACATTGTCTTTAAAAGTAGTATTCATTTCATTATTAAGATTATCTAATTCATTTCTAACATCATTCAATTCTTTTTTCCGTATTCTTTTTAGCTTCTTCAATAGCTTGATTATATTTGTTCTTATTCAACTCATCTATAGTTTTATCCATAGTAGTTTTAAAATTATTTAAAGAAGTAGTATAATTTGTAAATGCAGTATCTACTCTAAGTTTTTTCCTGCATCATCTGTCATATTATCTGATATAACATCTTCTACGGTTTGAATTAATGTTTCGTGTTTATTAATATAATCTTCATAATCTTTAGTTAATGTTGCTCTGCTCACATCTGAAATCATTGGGTCAGCTTTATATTTATCGTACTGATAAGTTATATCTTTTTTTTCTCTTTCTCCAACTCATCAAGTCTTTGTTTCATTATTTTTTTTCTCTGTTTCGTCAATTATTCCATCTTTCAAAGCATTACTAACATAATCTTTGTAAGTATTTAAAGCGTTAGTAACATCATTAACTTGTTGTTGGAACTCAGCTTTTAAAATACTTGTTTGATTTTTCATATTTGTTATGGTTTCAGTAAATGTTTCTTTAACACCATTAACAGTATAATATATATCAGCTATATATTCTGTTAGCATACCTCCTGAACCTAAGAATACTATATCATCTAATGTTCTTTTTAAAGAAGTTATTGCAAATTCACATTTACCGAATAAGGTAACAACAGTAACATCTTCAGAAGGCACAATAGTTCCATCTGATATTATTGTTTCTGTCATATCATATAAATTTTTCATTGAATTTGTTACTAATGTTTTTCCTTTCTTTATTGCATTTAAACTTTCTGTTTGTCCTTGCGCTTCAACCAAAGCAACAACAGTCTCTAACTCTAAAAACAACTTAGCTTCTTTATTTTTTAATACCTCTAAGTGTGTAAGTATTTTAGGTTTTTCAACTTCTTGTTCAATAATTGTATCGTGGAAAAAGTCTGTAAAATCACCTTTAGCAATACCTAAACTTGCAGTTAAATCTATAAAAGATTTATTTAACCTTTCTCTTAAAAGTACTAATTCTGTATTATCAGAAAATTCCTTTTGAGTTTTCTCTGAAGATAATCTTATACGATCTGCATTTTTGTTTTATTTGAGTAATGCTTTCAGTTATACTCCCATCTTTTTTCATCCCATTTACCTACAGTAGTATGTATTCCTTCAACATCTATTTCTATTGCAGTAACTCTATCTCCCATAATTTCATCACTATTATGAATCCCAATTATATCTTTTCTGATATTTTCAATAGAGTTACCATCATAAGAAACTGTAAATCCTTCTACGGGACTTTCTACGGGTTGCGACATACCTTTATCATTAAGCATTATTAAAAATCTTCTTAAACTTGTATTGAGTAAAAGATTATCTGCTTTTTAAAACATAAGGGTTATCTGCTTCCCAATAAATATATTTTTTATCTGTATAAAAATCTTCTACATTATATATCTTATCGTTATAAGTTACGATAATTCCCGTTAATCTTATATAATGCGATGTAGGTGAATTATCAAATACTCCCAATTAAATCACCTCTCATTAAAATTGTTATTTTTATAAATCTACTTTTTTTGTTTAATACTTTTTATAAGCATCAAAATATATTTCATTCTTATCGCCATTATATGTAATTTCATAATACATACCATCTTCTATTGGTGTTGATAATAATGCTTTGTTATTTTGTAGAGTTTTACAACTCCAAACAACATAAACATCATCTACAGATATTCTATTATCATTTGTATATTCGTAAACTAGTTCTCTTGCTTTTTTTCTATAAATATTTTTTCGTTCATATTAAACACCTCTTATAATTTATTGTATTTTTCTCTCATTAATAAATAGTTTTTAGCATTTAAACTTCTTGTAGTATATTTAGCATCTCTTAAATAATCTGCTATATCTCTTGCATTATCACTAGATTTCTTTTTTATTAGATAATGTTAAAGATAATTCGTTTTCAGAAAATCTTGGGTATATTCTGTTAAGAATATGAGTTCTTCGTGTTTTGTTTCTTTATCATATAATATAATTATGTCACCTAATCCAATAACACCATTCCAATGTTTTCTAAAATCATTGTCTAATAATCTAGCCATAAAATTAATTACAGATATAGAAAAGAATTTGTAGGTCTACATATTTTCTCAAGTTTAAGTTTCCCTGCTTCTATAAAGTCCTCTACTCTTAGAAAAGAATCTTCTTGATATGTGTCCGTAGATACAAATTCTTTTAATTCATCTAATAATGTTGTTGTAAATATTAATTTTCCGTTTTCATCTGTTGCTGTTTTTTTACATAATAATGTAATATTAAGTATAGCTTCATCTAACAATGCTATCTCATCTTGCAATTTTTTAATTTCATTTTTATATATTGTTTCTTGGTCTATATATTCAGCTTTTTTAGTAACCCATAATGCTTCATTTACAGAATCTTTTAACAGCATTGTAACTTTTAATCATAGAATCACAAGCTATAATATTGGCTTCTATATTAGCAAAATCTCTTTGTTTATCATATAATAAAGATTGTTTTTCTAATTTTACCTTTTGTAATTCATTCCATTCAGGCGTTCTTATTTCTACCATTTTGTAATATAATGCTAAAGCATCTATTAATTCATCACTCATTTCTCTATTCTCTATATATAATAAGAGAAATTTTCTAAAAAATGAATATCCTGTAACAGTAGCACCAACAATATCCATTTCTTCATCACCTATTAATTCAAGCCTAGTTGTTATATCACTACTATCAGTTTTTTTTTAGTTATTTCTGTAATATATTGGTCTTTAGCTAAGTATAAACCTAATCTTTCACCATAATTTTTCTCACTATATAAGTTTATAGTTTTATTTGATGTATTAAAAATATAAAAGCATTAAATTGTTCTATATAGTTTTATGTAAATAATCATACCAATTTGTATTTACGCTATCTTGCCACCTTATATTTTCTTCTTTATTTATACTCCCATCTTCATTAGTTGTAATAGTATAAGCTATATTTTCTTCTACATAACCAACTCTCTCCAACCTGTTTGTTCATAGAGTAAATCATTTAAAGAAAATATATTATCATCAAGATTAGTTGTGAATAATCTTACATATGCTTCTTCAAATTTAATATCTATTTTTTGTAGTTTAATTTCTTTAGAAAAGCAGTTATTACTAAATAATCTTCACCTTTATCTTGGATATCCTTTATTATAAAAAGCTTCATTATTCAATAAAATTACTCTTTTCATTTAATATTTCTTTATACAAAAATATTCTTCTTTTTCAAAAAGTTATTCTATTTTCTATATACTTAGGAATAGTTAATTGTAATTCATCTATATCATCTAATTTCCTAGTAAGGGAATCTACATATTGTGGTGGTATCATTCCAATTACTTTTCCTGATGTATTAGTTAATATATAAGAATAATCTTTTTTCATTTCTTTTAAATATAATTTGTTTTCTATAATTACCACCTACTTTATTTATAATAAAAACCACCTTTTACAAGGTGGTTTTATATTTAATTAAACAACGCTGTTAAATATTTCTGAATTTAAAATTTCTTCTTTATTAAATTTAGGATTATAATAATTAACTATTATTTCATATTCATTTTCCCCATAAAGTTCTTCTGTATCTATCTTATTAATTATTAACATTATATAATTAGATTTTTGTTTTATATATAGTATTATCTAATTCATCATCACTATCATATTTTGCACCCATATCAATTAATTTATCTTTTAAAGAATTAATAAATAAATTATATTTATATTCAGATACAACAAATATTTCAGAAGCTTCAATAATTTCTTGATTAGCATCATGTATAGTTCTCACTTTATAACTTTCTAAATCCATATCATTAATTTTTATGCTAGGTGAATTAGATTTAACATATTCTTTATACAATAAACATCCCATATCATTTATAGAAACACATTCTTCTAAATTAACTTTTTCATTTTCTTTATTTATACCATTATCTAAATATCTTAAATCTAACTTTGAAAGTTTTTTTCCTTTTACTTCATTAGGATTATCTTTCCAATCTAAATTATGACAAATAGTCCCATTATTTCCATTTAATAAAAAATACACCAAAATTAAAATAACAAAAACACTAATAATAGCAATTAATTTTTGTTTTTCATTTTAGTACCTCCAATCTATTTTATAATTATATTATATCAAATAGAATGTATAAAAACATTATTTAATTATATTTTTCTTAGAATTTCTCTGTTATTTCTATCTATAGCTTCATTAATAGTACGTTCAATTTGTTTTATATTATTGTTATCTACATTACCTTGAACAACAACTAATGGTTCATTATAATTTATAGAAGTACCTAAATTTCTACTATTCGTTTCTACATTTCTACCACTCTTAGTATAAACATCATTAGTATTAAGACTTCCTAAACCAATGTTATCTAATATATTAGATAATTTACCTGCAACATCTGTAGCAATTTCAAGATTAGTTATCCATTCTGATTTTATTATTGCTCCAGTAGCTGAAAGACCTTCTTCCCATTTATCTATATATTCAAGTAAAGCACTTTGTAAATTTTTAACTTCACCGTCTATACCTATAAACAGTCCATTCTTAATTGCTTCTTGAGCCTTTTTAAGAAGTTCTTCATCAGAGAATTCTTTATCTAATCTATCTTTTTCATCTTCTGCACCTTGTTCAAGTCTATCTTCTTCATCTTTAAAAGCGTTATCAACTTGTTGGTCTATTCTATCTTGAGTAATTTCATCAAGTTTTTTCTTTTCTTCTTCTAACTGCTTTAATAATTCTTTAAGTTTTTTCTGTCCTGTTAAAGAAGTATCTTTTCTAGCGTATTCAATTTGTTTTTCAAGCTCTTTTTACTTTATCAGCTTGTTCATTAAAATCATTTTTATAATTTTGTTCTTCTCTAGCACGTTTATAAGCATCTTGTTCTTTTTAAGTGCATCTAATCTTTTTTCTAATTCTTCATCGATTAGTTTTTACGTTCTTCGAGTTGTTTTTTATACATATCTATAATTTTATCTTCAAGCTCTTTGGTAGCATTAAGCTGTTCTTTATAGATATCTTTTTTATTTGATTTGTAAACTCAGCTAATTCTCTTTCAGCTTCAGGAATTTGTTCTAAATATAAATCAAAATATCCATCTACTAAACCTTGAATAGTATCAAATTCTTTAGAAGTATCTTTTAAATGATTCATTTGTTCAACAAAGTTTTCTATATCGCCATTAGAATTAAACTTGAAACCATATTCTATAAGTTTTTCTTTTGCTGAATTTTGTGCAGATTGCATAACAGTTAAATTATCTCTTAAAGCACTTTGACTTTGTTTGATTAAATCTATTTGTTTTTGCATTAAATCTAATTTTCTTTACCCCAAGCGTGTTCCATTTTAACATCTAGCATATCTAATTGGTTAGTTAATTTTTGTAATTCTTTGTTAACATTTTTTAAATGCTGATTCTAAACCAACTACCCATTTTTCATATTCTATTTGTTTAATTTCTAATTCATTTTCTTCTATTTGATTAGAATCCTCTACTATAGAACTTTCTATATCAAAAATATCCCCATAAACAATTTTGTTAAAGGCTTCCATTAATTTGATAAGTTCTTCTATTTCTTTTTTTTACGTTTTTCATTACGCTTACTTTCTTTTTCGGATGCTTTTTCACTTGCTTCATCAAGCTTTTCCATCTCTCTTTTTTAATTTCAGCATAGTTTCTTCGTAGTTTTGAATATTATCATCTTTTGTAAATTTGACGCCTTTTTTTCTTTAATTCTTGTTTATAGATATCTTTTTCTTTTTTTTCTTTTGTTTAAGAAGTTCTTCATTAAGTTTTATTCTTTTCTTTAACTCAGTATTTTGTCTTTGTAAAAATGATATCCTTTCACTACCAACACTATTATCCAATCTTTTTTATCTAATACTTCTATACTATGAGATATCCTAGCAATAGTATTATCTAATTCTTGTAATCTATTAATATCAAATTTTAAAGCATCTAATATATCTTTTACATTATTAGTAATAGATGTTAATACAACAAGTAGTTCCTTGTTTTATAATATTACTTAACTTTTCTGTCCGTCCTACTGTATCTTTGATAATTTTATTTATCATTTCGTGCATTAACATAGATGCTTCTTTAAGAGGTTCTGTCCGTTTTTTTACTTCTTTTTCATTATCTTTAGAAGAACTTGCTCTAGTATTTACATTAACAACTTGAGAATCGTCTATAGCATTAGGTTCATCTATAGGCATTATACCTTCATTATCATAAGTAGTTGTAACAGTTCTAGTTATATTATCAATACTTTTCTGTGGCTTTCCACTAGGTTTAGTATTAGTAATAATATTCTTTGTAACTGTCATACTAGCATGGAATGTTCTCCCACCATAAGATTGAGCTTTGCTTACTAATGCACTAATTTTTTGAATATGCGTGTGCAGTATGGGCAATAAAACTAGCGTGATATGTTTTACCACCATATGCTTTACATTTAGAAATAAGTGCTGTTATTTTTTGATATGCTTGAGCTGTATGAGCAATAAAACTTGCGTGGTATGTTTTTACCTTTATATCTTTCAGCATTTTTTATTAATCCTGTAATGTTTTTACTAGCTTGTGCTGTGTTAGAACTAAAAGTAACAGTTTTATTTCCTACTTTAGAATTAAAATTTTCTACTTTTCTTATTAAGCCACTTATATTTTGCCGAGCTTGAGCAGTATTAACAGTTATAGTCTTACCTTTAATACTATTTAATGCAGTATTAACTTGATTAATTCTTGTAATTAAACCACTAATATTTTTCCGAGCTGTTTGTGTTGCTACAGTAATAGTAATTTTTTACTTTTTAATTTTTGAATTTTACTATTTAAATTATCTATAGCTTTTGAAGCATCTGTAGTATCAAAATTTACTTTTTGAATTACCTTTTTTATCAATATGTTTAGTAACTTCTGCTGTTGCATTTGTTACAGGTTTCTTTTTCTAATTTTTTTTGTTTCTGAATCATCGACTAATATCTTTATCTTTTTTTGAATTTCAGGGTCTAAATCAGATAATTTCTTTAAATTTGCTAAAGTTTTTTCATCAATCTCGCCATTTTGTATTAAACTAACTATTTTATCAATATGTTCAGGATAATTATTTACTATATCGTAAAATAAATCAGTATTTATTTTACCATTTTCTATATAATTTAATAAAAATGTCTTATTTTCACTTTTTATAGAGTTCCATTTATCTAAAAAACTAGTATCAATTTTGCCCATTTTGAAATCAGTTTGAACTGATTTAGGCATTTTATCTAGTGTTTCTTTTAAACCTTTTAATCTATCATCATTTTCTATTCAATTTCATAAACTAATTTAGCTTCGTCGGGAAGATTTTCAATTCCTTCCTTCATATTTTTTTACACCTTTAAACGAATCGGCATAATTTGAAACAAAATCAGTTCTTTTTTCAGGTGGCACTTTATTAACAACTTGTGCTAATGAATTAATTTCTTTTTCTGTACTTAAAGAAGAATTTTTAATACCTTCAAATATTTCTTTTTGAGAATTACCTAAATCAATTTTACTAAAAGCATTTTTTATTATATTTATTTTTTCATCTATTCCACTTGTATCTATTAACTCAGAAGCTTTTATTTTGGCATCTTCAGGTAAATTTTTATTTATGTCAAGTTTATCAAGAAATTCAATTTGTTCTTTTGTTAAAGATTCACCATCTTTAAATTTAATACCTAATTGAATTTCTTTTTTCTGTTAAACTTTTTCCATCTAAAAGTTTTTGAAGTCTTGCTCCATCACCTTTAGTAGCTGTACCACCATGCTTAACAACCTCTGTTAAAGTAAATGTAATTTGTTTTTCAACATCTGTATATTCACCATCGTTGACAACATTTTCGACATAATCTTTAATTTCTTGAGATATATTTTCATCTCCTTTAATATCTCCAAGAAATACTTCTGCATCTGCCTGTGTTTTTATATTTATAAGTTGTTCTTGAACTCTATCAGCAGATTCATATTGATTATTTAATTTTAATGCCAAAGAATCTGTTTGAACATCTTTTTAATTCTTTTCCAAATGCTTTTAACATTTCTGTTTTATCTTGAATTTTCCAATCAGAATTAAACATCTGATTAAATCCTTCTTTAACAGAATCATAATCAATACCTATTAAGTCAGAAAATCTTCTAGCTAAATTACTAATTTGTTTATCATACTGTTCTGCGCCAATTTTATTTTTTAGAAAAAGCATCATTAACTTTATTAACTTCCGTTATTATACCATTAGCTTTTTCACCTAATTCGGGAAATTATTAATTATTTTATTAATACCATTTTCCCAATTTTGAAATTGGGAATCACTTAAATTACCCCAATCTAACGAATTTATTAAAGTAGTAATTTGTCCTTTTTTGTTTATCTTGTAAACTAGCATAATTACTTTGATTTTGAAATTTAGCTATTTCCCCAGCTTGAATTTCAGCTTCCAATTTATTAAATTCAGCAAGAGATTTATTAAAATCTTGTTGGTCTTTTTTCCATTTGTTTCATTCCGGCTTTTCTTTTCATAACAAATGAATCCCAAGCTTGAGATGTTGCAGATAATTTATCAGAAAGATATTCTGCGCCCTCAGAAACCTTTTAAAATCACCACTTGCTACCTGAGAAATATTTTTGCCCACCATATTTAAGATGATGTGTTTTTATTTCATCTCTAGCATTTTGACCTGCTGAAATTTTTTGTTGCGTTAATTGAGTTTTTAATAATTCAATTTCTTCTTTAGTTTTAGCTATTAAACCATCCATACCATCTGATAAAGCAATAATAGGATTACCCATTTCATCATAACCTGCAACTAATTCAGGGAACATTTCAGCTAATTCTTGTTTCATTCCCATTAGTTCTTCCATTTCGGCTTTTTGACTATCAGACCATTTAGATTTATCTATTTTATTATATTCTTCTTCTTTTTTTTATTAATTCGTCATATCTATCAGCATTTTTCTCTAACCAATTAAGATTACTTTGATGTGCTTGACTTTCTTGCTTTTATAGCTTCTGTTTTTTCTTGTATAGTTTGTTTTTGGTTTTCATACTTATTTGCTATAGAATCATATACTTTATATACTGCTCTAGCACCTAATTCTAAAGCCATTCCTACACCGAAAGACATTAAAGCATCTTTACCAATAGAAACTAAAAGAAGAACCTACAGATTTTATGCTTTCTTTAAAACCTGTTATTTTCTCTTTACCTTTTTCTACTGCATTACCAAATCCTTGAGAGAATCTGTTGCCTATATTTCTTGATTGAGTTTCTATATCTTTATTATTTCTCTCAATACCTTCACTAATGCCTTCTACTGTTTCAGTGCCTATTTCAATACCTTGTTGTCTGGAATTTTTCGCTTACATCTTCCATAACAGTTTCCACAGAAGTTTCAGGTGTATTTCTTCTTTCAGTTTCATTATTTATGTCTACATTTGTAGCGTTCTCTGTAGCATTTCTAATTCTCTCAGAATCTGCTTCTGTAGATGTTGCTGTATTAGACATATATGTTTTTAATTCTTCTAATTGTGATTTTATATTGTCTAAGTTTTTAATTTGACTTATAGGATTTTTTTCTTCTAGACCAAATGCTTTTGGTATATTTTTTAAGCATTGATATGGTAGCAAATAAACCACCTGTTAAGCCACCTTTTATTTTAGATAAGGCATTTACTATTTTATTAATAGTTTCTGATATTGCAATTAAACCATCTAATGCCCCATAAGCAAAATCAGAATTAACTATTGTAGAAAAAGTATCTACCCAAGTTTCTTTTAATTTATTTAATTTACCATCTAGTGAATTTACATATTGTTCATTTTCCTTTTTGTGCCGATTGGAAATGTTCACCACTTGCAAATCTTTGTTGTATTTCTTTAAAAGCATCATAGTTTTGCATTAAAGATTGGAAAACTGTGGCTTGTTGTTTCGTTATTTTACTTCATAGGTTTTTTATCCTATTACTTCTTATAATTTCTTATAAGACAAGCATACATTTTCACCCTCGTATTACGTTAGGACTTATAGTAGCCACCTCTATAAGTGATATATCTTTAATATATCGTGGTGGAGGCTCTTGGGTACATTATTCCTTTCATTATAACGGTCAGTACCTATGCGTTACAGATTGTATTAGATATTACAACCCTCGGTATTACCATATCCTTTTAGGACTTAGGCTCTCTTACCACCTTAGCCTTTCGACTTAGTTGACCGATACACCCCACCATTCATCAATAAATCTCTTTATTGATTGGCAACAAATATCTTACCGGCTATTGCTTCTGATAAAGCTTTTTTTGTTCAGCATCAGACATAGTTTTCCATTTACCTTGAACTTCATCAAGAATCTGAACCATATTTTTTAAGTTCACCATTTTTTTATCTGAATAAATATCTACATCAGCTATTTGTTTTAATGCCATAGCTGTTTTTATTCATATCTAATGAACCATCTTTTTGCACTTGTTTTCATACCTGCTAAATTTATTGCAATAGTTTTTAAACCATTACCTACTCTTGCAGGGTCTTGTAGTGCTTCATTTGTTGCAGTTATTAAACCTATAGAATCTGCTAAAGATACATTATATGTAGATAATACAGCACCACCACGTTTCATAGCTTCTGCTATACCATCTGTACCAATCGCATAATTATTACCTGCAAAGTTCATCATATCCATTGCATTTTTTAATTCAGTAGTTTTCTTAATCGTTCCATTAACTGCTACTTGATAGGATTTCAATGGATTCAAATCGAAAGATTTAACAACCGTATTTATAGCTTTAGATGCAGAATCTTGTGTCATATCACCAACATTTGCTAATATCATAGATTGTTTAGCAACTTCTATAGATTCTTTCATGCCACCTATACCTGCTTGAAGTGCTGAACCTATAGCATTTTGAACATCTGATGATGCCATACCAACATCTTTAGCTATCCCTATAGCTTCTTTTCTAATAGCATTTAATTCTGATTTAGTATCTATATCGCTAGGTTGTGCAACTTTTTAATTTCTCTCATAGACCTATCTAATTCTATATAAGATTGACCTATACTTCTAGCAAAATCTGCTGTTGCATCACCTAATACCTCACCAATAGAATAAGAAGCAACTTCATTTCTAAAATCACTAGCAATTTTCTTTATACCTAAAAAAATCAGTATTAGTTTGTTTTAATTCACTATTTAAATTTTTTTATAGAACTTAATAATCCATCTACATTTAAATCTAAATTTAAGTCCTTCATATTAGTTATTCTTCTGAAAACATCTTCAAAGGCATCATCAACTTCATTCAAAGAACTTGTATCTATTTCAGGATTTAAATTCATTCTAATGTTATTAAAATTATTATATTGAGTTTGTATCTTTTTTAATAAATTAAGTTGTTCTCTTAAATTTTTAACATCTAAATCTACTTCTGGTGTATTAACTTTTAAACCATTAGATAAATTAGTTTTAGCATTTTTTATAATATCATCTATTTGTTGATTTATATTTTCTATATTACTAGAACCAACAATTTTTATATCTAAATTATTGAATTTATGCCTTAATACTTCCATTCTATTTTCAAATTTAATTAATTGTTCTTCGGCTTTACTTGTATCTACCTCAGGTTCTATTTCATTAGTTGAAGTATTTTTTTCTTTATTTTATCTTGTGCATCATTTAAACGTTTTGTTGCATTTTCAATTTTATTTACATAGTTTTCTATAAATTTATACTTTCATCAAATATTCTAGGATTTAATCCGTCCATATTAAATATATTAATTTTTGAACTTCCTAAACTATTCTCTAAACTATTTAATGTACTTTTTACATTCTTTAATATATTATCAAGTTTTCGGAAACCTTGAATAGTATCAGCATTTATTTGTAAATTTTGATTTAATTTTTTTACTTATAGATTTTAAATCTGAGTTTAAATTTTTACCAATATTCTTTATCTTTAAATCAACAGATACAGGTATTTTTTTATCATTCTTATTTGTAAAATTCTTTAATTCTGCTTCTGCTTTTACTTGTATCTAATTTGACTTCGGTCTTAATTTGAAATTCTTCTGCACTCAAACAACCACTCCCTTTTAATAAAATTGACTTTTTATTTATAGAAAACTACACAAAAAAAGAAGTTGCTTAAACACACAAAAATTTAATTAAAAAAAAGGAGTAACTATTTTAGTTACTCCTCCTTTATCAACTTCTTTATTATATTTATTTTACTGGCACACCTAAATTATTCATTGTTGTTTTATACACTTTAGGTAATTCTTTTGAAACTCTATTTAATGTTTTTTCTTGAACATTTGTTCCACCTCTTGCCCAAGTTGTACCTGCGTCTAAAGTAGCTAACGCATATACTTCTTCACCACTATAAACAGAGTGCCAATTTCCATTATTTGCTAATTTTAATGATACAGAATTACCATTGATTGTATATTGTATATTATTATATAGTGCCCAAGTTCTAGTGTACCAATTAGGACTATATGCTTCATATACTTGCGACATTCCTTCATCTCTTAATATTCTTTGTTCTTTTTCAGCTATTACTTTTATGGTTTGTTTATGTTTTTTTTCTACATAAGATTTTAAGTCATTTAAACTATTGAATACCATTTTCTTTTAAAAAATTCCTTTAATGTATCTTCTGCTTCTTTCATTTCTATATTTACAGAACTAGTACGAACATATCCTCTTACAAGTTCTAATACTATTGTAGATAACTCTTTTACAACATCTTCTAATACAGGTTCTACATATTCACCTTCTAATATTTCTTTTTAAAGGTTTATTTAATTCTATATTAGTTAATTCTTTTTATTAAATATTCGATTAAATCAAAATTATCTTCTGATTGTCTTGTAGCAACATCACTAAATTCAGTTCTAACTTTTTTTGTTGGATTCTTTAATATTATTTTTTCTATATTTCCTTCTGAATCTTCTAATTCAAATATTTTTCTAATCTCATTTGCTTTAAATTTATCTATACTTACCAAAATATCACCTCATTATACTATTTTAGGAAAATTGCATTTTATTAAAACTTCACAATTTCCTTTTATTTTTAATATATTTTTTTTCTTTTTAATCTTATCCAATTCCTATTTACTGAAAGAAATTTATTTTCTCTAATTCATTTTGAACAGTATAAGTAAAATTATCTATTATAATTTTTTCATTAGCTTTCATATCGCTAATTATTAAAGGTTTATCTTCTATTATACTTAAATTTTGTATTTCTATATCTCCATCAGATTTTGCTATTACTTCAATTACGGGTTCATAGTATTCTTCTGATGTTGTGGATTCATTATTTATCTTACTCTCTATTTCATCTTCACATATTATTCTTTTTTATAAAATTTTTATAACCGTATGCTGTATATGGTTGAAATTCTACTTCTAACATACCTTTCATTTCGTGATTAAACTTTTTATATATTTTTGTAGCTTTTAAATAATATGTAATTTCCTCATTATCATAAGATATAAAAGGTTTAAAACTATCTTTATATAACCAATTTACTATCTCATCTATTTTATCTTCATCCCAAACCAAAGGTGAATTATCTTTTAAATCTACATAAGCAAATTCTAAAATCATAGATTCAGTTTCTTTTTGAATCTAATAAATAATACGGATTATCTGTTCTATTATTTTCTGATTTTATAGTTTCTATAAAAGTAGTTCCTATGTCATTCAATATATCTGTTTTTTCTGTTGTTACTAAAACAACATCCATCATATCATTATCTATTCCATCAAAAGAAAACTTTTCAGAATAAAACAATATATCACCCCTTTTGTTATTTATCTTTAATTTAAACTACTATGAAAAAATAAATAACAAAAAGGGTACAAAGTAGTACCCTTGTTATTCATCTTATTCAATTATTTAGATTTTCTTGATTTTATTCCTGCTTCTTCAAACATAGCCATAACTTCATGTTGTTGTTCATCTTCTACAAATTTAAACTCAACATATTCACCTTTTTCATTAGGAAGAACATCAAGAGTTGTTTGGAAGTTTACTGGGTTTTCTGCATCAAGTCCAAATTCTATACTTCTCTGCGCTTTACAGTTAAAGAATGTAGCATAAAGTACCATAAATTTGCCTTCTGCTGTTTTAACCATTATATCTGCATCTATTCTATAGTTAGATGCAGATGCTTCATCTTTTACAACTATTTTCTTAACGTTTGGCTTAGAAACAGAATAACATACTATAGCTGATGTTCCTTCTACAACTTCATCTGTAGCCGTAAATTCTAAATTATTAGAAGATTGTGCTACAGTACCTTTTATTTCTTTACCTATAGTAGAATTATCTTCTTCAACTTCATAAACTGAAACTGAATTAGATAAGAATTTTACATTTGGTATTGTAATTTTTCTAGCACCATCAAATTTAGCTATTGTATTATAAGATATATCAGCGTTACCTTCTATCATATCAGAAGCTAATATTAATGATAACTGAGGGAATGTTATAACCTCTTGTTCCATTGTTATTGTTGCTGTTATAGCACCATCAAATGCTATATAGTTACTTCCTTTTGCTTTTCGCATATACTGATTCTGAGTCAACTTTAAAATTAAACTTATTTAATGCCCTAGTATAAAATAAAACTTTTTCCTGTAGCATTAGATGTCATTCTTATATTTCCTGCATCTTTTATCGCAAATTGTGCCATTAAATCATTTCCTTTCTTATTTTAATTTTTTGTATAAAAAAAAGACACTATAATTCAATAGTGTCTTGTTCTAATTTAATTTCTTTTATCCAATGTGGATTATCTTCACTTTTAACGTCAAATTTATAAGACCAAGTATAACCCAACATCTCTTTATATTTTTCTATTATTTGTAATGATTTTAAACTATTCATTAATTGCCAATAAGTTAAAGAAATTACATAATCATAAGTATATTTACCTATATGTACAACTATATTTATATAATCATTTAAATATAATTTTTTTTTTTCTTCTCTTTCTTTTTTTCTTTTTTTAAAGAATTCTATCATATCTTTTTCTCTTTGTGTTCCTGAAAGTTCCACCCATTCATCTTCTTTTTTTAAAGGTTTATGTAATTCATTCTTATCTATTTTAAACATATTTAAAACCGCATCAAGAAATATATCAAAATTATCTTCATTTATTAAAACATTTTTATCTTTAATTAATATTGCTATCTCATTATCAAAACTATCAATAATAATATTATTTATATCAACTTCGTATAAAATAGATAATGCTATAAATAAATTATTTATATGATTTGTCTTATTCTCATTTATTTTATCAATTGTTAAAGCTAAAATGAATTTACTAGGTAATTTTTCTATAAAAGTATCTCTACTTAATTTCCAATATGAATGTTCTATCAAAGAAAATAAAGTTGTAATATCTGAAATTTTTATATCTTTTCTATTAATTCTTTTATTTTAGGTTGATGAATTATACCTAATTTTTTTTATTGCTTAAATCTATATCACATCCTGATATAAATTTATCTGTTAAGGTTATTTCCATTATAGTCTAATATTTCTATAGCCATATAGAATCCTTCATATTCAACGGGTAAATCTCTGATTGGTAATGCTCTTCTAAATTTTAAATCCCCTATATATCTCATATCATCTATTACTTTTTTTGGATTGTATCTATCAAACATAAGTTCCTATCACCGTTTAAAGTATCTAAATATTTCTCGTGACAAACTACACCAATTTCAATGTAACTTCTATCAATGAACTTACTAGATTCTAAACTAAATTCACCCATTCTTATATAAACCCCTGCATCAGCACTTTTATATATTTTACCGAATCTTCTTCCATAAAATACTTTATTATTTTTTAAAGTTTCTATAGGGTTTTCTACATCAGGCAATTCATCAATATCAATATAATCATAACCATTTTTATCTGCATAATATAATAATTTTGCAAATCTTTGATTATTCATTAATCTAGTGCCTACTTCACTTATTATTCTATTTGGATTTCCATATAACAAAAGTAAACACCACCTAACTAATTATTAATATTTTTTTTCTATCTACAACTTCATTATTATTTTTGCAATTAATGTAATAAATTTCCCTATACAATTAGAATTACTTGAAACAATAACTCTACAAGTATTATCATCAATATTTTCTAATTTTTGCATAAGGTGTATCTTCTAATTCAAATAAAATTGAACTTTTTATTTATATTATAATCTTTATAAGAACCTACATAGATTCTATCTGAACCTATAATTTCTAAGTTTTCATCTTCTTGTGCTATTTCAGAATTATCATTATATGCTATATTATTTTCTAAATCATCTTGTTTAAGAACACCCGTTTGAAGAACAAGTGCTTTTATAATTCCGTCTGAACCTGTTTCATTACCAACAAATTCAAAATCATTTATGTGTGTTATTCTAAATACAGTATTATGTGTAAGCATTACTCTAGTACCAACTTTTAATAATCTAGTAATAGGATTATTTCCATACCATACTTGTCTTTTTAGCATCTTCTCTTGATATATTAACACCGTCTGCTAAACCATCACTATACCATTTTGTTATCGTATAGGCTTTTTTATCCTATACTTCTACATATCACTATGTAGTTCAGCATATATTTTCACCCTCGTATTGCGTTAGGACTTATAGTAGCCACCTCTATAAGTGATATATCTTTAATATATCGTGTCGGACACTCGTGGTAACATTATATTCTGTGGGAGATAATTATTCCCCAAACAGTTTTCAGTTCCTATGCGTTACGGTGGTTAAAACTTTTAAATTTTAACTTACCTCGGTATTGTCTTATTAATCACTTATCTCTATTTTCCAATTAATTAAAGATTTATATGTTTCTTCATCTAAATACTCTTTATATAATTTCGCTTTAGATTTTATATAATTCTCTTTAGATTTTTTATAAATATAAAAAGCATTTTCATAATCATTAAAATATCCTAAATTTTTAAAATTGCCATCAATAACCATATGAGCCATATATTTACCTCTATTTTTATCATATACAACTCCTATTGGTGTCCCATTTCTTGTAGCTTTTATGAGTGGCGAAAATTAAATTAATATCTTCTGGAATTAAAGAACATTTGTCTTTTTGAATATATTTTATTGTTTTTAAATTTTATATCCTTATCTAAACAAATTTTCTTTCCTTCTATTTCATAATAATTTTCGTTATACCATTCAGCAAAATTTTGGAAATTATGCCATTCTTCATCAACCGTACAACCTATATAACTATTATCTCTTTCCAAATGTTTTTTATCATAACATCTTTGTAACATAGATTGCCAAGTTTTATACTCTTTAGTTATTTTATAATTTTCTCTACTTTTATACTTTCCTACTCCTAAATATCCCACACCATATACAGATTTATAATATGGATTTTTAATTTTTCCTTTAATTAAATTATGCCAAGATGTATATTTTTTTATATCTAAAATCATCTTGAAATTCAACTAACACTTTTTCACAATTAACATATTCTATTACTTTAATTAAACAACCTTGATTGTTTTTAAAGATAAGTCCTTCTCTATCTTAACACATTTTATATCAACTCCTTTATAATAAGAGTTTTACCGATTTTGCCCAATTTTGCAATATATATTTCTATATAAAGCGACATATAGTTTATCGTAAGATTTTCTATTGATACAGGTATCCTATACACTTTACCTTTATATTTGTAATTAACAAATTGGTTACATCTTCTAACAATGAAATGTTTTTTATCATTTATTGTTTTATGCTCTTTAAATATAACTAACCAAAAAGAGCTATCAAAATATATATAACAACCAACATCGATATTCTCGGATATTTTAGTGTACATATTTTTTTTTCATCTAAGGCTTTTTATCGTTATTAGTTATATCTTCCAAAATAACATCACAATACTTTGTAGTTTCGGTAATTGTATATTCATCAGGGTCTGTTATTTGAATATGGCTAACACTAGGCATAGTTTTAAGAGTTACATTTTCAAAATACCATTGTAATTCTAAAGTTTCTTTTTCTCTTAAAGTATTTGTATTATTTAATACTTTTTTCTTATATCTTTTATGTAAGTCCATTTAATTAAACCCATCGAAATTTCTATAAGAATATTCGTTTATAAGATTTTTATATTCTTCTTTTCTATGAGAATCAATTTTTACTAAAGAATTCAACATAGTAGCATTTGATAATTTTTTAAACTCTTTATTCGCTACCCTTTGCTTTAAATTATCTTCACGATTTATTTGTGGTGCTAACCATTCAAGTATCATACCTTCAACTATTATTCTTTTTTCAAGTTCAGTCAGTCCTTCTTCTGAATCAACTTCTAAATTTCCATCTAAAAAATAATCAACATATATTTGTTCTTTAGCACTTTCATTTAATGTTATAAGAAATTTACTATCTTCAATTTCTTCAACTTTATAGTCTTTTAACTTACAAAGTTCTATAATTCCTTTATCTTCCAACTCATAATACACTTCTATATTAGGTTTTTTATCGCAATCTTCTATAACAAAAGTGTTATTGCCTACATCAATTTCGCCATCACCGATAATAGTGCCTACTATATTAATTGTTTTCTTACAAGTGGAAAATCTAGTTATAGAATTTTTTTAAATATTTATTTAATGATTTTCTTGCTAAAAAAAGCAGTTTTTAAAGCTATAGTTTCACTTTCTACAGATTCTAAAAAAAATCATCATAGATTTTACTTACAGGTATTAACATTTTCTTCACCTATTATATATTTTTATATAAGTATTCTGTACCATAAGCAACTTCAAATAATTTCATTTTCGCAGTAGAATCTAGTAATCCTTCTTTAACTAAACCTACAGAACGTTCTATTAATCTGAATTTAAGATTTTCATTTTGTATATTTGTAAATTCTTTTTCAAATTTAGTTAAATCTGTATTTAGTATAAAATCATCTATTTCTTCTAAAGTCATTTCTTTAAAACTATATAAATCTTTTAAACCAAAGAACTCTATTATATCTTCTAATTTATAATCTTCTGAATATATATCTGATATACTTATAACTAAATTACTAAGTAATTTTTTACATCTTTTGCTTATATCTATTAATAAATCTAAAGATATTATTTCTCTATCACCAATTTCACTAAGTTCTAATATTTCGCCTGTTTTTCTTGAACAATAAAATACTTCGCCTTTTACAAGTGATTGTACTTCAACATCTATATCTTTAGCATTGGCTCTAAGTTCTTTATTTATAGTTGATTTGCTTTTAACTTCTTTTTTAGTTTGTGTAGTTTTCTTAGTTCTAGTTTTTTTTGTTGTTTCTTTTTGAGTTTCTGTATTATCAGTTTCTTTTATTTCTTCAACTTTTACAGTTGTCATATTTTTATCCCTTTCTATAATAAAGGGAATAAAAATATTTATTCCCTTTTTTATATTTCTTCTTTTATTCCATAAAAAAAGAATATATAATTATGCTGAATAATCATATATTCCATAAACTTGATTTTTAAGAACACCTAAATGAACTTTTCTAGTCATTTCGTATTCTACTTGTCTATCTAATCTTTCGCCAGTTTCATCGTCCATTACGAAAGCATCGCCTTCGAATCCTATTAATATAGGTTTTACTTCAGAAGGAACTATAAATAATATATCATTTTCAAGTACCCATTTTTTAGTAGCTAGGTCATATTTATTTTGTAATTCCACACATTCAGTACCTTTGAACATAGAAACATAACCTTTTTCTCTATCTTCTCTAGCATTTGCTTCTAAAGTTGTTATATTTGGTATTTTAGCTAATGCTGTTTTAGAACCATATATAACAACTTTTACCTTGCCCCCTGAGATTCAACTTTCTGTACTAATTCAACAAGTTTATTTTCATCTATATCACCTGTTACTTTTTAAATCGCTTGATACTGTATCATAAGCTGTTTTCCATTCTTTTGCTATTAATTCAGCTATAGCAACATTAAATGATTTAGCTACTTTTTCAACACATTTATCCCAATCTATTCTTCCTGTCATAAATTCGTTGAATTCAGCATATATTTTAACACCTAAATCAAAGCTTGTAGTCTGTGCTTTTACCGTTTATTAATTTCTGTCTTAATAGGTCGTTAGTACCTGACGCTATAACAGAAACTTCATATAACTCAGGATTTTCAACTATGAATTCTATTCTATCTCCTAGTTCTGTATCTTTAAACTGTGCTATATGTTCAAACATATCTCTTGATAATTCTGCTGTAGTAGTTGTAAGTAACTCAGACATTACTTCATATATTTCATATTTATGTTGTAAAAATGTATAAGGTTTCCATTCTCCACCACATATTTCATCTTTTATATACGTTCTTAATCTATCATTTGCTTCCTTTTCAGAAAATTCTACTACTCTTTTTATGGTATAAATCCATAGATAATTGTCTTAAAGCGTTTGTATCCATTATTTTAAAACCCCTATTATATTATTTCTATTTCACAAGATTTTTGTCCTAATATATTTGTTAGACCTTTTCTTCTAAGTCTAGCTACAGCAGTACCTGTTGTTTCTTTCTTAGCAAATTTCATTTCATCTGCTTTTAATTCAAGTAAGTCACCTGCATTTACTCCTGTTATAGTATCAACAAAAGATTCATCTATTTCATAAACATCGCCTCTCATTGGTATATATGCTCTACCAACTTGTCCTGTCTTTTAATATGAAATCAGCATCTGTTTCATCTTCTTTATATCTATGACAATCGCATATTAATATTGCAAACGGTTCACCATCAGTTAAATTTTGAACCTTTCTTACTTCTTCTCCAACTACGTCTGTCATAACTTCTTTATAACCTATAACTGAACCATTTTCTAAATCTGCTGTGTGTTTTACTGATATATTTCTACCAGTAGATTTTCTAACTAATGCCATTTTAGCCATATTTCTTAATCCTCCTATTAATCTATTTGATTAGCAAATATTCCACCATAGAGTTGTTTTTTCTCTCTTTAGTTTCTTGCTCTTTATCTTTTATTTCTTTTTCTTTTAATGAAAATTCTATTTTTAAATTTTCTTCTTTATCATTATCTTTTTAGTAAATTTAGCCTTTTTCTTTTCTTCTAATGCTTTCATTCCTTCTAAAACAAATAATTTTTTTTAAATTCATCTATCGTTATTTCTTCTGAATAAACTTTAGAAATTAATTCTTCAAATTCTTCCATAACTAAATCAAATTCAGAAACAACTTCTGAAACTTCTTTTTCAAGTGCCATCTGTTTTTCTTCTTTTTCTTTAGTTTCTTTATATTCTTTTAATTCTGAATTTTCTGTTTGTAAAGTATCTAATTCTTCTTTAGTAGCTTCAAATTGTTTCTGAAGTTCTTCTTTTTTCTTCATTAACTTTAGAATATTCTTCATTCATCTGTTCTATTTTATCTTCAAGAACTTTAGTGAATTGAGTATTTCTTAAATCAAAATTAAGCGTTTCTGTATCATTTTCAACTTTTTTCCAAACAGACACATATTTTGATATATCGTCCATGCTTAAAGTTATCTTATTTTCATTTAAAGTGAATGGTATTCCGAATACACTTTTTGTTCAAAATCATATACTATTGCAACAGATTCTTCTGAATCAACATCTTGAAGAGAATATTTTCTATATTCATATTCTTCGCCCCAACGAGATGTTTTCTTTGTACATATAGTTAATAAGTGATTCACCTACTAATCTATATAATTCACTAGAACCTAATCCATATATATCTTTTTTCCATTTTGTTTTCACCTTCTTCTATTTCTTTAATCTTAGATGTTATTTCTTTAGTAAATTCTTCTATATTAGAATTATTACTAAACATTTCTAAACCACAGGTTCCATTCATTCCTTGTACTATATCGTCACCTAAAAACAGTAACAGCCATAAAATTAAAATCAGTTATATTAGTTATTCCATCTTCTGTAGTTTCGGAATCTAAAACTGCAATTTCCATTGAAACTTGTTTTTCACCATCTGCTTCATCAATCAAAGACAATGCTTCATTAGAATAACCTTCCCAAATATAACAATCTGCAACAAAATGAGTAACCCCACCTATTTCCTCATAACGTGGATTGCAACTTTCAGGAAAGACACCTATTGGTTTTTCTAAGTAATACATTTCAATTCCATTCTTAATTTTCTTTAACTTCATACGATGGTCTGAGAAATCTTTTGCATTTCCATCTTCGTCAACTTCTATATAAGCTAACAATGGTCTGTTCTTTATTGTTTTTTCGGCTTTTTTTATAGCTTTCTTACTAAAAGAAGTATTATTACGATTAGTGCCTTCGTGCATAATATAGACTTTAGCTTTCTTTAAACCAAATTTAGTTTCTTCTTTCTTCATAACATCTAATCTTGCAAGGTATGTTTATATTTTCCAACTTTTCACCTCCTTGCAATTAAAAATTTAATATATTTGTAAATAAAAAAACGCTCTCTATCTTCTTTAGAGAACGTTAATTTATTACTATCGTTTTTAAATGTATATATTGTTATATTTCCGTTTTTTTCAGAATTAAGTAATTTATATCCATTATTTACAAGATATTCTTTATCTTCTTCCGCAAAAACTTTTACAAATTGTTCCATCTTATTCACTCTCACTTTCCCTGTATTAGTTGAAGAGTCAGGATTATCTTCATTAGATGGTCTACCTTTTTCATCTTCACTTGAAAGTGTATGTGAAGTTTGCATAGGTAACATTTTTTCTTCTATACCAAGCATTTCTTCATTTAATAATATATTTAATGCTTCTAAAGGAGTATATCCTTGTAAAGCTAAATATTTCTTTTTAGAGCCATAAACAACTAAATTTTCTCTTTCATTTTTTACCATATTTAATTGATTATATTCTGTTGAATTACAGAAAACAACTTTCCAATTTTTTGTTTTACTAGTATTTTTTTAATATTGTATTTATCCAACTAGCAAACATAGATTGAATTTTTAAAGGTAATAAAGTATCTACTACTGCCCCCATAGCTATTGCTTCATTAGAAGATTTACTACCATTGAATAAATCATCATTAAATCCTGTTGCATCATAAATACTTTTTTTAACTTTAGTAGCATAATCTAAATTTTTAACTCTACTATCTGTTAAAGGTACACCTTTTATCTCCATAGGAGAAGTAACTACTCCTATTCCACTAGGAACAGCATTTTTAACCGATTGATGATATATACCTACAGCATCATAATCTAAAAAGATAAGTACCTTTATCATCTATAGGCACTTTTTGTTGAATTAATTTAAAGTTATCTGTGGTAGCATTAGATAAATCTAAATCTTCTATATCTTCTAATGCCATAAGAGAATCTAGTATATGTGCAAAATAAGGCACACCTTTTATTCCCCATTCATCTAGTGTAAAAGCAACACCTTTTTCACTAACTTTATAATATTTATTATCGACTAATTCATCTGATTTCAAAGTACCATTTTTCTTTTTTTATTCCAAGCGTCTTGAATTTCTTTTGGAAAATAATTTAATTCTTCTTCTGTAATTTTACTTAAATCAATACCATAAACATTTTGCATATTCATGTCTTTTCCAACTATAATACATATAGATTGTGGTATTTTAACTATTACAACACTATCTTTAGATTCAATAAGATATATATATAATTCTCCAAAAGTAATTAATTCTTCAAACATCCAACGGAAATTTTTCTTTACATTGAATAATTCCAAATATTTCGCAACTTCTAATTCTTTTTTTCCACATATCTTCTTTGTTTTTAAATTTTGTCATATCAGTTGGTACAAGAAAATAGTCATTAGTAAGTATATTAGATTGATAATTAATAAATTGCTTTAAAATACCATTAGATATCCTATAAGAACTCATAGCATTTTGTAAAGTTTTTATATTAGACTCACTTGTAGCGTCTTTTAAAGCATTTCTTATACTATCTTTACTTTGAGTTCTTGCTCTAGATATTTTTTTATATACTTTATCTACAGCAACAATACCATTATTAATATTTCTTACTTTTGTAGCATAAGTTTCTCTTACAGCATTAGCCATTAATAAGTCTAAATCTTTTTTTGTTGCTATTCTCCACTTTCTCACCACCTTATATAATTTAATTAAAGAAGAATATTTGATTATTACTTCTACTTTTTTTAGCTATTTCTTCGTGTTCTATAATTTTAGCTAAATAATTTGCATATGCAATAGAAGAATATCTATCTTTCCTATTATTACTTTTTTTTCACTTATTTTAATATTTCCACCTACAGCTTCATATTCAAGATTAATTATTTCATTTACCATTGAAGTGATTTCAATAAATGGTTCTAAAATATCTATCTGTTCTGAAGCTGTCATATTATTAAATTTTTTATCATTAATTTCTAAATCTTGTCTTTTTTCATTATCATCTTTTAGTAATCTAATTGTTTTAGTTCTAAAAGCATTTTTTTAAGTATATTGCTATATCATTATTAATTTTAGCATTGGGTTTTAATGCATAAATAACAGGTAATGAACCTTTAGACATTTCTTCATCTATATCACTATTTTTGTTATAATTAGTAAATGAATTATAATGTTTATCTAATGAATCATTATATTGAGATTTTTGCATTTCTTTTAAAAACTGCGATACCATTTCCGTTAGTATCCATTATTATTTTATCTGCTTCAAATTCTTCATATAATTCTTTAAGTCGCATAGCCTGTTTTTCAGGAGATAATCCATTATGATTTTCCATCCAAACAACTTCTGATTTATAACCTTCACTATCAGGTAACATTCTTAATAACGTATAAATAGAGTTATCGTTTATTTCACCTGATTCTATAGCTATATCAGCACTTATTAATCTTATTTCACCTTTTTTTTGTTTTTTATAACCTTTATTTTTAGTTCTTATATCTACTTCATTTAATATTTCTAATTCAGTTAAAGGATAAAATGGATTTTTTAATACTCTACATTGATTTATTTCATCAGATTTAAAATATGATTTTTCATTTTCACCAAACCATAAAGCACAATATTCCATTTCAAATTTAACTTCACCTATTGAGCTTCTATCTTCATCTATCTTCTCTTTAAGTACTAAGTTGTGGTCTAAAGAACAAGTATATGGTATATCACAACAGAACGCATTTTTACTTCCATCCAATGAACCTATTAATATATCTAAGAATTTATCATAGCTCCAATGAGATTTATACCAAGCTGAACTAAGATATAATTCTTTATTAGGTTCTAATGGATAATTGTTTTTATATTCGGGTTTAGATAAAAATTTAGGTAGTCTTGGAGCTGTTAAGAATTGTTTTAAGACGAGGTCTATATCATCTTTCTTAACAAGTCTGTATTCATCAATTATCAGAACATTCCCTCTCAGTCCTCTACCCCCCGTCCCCAGCAACAGTAGCTTGTATTACACTACCATTTCTAAATTCACATTTAATTTCTTGGTTATTGGTGGATATATTGAGTATTTCTGCTTTTAATACTACCGATTTCCTTTCCATCTCCCTAATCTTTTCGGTTATAATCATACCTGCTTGTTTTTTATTACCTGATGCAAGTACAACTTTAGTTTCGGGATACAATATACAACGTACAACACAAAAAAGTGCTGTTAAATATGATTTACCTAGTCCCCTACAAGCTATAAAAGAGAATAGGGTGCATATATTCATCATATAAAGTAATATACATTGGAATGGGAATATATCTAATTGTAAATAATCTGTAACAAGTCTATGAGGATTCTTTCTATAGAACTCTGCCCATATAGCTGTTCCATCTTTTAAGATTCGCTCGGCTCGACTTCTTCAGATTCTTTCTTTTTCTTGATATAGTTTTCATAAGTATCTAACTCATCTTCTATAGTATATTTTGATTTATCTATACCCATAGCCTTTCTCATAGGCTTTAAGAAATATCTTTCTATATTAAATCTAATCTTATCTACATCATTAAATTCTTCTGTTGTTGTAGGAATAGGTTCTTCTTCTTCAAACCTTTTAATCATTTGACCTAAAGTCATTGACTTATCCTCATCATATTGTTTCTGTTTAGATGGTATAACATTTAACTCAGCCATTTTTTTCAGATTTTATATTTTGGAATTTTGCATATGCATTATGGTCGCCATTTTTATATGCTCTATCCATTTGTATTTCTATTTGACAAATATCTTTAATAATCTCCCTCTCTTGATATTTCTCAGAAGGATATTCACTTATAAGTTCTTCATATTTATATTCAAGTATTTCTAATTCTTCATTGGTAAACTTGTTTTTGCCCCATCTCTTTAACATATCATTAGTTATTTCAAATGTATTTTTTTAAAGTTGTATTATCTATAAATTCAGTTTTATCATCTACACATTTTTCTGTAGAATAAATATAAATAAGATTATCCAATGAACTTCTATTCTTATTAACTTTATTTCTATTTATTTTTTTTAAATATTCTATTACAAAATTATGTAACTTAATATTAGACATATCATTAAAAACTTCTTCATCAAAATATATATCAAAATTTAAACAAAAATGCTGTAGTGATAATTTCAAATCACCATTATAAGTATTGTATATAGTTTTAAATCTTATATTTAAACATTCTTTACATATTGGAATTTTATTATTATTTTTATATAATTCACTAGATGAAAAAAGAAATTCTCTTTCGCTTTTTTTTCTTTGCCACACCTACTGCAAATTATTTTAGTTAAAGCCAATTTATCACCTTCTTTTTTATCATACAATTATCATTATCAATAAGAAAAAAAAAAATAGCTAAGAAGCCTTATAGACTTCTTAACTAACAATTAACATCATAACCTAATGATAATCCAACATATTCTTTATTCATAAAGTCTTTTATAACTTCTTCTAAAGTTATTATATTAGTTTCAAGACCATCTTTATCAAATTCGTGTACCATTAATACACCATTTTCATTAGTTATCATTATTTTATTTGCTGTAACTTTATTTGTTTTCTTTATCATCGAATAATTCTCCTTATATTTTTAATGCAGAAGATGTATATATTATTAAATACACCCTCAGAAACCTTTTCTACAACTTGGTAGATAGGCAAATATCTTTTTAACTTTCATTTTAGGTACTAGTTAGAATTGCACTAACTTACGCTATCAGTACCACGTTATAAGAACCTAAATTAATAGATTCCTAACGCAAAAGCACCAAACTCCATTGATGCCTTTTTGCAGATTATTTTATTTATAAAACTATTGAACAACCGTAGTTTAGGTTATATCCCATTTCGCAAGGATTATTTATTCCCTTGTTTGTTCACTAACTTTCGCTAGTATGAGATTAAGCACACTCTATTTATAGTCTGAGCAATTGACTTTTTCCAAGTAGCTTCTCATCAATCATTTACTCCCTTCTAGCTTAGCTGTCGCCATCTTGAAGTGTGATTAATAATCAATATAGCTATTGCGTAACTATATTGAACTTCATTCTATTATTAGTGAAGTATTAGTGCATTTTCACTACTTGTCGATACAGATTTTCGCTTACTTGTATAATTATAGTTGCTTTTACTCTTTTAAACTATTAAACTTAAACAATAAGAATCTTCTGTATAGTACTGACGTTCCCTACTCAGTTAAGGTATGTGATTTTTGTTTAGAGAAGTACTGTACCTTTAGCTTCGTTACCTTTTAGTAACAAAATACTAAACTCCTCTGTGTAAAGATTCAAACTCTCTTTACGATTGATACCAAGATTTCTCAATATTAATTAGAATCTGCTCTTGCTTGTTAAACTCGAACTAATATCCCTTACATATTCTAATCTTTCATATTGCTTCGGTACAAGCTATTAGGCTACCACACCTAATTCACCTTAACCTCATCATTTGACATTGGTTAGGTTTTCACTTAGCATACATATAAGACACTCTCATAAAGCCACCAACTCTATAAGAACTTGGAGAATATGCTTTGCTTAGACGGACTACTGACTACAGTAGCGACTACACATAACTTGTCTTTTACCTATTCACATAGGCTATCCTAAAGATACCAAGCTACCTTTATATAAAAATCATTGAAAAATAATTTATAATATACTATAATAAATATAAAACAACGCAAGGTTATTTATTTACTTTTATACTCTTTATTAGTCATTTAGAGTTTTTTACCATCCCCTTGTGTTGTTTTTTTTTATTTTAAAAGAGTTATGATAAACATAACTCTCAAGACAATAAAGTAAAACACTAAATTTATATGAAAACTTTAAACAGTTATTAAAAAGTTTAAACATCTTTTAATTCAAAAGGAAAGTGTGGGATTCGAACCCACGCACCACTTATTGTAGTCTAAATTCTTAGCAAGAATTCCCCTTTAACTACTTGGGTAACCTTCAATATTTAAATCACCCTAACGAGATTCGAACTCGTGTCGCCACCGTGAAAGGGTGGTGTGCTAACCCCTGCACTATAGGGCGAGATTGCAAACCACAAAATAAGAAGTTTGCAATAATTATTAAAAATCAATAAAAAGAGGTATTATAACGATTCATTTAGGAATCGAACCTAAGACCTTCTGATTAACAGTCAGACGCTCTAACCAACTGAGCTAATGAATCATAATTTGGCAAGGGTAAAGGGAATCGAACCCTTAACTACGGATTTGGAATCCATCATTTTACCATTAAACTATACCCATATAATGGGTGCAGAGGTAGGATTTGAACCTACATTACAATGGTTATGAGCCATCTGAGTTACCACTTCTCTACTCTGCAATATTAATATATTCTTTAACTTCAAAAATATTAACCGTAAACGAAAAGGAGGTGTCTTGCCTTAATACGAAGCTAAAGAATATAAATAACTGGCAGGAGATGCTGGATTTGAACCAACGAATACATGAGTCAAAGTCATGTGCCTTACCACTTGGCTAATCCCCCATATTTGAATTAGTTACTAGTTATTCTAATTCTCTTCACTTGAGTTACTATTTTATTTTTTACTTCGTGTCAGAACTCTCACACGAATTTTTAAGTGCAATCTTATAAAACTAGAAACTTCTGATTGCCAAAGTTTTTCTATGAAAGGAGGTACTATTATAAAATGAACAAATATCACATCTGTTAGGATAGGAGTTGCACCTATATTTCCACTAAGGTATTTTTCTTTAAATTACCTAACCACATTAAGAGAGGGTAATCCTCTCTGTTCTTATTTAATGATGCAATACAACATCGTATAACAATCTTTACTAGGACTTATTATTTATCCTTCAAGTCTTTGAAGTATCAATTCTTTAAATTGCATTTAGCGATTGTTCAAAGAAACGATTGTAAAATTTCTTAACAATATGTAAATATATATTAAATAAATTACTTCCTAGTTTAAATTATTTTTATAAACAAGCATCTTTTAGAGATTTCATAGCTTTAAGTCTTGGTACTATTTTATCTTCTGTATGATAAGGTTCGCCAGTCATTGGAGAAACTCCATCTCTACCTTTTTGAAGTCTAGTAGCAAATTTTACGCCAAAAACTGTTATTTCATCTTCACTTTTCATAACATCTTTTAGTACAAGTTCTGTAGCATCTAAAACTTCCTTTACTTGTTTCTGAGTTAATTCTGTTGTCACAGCAACAGTTTTAATTAATTCCTGTTTTTTCATAATTTAACTTTCCCCTTAATTATAATCTTATTTTAAAAGAGATAATTAAAAATTGAGTATCAATATAATTACCTCTTCATATATAATTAGTTTTAAAGCCGACTTTTCATAACGGTTTTTTACCCCAAACTATCTTTTTTGAACATTCTTTACAAGAACCTCTATATCTATTTCCATTTTTTTGAAATCTTTGAACTAGTTTTATCTCTCCGCATTTTGAACATTTTTTATATTTACCTTTATTTACATTAAGATAGTACCAATCTTCTAATTCTTCAATATAAGTATTAATAATACAATCTATTGTATCATTAAGTATTTTAGTTACTCTAGGTTGACTTAATTCTAGTATCTCAGCTATGCCCTTGCCACCCCTATATTTATCTTTAGATATTGGCAAATCTCTCATCCAAAGGTCTAGTACTTCCTTCTGTCTATCTGTAAATTTAGTTCTCTTTATAAGATTTTCTAAATCTGTTCTTATGCAAGATAAATCATCTTGTAAATCTTCACTGCAAGAAACTTGTAATAAGCTTTTGACGTGTTCTCTATCCATTAAATCAAGATAATCCCAATTAGGACACCCATTATCTTTTTAAAGGTTGTTTCCATTTTATAAGTCTAGCAAAAGCTATCTTTGAATCGATAGAATCGTTTTTAAGGCTTTTCAAATTCTTCTTTAACATATACTTCCTTTTATTTTCTTCTTGCGTTAAGAACTGTTTTTTGCCAAGTTCTTTATATTCTTTAAGAATATTATTATAAGCGTCGGTATAATCTTTGACTACAGGATATTTTTTTACATCATCTGCTGTAACAACATCTTTGATTTCTTTTTTATAATTCTTTTCCATTTTAAATACAGCAAATTCAGGACTAGTACTATTAAAAGATAACCCATTTACAGTACATTCTTCTTTTATAGCTCTTAAAAATAATTCTCTTGAGTTATATATTTTCATTTTTTCTTCTTCATTTTCTACATTATCTTTAGCTAATATATAACTACCTAATATTTCTAAAGCTTTAGCAACATTACTTTCGCTATATAAAGTATCAGAAGTGTTTAAATGAAGTTTAATATTAGAAGTATCTCCTACTTCTCTCCAAGAACTTTTGTGTAAATAATCATTTTCGTAAAGAAACTCTTCAGGAATATAATCATTTTCATCACACCATTTGATAAATTCATTATAATTTAAAGCTATTTCATAATCATCATCTATATAGAATTTACCATTAGTATTTAATTTAATTTCACCTTTTTGCTCAAATATTGTTTCCCATATTTTATCAGGAACTTCTATATTATTTATATTTTTTATTCCTAATTTATCCTTTACAAAATCTATTCTTTCTTCTACATTTTCTAAATTATAATTAATATTTCTAGTATAATCTTCTATTTTTTTATTATCTATTTCTCCGTAAAAATTATTATTGTTAAACATTATTTTTAAATTTTCTCCTTTATCTAAGTAATTTATTTATAGGAAAGGTATTATCTGAGATAAAGTTAATAATTTTTATAATATTTATTTGTTAGAGATTTATTATATTCTTAAAAGTAGAAGTAAAATATATTCTTATTTTTTCTAGGTAAATATCATAGGCTCAAAAAAGCAATTTTAAAACTCATTTTAAGCAATTTAGTACTCAAAAAAAGCAATTACTTGCTCAAAAAGTACTAGCATATTATAGTCTTATTATAGTTCTATTATAGTCTTTATTATAGCTTTTTTCCTCATCGACTAAAGTCGAATCGTAAAAAGGTCATTCTTCAACAATAAACTAAAATCTAATCTTACAATTTATTATTCTTTAATTCTAAATTTATATCTTTTAATATTCTTATTTTCTATAAACTCAAAATAATAATTATACTCAATTAAATTATTCTCTTTTAAATTGTCAATGTACTTCTTAATAGTTCTAGTTGTATTTAATTCTGATAATCCAATATTCTTAGCTATATAACCTAATTCAATATTCTTTTCTTTAATATCAGCTAATAAATATCTTAAAATTAAATAAGTTTTTATTTCATTACTTGTTAAAGTTAAAAGTTTTTCTACTTCTTTATCAGATAATAAAACAAAATTATTATTTAATTCATTGAACCTATATATTTGCTTTAATTCAAATTTTTCATTAAGCACAGTATCTTTTTTCAATTAAATTAAATTTTAAAAAGTTTTTAATCAACTTATTTAAATTGCCTTTACTAATATTCAATTTTTCTAAAAAATAATTCTTGTTTGAATAATAATTACTATTATAAACGTATCTAAAATCTAAACTTTTATTATAAGTACTATCTTTTAAAAATGTTAAATATATCCTATAATCAATATCTTTGTTCATTAAATATTCTTCTTCTGTTGAAATTGCATACTTACACAATATTTATCACCTCTCTTTCTATACTTATATTATACCATATTTAAAATAGAGTATCAAGTAATAGTTAATTTTATACATTAAAATAAGGGTTATTATTAATTATAATAACCCTTATAAAAAATTAAAAATTATATATATCATCTAGTCCGGCATCTATCATTTCTTCCTGAACATCTTTTTTCTGTTTTCTTATAATCTTTTGTTTCTATATTAGAATTTCCTATAGTTATAGGCATTGTTTTTAACATTTCCCATTCTAATATAATTCTCTCAATAGCTACAGTTCTATTTTTAAGTTTATACTCATTTTTATAATTATCTATGATATTTATTATATCTTGTGATAGATATATACTTAATTGCTTTTTTGCCATTAGAATTTACCTTTTTGACTTCTAAATTCTGCTACTTCATACAAACCTTTAGCTGTAGCCATCTTGAATCTTCTAATATTTTAAAATTATCATCAAAAGTCATATTTAAAGCTGTACCACCTGCTATATATACGTCCATTTCATTCAAATTCTTCCAAGACGCTTCTATTTCTTGTCCTATTTGTTCTGATATAGCTTCATAACCTCTTTGTTTAAGGTAGTCATAACTATCTGATGAATCTATTTCAGCAACTGATTTATTTATATTACTTTCTTTTAATAATATCTGAGAAACATATTGTAATACATTTCTATTACCTATTTCTAATGTTGTAGAATATTTATCATTAAATCTAAAACCTTTATCATAATAAGCTAATTCTGTACTTCTAAAACCAACTGAAACTAATCCTACTGGTTTATTTATATTAGGTAACCCATTTAAAGCGTGGAATAGAGCAGAATCTGCTTCTCTGAATATAGATATATTTGCTATTGTAACTTCTTTTTTAATCCACCATTTATTTTATCTTCCACTTTAAATACTTTACCTTTATATTTTTCTATTATAGCATTTAAAGTTTCAGCATTGAATATCTTATATGGTACACCCATCATTATTTTTACTTCTTTAGCTACTGTTATTTTAGAAAATGTTATAGCCATTAATTCTTCAACTACAGAAGATAATTTAGAATCTTTACTATTACTTATTGGTACATAACCTTCTATTTCAGCAAATTTACCACCAAATATTTTTTTACCATCATATTCAACATATATAGGCTCTTCATAATTTGAATAATCTAAACCATCTCTTCCATCAGAAGTGATTGATTTAAAAATACATTCTTTTTTTATTATTATTAAACTCAGAATATGCTTTTTACATATCCTCTACCTATATCTAATCCAATAATCTGTATAGGTGCTTTTACTTCTTTTACATCATTTTCATTCATTTTTTCATTACCTCCTTCATTTATATTTCTATTATAACATATTTTTTCATATTTTAACAATGTGTTTACAATGTTTTTACACCTTGTTTTTGTAGTGTTTTTTATAATTTTACACCTTGTTTTCAACGTGTTTACACCTTGTTTTATACTTTACAGACTGATTTTTAATCATTTACTCTACAAACAATGTGTTTTCAACGTGTTTACACCTTGTTTTATACTTTCTATAATTTACATTCATTTTTTCTTAAAAAAATTGTGTAAAATTGCAAGTTTTTATGCAACTTTCATACATTTTTACTTAATTTTTTACTAATTTGCAGACTGAAAAAAACCTATATTTTCTAGCATTTAATCTTGATTTTTGATGAAAAATCATAAAATTTTTATTTTCTTACTCATACTAAACCACATATTTTCTAGTGTAATTCAGTCTGTAATTCAGTCTACATTCAGTCTGTAGCCTAGATATTATGTAGTTTTAAAAAATCATCAAAATCATTGGAAAATATAGGCTAAAAAATTCGAGATGTGGAAATTTAACGACTAATTACGTTCACAACAAAATAATTGACACCTTTTTATGAAAACACCCCCGTATTACTAATTTTTATAATTTTACATAATATAATATTATGTAATAAATAGCTGTAACTATTGAAATTTCAACATTTTTAATTTTGTTTAGATACTTTTTAGATACTTTTTAATAGATTTTCTTTTTAAAAAAAAATGCACTAAAACAATATCTAATGTTATTTTTTAAGCTTTTTATATAGATTAATATTAATATTTAATATAATGTGTGTTATTTAATTAGCAAT
>VOFI01003332.1_pt1 | contig 44618 bp, 57 predicted proteins | sample 5384131 | NCBI WGS metagenome assembly VOFI01 (sample SAMN12384728, study PRJNA508395) | human gut metagenome | isolation source: healthy gut H | host: Homo sapiens
CCCACCTCAAATTCCACCGCGCCATGCTCCGTCTGGACGGTTTCCGTCCTGCTGGGGGCAGCAGCGGCGGGGAGGCTGTTTCTCCTGCACAGGCGCTTTCTCCACGGTGGCGTCACCAGCCTGGGCCGCAACGTAATCCAGGCCGAGGTTGTCATAGATGCGCTGGATCTTGGAGGCGTCATCGGCAAACACGACTACCTCGATGCGGTCAGACTTCTGCCGGTTCCGAATGGGGACGTATAGGAGCCCGTGCTCCTTGGCTTCCCTGGCAAATTCCTTCATATAGCTCACCGGCACCTTAAAGACAGCGCAAAATTCTTCGCCGCCAGTCCCGACAGCTTGAGGGCTACTTCGGTCCCTTCAAGGGTAAATCGGACGATCTGGTCGGCAGGATCGCTTCCGTAGTTCAGTCAGCATTCTCCTTTCATCGTTCCAAGCTGCTGGAGTGTTTGTGTTTTGCTTTTTCCGGCGCAGGTTCCTTAGAAAAGGAATCCACGCCGGGAATCAGGGACAGGCTGGAGCCGGTATCCCATTTCACTCCGATCTGCCCGATATCGTCTACATAGGCAACGGTGCCTTTTGTACCCGGCGGCGGAGCCTGCGAATCATCCATGTGATTTAAGATGATGCGGGTTCCGACAGGATATTGTCGGCGGATGAGTTCCACCTGTTCTCTTGTGGGAATTTTATGGATAGGATCATCTCCTTTTTTGATTTTCCCGATTTCGGGTTTGTTTGTTCTTTTCTTCCTGTGCCTGCTTTTCCTGCCGCTGTTGTTCTTCCTGCTGTGCTGCCTGCAGGCGCTGTTCCATCTCAATGGAATGGGTTTCGATATTCCGGCACAGCTTGACGGTATGCCGCAGCTTTTTGAGCTGCTCTGTGAGGACGCCGATCTGCGGGGAATCTGGCTGATAGCGGTAGAGCTTCTGGCTGCTTCATAAGCACAGCGATTTCATCCTCCGCTTTCTGACGGATGGCACGAAGCCGCCCCCGGTCCTCAATATGGTTTTTGAAAATGAATTCCGCCTGTTCGATCCGCTGATCCAGCCTGCGGATATCTTGCCTCACAGCAAAGCTTGGGTACCGGGGCTTCTTCGGCAGCGCCCCCATCTTGTAGAGATAGGAATAGTAGAGCGCCCGCAAGCCGGAAATTCTGCGGGGCGGCTTTTCTCCAAGAAGAATAAGGAAGCGGCTGGCCGGAGGTGTTTGTTTCCCAGCCCGGTGAGGAGGCTTGGGATACAGGATGCGGTTTTGGATGGCTTCCGGGGTGTAGTTTTTTCCCAAGGTTTTAAAACGAACAGTGCGCCCGGTACTCGGCAGAATCATGGTAGGGTACTTGCTATCGAACCGGAAAGTATAGCCCTGTTTTTCCATCACCCGCAGGAACTGCTTCCATGTGAGGGAAGCGGCAATCGCTTCTTCGATATCTTTCTGGATGGGTGTTTTCCATGTGTAGGTACCGTTTTGCTCGGCCAGCCACAGGGCATAAGGACGGGCTACCCGTTCCGATTTCTCGGTACGGATGACGGAGAGACGGTGTTTTACGCACAGTTCGTCCGAAATCTTCCGCACCCCAGTCACATAGGTTTTTTCATTGCTGCGGTATTTTCCCGTTTTCCATGGACACGGAGTTCCATACAATGTGGTTGTGAATGCATTTGGTGTTGAGATGGGTACTGACCACCGCCTGAAAGTTCCCGCCGAGCAGCCGATCCGCAAATTCCATTCCGATTTGATGCGCCAGTTCCGGGGAGATTTCTCCGGGAGCAAAGCTCTGCACCAGATGGAATCCCTGCACGCCTTTTTCCTTATGCCATATCTTTTGATCTGACACATATCCTCAAAGGCGGAATCCAGGTACAGCCGATGGCGGAGCAGAACAGATCCTGCTCGGTTTTGGTCTTTGTTGAGGGCTTATAGTCCACCGCCGTTTTGCAGGGAGCATTTTTTCTCATCGAGGGTATAGTCGATTTGGGAGGCGGTGGACGGGGATTTTTGGTATCATCCATAACGGTTTTCTCACTTTATTGGGTCCAGGCGGTGATTCATATCTTGGTTATGTGCTGGTGCATACCGCCATTTACCAATTCTCCTTCACTTCCTTCCAGACCGCACGGGCGATGCTGGTCATTTCCTCCACGCTCTGCCGGCTGGCCTCGCCATAGGTGTTTGCGACCTTGGCAAGCTGGTTGGCGTTATTGCAAAGCCCCGCCACCTTGTGAAGAAGATCGGCATGGTGGGCGCAGGGCCTTGCCCGCAGCTCCGCCCCCATGATGAGGGTGCGCAGAAATTCCTCACGGGCGAGGCCGCTGAGTTTTACCTGGGCCTCCAGATGGGCCAGTTCCTTTTTGTTCAGATGGAGGGGAATGATATGGTTTCTTTTTCTCATATGGGCTCCTTATGTGCTGCATAGTCAGCCGATGACGGGCAGCCGGGGGTTTGGGGTTCTCCCCAAGAGTGCCTTTGGATATCCAAAGGCTATGCTTGCAAAACCAGTCACCGGCTGGGAAAAAAAAGCGGCCTGCGTCGCAGGTCAGATGGCGTTGTCCTCGCCAGCTTCCTTGATTCTGGCCAGACCATCCAGTGTGGTGCAGATGATGTTCCTCTTTTCGGCCATCCCGATTTCTGCGGACATGGAGTTGCTGATCTCCTTGCCGCATACCACCAGCATCCGGCACCGGCCCAGCTTCTGGCGGGCAATATTGTGAAAATCCCTCTTTTCATCAGCGTTGTCCAGCGCAAGGTACTGCCCATCGTTCAATTTGGGGCAGATGGGGACGTATCCGAGCTCGTACACTTTCCGGCAGTACCGCTTCAAAAGGCGGGGAGCCGTATCCGCAGCTGTGCAGATGTAAGCAAAGGCTTTTTCCATGGCGATGTTTCCTTTCTATGTAGGTAATCAGGCAGGCTATCCATGTGGATAGCCTGCCTGGGTTTGGGGTTGTTGGCGGCTATCCACATGGATAGCCATGGAGATTATTCAGCGGTTTCCGACTGGGCCTCCAGCGCAAAGACGCACCCGGTCCGAGCCCAGCTTGTAGTAGGCATCGGTCACCTCGATGCCCACGGCCTCGTACCCCTCCAGCCTGGCTGCCAGCACGGTGGTTCCGGCCCCGCAGAAGGGGTCGAGGATCCTTCCTCCGGGCACACAGATCTTCACCAGGTCCCGCATGAGCTGCAGGGGCTTCTCGGTGACATGGGTGCGGTTCTGCGGATTGGCATAGCGGAACACCCCCGGCAGGCATCCCACAGGGCGGCTCACCGGCATGGGGCCGTTGGAGCCCCACACCACATATTCGCTCTGCTGGCGGAAACGCCCTTTTTGCGGGCGGCTGGTCATCTTATCCCACACCACGCAGCCCCGCCAGACCCATCCGGCCCACTGCAGGGCATCAGTGATGGAGGGGTACTGTCGCCAGTCGATAAACAGGCAGACAGGCGCGCCAGGCTTGCAGGCTTTTTGGCGGGCATCGACAGCCACTCCGCCATCCAGCTCGTCCAGCTTCTCTGGTCTCGGTTATCCCCGTCAAAATCCGGCAGGGCGTTTTCTTTGTCCATGCTGCTGTACTTTTGGTTGGTGGTGCGGTTTTTCTCGGCTGGCTTCCACCCGCCCGAAGCATAGGGAGGATCGGTGATGAGGGCGTCGAACACCTGCGGCTTGAACGCTCGGATGATCTGTAGGGTATCTCCGTGCAGAATCGTCCAGCCATCCCCACCGCTGTGTTCCATGGGCAAATGGTTTCGTCAACAATTTGAGCCAGTTCTTTCGTTTCGTTCAGAGGCATCTTCCTTCCTGTTTTGTTTTTATCGTTCTTCACCCCGGATGGCGCTTTTTTGGCGGTGAGGGTGCGGTGGAAGCCGGGAGGAGGAGTAATAACAGGTGACTCACGTTTGAATTTTCGTTCCACCACAATTTCATCTGGTCGGATGTGGAGCACATCAATGGTGGGGTTATCAATTACGACTCCGGGCAGAATGACTGCGTGTTCATGAACCTCTATCTCGCCGCCAAGCTCCCCGTAAACAGAAGCTTTTTCCATGATTACAGGGGTTCCGCCGGTAACAGCATTCGCAAAGATTTTGGCATTTCCAGATATATGGACGTTTCCATGGACATAACCAGAGGTTGACGATAGCATGATCTTCTATGATGGCTTCTCCACCGATTCGGCTTTTTCCGGAAATGACTGCACAACCACGAGCGCAGGAGTAATCCCACATGATGGCGTCACCGGATATATAGGCTTCCCTCCGATGGACGAAAGCCGCCAAGATCTCCCACATGGACATCCTCACGAACATCCCGCAAGGCCCGAATACGGTGCAGCCATGGGTACTGCGGGATGAACAATGTCGGTAATCTCGTACTTTTTCTGATTCATCTGGCGTCACCCCGTTCCTTTTTCGTTTTTCGACTTCGTATGAGTTTTCTCCGATAATTCCGTTTCCACATATTCGCTAATGATATTAAGCGCTTTGTAATAATTCCCGGACTGGTAGACACGGTCACACATCTCCTTTGCCTGATCCGGCTGTCCGTTTTCCTTCAGCAGCCGGGAAGCTCTGCCGAGGATGGAAAAGATGTTTCCGTCCTGTCCCACCAATTTCATTTTTGGCCGATGAGGGGGTAACTGCTCTTTCAGGGGTTCTGCAGGCTGCATCTGTTCTACTTCAAAATAAAATGGTTCTGCTTCTCCAAAATGAACATACAGCACACCATCGTCAGTCTGGATTTCCTGCTGCTCAAAGCCTTCGCCCCAGCCATCGGAAAACTGTCCATGCAGATAATCCTGCAAATCTTCCATTTCTTCGTCAGCCAACGGTTCTTTCAGCACGACAGTTGTACAGCCCATCAATTCTCCGTTCCGAATTTCTATCGAAGGAATCGCGCTGATTACCTTTTCTTTAATTCCGGGATTGCGTTGTTTATAAAAGTAAGACATGAGGTTTCCGGTATACTGTTCTACAGCAGGGCGGATGCTTTCCTCATAGCAGACCATATCCGTACCATCAAACAGCGTGGGATAATCGGATATTCCATTGTTCCAGCCATACTCGTCTATTTCATTTTCGTGGAAATCTCCTGTCAATGGAGAGTAAAGTTTGAGTGTAATTTCTTTATCCGCTATTGCAAAACCTCCTTTTAACGGGAACAGGCTGCCCTTTGCCGGACAGCCTGTTTTTCGTATTTTTCTTTTGTCAGGTCGGCATAATCGCAGCCTTCTTTTTTCGGAAGATTCCTGACCATGCGGTACTTGCCCTGATAGGCTTTCTCAATATGATCGGCTGCCCACCTTCCCGCAAAATCGTTATTGGTACAGATTTCGATTTCTTCAATCTCCGGGTGACGGGCGAGAAAAGCGTCCAGCGCAATGGGGTTTTTCATATCCCGGCTTGTCTGTGTTCCTTCTTCAGGCGCATAAATCCCGCCAAGGGACAGCCGCCATTTATCTGTTGTCCCTTCCAGCGTTAAATGTGCGAGTGGCTCTATTGCGGCTTCATATATGGCGAGTTTTTTGCTTTCCCTTTTCGGCGGGAGACAAAAACAAAACCGCTTATCGCTGCCGGACACCTCTGCCTTGAATGGGTTTCCCCGTGTATAGGTACCACGCAGAAAAGCATACCGGGCAGTACCGGTTTCGTCCTTCCCAACAAACACAGCGTTGTGGTAGTCGGCGCTTTCGTAGAGGATTCCTGCCCGGATGCAGGCTTCGATGACCTTGCGGTCGATACCACGCTTCAAAAGATAGGCAAACACCCTGCGGTTATTTTCCGCTGCCGGCGGCAAAAGGAATTCCTTCGGCTGTTCCGGCTGGGAAACAGGCGGAACATAGCTGGGGTTTTCCCCGCATAAGGTCTGCACCGCTTCTACAAATCTCAGCCCCTCAACCTTAATAAGATAGTCAAGGGCGCTTTTGCCGCCGACATCCCGACTTTTCCAATGCCAAAGGCTTGTGGTTTCGTTGATTTTAAAGCTGTCATGTTCTTTCAGCTGGAACTCACCCCGGCTTTCGGCTTTGACCAGTTGTCCGGGACGGTACCGCCGCAAAAACTCAATGGCGGTCATCCGTCTGGCGGCGGTGATTTGTTCTTCCGTTACTCCGGGCATGGGAATCCCCCTTTCTTACTTAAATGACAGCCGCCCGCAGGATTTTCGCCTGATCGGTGCGTTCCCACGGGAACTCCGGTCTGCCGAAATGCCCATAGGCGGCGGTCCCAGTATATCTCGGTGATAACAGATCCAGTTTTGCTATAATCTCGGCAGGCGTTAACCCAAACACCAGTTTTACCGCATCTGCCAGACAGTCATCGGCGCAGACCGTTCCGGTTTTAAAGGTATCTACTTCCACCATCACCGGGTGGGCTGCCCCAATAGCATAAGCCAGTGTAACCTGACACCGTTCGCACAAACCCGCCGCCACAAGGTTTTTAGCAATATATCGGGCCATGTATGCGCCGGAGCGATCCACTTTGGTGGCGTCCTTACCGGAAAAAGCACCGCCGCCGTGAGGCGCGAACACTCCGAAGCTGTCCACCATGAGTTTTCGTCCGGTGAGACCGGTATCTGCTTCCGGGCCGCCCAGCACAAACCTTCCGGCTGGATTGATTAAAATTTTTGTATCCTCATCCGGTGGCAGGACCTGCAAAGCAGGGGCAATCACTTTATCCGTCAGTTCGAAGCAGAGTTCATCGGCAGGGATTTCAGGGCTGTGCTGGGCAGACAGCACAACGGTATCCAGCCGGAATGGTTTTCCATCCTCATCATATTCCACGGTGACCTGTGCTTTCCCGTCCGGCCTTAGTCCTTGAATTGCACCGGATTTTCGGGCGATGGTGAGAGCGCTGGTCAGACGGTGAGCCAGCACAACCGGCAGAGGAAGCATTTGCGGGGTTTCCGAACAGGCATATCCCACCATGATTCCCTGATCGCCAGCGCCGAGCTGCAGAGAGGGACTGCTCCCATCCACATTTCTTCGCTGCTCTAACGAACAGTCCACACCTGCGGCGATATCCGGGCTTTGCTTATGGATGAGGCACTGGATGGCAAAACGGGCCGGATTGTAGCCTACTTTTCTGAGAACCGAACGGACAATCGAAGGGATAGAAGGTTCATACAGGCTGGTGATCTCCCCGGCGACAATGATCTGCCCTCTGGTAGCCATCACTTCGCAGGCCACACGGGAAAGGGCGTCGTGGGCGAGGCATTCGTCCAGCACACTGTCCGCGATGATGTCGCACAGCTTACCGCATGATCCGCAAATTCAGTGCGGTTAAACCGGAGCTTTGTGATATCGGTTTTCAGCACAGCCGCAATTTGATATTCCCGCAGTCCATCGCTGGTCTGCAGCAGGATTTTGGAGTGTTCGTTGCGGAAGGCTTCATCAGCCATCTTTTGAAGAACAGCGAACATGGTCCCGTCATTCATGTTGTGCCCGTAGACCACGGTATTTTGGCTCTCTGCGGAACAATCCCATTGAAAAAAGATGCTTCCGGCAGTGCGCCATTCTCCCTTGTAGGTACGCCGCAGATAGTATTCGGGATCATCGGCGCTGCTTTGCAAAACCGGGTAATCCACACAGGTGCCGGGAATGGAAATCCAGCCTTTGATGTCCGGGTATTCAGTCTGCAAAGCGGGAAGGTCCACAAGGGATTCCGGTTCGAGCTGTTCTTTCCCAGCCGGTAAAACCCCGGAGCTTTCGGCTCCGGGAGAGGCTGTGCGTATTCTTTTTTCAGGGCTTGTGCTTCTCCATTGGTCAGCCCCGGCTGTAGAACCAAAAACCAGAGAAGTCCCAATAAGCTCAGGCACAAAAGGCCGATGCAAAATCCTTTTAGAAAGATTTTCATTCTTATGTGCCTTGATCCTCATCGACCTGATCAGCAGATTTGCGCTTTTTACCTGTATAGCGCAGGAAAAGCAGAGCGCCGCCGGACAAAACTGCCAAGCCTGCCAGAGTGCCAAGGATGGCAGGCATCCACGGGTTATCGCCGGTCTGCGGAACAGAGGGAACCTCCGGCACCAGCTTGTTATGCATCTTTACGGTCGTTGTTTCGCCTGCCTTGATTTCTACCGTCTGGTCATCCGGCAGAATGTACTTTTCGGAATCTTCGCCAGCTACTTCGGATACGGTGTATTCTCCCACACGGAGAGTGAGGTTGATTTCACCGTTTTCATCCGTTTTGAATTCCTGCTCATAGGCATTGCCCATGAAGTCAGTACCGCTGATTTTGAAGGTGCGCCCTTCGACCTTATCATCGTCGGCGGTCTTTACCACCTTTAGGGAACCGGTCTGCGCTTTGTTCAGGAACCCTTCGCCAGCTTCGGTTTCGATGCGGACAATCGCTTCATTCTCAGTAATGGAGAAAGGATAATATCCGTCATCCTTTTCGAAAAATTCCGGCGCTTCCTTCTCATGCAGGAAGTAATTTTCATACACAAGATCCTTCATCTGGTAAAGGCCCGGTTCAGTTTCTGTCATTTCACCTGCCAGCTTGTCGATATCGGCATTGAATTCCCCGTTGTTGTCCACATCGGCGTAAATCTCAAAGACGCCCCCGACAGCTTGTTTTCCGGGTAGTCGGCGTCCACCTTGGTGGTTTCGGCAATGCCCTTGATGATCTGGTTTTCGATGCTGATTTCGATGGTCTGTCCGTCCTCAGTAATTTCTACCGGGAAGATTTCTTCCGTCAATACGAAGGCTTTGGGAGCTGCGATTTCACGCACGAGGAAGTTTCCAACAGGTACCTTATCAAACTCAAAGTACCCGATTTCATTGCTCTCGGTGACCATGAGGGCGGTTTCTTCGGTGAACTCAGTTTCGTCAAAACGGAACAGGCCGATGACAGCACCGCCTAATTCGAAACCATCCTGATCTACCTTCCAGCCGGATACCTTGCCGCGCTTTAAGGTGTTTTCAATGGCTTCTCCATCGTTCACTTCAATTTCCACTTTCGCCACATCCTGTCCGGCATACTCAAACACCACAGGGTATTTTTCATCGCTCAAAATGTAGTGCTCGTCGGTTCCGATTTCCTGCACATACAGGGAAGCCCCGCAGGGGATGTCGGTTTTAAATACGGCATTTCCATTTTCGTCAATGCCTATGGTTTCCATAAGCCCGTCTGCCGGGATGGAGGTACCATCGGAGGCGGTCAGTTGTTCCGCTGCAAACAGTCCGAAAGTAATGTTTTTCCATTCCTCATTCATGCCGATGGAGAAGATTTCGTCCTGCTCCAGCAGCTTCTGGAGGCTGATTTCCACCTTCTGGCGCTCGTTGACAAAGCCAACGCTTGCGGAGGTAATTTCTACTTCCTGACCGGCATAGGACAAAACGACTTCCTTGGGTTCAGGATCGATTACCATGCCATCCGGCGCAGTGATTTCCTTCACCTGATAGCGGCTGAGATACAAAGGTTCCGAGGTGGCGGTCCCGTCACTTCCGGTGGTCAAAGTAGCCGCCAGTTCGCCTGCTTTCAGGCGGACGGTTCCGTCCGGGGTAATAACATCTTCCAGTGCTGTGATCTCATAAACGGCGCCCGGCTGGCCCTGCACCTCATACTGAGGCTGGTACAGCCCGCCTGCTTCTGCCACGTGGCTGAATACTTCGCCCTCTTTGGAGACTGTAATCGTTCCCTTTTGCGGGATATTGTATTTCTCCACTGTAATGACGTCCTGCGTTCCGTCCACCACAAAGGGAACCGGCTCTTTGTCAAGAACATATCCCCATGGACTCTGCTGTTCATACAACTCGTAATTTCCAAACGGAAGCGGTTCTGGCAGCATAAGGGTTCCTGTGGCGTCCGTCACGAAAGTGTCGATATCGATGGGGCTGGGGTAGTTGATATGCTGTACCACCCACTCGCCGGTATCGGTGTTACGGATTTTGACTGCTGTTCCCGCCAGAGGAATGATTTTGCCGGATTCGGCGTCTTTCTTTTTTCAAAGCGGATGAGCGAGGTAAAGGTGGGGTTATTGAGAATGAAATAATAGGTTTTACCGTGCTCAGAAATGAACACGGAGAAGTCTGGGACAAATTTCTGTCCTTGGGCACCTTTGGTCTGATGCACCACATACAAGCCATACGGAAGATCCTTTGAACGGGCAAATCCATATGAATCGGTGGTCAGCAGGTCACGCTCGGTTTCTTTTGCGTTCTCATAGCTGCCAGCACTGGCCAGATAAATCTGGAACTGCGCTCCTTCTTCCGGCTGCTCGATCTGCACCTCATCATTGGATACTGTTTTCAAAAGGGAAGCGGAAGGATCGGCTTTAAGCCCGGCAGCCAATGGGATAACTTCCGGCTCAGAATCAACATTTTCTACAGGTTCAGATTGGCTTTCCGGAACAGAACTGCTCTCTGCAGGCTGTTCTTCTGAAGGTGCTGTGGATTCTTTGCTTTCCGGAGTGGATGAGGAATCCATTGTTTCTTCCATTAAACTGTTCTCTGTGAGTTCAGTGTCCGGTGTTTCGGGAGCCGGTGTATTTTCTGCGGCGTTGCTTTCCTCATTGGGTGTTTCTACCTGCGGGACAGCTTCTTCCTGATCCGGATTGGCTGGTTTATCCGTATGCTTGGTGATAGCAATGCTGCCGAGGATAACATCCTCTGTAACGGTCATGGGGATGCTGTTGTTTTCCAAGGTGAAATTTCCCGGTTCTGCGCCTACCGGATAGATAGTTTCGTCCAGCAGGTATCCTTCGCTGGGTGTAATCTCACGAATTGTATAATCCGATCCGCAGGGGTATTCCTTGGTGGTGAATTTGCCCCCGTTTGCTGTGGTGTAGGTATCCAGCAGGTTTTCGCCTTTGAACATACCGTATAAAGCGCCATCCAAACTGGAATCGCCTTGTGCTTCCCCGGTTCTGGAATCCTACTTTTTCCAATTCAACCCTAAATTTCTTCAGGATATTGGAAAAACTCACGCTGGAGGTCTGGCCGGGGTAGATGGTCACCTGCTGGGAAGCAGGCTGGACGTATTTGTCCGGGGCCTTTTCGGTTACGGTGTAGTTTCCAGCTTGAGTTTATCCACCTTAATGGTGCCATCCGGCCCCGTTACCACGTCTTTTTCGACGCCGTTGCCGGAGATGTGGAAAGGAATGCCGGACCTTGCCATCCTCAGAGGTTTTCACAAGCTGCAGGGTACCTGCTTTGATTTCAAGGGAGAAGTAGCATTTCACCGGCTCGGCGGAGCCTTTCCCACATCGAAAGGTGACCACGTTCTGGTATTCGTCCCGCAGCCAGTATTTCGTGCCGCCTGTGACCACGCCGGGAACAGAGGAAGGCAGCCGCTTTTCGGCGGTAATGGTACCGAATTCGGTTTCGGAGGTGGAGACGTGCAGTTCATTGCCACTGACGGAAAAATCCACGCCCGGATAGCTGACAGCGAAATTCCCCAGCACATTGTTCTCATCCACCAGCGTGGTTTCGTTTTTTCCCATTGCTCTCGTTGTATTTGAGGGCGTGGGTATATGCCCCGACCGCGCTTGGATCATCGGTGGCAAAGGACGGGATGGTGTGGTAATTCACGACGTTCTCCCGAAGCTGATAGAAGATGGGCTTCGCGGCGGGGCTGTTGACGGTGAATTCATTGACGATCTGCGTTTCGTACCCGGTCCCCAATTGCCCATGGGCAATGAGCCAGATGAGGATTTGGGTGGCAATGTACTCGTCGATGGCGCTGCCGCCGTATTTTGTTCCGGTTTCCACGTTGTAGCCCAAAGGTCAGGGCGGTGTTGATCATGGATTTCTGCTCGGTGGTAAAGGCTGCATAATCGTCCGACTGGTCATAACCGATCCCTGTGTGTACGCCTACACTGAACTGGATGCAGTAGGCGGTGCGGAAGGCTTTCAAGTCGTTGATCCGCAGCTCGGTGAACTTATTGGAACTGTAGCCGCCAAACGGGGCGGGAAGGTTGGAACTAAGGGAATAGCCTCTGGTATTATGGTCGATCATGGAGATGTACCCGTCGTAATCGTAGGAGGCGGCAAAGGCGCTGCTTGGCATAACGCCAATACAGAGCAGTACCGCCATCATCAGGGACAGCAGCCGTTTTAGATGTTTTTTCATGCGATTCTCCTTATTCGTAAAATACAAAAAGCCCCCGCAGGATGGGAGAAAATTCTCCATCCCACGGGGGCCGGTGTTCAGATTATCGTTCTTCGCCGCTTTTCCGGCGATGGTGTTTTTTATGGGGGATTTCTTTTTTTTGGCAGTTCCTTCTGAGTGAGCCGGACCGCTTCCAAAACAGGGGCGATTTCGATCCCATTCTGTCGGCAGCCGTTTAGATTCCTTCCAGATAGGCTTTGGAGGGCATGGCAGGGACATCCTTGTAAGGGCTGTTCATGGTGTAGGCCATGATTTCATGCCTGATCCCATCCTGATCTATTACCACAACAGGTTCTTTCCCGTACAGGTAGGGGAAAGCCCTCGTAATGGTCCAGATGCCGTTCATCCCGTTCGGAGATCCGCCAGAGGACACCGTCCACATAGCTTCCTTCTTCCGGCAGAATGGTGGCGACGCCATTCCCGCCGCCGTTCATGCAAAAGGCAAGGCGGTATCCTTCCAAGCGGACGGTATCCACCACTTCCGCATCGGGGCAGCGGAAGGCCATCTGATTTAGGTTCATATTGCTTCCATAAGCAAAATAGAGCAGTACCAGTTGGTTTTTCGAAATTTTTGGTTTTCATCACCTCCAGTGTTATCGTTCTTGGTTTCGGCGGTTCTGCAGGCTGGGGTATTGGGCTTTGTCATACCGCCATGCCCGGTCGCCGGGGAGGTTCGAGAGCAGATGTTCCCGCACATTTTTGTATTCCGGCCCGATGAGGCCCAGCCGTAAAAAGGAAGGTGCGGAAGGTAAAGGCGGGGTTTTCGCTGATCTCGGTTTTTCGCATGACGGTCCTGCTCTGGTTGATGGCCTGTGCGGAGATCGCCAGCGCCAGTGTGATATTCGCCCGAACCTTACCGGCATGGAGGGTGCTTTCAAAACAGCGCCATTCCAAGGTGCTGCGATAAAACACCGAATGAAGGTTCAGGGCGTAATACCTCGTCCAGTTGTAATGTTCGTAGCTTTCATCCCGCCCGCCGTACCATTCCCGCCTTAGCCGGTCCATGGTGGTATTGGTGGAAGCTTGCGGATTTTCTCCAGCATGGGTTCCCGCACCTTCTGGCACCAGCGCTCCACCCGGTGTTCATTGACATTGAGGGCTTTAAACAGGATATCCTCTTTGGAATACATAATGGGAGGGCGTTTTTGAGACTTTGCGGGGTATGTTTGGAGGCGTCCACATGGACGTGCATCCCGCAGCTTCCGTTCACGACAGCCCCCCCGCATGGCGCAGGGCGCGGACAACCTCCTGCAGCTTACCCGGCTATGCAGGGTGGTTTCAAAGGCTTCCTTTCTTCGCTCTCCAGAATTGCCTGCACCAGAAAGGCATTTTTCTGTCCGTCCGGCACAGCTCTCAGATTCCCATGCTCTGCGTGACGTTCATTCCGGAGGTTGGGCGAAAGCCAAATAGGGGCCTGTTCATTCCTCTTGCCCACCGCCCGAAAAATTGCCCCCAAAATTCTCTCGAATCCTTCGGCGTTTACACGGTCGTCTATCGGGCAAACCCGCACAGTCCTGTTTCGCTCACGTTGCCCTTGGACCACCGCGCCGCCGCCCAGCATGACTACCGATGGCTTTGAGGTCAAACCCTCCCGATTCCATGGCTGCCGAGAGAAGCTGTTCGTGTAGAGGCGGCCCTGCTTTTGATGATGCTTCGGGCGTCTCGTCCATGCTGCAGGGCTTTCCAGCCAGCACTCGCTCCACTTGGGCGTTTTGGTAACGGACAGCCCTACATCCCGGCTGGACCTGCCTTCAAAGAAAATGCCGGGTTTTGATGGCGTAATAGCCGTGGTCTATGCCGATGTTCATGGTTTTTCGCATCCTTTCTTGACGGTTGTTGAAAACTTGAGGGCTTTGTTTGGGGCTTAGAGTATGCTTGCTGAAAGAAATGCTTGTTCTTTCCCAGCTGGTAAGTAATTAGGGGGTGAGGGTGTGGGAGAGGGGGAAAGCGAAAAATCGCTGCGAAAACCTCCCCGGCGGCCTGCCGGAGAGGTTCTAAAAAGGGCGCACTACCCCCTTGTATCTTGAGGGCTTAAAATTGGCCCGTTTTAGGGATTCGTCAATCTATCTATGAAACTGCCGGAAACTTCTGCATTTCCGACAACGGGAAAAAGGGTGGTAAACGCAAACTTGATATTGCCATTTTATGGAAAAGGCATCTATGGAAAATCATTTTGGATTTTGCGCTCTAAAAAAGCCCGCAAACCCGCATGAATACTGACAAAAACGGGGTGGACATCTAAAGTGTCCACCCCAGATGGTGGAGGAGGGTGGATTCGAACCACCGAAGTCGGTGACAACAGATTTACAGTCTGCCCCCTTTGATACTATCTGGATGGGTCCATCGCCATGGCCTTCCGCCGCCTGAGCATCATCGACCTCGGCGGGGCAGCCAGCCGATCTATAACGAAGACCGTTCCAAGGTGCTGATGTTCAACGGCGAAATTTACAATTACCGGCTCCTGCGGTGGGGAGCTGCTGCCGCCGGGCATGCCTTCTATACCGAGACGGACGCGAGGTGCTGGTTCACGGCTTTGAGCAGTGGGGGGAGGAGCTTCTTCCCCGGCTGCGCGGCATGTTCGCCTTCGCCATCTGGGACAAACCGGGGACCGCCCTGTTCATCGCGCGGGACAATTTCGGCATCAAACCCATGCATTATACGGTGCTGCCGGCGGGGAGTTGCTGTTCGGCTCGGAGATCAAATCCATCCTGCGCCCATCCGGATTTCGTCAAGGAATTCAACCCGGAGGCCCTGGACAACTATCTCTCTTTTCAGTATTCCCTGCCGCGAGGACACCTTTTTCAAGGGCGTCTACTGTCTGCAGCCGGGGCATTACCTATGGTTCAAAGAGGGGAAGGTCAACAGAGCGCCGCTATTTCGAATCCGTCTTCCGGCCCGACGAAACCATGCCCCTGGAAGAAGCGGTGGACGAGATCGACCGGGCGTTCACCGAGTCGGTGGAGGCCCACCGCATCAGCGACGTGGAAGTGGGCTGTTTCCTGTCGGGTGGGGTAGACTCCAGCTTTTGTCGCCTCCTATTTCGGAGGCCAGAAAGCCTTTACAGTGGGCTTTGAGGGCGGCGCGCATTATGACGAAAGCGCCTATGCCGCTGAACTGGCCGGAGAACTCGGCATCGAGCACTATGTCCACCGCATTTCCGGAGGAGGAATACTGGGACGCGCTGCCCAAGGTGCAGTATCACTTGGACCAGCCCCTGGCCGATCCCTCCTGCATCGCCTTGTACTTCGTCTCCAAACTGGCGGCGGAGCATGTGAAGGTGGTGCTGTCGGGAGAAGGGCGGACGAGCTGTTCGGCGGCTACCGTATTTATCACGAGCCTACCTCCCTGGCGGGATACCAAAGGCTGCCCGCTGCGCCGGGCGGCAGCCCCTGGCCGGGCCCTGCCCGTTTGATTTCAAGGGGAAATCCTTTCTGATCCGTGGCTCCAAAACCCTGGAGGAGCGGTTCATCGGCAACGCCTATGTTTTCGCAAAGGAAAAGGACAAGCTGCTCAAAGGTCCATCCCCGCCACTGATCCGGCGGGAAAACCGCGGCGTATTACGACCGCTGCCGGGGCTGGACGACGTGACCCGGATGCAGTATCTGGACATCAACCGCTGGATGGTGGGGGATATCCTGCTGAAGGCCGACCGGATGAGCATGGCCCATTCGCTCGAGCTCAGGTGCCTTTCTTAGACCGGGAGTGTTTGCGGTGGCCAGCCGGATACCGGTGAAGCACCGCATCGCCGGGGCACGACCAAATACGCCCTGCGTCTCGCGGCCGAGCGGCATCTGCCCAAAGGCGTCCACCGCCCGGCCCAAACTCGGCTTCCCCGTGCCGGTGCGGATCTGGCTGCGGCAGAAGCCGTATTACGACCGCGTCAAGACGGCGTTCACCGGCCCGGCCGCCGAACGGTTTTGAGACACCGGAGCTGCTCCGCCTCCTCGACGAACATTTTGCGGGCAAGCGGGACAACAGCCGCAAGATCTGGACGGTGTACATGTTCCTCGTCTGGTATGGGGTCTATTTTCCGGAAGATGCCGGCGCCTGACCCGGCCTGCGTGAGGCGCAGCGGTAAAAAGGCCGGCTCACCCGTCCAACCGGGCGTAAATGGATTGGACAAATTCCGATTTTGGTGAGAAATTGAATTATCAGCAGAAAAAAACAATATAATCCATATGGATTTACCGATGAAGAATATATTGTGGAAATCGCTTGCCTGAACTTAACCAATTAACAATTGATTCCGAGTCAAAGTGCCGATATGATAAAAACTGTTATTAAACGCGTTAGGAAAATGAGGTTTCATTAATACTGTAAAAAGGAGATAAAATATTATGGCTGAATATCCAGAAATATTGCAGTTATCACGGCAGATGAATTCGTGTGTGGCAGGGAAAAGTTTTTAAGAATATCCATGTTGTGCAAAGAAAGTGTCTTAACATGGATATACAACCTTTACGATCGGCTTATCGGCAACAGTGTTATCGAGGTATGCAACAAAGGCAAATGGATTCATTTAATTTTAGATCAGGGTTATCATTTGCTAATCAGCCTAGGAATGGGCGGAGATGTACTGTATTTTGAATCATTGGATAAAAAGCAAGAAAAGTATCAATGTCTATTTCAATTTGAAGATGGAAGTGGTTTCACCTGTAAATTCTGGTGGTTTGGACATATTGTATTAGTCTCTGAATCTGAACTGATTAACGATAAAACATTCAGCTTAACGATAAAACATGCAGCAAAATTGCATGTTCACCTTTTGATAAAGAATTTACAAAAGATTATTTTGCGACTGCCATCTCGACTAGAAAGGCCAGTGTTAAAAATATTATCATGAGCCAAACGGTTGTAAGTGGCATCGGTAACGCTTATATACACGATATTTTATTTAGGGCCAAGATACATCCAAACACAAAAGCGTACCTGTTAAGCCGATCGGAAATTGATAATTTGTATGATCAAATATTATATGTAATGAAACAGTCCATCGAATCCAAGGGGATGGCATATGAAAATGATTTTTATGGAAATAGCGGAGGCTTTTTTGCCGGGCAGTTTATAATTGGTTACAGAGAAGGACATCCCTGTACTGAATGTGGTACTATTGTTGAAAAAAGATTAAGACGGGCAGCACATCTTCCTATATATGTCCTAACTGTCAGAAAGAAAAGTAGATATATGAATTTATTAAAAAGAGCAGGTAGTGTTTATCAGCGGAGCGGGTACAGGCTTAAGGGAGAGCTTATGCGGAACATTTAGTGAGCCAAGGCGCCTGTGTGATTATTAATGATATTGCCATGGATTCCAATGGATGCAAATGCAGCGGATGAAATACAGAAAGCTGGCGGAAATGCAGTGGCAGATCATACCGATATTCGGATAGGGCAAAGTATCCTCCACCACAAACGAAAACATTTCCACTACTTTAAACATAACCTTGTATGTTTTTTAAAAAATATACTGGAAGACTCAATTGGAAATGAGGACTCTATATGTTTAAGAATATTCATAGTGTTGTTAGCAATCATTTATTTATGATGGGTATCCTCTGGAGATTTTCTAAATCGAGATATGTTTTTGAATTTGTAAAGATTATAATTGAATCGATACAGCCATTTCCCAACATAATATTTCCGGCACTAATTATAAATCAAATTGTCGATCAGGAATCAATTAGTAAGATAATGCTCAATCTAATTTTATTAACCATGAGTAATATTCTAATTGATGCGGCATTGAGTTATATTAATAGTAAGCAATTTTATTATGAAGCACAATTTAATTTCCACGTTGAAAGTATAGTTGTCAAAAAATTTATGCAACTGGATTTAGTGGATATAGAGCAACCTCAGTTACTTGATAAATATCAGATGGCTTTAAACGCCGATGTTGCTTTCTTTTTGAGGATATTCGCTCTATTATTATCCATTTTCTTAGATTAGTGGGGACTATTTCTATAATTTTAACTTTGAATTTTAGTATTGTAATATTGGTTTTGTTTACGTCTATTATTAGCGGCTTGATAGAGAAAAAGAGCACTTAAATATGTAAATGATAAAGAGCAAGAGAAATCAAATATAGAGACACTATAACTATTATTCTAAAAGGTGGCTACAGAATATGCATATGCAAAAGAGGTAAGGATAAATCAATTAACAACAATAATAGAAAAGTTGTTAAGTAAAAATAGGAATAAATATTTAAATTTACTGAATGACTTTGAAAAACATTCAACAAAATCACAAAAACTGCAATTGAAATTTTGAATATACTGCAACAAGGTATTTTATATTGCCTAATGATTTACTATTTTGTCAAAAAAGTTATTTCAATCGGTAGCTTTACGGCTTATCTAGCATCTATTGAAACTTTTAAAGCGGCTTTTTCAAATATGGTCAGCAGCCTAAATATTGCTTATTTCAAGGGTCAACGTATTACAATGCTGAGAGATTTCTTAAAACAGAATAATACTATGCAGCCCCAGGGTATGAGCGTTTCGAAACAAATGATTTTTTATTAGAATTTCGCAATGTTTCCTTTTGCTATCCTAATAGTACTCGATACGTGTTGCGAAACGTCTCACTTAAAATTCAATCCGGTCAGAAATTTTCCTTGGTCGGTGTCAATGGAGCGGGGAAGTCTACTTTTATCAAATTGTTGTTGAGACTTTATGATCCGACTGAAGGGCAAATATTATTGGATGATGTAGATATTACAAAACTGGATTTGTGTGAATATAGAAAAAATTCAGTATCATATTTCAAGATTTTAAAATATTTTCTTTTTACTATTAAAGAGAATATAGCATTTGACAAGAGTACTTATGATGACAATAAAATACAAAAACGATTGAAGAAGTGGGTCTGGATAAACGTATAGCGCAATTGAAATATGGCTTGCAAACATATGTGTTTAAAAAATTATGAAAATGATGGAATAGAGTTCTCTGGGGGTGAATTGCAGAAAATTGCTTTAGCGCGAGCTCTAGTACGCTCATCGAATTTTCTTGTTTTTGATGAGCCAACCAGTGCTATGGATGCTATTGCCGAATCAATTTCTATAAATTTATCGATGACAAGTTGACTGGAAAAACGAGTATTATTGTTTCTCATCGTATATCTAGTACGTCTTGTAGCGATAAAATTATAGTTTTTGATAATGGTCAAATTATAGAATCGGGAACTCGTGAAGAGCTGCTCAAGCTAAACGGTAAATTTAGAGAGTTGTATGATATGCAAGCGCAATATTATGTCGATTAATTAGGGGGCCTTTTATGAAAAAAAATAGATTGATTTCCTTAATTATTCGAATCTTCAAAAGTATATGTACAATTAAAAAAGCTTCTGTGGACCTATTCGTTTTTAATTGTTTCCCAAGAATTGTTAATTTTTTGTTAACTTTATTTATTCCAAAGATGATAATTGAAGCTTTATTACAGGGAAAAACAAAGCTTGCATTTTATGCGGTAGGATTATTGATAATAGGAAGTATTTTTTTGACATTATCCAACAAATTATTAAGACAGTATATTAATAATTTTTTAAATGAAATTCGCTTGTATTATTCGATACAATTAAATAAAACCTTTATGGAGATGGATTTTGAGCGTGTCGAGACAGCAGAGATAAGAGAGAAGAAAATCCTGGCGTTTGAGGGGCTGGAAACTACATACAAATTATTAATAATTTATTTCAAACAATACAAAATATCATTAGCATTTTTGTGATTGCTGTCTCGATTTTTGTTTATGATATTATTTTAATTGGATTGGTAGTTATAGGCGCCTCAATATATTTCCTATTCCAATATAAGCTATTGCCTGACGATCTAAATATGCATGAAGAATTCAATAAACTATTTACTAAATGGGGGTTATATTGCTCAAACAACGAGAAATATTGATAACGCGAAAGAAATTAGATTTTATGACTTAAGTGAATGGTTATCTAAAAGGCGTCTTATTTTGCACAAGATAATCGAAAATTGTTACTAAAATCGACGAAGCTTGATTTGATAAAAGAGATTATTCGAAATCTGATAAGCAATATAGAGTTTTTTCTTATTTATATTTATGTGATTAATCAAGCGATAGTAGGTCATATTACAATTGGTCAATTCACTCAATATATTTCAGCGTTAATCACTTTTTCTAATTCATTATTTTCAGATAGCGGCAAATGGAGTAGCTTTGAAAAAAAATTGTATATTGATAGAAAACTTTTATCAGATTTTGGATGAACACGATAGGATAGAGGACAATGAGCAACGATCGGCGCATAACCCAATAATAGATAAGAACGATGGTTTTGAAATTCATATACAGGATATTTGGTTTCGCTATCCCTCTAAGGAACAATACGTTCTTAGAGGAGTCAATTTAGTAATTAATAGAAATGAAACCTTATCTTTGGTAGGTAAAAATGGTTCGGGTAAAACAACTTTAGTAAAGCTTATTTTACGGCTTTATAAACCTGAGAGAGGTAAAATTTATATCAATGGAATCGATATTAACCAAATATCGTTAACGGAATATTACAAGTTATTATCTGTTGTTTTTCAAGATTTTCAAATTTTTTGCGTTTAGTATTCGCGATAATATTTTTAATGTCTGCCATTCCGGATCCCGATAATAATAGTGAAAACGAGCAGCGTGATGCTACTATGGCGCGTGTCAAATCTGCCATTCGTAGCGCAGGTCTTGCTCAGATATTCAAAATCTCGAAAAAAAGAAAATACTTTTTTATCAAAAGAGTTATCTGATGATGGAATTGAGTTTTCCGGGGCATGATGCAGAAATTGGCAATGGCCAGAATATTCTTTTTATTGATTTAGCGAATTATTATGAAAACAGGTCAGGAACCGATCTGCCGGATCCTGGCTTGTTTTCTTACATGCTACACGTTTTCGGCTGCATTGCTGATTTTTTTGCACTGTGAAGGAAAGGTAGATAAAGTAGAATAAGTTTCGCAAATAAAAAAGAGGACAAGGAAAGTGCGCTCTGATAGAATGAAGTTCAAGACCTGCTAAGAAAAATGTCAAGTAAAAATTTCGAGGTAATGCGGCGCGCAAAAAGGCCGCACCGAACCAAGCCGCTTTGCATCTCAAAATGAAACGGCGGCCAGCCAATGCCTTTATGGCGAGATTAGGCGGTGTGTTCCAACGACTCCAAATAGGCTTTTACAGTGGCGTAATAGATCCGCAGAAACTTGTTGGCGGAAGCCATCATGTAGACGCGGTAAGGCTTGCCCTCGGCGCGCTTCCTGTCCATGAACTGGTAGACCGGCTCATCCAGAGGAGCGTTCTGCAAGTAGACGCTCATGACAAGGAACAGTGTCCGCCGTAAAGACGATGCACCAATTTTGCTCATGGATTTGTGCCTGCCGGTCACATCACCGGAATCGTTTGGCGGAGCATCCAGCCCAGCATAGGCCACGAGCGCTTTCTTGGAATAAAAACGGCGCACATCGCCAATTTCAGCTATGAGCTGCGGTCCCAGAGTCGGGCCTACGCCGAACATATCCATGACTACGGGATATTCCGATAGTTTAGAAGCCAACGACTGCATTTCCTGTTTAAGTGTTGCGAGTGCGGCAGAGGTCGCTCTGAGCTGTGCAACCGCCTGTTCTACGAGCAGCTTCGTCGTTTCAGATTTCGGCATGACACCAATGTGCCCGCTTGCCTCAGCGTAAATCGCGCAAGCCTTTTCCTCACTGAAGTTGTAGCCGTGCTTCCTGCACCAACGCAGGTATTTGCTTGTGAAAGCTCTTTCGGATTTCTCGCTGACGCAGCGGCAATGCCAAAATTCAGCCACAAAATCCACCCACTTTTCACTCCCGTCCCCACGGATCGGGCTCGAAAACAGACGGTTGACGTTTGGAAACACTGTATCCAGCAGTGAAATCAGATTGTTCTTCAGAATCGTCTGCACCTTGGAATACTGCCGGTACTGGCGGTAGCAGTTCTTCAGCAACAGCCGGGTATCTTCCTCTGGGATATACTTCGGCAAAGTGAGCCAGCGGTCAAGGCCATAGTTAGCCAGTTTGACAGCATCCTTCCTATCGGTTTTGACACGCCGTAATTCGTTGTTCCCGTAGCCGTGCACCAGCTTTGCATTGACGACGGAAACATATAGTCCTGCGTCGTGAAGCAGCTTTGCCACCGGCGCATGGTAGTTTCCTGTGGCCTCCATGACCACGCGAGTCTCACCGTCCAGGCTTTTGAGCTGCTTTGCCAGTTCGCTCAGTTCACTGTCGGTGTGACGGACTTCAAAGGGCGAGGTGACGACTTCTCCAAAGGGACGCATGACGGCAACTGTACTTCTGCCTTTGGAAATGTCAATGCCAACAGAGTTCATGTGCATTCCTCCAATACGAATTTGCAACCGGAATCCATCTTTTACTCATTGCCGATTCAATCTATTGGGTGACGCGAACTCCAAGGCTCAACCTGCTCAAATCGAACGCTGCAATAAGGGATGGCTGACAGTCTTGATTACGGGCTTTTAAGCCCAAGGGGCAAATCGTCAACCAGTTGCTCCCCTTATTGTAGCTTAGGCATGAGATGGAAAGAAAGCCGGACTGGCTGCCCGACTTTCCTGTCCAAATTTATTGTAATAGCTCTGAAACACGCCCGCACGGGACTGGTCTTTCCCAAAAAACACACCCTTGCGGGATAAAAATGCAACTCTCCACTTCGGTCCTCCTGGCCGGAGATGATGGTCTCGAATGGGGAGTGAACGGAAAATTCCGTTCAGTCCATTCAACATTTTTCGGCAGCGGATTTTTCCACCATGAAAACGAGCGGGCAGCTATCCCCACACCAGGGACGGCTTGCGCGCTCTGTTTGACAGTAGGTAAACTTTCATTTCTAAAACTTTTCCCGTTTACATGGGGACTCGTGGTATCCGGGAACCCGCTCCAGCTCCCCCTACACCCCGGGGGGCTACCTCTCTTTTAGGGCCTGCCCTATCTCCTCCCCCGGCCTCGTAATGCTTCAGGCTGCTTCATGCAAACCGGGTGCATTCCTACACGCAAAAAGTGTTCCTTAAATGGGCAGGGCCCCCCTTTTAGGGCCTCTGAAATCTCCGCATACAACGGGGAACGATCGGATTCACAACGCCACTGTTTGCAACTATAAAGCCGCCACCCTGAAGGATGACGGCTTGTGCTGTGTTATGCCCTTTTTCTCATGGGATCCTTGTCCATCTTGACCTCATCGAGAAGTTCAAGCTGCTCGAGGGTGTAATTCTGGACGGCCGCCACCTGGGACAGTTTGGAGTTCGCCAGCCGCACCCCAGTCATGAGAACATCGGATTTATGTTCAATAGCGTCTAGGCGCTGCTTGACCACCGCCAAATCTTCCTTAACCACCGTTAAATCTTCACGGATCGGCGCAATCATCTGCCCGATAGCTTCCAGCAATTCCTTATCTTCCATTCTCTTCACCTCGCTTCACCAGAATACCACACCCCTTGTGGATTTGCAAGGATTATTTCCCGTCTTGATTCTTTTGCATTCGCTTTTTCCTTTTCCGTACAAGAAGAAATGTAATCAGTAAAAGCCCAACGACTAAAAGGACTATCGCCCAAACCCAGCCGGAAACGGACAGAACAAAGCGGATTGTTGCGATAATCAGAGAAATGAGCAGAAACAAAAATACCGTTACAAGAATTCTTATTGTCCAATGAAGAAATGAACCACACCCTCCCCGTGGATATCGCCCGCGTCATATAATCTGCCCACCAGATTCCAGGCAATGGAAAAGGCAATGGTCCCGACAATGGCGGCAATCACATAGTTCCAGAAAGGATTTTCAAATAGTGTAAATTGATCCACTACAAAATCGTACAACGCTTTAAATAAGATTTTCATTTCTCCGTCTCGTTCCGCTCAATGGTTTCAAGGACAAACTCCTTCAGGACCGTATTGGACGTTTTTCCCCGGCTGACGCGATGCTCCTTGAACGCGGGCGGCTCTTCTTCTTTGACTTTGCAAGCCAAAGTGGACATGTTCTCTTTATCCCACTAAGCATTTGCGGCCTTTCTGGCCTCCGATAATGGCATATTCAACTGCCCTCCCTTTTGAACACATTATAACACATTAAGAGCAGGGTAAACAGTGTCTAATATAGACAATGAAAGGAACACGGGATGGAAACACACAAGGCCGCGACTGCCGCCAGAGGAAACAAGCTCCCGTTTTATTTTTACAAATGAAAGGAGATGATACCATGAGCAAGCAGAGGCTGCGGAAGAAGGTTCAGGAGCTTGTAGAGCTGCGGGAAATGGCTGACGAACTGGCCGCCGAAATCAACGCCATTGAGGACGAGATCAAGGCCCACATGGATAAGGTTGGGACGGATACCCTGGAGTCTGGGAAACATGTCGTCCGCTGGGCCGTGGTGAAGTCGAGCCGGTTCGATTCCAAAGCGTTCCGGGAGACCTATCCCAGCATTTACGACCAGTACACCAAATCCACAGAGGTTAGGCGGTTTACAGTGGCATGATGCAGAACACAGAGCTTAAAATTCTTGCCATCCTGCGCCGGAACGATGCGAACTTCGTAGAGAAGCTATTAACCAGAGTGGTAAATCTGGAAAAGACCATGCATAAAAAACAGCCAACCCCCACGCCGACCAAAGCAAAGGGTTGACCACACAAAACACAGCCGGAACCAGCCGCTGCGGCGATTATACCACTGCATCCCGGCAAATACAAGGGAATTTGAAGTGCAGGGTACGAAATGGCTTAAAGCCCGAGTAATGCGGGCCGTTTCGGAAATGGAAACCCGGAATGTCGAACTGGTATACCGGTTCATTCAGAGGCTTACAGGAAAAGGGAGACGGGAACATGATGGAAATTTAACTGGATGATAGACTGGCAGAGCTGCATTTAAAACTGGAGAAGGCCCGCGCTGTCCTTTCATGCTTGTCCAACGATTTTTTCGACGGAAACGAGCCCAACGGCAAGTATGAATACCTTTACGACCTCTACCAGAAACTGGCGTTTGTGGTAAACGAGTATCTGTTCGAGGCCGAGAAGGATATCCGAGAATTACGGGAAGGTGAGTAAATGACGAGCGGGAAGTGTGGGGATACTGCCGCCTGCTCTCGTTTTTGGATGTCTCTTTTGGTATGTTTCTGCCGAGATAAACACCAAATAAACACCAGAATGACATTTCTCCAAAAACAAAACCGTCGAAAATCAAGCAATATAGCCATTTTCGACGGTTTTTAGTTGCAAAGGACGGTTAAAATCGATATTTTTGTTTTTGGTGCAGAAGGCGCCGCAGCTTATAAAACAGGGCCGGTCTGCTCAATGCCAGCTTCCTGCACAGGGTAATATCCATCTCAGGCAGATCGTTCAGATAGCGTTCCACATTCCGGTACTGCACTCCATTTTCCAGTGCGGCATCCTCACCCCCGATACAGGACATAGCGTCCCCGGATCGGGCCAAATCGCCGCTCAGTTTTATCGCATTTTTCCTGATCGGCCAAATGCCGGTATTGTGCGGGAACCTGTTTGTCACTGTGTTTGATCTCGAAAATCTCGCAGCAGTTTTCCTTCTCGTCATAGATCACCATGTCAAACTCGCCGACCAACTGCAGCTTGAACACCCGGTGTTCTCTGTCAGCCGACTTCATGGTTTCCAGCAGGACAATATCCTCCAGCATCCGTCCCCGTACTTCTTCGAGGATCCTGCCCGCAGCCTGGGTCTTCTCCAATTCGCTGAGAGCTGAAAAGGTCTCGTCCTTCATCAGCGAGTGGACAAGAGCCTGTGCCTGACAGTATCGCATCCCCGGCTGGGTAAACAGGATGTGTTCCACAGGTTTTGCTCCTGGGTCAGCGGTTTCAATGGGACAGTTTACGATCAGTTCCAATGCGGAGAGATACTCTTTGATCTCCCGGATATGGGTATCTGTGATACCGATGGACTGTTCCTCTTTGTTGCGGATATCCAGTAGCTCCATCAGGCGCTGGGTGACCGATTCCGTATCGATATGATCCAATATCTCGGTACGCTTTTCGGGGTCACGCTCTTTCCGAAGATTCGAGGCGGTCAGCCGTAGATCGTGAGATTGGAAGTCATCGGTCAGAACCGAGAGCAGGAACCGATGGTTCATGTCCTCGATGATCCGGTTGATGGCGCTGGTCAGCTCACCGGCCTCATACAGAGTACAGGTGGCGGAAATGTCCGCCTGCCTCATAGCAGGCCAGGGAATGCTGAATGTTTTTGCAGATCGCTGTATCGATGTATCGCCGTGTGGACTCATCATCCCGGAAGGAGGCGTCCTGGGCGTTGACATCTTCATCATCAAAAGCAAGCTCACCGGCCCCGGAAGCCCGCATCGAACAGTTTTTTCAGATCCCGGTTCATCATGGCCATGGTATCGCTTCTGCGGGCTTTGATATAGGCCGTGCGGCTGAGATCCTCTTTGCTCATTCGGGCGATGGCCTGCCGGGCATGGTAGTCTTTCCGGTCCTGCGTAGGCCAAAAACCAGGCAGACCCTGTCGCTTTCATTGCTGTAGAGATAATCCTCAATTGCCCGAAGCAGTCACGGAGGCCCCAGCCCTTTACGCCCTGCGACATGGCCAATCCTTTTTACCAACAATTACACTGGTTTCAAAGTCCAACTTTGGCTGGCGCACTTTGGGCATCTTGGCTTGCAGCTCTTTCAGCTGTGCCTGCAATCTTTGCGCTGCTCAGCTCCTGCAGCGGCTATTCGCCATCCCGCAGATATTGGCTGCTTCTTCCCATTTTCTGTCCACTGATGATAGTAGCGCGTCTTTCCGTTGATCGTCTTCTTGGAAATATAGCCGATGGGAAGGGCGGCGATCTGCCGCTCCAGTTCCTGAATCTTTTCTTTCATACCGCACCTCCATTCTGCTAAATTTATTATACCCCATTTCCCTTATGCATTCAAGGGGTTATAAGGGGTTATATTGTTGTGAGCAGTGCCGCACAGAGCAATTTCTGTGCGGCACTGTTATGATTTTCTCGTTTACTCAAATTTCTAATCCGGAAATCTGCTCCCACTGGAGGATATATCTGTCATTGATGATCCGGTTGTCGTGGTAATGCCCGAAGAACCAGTATGTAAACTGGCACCGCTGATTGACCGTTTCCAGAAAATCGGTGAGCTGGTCACTTCCATAGGAGGGGTCGATTTTCTGCACGGCACTGCTGGGACCGCAGTGGGACAGGATGCAGTCTACCTTCCAGTTTACCTGCTCCAGATTTCTCAGTGCCTCTGCATATTCACGGGCATTTGGCATTTCTTCCGCCCACCAGGAGCGTCCTTTGACCCGGAACATTCCCCGCATTCGGCGCAGCAGCCAATACTTTTGTTCGAAGTCGGGGTCCTCCGGATCAAGGACGCCATCCTGAATGTCGTGGGAGGAGGCTCCTCCCATCGTGAACCATGTGAGACCGCTGAAGGTGAATATCTGGCCTCTCATCAGGTGGAGGATATTTTCCCTCACCTCATGTACTCTGCCGCCGTGCCATTCTTTTTTTCCGGCAGGGCATTCAGCAGATCAAAGTTTTCATGGTTTCCATCCACAAACAAGGTGGTGAAGGGTTTCTCAGCCAGCCAGTCCAGCCAATGCTGGTCTTTCTGGCCGCCGTCCCACAGCCCTCCAAAATCACCACAGATGATCATGTAGTCATTTCGGCCCATCTGCGTTTGCTGGGGAAGTATTTGCTTCGAACCGCTGGAAGCCGCCGTGGGTGTCACCGGTGATATAGATCATGCGGCCTGCCTCCTTTGCATGGCCTGAGTGATCTCTGTTCCGTCCTTGAAGCAGATGAGCAGGCTATCCTTGTCCCAACACCTTGATGTTGCTGACCAGCTGACGGACGGTGAGTTCATCAAAATCCGTAAAGGGTACCGCTGGCCTGCTCAATGCCATGTCAAGTTCTGCCAGCCTGCTCTCGAAGGCCGCTGCGCCTCGCTGTTCCTTTTCCAGCTCCGCTTTTTTTGGGCCATGAGCCTCGTCTTGGCTATGTTGACCTGTTGAAGCTCCTCATCATAGTCGGTACAGTCAGCGCCGGCACTGACGATCAGCTGGAACAGCTCCAGCTGTCGTTCCTGCAGGTTCCGGATCTGAAGCTCCACGGCAGGCAGGCTCATCGTCTGTTCTTCTCCGGCAAGGACGGCCGCAATACCGGCTTTCACCGCGTCCTTGGCGGCCTGCATCCGGAACAGCTCGTTCATAGCGGAGATGACGGCGTCGTGGATGTCGCCCTCATCCAGAGTGGGAGACTGCTTACAAATCTTCCTGCCATGCTCCAGCCGGTTCTGGCACCGCCAGACGACCCGTTTGACCCCTTTCTGCGTCCAAATCACCCGGCGATAAGGGCTGCCGCATTCTCCGCAGACCAGCAACTCGCTGAGCACATACTTTCCGCAGTATTTCCCAAGCTGCGTCTTCGCCTTGGAGGATGTTTTCTTGAGACTGGACCGACGGGCAATCTCCTCCCTGTACCTTTTGGAAGGTTTCCCGATCAATGATGGCCGGGTGGCAGTCATGGACATAGTATTTGGGCAGTTCGCCGTTATTCACCCGCTTTTTCTCTGGTGAACAGGTCCGCGATGTAGGTTTTTGTGGAGAGCGTCACCGATGTATTTTTCATTGCACAGCATTTTTTTGAACCACGCTGTCATGCCATACTGTTTTCCCTGTGGCTGTTTTGATTCCATCCGCCATCAGGTCGGTGGTGATCTGCCGGACGCTGTGTCCCAGCAGAAACCGGGAGAAGATGCGCCGGACAATGGCAGCCTGCTCCGGGTCGATCTCCGGCTGGCCATCCGCACCCCAGCGGTAGCCGAGGAAGGTCTTTGCAGTGGTAATAGACTTTTCCATCCTTGAAGTTCTTCCGGTGGCCCCACCTCACATTGCCGCTGAGGGGATTCGCTTTCTGCCTGGGCCTGGCTCATCATAAAGGTGAGGATCATCTCGTTGTCCATGAAGGGGTGTTCACATTCTCTTTCTCAAAGTAGACTCCCACGCCGTGCCGTTTCAGGCGGCGGACATAGTTCGTATCCAGTGTGTTTCGGCAGAACCGGGACACCGATTTGGTGATGACCAAGTCGATTTTCCACGCTCACAGTCCCGGATCATTTGGAGGAAATCTTTGCGCTTTTTGGCCGAGGTGCCGGTGATGCCCTCATCCGCATAGAGGCGGACCATTGTCCAATCGGATTGGCGTCGATTTTTCCGTGTAGTATTCGATCTGTGCCTCGTAGCTGGAAGCTGCTCCTCCTTGTCAGTGGATACCCGGCGGTAAGGCGCAACTCGCAGGTGCTTTTTTCGAAGATCCGTTCTGTCATCTGAGGGTCAGCGGAGTCCATAAGTGACCAGTTTGGGGGTGGGGGCGGTTTTCTGTTCATGAGGCACACTCCTTTTGATCTTTTGGGATAGGCTGATCTCTCCGCCTTTGCCGTGCACACATGGGTTACTGCCGACTCAAAAAGTTCCCACAGGGTTTCTTCGTTCTCCGGCTCCAGCTCCAGCTTCTGCCACCTTAGTAGATACTCCATCATTCGCTCTGTGTCATGGATCTGCCGGTCTTCACCGGCTGCCTCCAGAAGACGGCGGCGCAGCTTCCTGAGTTCCCGCAGTTTATGGTCGATCTCATCCATCTGAGATAAATAGAGAGCAGAATCCACATACCCTTTCGACTTCAGCCGAACAAGGACGAGATTCTGCTCTGAGATACGGGCTATTTCGTTGTCAATATCGCTGATCTTGCGGTTGGAGCGGAGTTCCCGTTCCCGCAGTTCCTGCAGTTGGCTAAGGGCAGGCCGCAGGACGGTTTCCTGACCAAACTTCAGCTTGTGATAGAGCCGCAGGACAGCCGCCGTAATTTCCGGTTCGGGGATCTGCGGGATGGGGCAGTTTGCTCTGTCCCCATCATGGCGGCGGCAGACCCAGTAAGTCTTTCCTCCTGTGATCTTTTTGCGGCAGAGAGACCCGCATTCCCCGCAGTAGATGTGTTTATCATAGAGGCTGCCCTTTTTTGTACAGTGTGCCCTCTGGAACTGCTCCTTGCGGGAGGACATCAGTTCCTGTACTCTCTGGAAATCCGCACAGCTTACGATGGCCGGGTGACTGTGCTCTACAAAGTAGCGGGGCTTCTGGCCAAGGTTTCGAACCTGCCGGAATGGAATCGTATCTGTGGCGCAGCTTTTTTGCCAGATCATATCTCCGGTATAAGTGATATTGGTCAGGATGTAGGCCACCGTACTGGGATGCCACTTCTCACGATTTCGGCCTCGGTCCACCCCGATCTGGTTCAGTTCCCTGGCGATATCATCCTTTCCCTGGCCGCTCAGATAAGCGGAGAAGATGCGGCGGACCACCTCAGCCTCCTCCGGTATGATCTCCAGATCCCGCCCTGCCAGCCGGTAGCCATAGGGGACGGAAGATGGGACAAACAATCCCTTTTCCATCCGCATACGGACACTGAAGCGCATATTACTGGAGTGGTTGGTCGATTCCATCTGGGCGAAAGCTCCATAGATTTGGGCAACCTGCTCCGAGGTCATCTTCCCGGTATCGATGTTCTCCTTCTCAAAGTGGATCGAAATACCCAGCCGGAGCAGTTCTCGCACGAACTGAATGTACTCCTGTGTGTTGCGTGCAAAGCGCGAGATCGATTTGCAGAGGACCCGGTCGATCTTTCCCTCTCGGCAATCGGCCATCATCCGGTTGAAATCATCTCGATTCCTTGCTTCCAGCCCGGAGATACCCTCATCGGCATAGATGTCTACCATCTCCCAGTCCTCTTTACCGGCGATGTGCTTGGAGTAGAAGTCTACCTGGGCGATGTAGGAGTTGACCTGATCTTCGGAGTCACTGCTCACTCTGGCGTAGGCTGCTACCCTCAGCTTTGCTTTTTCGGGGATTCTGGGGTCGATCACCGTGACCTGCGGAACTCTTGCTGTACTTATGTTTGTTTCCGTCATATCTTTTTTGACCTCCTTTCAGCAACACACACTACCACAGTCCTTCCGCAATAGCCATTACCAACACCAACGAAAAAGAAGTGGAAAGACTGGGCAATCAGCTATTCTCGTATAGAGCCTGTTCAGGCGAACAGCAGAGTGGGACGGAGCTTGCGCTCCAGCTCAACGCGGGACTTCTCCGCCTCATCCACTGTCAGCAGGCCCTTTTTGGTGAGCTGCTCCAGCAGCTTCAGCGCGGAAAGAAACACAAGGTTATCTTGAAGTTCTGTCTTAGTCATAAAAGCACCCTCCTGTTATGGAGGGGCCGCCCACCGGAGCCGATGAACGGCCCCGATCGTTCCTGGTCTATCTTTAAATGGCGGTATCCTGAGTGCGGGTAAAATCAGATGGTATTATAGATTGGGAGAAGCCCAACGCTGACTTCCAGCGCATGGTCAAGCTTGCACATTTGGTCTTCTCCAAGAGAACCAAGCTTATCCCTCAATCTGCTTTTATCGATGGTGCGAAGCTGCTCCAGCAGGATGATAGAGTCGCGGTAAAGACCTGGGACTGGAGCATCCAGGTTCACATGAGTAGGAAGTTTATGCTTACCTTTCCGGCTGGTGATCGCGGCTGCGATCACTGTGGGACTGTGCCGGTTGCCCACATTGTTCTGCAGAATGACCACAGGACGGATTCCGCCCTGCTCGGAGCCAACTACCGGCCGCAGGTCTGCATAGTAGATATCACCCCGGCGGATGTCCTCTTTGCGGTATGTTTCCATCATTTGCACCCCCTGTTTTTCTGGCTTAATACCACAAAATAGGGACCGCTTCTCTGATAACCAGATCCCTTGCAGGATTGGAATGGTAACTCATACAGCAGTCATTCCGGTCAGTGAAAGGGCTGGCATAGAGCAGAAGCGATCCCCATTGCTTCTGATATTAAGACTTCACATTCGTGTTGTCTTTCTTTGGCGCTCGTATTCGACACTACTTCCCCAAGCGCAGGAGACTGTGCCACTGGCATCAGCTCCATAGGGCGACCATCTGAACCGCGGCTGGCTTCACCGCGTCATGGGACTCTCACCCCCGGCAGGATCTCTGTCGGCCGCCCTCATTGCTTGATCCCCATTTCGGTGGGGGCTGTGACTGGACGGAAGTATCATTGTCCCTGACGGAATCGTTGCGATACAGCTTGCCACAGGCTGTTTTGTGGACGGATGGACCCGCTTGGCACCTTATTTGGCCGTCGTTGATAGATGGTGATCAGCTGATTGACAAAACCGAACAAAAATGTATAGGTGTCTTCGTTTTCAACCCATGCCGCTCATCTACAGGTGGTCTTGGCGCATCCTCCAGCGTCGCTTGCTTTTTTCAAAAGCCCCGTCAGGAAAGTATTCAGACAATCGGATATTTGGTTTTCAAGGAACAAGTGAGAAGCAGTTCCTTCTCGCTTGTATAGGGGAAGATGTCGGCATTTTAATAACCCTCCAATTTCAATTTTCCAAAAGTTTTTTCAATTGCTTGAGGATGCGGACTTTCCGCTTATGGACCGCAGGCTGAGAGATTCCAAGCTCCCCTGCGTAATCCAGTTCGCTTTGGCCCTCAAAAAACAAACCCTGCACCAAAGCTTGATCCGCAGCAGACAACGCTGAAATCGCTTGGTACAGGGCCTCTTTCTTCATTTGTTCAAGGACGATATGTTCCGGAGTGTTGATGGCATCAATAAACTCCCGGAAATTTTCATAGGCGCCATCCTGACCGCCGATCATCCCGCTCATCTGGATCTCATGGTCAAAAAAACTCTGATCATTGTCCTTGATATTCCACCGGGTTCTGCAGTAAGTACGATAGACCTCCTCGGTCACCATGACTTCTTCATATTCCCGAGTGCAGGTGTTAAAAACAATAAGGGTAAACTTCCCGTTGGATTCCATGTGCCTTTCCTCCAAATTTCAAGATTTTGATGGCGAATCAAAATCTTGAAATCAGGGGTACTCGGCAATATAAGCCTCCCAGCCCATGCCGGCCCTCCCAATGCCGGGCAGAAAAATAGCCGGGGACGCATTTCTGCATCCCCGGCTGATCCCTGCCGCCATATTGCGGCAGGAATACAGCGGGCCGGGACACTTTACAGCGTCCCGGCCCTTGTCAGCTGGTCCTATTCATTTTTGCGCATACCTGCCACTGTACTGAGTATAGCAGAGGCAAAGTCGGAAGGGAGTAGGGATTTCGTCGGTTTTTCATCGGGAATCAATCGGGATAAAGTCGGGGCATCTCCAATTCTTCCTGAAGTTCCGGCACAGCATAACCAAAAAGGCAGAGGGACAATAAGAAGATCGCCTCACGCTTCCGGTCATAGAATACGCTTCGCTCCATATTCAGCTCATCCAGCAGTTCCTTTTCTGTGCTGTTGAAACGGTGGATAAATTGTTTGGTCAGGATCTCATAGTAAAGTTCCCCCCGGTCAGGGTATCGTTTCAAGCGGAGAAGGGCACGGTCGATCACATCCACCAGCATCCGGTTTTCCATCACGCAGCAGACCCGTTCCTCAAACTCCTGCAGATCCATATCCGGGGCGAAACTCTGTAGATAGATAAGCCCGGTATCAGCGTCTTGAGCACCCAGCTCCCAGGCATACTCATGCAGTTCTTCCATCCGCTCACTGAGGACCCACACCACATCCCGGTAGATTTTCAAAATCAGCTTTACCCGATGATAGGCCAGTTGGCTGTCAAATCCAAGGGTCGCCATCTGTCTTTTGCATTTCTGCACAGTGGCGCTTTCTTTCCTCATGCCATTCTCCTCCTTCCTTGTTCGCTAAGCTGCGAACAAAATGCATACAACAAAGCCTGCGAACAGCGGAGCGGCTGCGCCCCTCTCTCAGGAGGAGGGGCCTTGCCGTACCAAACTGATATGAGATTGCGTGTTTCCAACCGAATACGCATGGCCTGCTTGGAGACTTGGAAGATCCGAGCCATTTCCGCAACCAGATGTTCATGGCTTCTGCCTGCGCGCAAACGGTAAAAACTCCTTTTTATTTGCGGCAAGGGCATGAGGAGAGCAGTAGCCAAGGCGTCAGCCTGCCATTCGACCAGACCATAGCTTTCATCCAAAGATGTTTTTCCTTCATAGGCAGCCACATCGCCTGTGCCAAAATACAGCTTCTGGTGCAGGACCCAGTGCCCCAGTTCGTGGGCGCAGGTGAACCGCAGCCTGCCGAGGAGCCTGTCCACACAAAGCCGCTCCTCCACTAAGATCGTTCCAGCTTTGACGGCGATCAAGCGGTAGCGTTTTTCATCTTGGTCATACAAAATGGCAGCGCCCTCATCGAAAATTGTTTCCCCAAGGATGCTCCCGTTCTTGCGTAGGCAATGATATTCCAGAGTTAGATCAAACTTGGTTTCTATGATAGTTTCAATGGGGACTGCCTGGGGAGGTCCGTCCAACAAAGCGGGATCGTACTCTTGCAGGATCTTCCGTCCAATGGTTTCAATTGCGTCCAATCGATACTTTGGTACAGACAAGAAAATCCCCCCTTAGTTCTGGCGGTTCTGCAACATTTCCATAAATGCTTTCCATTCCTCATCGGTAGCATCTACTTCTTTTGCCACTCTCAATGCTGCGCGGACGATGTCATGTTGGCGGATATAGTCAGGTAGATCGGCCGGAACTGTCTTCCTGGAATCTGCGGCTAAATCCAGCAGTATTTCATGCTCCTGCTTATCCAATTCCAGAAAAGAAGAGATACGCTCTACAAACGCTTCCTCTGGCGCCGGCCGGCGCCCCTGCTCAATATCACACAGGTACCCATTGGAGATACCGAGGTGTTTCGCGGTATCCCGGAGGTTTAATTTGGCCTCTTTGCGCCGTGTGCTGATGAAAGATCCAAAGGTCACTGGTATCCCTCCTTCATAGAGTTTCGCTGGTTTGCGAACATCTTGTTTATATTATAGCCAGTACATCTGTTCGATACAAGGATAAAAAAGGAAACGGAGGTCAGGTGTTAAAATTTCATAACACCTGACCTCCGTTTTAGAGAAAACTGCGGGCGATCCGCTTCATTTCTTCCACACACTCCTGGGGTGCTATGATCTGAATACCGCCCATAAATTTGAAGACCCAGCCGTAAAAGGTGCTGCTTGGATCGACTTCGATTTTTGCAGCAAAGTGTTCCTCGTCATATGGACGAGTGGGTACAGATTCTCCATAATGGTCTATGATGGTTTTCATCAGCTTGTTCTCGCAGAGCAGTTCAACAGAAATCGTGCGGTCAGCAGCAAACATATCAACGATCTTGTTGGTGTAGCCCGCCACATCAAAGCCTTCATCGGGGGTAAAGCCGGAGGGAAGTATCTTGATCCCCGACAGGCGGTCTACTCGGAAGTGGGCCATCCGCTGGTGCTTGTAAGAAAAGCCAATCAGGTAATAGTGGTCATTCTTCCATTCCAAAGCATAAGGGTCCAGTTTATAGAGGTAACCGCCATGCTTGAGAACTCGTTTTTTCTCGGGCGTATATTCATAATACTGGAACTGTACCTGCCGCTTTTCCAAAATCGCCGTTTGGATGGCATCAATGATGTAATAGACTTGCTCATTGTCCGGTTTCACCCGACTGGATAAGCTGGCGAACTGCCGAAGCTGCTCTGCCTGATATGTGCCGGCTAAACGGCATAATTTCTGTACCAGTTCCTCGGATTTCTTTGCAGAAATGATCTTCGAGGATGCTACTGCATCTGTCAGCATTTTCAGTTCTGGATACTCAAACAGGCGGCTTCCCATAAAATATTGGTTTTGGGTACTTTTGACCACCACAATATCAATCCCTGCATCGATCAGCGCATTGGTATCTGCGTAAACAGTCTGCCGCACTGCCTGAATTCCTTTTCCATTCAGATGGGCAATGATGTCAGACACTGTGGCGGGATGGTTTTCATCGGTCCGCTCATAGAGAAACCGGAGTAATTCCAGTATCCGCATATTTGTTGAATTCTGCATACTTCACCTCCTCGATTCTTAAAATGGCCTATTTTGTATGGTGTCCAGCCCCAAAGACCAGAAGCAGGGCGACAGCACAGAGAAGCAGGCCAATCCAATTTCGATCCATAATCAGCTTGATCACCGCCACAAGCAGCAGTCCGCCCACCAGGAGCACAACGCCGTTCATTCAGCGTCCTCCCGAGGCATATTTCCCCATGTGGATGTCCAGCACCTCTCTGGGCGGCTGGATCAGGGCGTCCTCATACTGGCACTTCCACTGGATCTCCCGGCTCATCTGGCCATCCGCCACGCCGTCTATGGTTTCACCATCCTCAATGGGATTATCATGCTTCAGAATATAGGACGCAGCATTATAGGCGTGGTTTACCACCCAGTTGGGTCCATGTCGTGGAAGTGGTACTGGAGATCCGGCAAAAACAGGGTACTCATGCCCACCGTGTCGATGAGCATATCCTCAGTGCCCTCGATGTTAAAGAAACGGACATTGACGCCAAAGCGGATGAACCGATCCGGACCCTCAATCTGATGGGAGCGTACATCCTCTGCCAGAAACAGCTTGCCGCAGTTCTGGAAATAGAACGCCTCACAGGTGGGGTACAGCTCTGCCAGAGCCTCCAAAAAGTCGGCGTCCAGGTTGGCACGCTCCAGCGCTGGAAGCGCCGCAGTCAGCATATCGGTGGCTACCACCTGATATTTGCACTCCCGGAAGATCCGGTCACGGTCCTCCTGGCAGTCCCACATCTGGCTCATGAGAAAGGCATCGAAGCCTTTGCCCTTGAACTTGTCGCATTTCATCACCATCAGCTGTACCGGGTACTTGCCGTCCTGAAATTCCGCGACATGATCCAGGGCGGCAAAGCCGGCCATTTGCTTATCATAACAGAAGCACTCTGTTGATCCGATGTGTTTCTCTATCACAGCGGTCATGGTTTCTTTGTCCGGCATGTCCACCGGTTCTTTAAACAAAATCTGAATGAGATAGGGGCCTCCGGGCTGGGGGCCTTTTTTATCGTCCAGATTTTGCTGGAAAGTTATTGCTCATTTGGTTTCCTCCTTCTTTTCTGGGAACAGTTTCCACCGAAACTCCAGCTCTTTCTGGACAAACTCTTTCGGCAGGCCGTGGGGGTTGGCGATGAGATACCAGGCCCGAAAGGTGCGCTTCTCTGGGTCTGTCTCCTGCCGGTAGAGATGATAGCCCGCCTCATCCTCCTGCGTCCACTGTCCTGTCTGCCGCTTGGCCTGCACAAAGGGTTCCACCACCTGGTCCAGTTCCTCTCTGGTGAGGCTTGAGGCCCAGGCTTGATCCACATCATTGGCGTGGGAGAGGTGGAACAACATCGAACCCATCCAGTTCTTTGCCTTGTGCTCCAGGCGTTCCGAGCAATTCCGCCTGACGGCGGTACTCCTCCATCTGCTCCGCCGTTCCGTACCGTTCCACCATCTGCTCCCCCACATGGATGCACCAGCTGTAATCCTCCGGCTGGGTAAAGGGGGCACAGACCGGCTGGAGCGCCCCTGTCGGGTCCACCTCAAAGCGGTCGATAAAGTCGAGGTAGTGAGCTTTGATCAGGGGCAGGAAGGTGTCCAGCAACCCGGTGTTCAGCCGCAGGTCCTCTGTCAGCATCCGAAAGAACGAACCGCCTGTTGTCGGTTCTATTCTGAAAGAGTAGAGGTAGTCATCTCCCTGCTTTATGATACAGGTGAAGCCCACTTCCACATTTCCATGGCCGATTTCGTAGTCTATGTAGTTGTAGCGTCTCCGGTCAAACCAGATCTGATAGGTCAGCCCGTTTTTCATTTTCTTTTTGAAGTCGCCCTTTTTCAGACGCTTCCAGCCCTTTTCCTCCAGGCCCAGGCCGTTCCACAGGTAGTCCAGAAGTTCCTGAATTATATCTGCCGGCCGTTTTTGTTCCACGGTCTCCACCCCCTGACGAATTCTCTTTAATAGTCAAGCAGGATAGGCACCTGCTGCTCCTCGGCAAATCGCATGGCCCGCCAGAACATGGAGAAGGCAAACTTGGCAAGGGACTGAGTGTCATACTGGGTGTGTTCCGGGATGTCCGCCTTGCTGTACTGTCCATCTGAGTCTACGGTTCCGTCTACCGGGTATCCCTCCGTGTCTGCCCAGCCAAGGATAGTGTCCTCATCGGCCTGCCACGCCAGCTGGTTCAGCCTTTCCAGCTCCTTCCGCAGTCCGCCCAAGGTGGCGATAGCGACTGTCATCGGTGGGCACAGGGCCTTGGAACAGAAAGCTGTCAGAAAGAGGGAGCCACCAGGTAACGCCACGAAACAGGGACCACACCCGCTCCTCATCTGATGCAAGGCGGGCGACCAAAGGATGCTCCCCGAAGATCCAGTCCTTCTCCACGGTGGAAGGCACCGGTTCCTCGTATGTACGACAGGCGGCCACCAGCAGCATAGCGCCGAAGGCATCCCAATCCGGCTTGTCGGTGTAATAAGGTCTCTCGTTATTCTCCGGCCATGGAGCGTAGGGCGGCTGGTCCGGCTGAGAAATGGCGGCCAGAATCTGATCCCGCCAGTTCTCCACCGCCGCCTGGACATCAGCCGGGGACAACTCCTCCTCGTCGTCGGCGGGTTCCCCATCCGGCGTGATGCGGTTGAAGAGTATCCGTTTTCCTCCGCCCACTGCTGCACAACAGTTTTCCAGTTGTGAGAATAGTACCGGGTCATGTTCCGGCGTAGATATCAAGTCCCATAGTGATTCCTCCTTTTCTGCTTGGTCAAAGCCGTTCCAGGGTACAGTCGTGCCCGGAATGGTCCGTATCCAAAATGATTTCTGTAATGGTGTCCATCATCTCTTTTCCGAGATTACGGACGCTTTTTTCATAGGCCAGCCACTGGATGCGGATGGGCTGGCCATACTCATGCCGCCCAAAACCGCCCCGGAGAATGTCATTGAAAGCGTCCAGGTTCCGACCGATCTTCCAATCTAAGCCGCAGGTGAACACCTGCTCCACCTCGTCATAAAAACCGGCCATGTTAGAAAAGCGGCGGCCGTCAATGGTGAACACCTCTCTCATGTCCATATAAACGGCTCCTTTAAGTCATATTTCTCCATGATCTTATTTTCCAAGGCTTTATAGGCATCCATATCCTCTGGCTGCGCTGGAATACCCTTTTGCCAATAACCGTTCCCATAGTAGAAAAACATAGCCCAGTAATAAGGCAGGTCATGGCTGAACATCGCCACTCCCATGGCATCGGCCACTGGCTCTGCCAGCGGTGAGCGTTCCACGATCTGGGAGGCTTCCTCATAGGAGATCCCCACCAGCTCCACCAGCAGGTGCTTCACCAGTTCACAGAAGCTGTACTGGTTGAATATGACCTGACCATCCTCATCTTTGAACACAAGTCCATCTCTCACCATGGTATTCTGCTCCGTTTCTTACTCCTCGTCCCCGGCCTTGAAGTTGTAGATGGGGCGGATGACCTTTACCACATCCGCCGTGGGGCCAATGTTGTCCAGAATATCCTGCATCCCCTTGTAGGCCATGGGGCACTCGTCCAGGGTGGCCTTGTTCACCGAGGTGGTGTAGACCTCTGCCATCTGCTTTTTGAATTCAGACACCGTGAAGGATTGCTTGGCGTCCGCCCGGCTCATCAGCCGCCCGGCGCCGTGGGGAGCGGAGCAGTTCCAATCCTCGTTACCCTTGCCCACGCAGAGCAGGCTCCCGTCCCGCATATTGATGGGGATGAGCAACTGCTCACCCTCCTTGGCGGACACAGCTCCCTTCCGCAGGATCATGGCGTCGGTATCGATATAGTTGTGGATGGTGGTAAACTGCTCCTCCACATGGAGCTTCATGCCTTTGATGATTTCATCCATCATGGCCTGCCGGTTGAGCATGGCGAAGTGCTGGACGATCTTCATATCGTGGATATACTGCTCAAACAGTTCCCCGGACACATAGGCCAGGGCCTTGGGGATACTGGTTTGCTTGAGGTTTTTCAGCTTCTTCAGTTCTTTCTGGATCTCCTTCTCCCGGCCCTCTGCTTTCATTCGGGCTATCAGAGTTTGGAGAGAGGCATCGTCGGTGCGGTTGAGCACCTTATAGCCCGCCTCCTGGTAATAGCTGGCCACCTCTACACCCAAGTGACGGCTGCCGGAGTGGACCACGATGTAGAGATTTCCCTCGTCGTCCTTGTCCACCTCGATGAAGTGGTTCCCGCCGCCCAGGGTGCCGATGCTTTTTTCTGCCCGGAGGAGATCCACATGGTGGGCACAGCACAGTTCGCTCAGGTCGATCTCATCAAGGTAGCGGTGGGCCTTATCCCGTATGGAGAAGCCGGAGGGGATTTTCTCATAGATCAGCTTGTCCAGCTTTTGAAGCTCCAGCCGCCCCTCCCGGATGCGGGTGGTCTCCATGCCGCACCCGATGTCCACACCCACCAGATTGGGCACCACCTTGTCGGTGATGGTCATGGTGGTGCCGATGGTACAGCCCGCCCCGGCGTGAATGTCGGGCATGAGCCGGATGCGGCTGCCCGCCGTAAATTCCTGATTGCACAGCTCCTGAACCTGTGCGATGGAGGCGCTGTCCACCACATCGGTGAAGATCTTGGCCTCATTGTATTTTCCTTTGATTTCGATCATAATTTCCTCGCAATATTCTATGGGGCATGGCCCCGTCAAGTCATTTCATACAGCAGGGCAGCGTCGCCCTGCACCAGTTCCAGATGGGAGCGCAGCGTTTCAAGCCCGCTTTGCACCGCCTCGGTGGGCAGATCCCAGTCCGGGGCTATTTCAGCGGCCAGCTCTGGGAGGTACTGCTCCTGCAGAGCTGCCAGCACATTAGACGCCAGCTCTCCCTCCAGCAAAGCGCAGTCCAGGGTATCCTCGGTCTGGGGAGCAGGAAAACGGACCGGAGCAGTCGCCATTGGACAGTTCCTGCCGCCGGCCGTCTTTGAGAAGATAAAAGGATGCGATCTGTGACATAGAGTTCCTCCTGAATGTTATTCTTTATCTATCAGCCCTTCTGCCTGCATCCGGATCACATAGAAGGCTCGCACCCAGTCCAGCTCCTGCTCCATGGATTTCTCCAAAGCCAGCAGGCGGCGCTTTCCCAGTCTGCGGTCCAGGAGGGCGAAGATGCGGACAAGAGGATTCTGGCTGGTAAGGCTTTTCTCAATGCTCTGGTTGTCAAAGATCCCAAACGCCTCATAGAACACCTTTTGGTCAAAGGTGCCCTGCTCCAGCGCATAGGCATGAGCCTGGTTGATGGCTTCTTTCGCGGAGTCGCAATCTTTCAGCGTTGTGGACCTCAGGTGATGAAATTTCGTCCACACATTCTCAAAATAGGTGTAGTAGTTGCTCCGCAGTACTTCCACACCGTCCACACGAATGGCTGCCCGGCCCTCATGGTCGGCACTCTTACTGTAACTGGTGGCAAAATACTGAATGTGACCCCGGAGCACCGGGCACAGGTAATCATTCTCCAATTTGTTCCGGATTCCACTCCAAGTGGATACGCTTGCCATGTTACCACCTCTCAGTCACGATAGATACCCACGACCAGGATATAGTCATCATCTCCATGAAAATCCTGACACTTGTTATAGAAGTCTCTCAAAGTTCTAAATTCGGCCAACGCTGCATCCCGATTTTCCACTCCGTTCTGTTGGAGATACTTGTCCAGGAAAGCATCTTCATCCACCTCATTGAGGGCAGAAACGATGTCATCCAGATCCTCCAAGAGAGTGTAGGCCACCTGACCATCATCAACGAAATCAACACCTACGATTGCTTGGCTGAGCGGTTCATGAGAGATCGGTTCTGTCCCAGGGCATCCCACCAGCGCCATGTGGAGCTCATTCCACAGGCGGATTTTTTCGGTGTAGAGAAATTCATGCTGATTTGCCGCTGTTTTCAAAGCATCAACCGTATTCTCGCCACTGAAAACAGCATTCATGAGTTCATCTTCAGCAGGGGCGCTTCCATAAAAATAGTGGGCAATGTTTTCAGTGTTCATTGAGATACCTCGCCAGTTTCTTCTCCAGCAGTTCTGCCATATCATTGCAGAGGCGCTTTACCTTGTCCTGCTCATGGGCGTAGTACCAGATGGTTTCCTCTCCGGGGCGGAGCAGGAGCTGGTCGCCGTCCGCTTCTTTCCAGAACTCGCCCAGCACACAATACCGCTCGCCATGAATGGTCAGATTAAATGTTCCAGAGAGTTCAACGATTACGCCTGTGGATACATGGATGCCTGCGGTCAGCAGGAAGAACTCCCGCACCTGGGACGGGAGCGTGAAGTCCAGCACGCTTTCTTGATTCCCGATCTGCTCCTCCGTGGCGGCGGGCTTGATCTCGTCAGAGGGGTCCAGCGCCTTTGCCAACGCCTTGGAGAACTTGGGGTATCGGCCAAATAACTCCGGGTTATTGGCCTTGAATTCCTTTTGCTTTTCCCTCTGCACCCGCTCCTGCTCCTTACAGAAAGCGTCCAGCTCCGCCAGATACCGCTCCTGGTAGAGATTGCTGGCTTCAAATGCTGTGCCGCTCTTTTCCAGAATGGCGATGGCTCTCTTTTGGCTGCCAAACACCGGGACCCACTGAAAACCGTGTCGGCAGGGCTTCAGTTTCAGAAATTCACCCCGACTCAGCAGGGCTTCCAACTCCGGCTCATGCTCGTCCCACCAGTTCCGCCAACTTTCTGGTGTTTCCCGGCCTTCGACCAGGTCCAGGAGCTTTGCTGTCAATGATTCTTTGTTCATAGGTGTCCACGCTCTTTCTCCGCCATCACTTCCACATTACTCGGAAGCACAAAGCTCATTCATTTTTGGAATCAGTAATTTATCCATCCACTGACAAACAATCTCAAAGGTATTGTTAATCTTTTCTTCATTTCCTATATCAAGATATATTTCATTGTCTCTCAAACTGTAAAACAGTGGTTGTGTGTTGATGTCTGGTTTGGCATAACCATAAGGGTCGTATGGACGGGTGTTGATTATATAGCAAACCTCTATGCTTATGCTATCCTTTGTGTTCCCGCCGAATGAGGAAAACGCAATCATATAGGTGAAATTTTTACTGTGCCTCGTAAGTGTTTTGTCGGATTTTTTATACTTGAAGCCTAAATGCCCGTACTTCCCTTGCAACTTGGTTCCAAGCATTTGCATTGCTTCGTTAAAGTTCATTGTGCCCCCTCCATTTTCTACAGTAAAAATAAATATAGTTCATTTCTCCGTTTCAGAGGTCGCAGGAATAGATGCTCATGACCCCGTAATCGGTGTGCAGGACAAGCCCGCTTTGGGTAAAGGCAAAATTCACCTGCCGCACCACAAAGGGGTCGTCAATAGAAGCCAGCAGTTGGCCGCTGCCGGTATCCCACAGCTCTATGGGGGAGCTGCCACGATCCTGCTGAACGGCCATCAGACTGCCCCTTGTCCGCACCATACAGGTGTCTGAAAAATTTAGCCCCTGCCGGACCGAAAACGGGAAAGGATTGGCAATCTCCTCTCCGGTCTGGGTCAGATAGAACCTGCCGCCCACCGAGAAGCACTGGTCATCCGGAGAGAAGAAGGGATGCCAGCCCGCATTGGGGATCACAACTTTTTGGGCGGACTTCAGATCGACCAGCACATACTCACCCTCGGTGACACGGTAGACCGCTTTGCTCTGCCGGGGAGAGAGCATCCCGAAGCAGTAATAGGCAAAATTCGGATCTTTTGACTTCTTACATTTTACCGTTTCCCGCCACACTTTCGTGTTGCTGCCAAAGGCAAAGACGACGATCTCCTCGCCCGTGTACCACAGGGCCAGGTCGCCACTGACATCCAGCATGGTCTTCATGCTGTTTTTCTTGTTGGCAAAGGGCGTGACCTCATGGGTGCGGAGCGAGAACTGCTGGAGAAGATAGCTGTTGTTCAGAAGAAGGGTGTCATTGGAGCAGAGGACCTGCTCATAGGTCATCCGCTTGGCACCCAGAGAGACCGTTTCAAGGCTCTCCCCGCTGCCATCGAAGTGATAGAGGGTCTCGTCCTCAAAATCTCCGACCACCCTCGTCAGGAAGAAGTCATCCCTTGCGGGGAGGCGGCCAGGGGCATGAAGCCGTTACTGTCCTTACCGACAAACCGATGGCACCGCGCCTGCCCAACAGCGGCATCCCGATTCTGATAGACAAATCCTTTCCGCATCTGGCCCATCATGGCGCTGGCAGCCTTGCTCCTGACCTGGAAAGCGGAGTCGCACAGGATCTCCTTGACCTTCCCGCCATTCAAGCAGGTTCGGATGGTATGGCCGTCAATTTCAATCCGCCACTGCTTATTTGTAGTGGGGTTGAGGAAGGTTTTTTCAATCATGGCTTTGACTCCTCCCTTTGAATCAGGATGGTTTTTCCCTCGGCGTTGATGTCATAAAGGTCATCCAAATGGATATGGAAGCCATCCACACGAGCGGTTTCTGCCATTCCCAAAGCGGCTTTCGCCAACAGGAGCAGCCCCGCCCGGTTTCCCGTTAACTCCAATTCATTTCCATCGGCATGGGTGGTAAAGGAGAGGTAGGCTTCCGGTTCCACTGGGAGGATAGGCAGTAGTTCGTC